>Ga0209381_1001254_pt1 | contig 43196 bp, 42 predicted proteins | sample DewCreD2012metaG_FD_184111 | JGI IMG/M metagenome (GOLD analysis project Ga0209381, IMG submission 184111) | Hot spring sediment bacterial and archeal communities from British Columbia, Canada, to study Microbial Dark Matter (Phase II) - Dewar... ... | reverse complement strand
TCTGCTGGATCGTGCCGCTGCGGCGATGGCACCGTGTGCGGCATCGCATCCGCAAGGGCTTGTGTCTCGTCTGCGGCTACGACCTCCGCGCCACGCCCGACCGCTGCCCCGAGTGCGGCACCGTGCCCGAGAAGAACGCCAGGCCCCCGATGGACACCGATTAACGCGGATGAGGACGGCCCAATCCGCGCCCTTCCGCGGCATGCGGCGGGCGCCTTGGCAGCCCGCCCCGGGCGGCACGGCTCACAGCCCGTTGAGATGATCGATCAGCAGCCGCAGGCCGGCGTGGTCGCGGCGGTTGAACTGGAAGACCAGCCGGGGCAGGTGGGCCAGGGCCGGTTCGTCGCGTTCCGGCGGAAGCGGGCCGCTGACGCGGTACTCGCCGCGGGTCAGCAGGTGGCCGAAGCGGTCGTTGATGCGCGCAAGCTGCCTGGCGGTCGGGGCGTGCTGGAGGCGCAGGACCAGGTCATCGCGCACATAGCGCAGGCTGTGGTAGTTGCGGTAGAAGCGCAGGACGTGGTCGATGGCCTGGCCGACGTCGTCGGTGACGTGGATCAGCTTCAGGTCCAGGGGATCGATGAAGCGGCGGCGGAGCAGGCCCTGGCGGATGTAGTCCAGCCAGCGCTGCCAGAACGTCCCGCCCTTGCGTTCGACGCAGACGATGGGCAAGGGGACCGATTTGCCCGTCTGCACGAGCGTGAGCACCTCGAAGCCCTCGTCCATCGTGCCAAAACCGCCGGGAAACAGGGCGATGGCGTCGCTGGAGCGCAGGAACATGAGCTTGCGCGTGAAGAAGTACTTGAAGTTGATCAGCTTCTTGTCGGCGGCGATGTGGACGTTGGTCTTCTGCTCGAAGGGCAGGCGGATGGCCAGGCCGAATGAGGGCTCGGCGCCGGCACCGCCGTGTCCTGCGGCCATGATGCCGCCGCCGGCGCCGGTGGTGACCATCCAGCCCTTGTCGGCCATGCCGCGGGCGAAATCGGCGGCGGCCTGGTAGTCCGGGTCATCCTCGGGGGTTCGGGCGCTGCCGAAGATGCTGATCTTCCGGGTGCCGTGGTGGGGCGCAAAGACCTTCATCGCGTAGCGCAGCTCCTTGAAGGCCTTGTTGATCAGCTTCATGTCGCCGCGGTTGGTGCGGTCGCGCAGGAGCTTCATGGCGTTGATGATCATCTCGCCCACCAGGTCGCCGTCGGGGACGGCCGAAAGGGCGGCCACCAGCTCCGCCGCCAGCGAGTTGACGTCGGTCAGCTCGCCCAGCTGGAGTTGTCGGGGCGTCTCGACAGTTTCCTGGGATTGCTCGACTTGCGAGATGCGGTCGTTGGCGGTTTGCCTCATGGGGGGCGATTATAGGCGGCCGCGGCCGGGCCGGGCTATCGCTGGGCCAGGATCCCGCGGGCAAAGGCCGCCAGTTCGACCATCGAGCCGGCCGCGTGGGCGTTGGGCAGGTCGCGCAGGAACGAGCCTTCCACCTGCCGGCCGCCGACAACCAGGTCGGCCTTCTGTGCAGCCAGCGAGCGGGCCAGCGCGGCCAGTTGGTCGCCCAGCAGGGCCTTGTCGATGGGAGAGGAAAAAGCCAGCCAGACCAGCCGGGCGTTGTGCATCTGGGCCGATTCGCCCAGCAGTTGCAGAGGCGTGTCCGGGCCGAAGTTCAGGGCGCGGAAGCCCGCGTCGAAAAGCACGATGCCGGCCATGAGGCTTGGCAGCAGGTAGGGATCGCCCTGCGGCGCCCCCCCGATGGCAACCGGCGCATCGGCCGGCGGGGGCGTGAGCGTCAGGTACAGCGCGTGGAGGGTACGCAGGCAAATGTCGGTGGCGCGATGCTCGACCATGATGCCCGCGGGACTGTGCAGCCAGAGCTCGCCGATGCGATGCATGGCCTGGCGGATGGGCCCATCGCAGATCCACGCCACGCTGCGGCCGGCCAGGTACATCGACAGCACCAGGTTGCGGGCCCTGCTTTCGTCGCCCTGCGCGAGGGCCTGGTGGAGATGATCGTGGTCGGCCTCATCGTCGCTTTTACCGGGCACGTAGTCGGAGAGATCCTTGAGGCCCAGAAGTTCCGGGCGAACGACAATGGCACCGGAATCGCGGATAAAACGGACGGCCTCGGGCAACGCCACACGACGGTGCCCGCCCACGGTGCGTGCGGTCTTGATCCTTCCTCCGTCGATCCAGCGGCGAAGGGAGGACTCGCTGACGCCGATGGCATCGGCCAAGTCCCGCGGTGTGAGCAGGTCTCGCATCTGCACATTTTACACGATTTGGTGGAATTTTTCCATGCGGCATCGCAACCGTTAAGATATCGTCCTTCATAAGGCCCATACGTAAAACAACTTATATAAAAAAAGGAAAATTTGCCTCCGAATGGCTTGACAGATTTGATTGTTATGATATATTTGGAAGGATAAAGGGGGCAGGAAAACGAACAAGGAGAACGTCATGATTGCTGCTCTGACCGACACTCAACGCCGAACATCGCTGATCGAGGTGGATGAGCCTCGCATCATGCCCGATGTGGACCTGGAGCGTATCGAGATGGCCGTGCGGGAAATCCTCTACGCCATCGGCGAAGACCCCGATCGCGACGGCCTGGCCGACACGCCACGCCGGGTGGCGCGAAGCTACCGCGAGCTGTTCCGGGGCCTGCGGGAGGATCCCGGCATGCACCTCCGCCGCGTGTTCGAGCAGGAGCATGACGAGGTGATCATGCTGCGCGACATCCCGTTTTTCAGTCTGTGCGAACACCATCTGCTGCCGTTCATGGGCAAGGCGCACATCGCCTACCTGCCAAGCGGCGGGAAGGTCGTGGGCCTGTCCAAGCTGGCCCGCGTGGTGGACGGCTATGCGCGCCGGCCTCAGGTGCAGGAACGGCTCACCGGCCAGATCGCCGACGCCCTGATGAAGTATCTGCGCCCCAAGGGCGTTGTGGTGGCGATCGAGGCCGAGCACCTTTGCATGAAGATGCGGGGCGTGAACAAGCAAGGCAGCGTGATGGTGACCAGCGACATGCGAGGCTGCTTCCGCACTGAGCGTACCCAGGGCGCCGAGGTCCTGTCGCTGATGCTGGGCAGTCGCCGTTAGCCGATATTCGCCGGCACTGTGGCGGTGCGGAGGCTTACTTGAGAGTCTCCCACCGCCATGTGCCGGCAACGGGGCGCATGTCGCCGCCGCCGCTGTAGCCTTCCGGCGGCTTGGTGTAAAGCGTGGGGTCGGCCGTGAGCGTGGTGGAGCCGCTGAGCATCACCGGCCCTTCGCAGATCAAAGCACCCGTGAGCCGCTGGCCGGCCGCCAGCGACGTGGTGACCGAGCTGCCGATGACATGCACCAGCCCGCGCAGCTCGCTGGAGTAGCTGTCGGTCTGGTCGTCGTCGGCGACGCCGTTGTAGGGCGTCCCGGTCGGGTTGAAGTTCATCTGCTCGGAAGCCTCGCTGAGCAGGTTCTGGTCGTTACGGAACTCGATGGTGCTTGCGCCCGTTCCCCGCGCGATCAGCGCCGGCGAGCCCGGACCCGGTGGCTCCCAGAGAATCGCGCCTTTGGCGGTGAGTTTGGCGCCGGCCCCCAGCGTGACCAGCAGCAGACCCTTGATTCGCGAGTTGCGGATGGTGAGCGTCTGGCCGTCAGGGACGCTGATGTGGTAGTAGCCCAGCGGGTTGACCGGGCCGTAGGGATTGCTGGTTGAGGACAGCAGAGCCCGCTTGATGGCTTTCTCGTCCAGGATGGCCAAGGGTATTTCGGTGGCCTTGGCGCGGTAGAAGTCGAATACCTTCGGGTCCGGCAGCGGTTTGGGCGGCGCGGGAACCGTCACGGTGCCGCTGGGCAGGACGCCGCTGCGCGAAGCTGCCTCCACGTCGCCCTGGAGCGTGGCGGAGGCGCTGAAGGTTGCGTTGGTGGACACCGGCCCGCCGGTCGCAAAGCAGGCCGTCTGCACCAGCACATTCGCGTTGCTGTGCAGGGCGGTCCTCAAGCAGTCGAGCCCCACTCCCCGCGACATGAGCAGGACGCTGTAGAGTCGGGTCGTGCCGCCGACACGGCCGATGCCATGGAGCCGCACCCAGTCCGTGGCGCTATCTGCCAGGTCGCCGTCGCCTTCATCCACCAGTTTGAATGTGAAGCGTCCGCGGCCAACGACGACCGGGGCCGATTCGACGTTGTTGCTGTAGCGCGTGCGCCATGCGCTGTCGGTCGCGATCAGGGTCAGGGCGTGCTCCACGGCGGAACGGGCCAGGAAGCCGGCATCGTCCCAGTCGGCGTTGCGGGCCGCCGCCAACGCCTGGGCGCGTGCCGCGGCCAGGGCGCCCAACCCGATGAACATCACCACCAGCGACATGCTCAGGACCATGACATAGGCCGAGCCACGGCGGGCAACGGGACGAGCGCGAGATGGCGGAGTTGTGCAGGTCATTGCGGCACCGGATTGAGCAAGGCGGCTCTGGCGGCGACTTCCCCTGCGGCATCGGGGCCGATACGCAGGCGAATGTCCACGCCGGTGAGGTATTCGGTCGGGACGTCGGGCCGCTGGTCGCCGGTGCTGTGACGCGAGCGCCAGGCGGTCAGCGCGGTCTGACGCCCCCGCGGGTCGGTCACGGTCACCGTGATTCGCTTGAGCTTCTGGTCCGTGGCCGAATCGTTCAGCGGCGCCTGCGGGTCGGCCAGGGCCACGGCGACCTGCCAGCGATACCCCAGACTGCCGGGCAGCCCAGCGCCTGCGCGATCGACGGGCCGTGCGTCCAGGCCGTGGTAGTCGTCCACGTCATCCCAGGTGTCGCGGGCATCGGCCTCGCCAAACTCGCGGCCAAACAGCGGTGTGCCATCGGGCTCTTCGTAGGCGCACTGCTGAATCTCGCTGAGCAGATAGCGCGCCAGCTCGGCCGCACGAGAGCGGTCGCAGCGGAGACCGGCCAGGCGCGCCGTCGCACCGACGATTCCCACGGCGGCGGCCAGCAGCCCCGACACAAGCACGATGCAGATCGTCGCCTCGACGATGCTCAGGCCGTGACGGCGCGGTCGGGTTGTGCGGGGGCGGTTGGACATGGTCGGCTACGGCTGCCGGGTGGTGATGGTTCCATAGACGTAGAATCGCATGTCGTTGGTATTGTCCGGGGTGGTCCAGGTTTGGCCGGAGTTGGATGTCGTGACCCAGTGGGTGTTGGGGGTCATGGGGCTGCCGCCGCTTTCGTACTCGATGCGGCCGGTGTTGCCGCTGACGCTCTCGGCGATCACGAGGGACACGCCCACCGTCGGGTCCAGGCCGCTCACGGGCGAGGGGAAGACGACGTCCATCCATCCGAAGGCGGAGGGCAACAGCGACGGCGACTGGTCCACGCTGCCCAGGACCACGTCGCCCGGCTGCTTGTTCGAGTTGGCGGTGCGGATCTGCAGTTGCAGCATGCCCGAGGGCGAGGTGTCGCGTTTGGCCGAGATCTTCACGCGGGTGATCTTCCACGAAACGGCGTTGGCCGGCAGGGAGGGCTGAAAATACTGCCCGCACCACTTGGCCGTGGTCAGGTCGAAGTTCTTCATGGAGCCGCCGGGCGCGTCGTCGTGGCTGATCAGCAACTGCTCGGGGCTTTCGACCGGCGGCGGGGGGGTGCGGGTGGTGACCAGGTAAGTCAGGTCCAGGTCGTGAACGTTGTCGGCCAGCACACTGGCGGCGCCGTTGTACCAGCGGACCAGGCTGCCGCCGGGAAGGCCGGTCCAGGCATAGCGGATGCTCTCGACGGCGCCGTCGCCATCGCGGTCGGGCACAGTGAAGGCGATGGCGGTGGCGGAGCGTTCGGTGACATCGAGGGCAACGGCCAGGTCGTCGGTGATCTGGGTGATCGCGCGATGGGCCTGGGCCAGCCGCGATGCGGGGCCGCCGCCATGGTCCACGGCGCGGGCGGCGATGAGCACGGCCGACGAACAGGCCAGCAGGAGCACAGCGGTAATGCCCGTGCTCAGGGCCAGCTCGATCAGCGTGTAGCCGCGGCGGCGCATCACCGGATCACCGCCTTTCCGCCGGCGTCCAGGGCGATGGTCTTTTGCAGCGGCCCCGCGGACAGCACGATCACGCCGTCGCTGTCGGGGTTGCCGAAGCCGTCGAACACGAGGGTGGCGTCGCCGCCGAAGTCGGCCGCGAGCGCGTCGATGCGGGCGGGCGGATCACCCAGGCGCACGATGCGGCCGGGGTCTCCGGTCTTCGGGTCGCGCAGGCCGGAAATGCGGTAGGCTCGCGATGCGCTGTCGAAGGTGACGGTGGCGGGGCTGCTGGTGCAGCGGGCGTGGGCCTGCGCCAGCGTGAGGTCGGAGGCCAGGAGACGTGCGGCGGAGTCCAGGCGCCAGCGCGCCAGAGACTGTGCATACCGCCCGGCGGCGACGGCGGCGGCGATGGCGATGATGGCCAGCACGATCGCCAGTTCCAGCAGGCTGAACGCCGCCGGCCGGTCGGGCGAAGTTGGCCGTGAGTGGGCGACCATGGGTGGGCCTTGAACACCGCGAGCCGCCCGGCCCGAGGGTTCGGGCGAAGAGCGGCTCGCGTCTGCCGGCGTGATCCCCGGTGGCAGCCGGGGAGGCCGGATCAGTAATCACTGTACAACGTGCCCCTGGCGTCGGTCTCGGTGGTGGTGTTGGCGCGGATCGTGCCGGCCGTGGCATCATAGATCCAGCCGACGCCGGCGCCGTCGGAATCGCTGATCAGCGTGCCGCCCTTGCGTGCCCCCACGGGCAGCGGGGGGACCTTGCGGAGGTACGGGCCGTAGATGTAGTTGGCCGTTCTGGTGTCGCTGGTGGCGCCGCTCTCATCGGTGTATTTCGTGAGCTGGTCCACGATGTTGGCGGTGGAGGGGAACGTGCCGCCATGCTCGGTCTGATACAGATCGATGGCGCCGCGAAGGATGCTCAGGTCGCCGATCAGGGCCGAGTCGGCGGCTCCGGCGGCGCCGCGGCTCATCCGCGGGATCGCGATGGCGCCGATGATCGCGATGATCACGACGACGATGACCAGTTCGATGAGGCTGAAGCCCTTGCCGTGTTCGTGGTGTGTCATGTGACGGCTCCTCCAGCTTCCTGTTCGGGTCTTCCACGCAGCAGCCGCCGCGTGGCAGACGGCGATCGTGTCTCTGCAAGACACATCGACGGAACTTCCAAGCAACTTAAGGAGCGGCGGCGGCAACCGCCGGATCGGGCAGGGCCAGTTCCACCCGGACGCCGTCCCGCTCCAGGCAGGCGCTGCGCGGAGTGAGAGACACCAGGCGGAAACCGGAGATTTCGCGGCCGAGGGGGATGCAGCGGCCGTTGATGATGGCATATCCGCCGGCCTTATCGGACATCACCGCCAGGAGGCGGTGTTGACGGGCGAAGCGATGCGCGGCCTGCCGGGCATCGTCGCGCTCAGAGGCCGGCTCGGCCTGTGCGGACACCCAGCGGGGGGAGAAGGCATCGCGCAGCCCGGCCAGGTTCGAGCCGTGGTTTTGCAGCACGTCCAGGAAGCTGGGCGGGGCGGCGGCTGCACGGGGGGTCGCTTGCGACGGCGGGCCTTGGCGCGTGGGGGAGGCGGGCACGCGGGCCTGCGTGGAAACGACGGCTCCTTGAGCTGCGCGGGGTCCGCCGTTGAACAGCAACCTGTCCAGGCCCAGCGCGGCCAGCGCCAGCGCAAGGACAGCGGTGAAGATCCTTCGCTCCCGGGTCATTCTCATGGCAACCCAGACAGACGATATGGAGGCGTCCGGGTCAACGTCCGAGGCGTTTATCGTTCGCGGGCGGCTGGACGTACCAGAGCAGTTCGCAGCGGAAGCTTGCCGGCTGGCCGGGCTGGGTCGGATTGGCGGCGATCTGGAACGCGCTGAAACACATATCCGGGTGTGTCTGGTGCAGTTCGTGCAGGAACTGGGCGAAGGCGACGTAGCTGCCGCTGCCGGCGACCTCGATGGGCACCATCGCGTGTCGCGGGCCGCGGCGCAGCGCGCCAGGCTGGAGGCGGCTGAACTGCAATCCCCGGGCGGTTGCCAGGCGAGTGAGATCGGCCAGGCGCTGGTTGACATGGTCGGCCGGCTGGAGCTTCAGGGGCGAGGAGTCCAGGGCCTGGCGCAGGCCGGCGAGCTCCGCTTTGAGCCGGGTCAGCGACTGTTGCAGCTCCAGGGCCTTGCGGTGCTGTGCGGCCAGCGCGCGGGCGTGGACATCGCGCTGGGCGGCGTCGGCCAGGACGGGGCCCAGACCCAGCAGATAGCCGGCGGCGCTGAGCATCGCGAACAGCGCCATCGCCAGGGCGTGGATCTGCCAGCGAGGGAAGATGTGCCAAGAGGCCCTCACGATCCCCCCGTGGTTTCATGCCCCAGAGCGCACTCGACGTGGAAGGAGACGGCGCTGTCGTTGAGGAAGGGCTCGCGGCTGGTTTCCACGAGGCGGACGGTGGAGAACAGGCCGGTCTTTTCCAGAGCCAGGACGAATCGCGATACCGCCAACTGAGTGCGTGCCAGGCCGGCGAGCTTCAACGAAAAGCACACGGGAGGTTCGACGCTTCGCTTGTCGGGCTTCCCGGGCAGCACCGCCGACAGTTGGCAGTCGCTCAGCACGACCTCGTCGTCCATCGCCTCGCCCAGCAGAACCAGCAGGCGGCTCCAGTCGGCCTGTCGCGAGACCTGCCGCTGGGCGGCGACGTCGGTTTGTGCCGCGGCCACCTGCGGGCGAATGGCGGCCACGGCCTTTTCCGATTGCTCCACGCGCTGGGCGGCGGCCCGCAGTTGCTGCTCGGAGGATGCGGCCGGGTCGCGGACAAGACGTCCGACGGCGGTGACGGCGGCCAGCAGCACCGAGTAGCCGAGGATCACGCAGGCCCAGAACCGCAGCACCCGCCGCTGGGCGGAGGCCTGGCGTCGCGGTTGCGGCAGGAGATTGACGCAGTTCATGAGCGGTCCTCCCGATGCTGGGCCAGGCCGATGGCGCGGATCAGCCCCGAGGAGCTTCCATGCTCGGCCAGGTTCGTTGGAACGTCCACCACGTCGGTTGCGGCCACGGCCTGGGTCGGCAGGCCCAGCACGCCACAAAGATGCTCGGCCAGGCCCGGCATGGCCGCGCCGCCACCCGACAGAAGCACTTTGCGCACCTGGATGTCGGGGTAGCGATGGGCGAAATAGGCCAGCGATGCGTTGAACTCGTGGACCAGGGCGTCCAGGTGGCCGGAGAGGACGCGGCGCGCGTCGTCGCTGCGGTCCCACTGCGTGTCGGCGGAGAGTTTCTGGAAGTCGAGGCCCACGTCGCGGATCAGATAGTCGATGGCGGCCTGTTCCAGGCTCAACTGCTGCCGCAGTTGGTCGGCCAGGCGTCGGGCGCCGGAATCGGCCAGCACGCGCTCGTAGGCGATGATGCCGTCATGGATCATCAGCAGGCGGGCGGCCGACCAGCCCAAATCGAGCACGACGGTAACGCCCTGCGTATCGGCCAGCGGGGCCGTGGCGGCGGCCAGCGCCAGGGAGCCGGCGTCCAGGGCGATGGTCTGGAGGCCGGCCAGGTCCAGCAGGCTCAAGAGGGCCTCGGCATCCTCGTGAGCACAGCCGACGGCCAGGACCGACGCGCCGCGGGCGCTGCGGGACGAAGGCAACGGCCAGAAGTCCATCTCAAAGGCCGACGGGTCGCGTTTGTGGACGCGGGCAAACTCGCTGCGGGCGATGGGCAGCAGCGCGGCGCGGTCGGCGACGGAGGGAAGCTCCATCGCCGCCGACAGCAGGTGCGCATCGGGCACGGCGGGCACGACGCGGTTGCCGCGGAAGCCGCGACGGCGAAGGATGGCGGCGATTCGCGCCACCTCGTCGGCGTCGGCCGGCCGGTCGGGATGCAGCCGCGGGAAACACGCCGCGGCCGACAGCGCCCAGCGGTTGCCGCGGCGGTGCAGTTGCGCGGCCTTCACCTGGCTGGAGCCGATATCCAGGCCGATGGGCGTGCGGGATGGTCCGGCCCAGGTTCTCATCCGGACCCTCCCGAGGTCATGGCCGTCAGGTCGAACAGGGGCAGGAACATGCTGACGGCAATGAAGCCGACCAGCAGACCCAGGGCGATGAGGATCATCGGCTCGAGGATGCTGGTCAGGGACCGGATGACCAGTTCGTTCTCCTCGTCGAGATAGTCGGCGATGCCCAGCAGCAGCGAGCCCACCTGGCCGGTCTGCTCGCCGTTGCGGATGGCCTCGCAGATGGCCGGCCCGATCAGCGGGCTGGCCGCGAAGGGAACGCTGATGGACTGGCCGCGGGTGGCGGCGTCTTCGGCATCGGCCAGAAGTTGCGCGTAGCGCGAGTTGGTGGTGGCCTGGCGGGTGAGCTTCAGGGCATCCAGAAGGGGGACCTTGCTTTCGGCCTGCACTCCCAGCAATCGTGCGATGCGCGCGGTGGCGAAGGAGCGGACGATGGGTCCGAAGACCGGCAGCGTCAGGACCAGGCCGTCGAGCAGGCGCCTGGCCGACGCCGTGCGGGACCAGGCGACGGCGACCGCGCCCAGGACGCCCAGGGCGGGCAGCAGCCCCCACCAGTATCCGCGGAGCAGGTCGCTGACGGCCATGAGCATCTGGGTGGTGGGGGGCAGGGGCGTATCGAGCGTTTCAAAGAGCCCGGCGAAGCGCGGCAGCACGAACGTCAGCAGCACCAGCAGCACGCCGACGGCCACGAAGATCAGCAGAGCCGGGTAGATCATCGCGCCGAGGATGGCGCTGCGGACATGGGCCTGCTTTCGGGCGAGGGCGGCGACGCGGTCGAGCATCGGCTCCAACTGCCCGCCGGCCTCGCCGGCCTGAACCAGGGCGCGGGTGACGACGTCGAAGCAGTCCGGGTGAGCGGCCATCGCGGCGGACAACGAGTCGCCGTCCTCGATGCGTTGGCGCAGGTCGGCGACGAGCCGGCGCCAGCGCGGATCGCGGGACTGACGTTCCAGGGCCAACAGGGCCTGCACCAGGGGCGTGCCGGCGGCCAGAAGCACCTGGAGTTGGCGGGTGAAGACGGCCAGATTCCTGGTGCGGCGGGTGCTGCCCAGGCGCCGCCTGGCGGTGGGCGGGGAGCCCGCCGTGCCGGCCTCGGCGGTGAGGGTCAGGGCGAAGATGTTCTCACGGCGGAGGATCTCGCGGGCCTCGGATTCGCTTTGCGCGGAGACGGTGCCGCTGACGCTCCCGCCCGACAGGTCCACGCCCTGGTATGCGAAGTTCATGCGACCCTCCTATCGGGCAGGGCGGCGGGCGCTGCTGCGGCCCGCTCGTCGTCGCAATGGGTAACCGCCAGGACCTCGTCCAGGGTGCTGCGGCCATGGAGGGCCAGAAGCAGTCCTTCCTGCCGCAGCGTCAGGCCGCCCTCCTTCTGCCACTGGGCGCGCAGTTCGTGCGCGGGAGCGGCGGCATGGACCAGACGGCGCAGCGACGGGGTGATCTCCATGACCTCGTAGATGCCCAGCCGGCCGCGATATCCGGTATCGTGGCACTGCTGGCAGCCGGCTCCCTTCTGGAAGGCTTTGCCGGCCTTGTCCAGCAGCCCGGCGTCGCGGAGGACCTGTTCATCGGGGTGATACCTGGTGCGGCAGGCCGGGCAGATGGTGCGCGCCAGACGCTGGGCCGCCACGCCGTTGAGGCTGCTGCTCAGCAGGTACGGCTCGATGTTCATATCCAGCAGCCGCGCCACGGCGCCGGGGGCGTCGTTGGTGTGGAGCGTCGCCAGCACCAGGTGGCCGGTGAGCGCCGACTGCACGGCCACGCGGGCGGTCTCCTCGTCGCGGATCTCGCCGACCATGATGATGTCCGGGTCCTGACGCAGGATGCTGCGCAGCGCCCGCGCGAAGGTCATGCCGATCGACTCCTGCACCTGGATCTGGTTGACCAGGTCCAACTGGTACTCCACCGGGTCCTCGATGGTCACGATGTTCAGTTCCGGGCTGCGCAGCAGGTCCAGCGCCGAATAGAGCGTGGTGGTCTTGCCGCTGCCGGTGGGGCCGGTCACCAGCACCAGCCCGTGCGGCCGGCGCAGCATCCGCTGGAACGTCGCCAGCGCCTCGGGGCGGAAGCCCAGGTCCTCCATGCGCACCTGCAGGTTGGCCTTGTCCAGGATGCGGATGACCAGTTTCTCGCCCAGCAGGGTGGGCATGGAACTGATGCGCAGGTCGATCTCGCGTCCCTCGGCCACCAGCCGCACGCGGCCCTCCTGGGGCAGGCGCTTCTCGGCGATGTCCATTTTGCCGATGACCTTCACCCGCGAGACGATGGATGCGTGCATCCCCGCCGGCGGCTTGAGCAGGTCGCGCAGCATCCCGTCGATGCGGTAGCGGATGCGCGTGCCGCGCTTGTCGGGCTCGATATGGATGTCCGAGGCCTTGTCCTTGATCGCCGTCAGCAGCGCCACGTTGACCAGGTTCACGATGGGGCTGCCGGCCACCATCTTGTCCAGGTCCGTCGCCGGCCCCTCGTCCACGCTTTCGCGCTCGACGACCTTGACATCCGACTCGCTGAGCGACGCCAGGAACGCATCGACGTTGACGTTGCCGCCGGCGTACTTGCGGACGAACTCGCGGATGTTGCCCTCCAGCGCCAGCACCGGGCGGATGCGGCAGCCGGTCAGTTGCCGCAGGCGGTCGATGGCCGGCAGCGACTGCGGCTCGGCCATGGCGACCGTGAGCGTGTCGCGCACCTTGAACATCGGGATGACGCGCAGTCGCTCGGCCTCTTCCTCGCCGATGAGCCGCAGCAGTTGCGGGTCGATCAGGCCGTGCCGCAGGTGGCAGCCGCGCACGCCCAGCCGCCGGGCCAGAGCCTGCACGAGGACGGCCGCGTCGATCACGCCCTGCTCGACGAGCATTTCGCCCAGCATGCGCCCGGAGGTCTTCTGCTCGGCCAGGGCGCGCTGCAGCTGTTCGGAGGAGATGATTCCCTCCTCCACCAGCAGTTCGCCGATGCGAGCCTTTTTTGCCGCGTCGCCCGTCACAGGAAACTCCGGATTGCCGTGTTGACGTCGTCGAACTGCTCAAAGAGGGCGGCCAGTTCGGTGAGCGACAGGGCTTCTCGCACGGTCTTGTTGACGCCGGCCAGCTTCAGGCACTGCCCGAACCGGTCCATCTCGTCGCTGATGTCCACCAGAACCTCGAGGCCCGCGCTGTCCACGTAGGCGATGGCCGACATGTCCACGACGAGCCGCCCCAGCGTGTTGCGCAGCGCCGCGAGGGTCTGGGCCTTGAAGTCCGGCGCATCCTGGCCGGCCAAAGGCCCGATGGGCTTGAGGATCGTGACGGCGCCCTGTTTCTGTTCGTGGATCTTCATGCCGCCTCCGTCGTCAGCGGCAGCGTCAGGGTGAAGCGGCTGCCCTTGTTCAGTTCCGACTGGACGGTGATGTCCCCGCCGTGCAGGCGGACCACCTCGCGTGCCAGGGTGAGCCCCAGTCCCGAGCCGGTGATCCGGCTCACCCGCGCATCCTTGGCGCGGTAGAACTTCTCGAAAATATGTTCCTGGTCCTCCTCGCTGATGCCGATGCCGCTGTCGGCGATGGTAACGGCCAGCTGTCTCTCATCGGCGCGGACGCTGACGCGCACGGTCCCGCCGCGCGGCGTGTACTTCAGGGCGTTGCCCAGCAGGTTGTGCAGGGCCAGGGCGATCTTGTCGCGGTCGCCGCGGATCACCGGCAGCTTCGGCGGAAGATCGAACTCCATCGTCAGCCCGCGGTCGGCAGACTGTGCCTGATAATCCGCCTTCAGCTCCTCCAGCAGCGCGTCCAGGCGGACATCGTCGGGACGGATGGTCAGGGAGCCGGCCTCGATTTCCGAGACGCTGAGCATCTCGCCGACGATCCGTTCCAGCCGCCGCGCTTCCTGGTTGATGACGTTCAGGGCGCTGTGGCGTGCCTGCGGGTTCTTGTCGCCATCCTCCATGGCCGTCTCGGCGTAGAGACGGATGTTGGTCAGGGGCGTTCGCAGCTCATGGGTGGCGTGGGCGACGAAACTGCGGTGCGACTGCTCGGCGACGCGTTGCTGGGTGATGTCCTCGATGAGGATCATGCCCGCCGCATAGTCGTCGCGGCGGACCGGCCGCACCGTGAAGCGCAGCACGCCGCCGCCGGCTTCCGCGGGGCATTCGATCTCCACGCTGGAGCGGTTGCGGACCGCCCCGCTGGCGACGTTGCGGACCAGCTCCAAAACTTCCTCCTGAGCGATGAACCGGCTGACCGGCGCGCCGGGCATCTGGTCCCGCGAGGTGTGCAGAAAGGCCGCCGCGGCGCCGTTGGCGTAGCGGATGTTGAGTTTGTCGTCAACGAGCACCAGCCCCTGCGCCATGGCATCGAAGGCCACGTCCAGGTCGCCGCGTCCGCAGCGGCGGCCGGCCAGGGCCTGGCGTGCCTGGTCGGCCGTGGCCTGATGGCGAAGGCGGTCCTGTTCGGCCAGGAGCGCGTTCCAAGCCCTGGCCTCTTCACCCAGGGAGGGGTCCAGGGCCAGGGCGGCGGGGGTGGTGTCGCCGCGGGCGGCGGCTTGCAGCGCTTCCCGAATGGCTCCGACTGTTGCCAGACGCCGACGCATTCGCCGGTACACCAGCAGTACGCCGGCCAATGCCATGGCTCCGGCGGCGCCGATGCCCGCCTGCGCCTCCCAGGCGTAGGACGCGGAATCCGCCACGAAGGCGTGGATTTCCAGTATGGCCTGGCCGCGCCCCGGAACCAGCAGCGGATGCTGGAGGCGGATGGTTGCCTCCTTCACGCTTGCCGGGGCCGGCGACACCGGCGGCCCCCACTGGGGCGGGAGTTTCTGGAGGGTGATGCCGCGGGGGTCCGCATCGGCAATGACCCTCCCGCCGGGCAGTTCGATGCGGCAGCGGTTCAACTGGTGGGCGCGAGCGGCGTCGGCCACCAGCCGGCGCAGCGGGGACAGGTCGTCGGCCCCCAGCATGGCCTCGGCGCTGTCAGCCAGCAGGCCCGCGATGCTCTGGACCTGCTCGACACGGTGTTGTTGCATCGCCTGGCGCTGGGTGCGGCCCGTCCACCACGCGGCGGCGCCCATCGCCGCCAGAAGAATCGCCGCCAGCGCGATGCCGGCCGACGCGATGGCTGACTCATCGCGATCCAGCAGCCGACGCGACAACGCGGTTTGGATGAACGTCGGCGCCATGTTGCCACACCTCTTCCCAACGGCCGCGCGGGCCGACGGATGGACTCCCTTGGAGATATCGGGCATGCCGCCGGGCACTTGAGGCGGGGCGGGCTGGCGAATCGGCAGGTCCGATACAGGCGATTGTTACAAACCATTTACCGCAGACCGGTCGGCAAAGGGCTAGACTCGTTGCAGCCGTCAGCGCCGGCGGATCAGCCACGGGCAGGTTGCAAAGCACGATTGGGCCATGACTCGATATACTGCTCAGGTCCGCTCACCATCCGCCATGGCATCGCGACGCATTCTGGTCATCGAAGACGACGCCGCCATCCGCCGGGGGATCGTCGATGCGCTGCGCTACCACGGCCTGGACACTCTTGAAGCGGCCGATGGCATCGCGGGTTGTGAGACCGCCTGCTCGGCCGACTGCGACCTGGTGCTCCTGGACCTGGTGCTGCCGGGGAAGGATGGCCTGGAAATCCTGCGGGAAGTGCGACAGGCTCGGCCGACGCTGCCGGTGATCATACTGACGGCCCGCGGCGAGGAGGCCGACCGCGTGGCCGGGCTGAAACTGGGGGCCGACGACTACGTGGTCAAGCCGTTCAGCATCAAGGAGCTCCTGGCCCGCGTGGAGGCGGTGATGCGGCGATCGCCCGAGCGGCCGACGGACCTGGCGACGGTGAAGATCCCCGGCGGCGTGGCCGACCTGGCCCGCCGCGAGGTGAGGTTTGGCGATGGCCGGCGCGTGGAGTTGTCGGAGCGCGAGGCGGAGCTGCTGCGCTACCTGGCGTGCAACGCCGGCCGGGCCATCGGGCGCGAGGAGATACTGCTGCGCGTGTGGCGTATCGACCCGCACGGGGCCGAGACGCGAACGATCGACATGCACGTGGCGCGGCTGCGGGAGAAACTGCAGGATGACCCGACTGATCCGCGGATCATCCTGACCGTGCGGGGAAAGGGATACGAGTTCGCGGAACCGATCGAGGGGAAGGAACGTCGAAGATAAGGCATTAACCACGGCGACACGGAGGCACGGAGCAGAGCATCTGAGATTTCAGATTTGAGATTTGAGATTCCATGCGTCGTAGCCTGATCATCTGGGTTCCGTTTGCCATCTGCCTGGCCGTCGGCCTGGCGGGGATGGGGTGGATCAGCCTGAAGCTGATCGAGCTGGACCGTTCCCGCGTCCAGCAGCAGCGGCAGGACCAGGTCGAGGAGCGGGCGCGCCTGGCGCTGTGGCGGATGGATTCATCGCTGGCGACGCTCATCGCCATTGAGAACGCCCGGCCGTACTTCGCCTACAGCGCGTTCTTTCCGGCCGAGCGGGCCTACACGCAGATGTTTGCCGAGTATCGCTATGGCGATGTGCTGGTGCCGTCGCCGCTGCTGAGCCCGACCTCGCCGCTGATCCTGCTGCACTTCCAGGTGGACCCGGACGGAACCGTCAGCAGCCCGCAGGTTCCGCATGACCGCGTGCGCAAGCTGGCCGTCGAACGGCAATACGTGTCGGCCGAGCAGGTTGAAACGGCCGAGAAGCGGCTGGCCGACGCCACGCCGATGCTCACGGGCTCGTCGCTGCTGGCGAGATCTCTCCCCAATCAGTGGTCGGTGTTCAATCCGGCACAGACGGCCGGCAACAACGCCACCATCAACTTCAACGGCGGCTTTGCCCTGGGCAACAGCGACCTGAACCTGCAGGCGGCCCAGCACGCCGCCTGGGACGAGCAGCAGGGCCAGTGGCAGCAGAAGCTCAGCGTCCAGGAGCAGCAGTCCCGCGCCAACATCAAGACTCAGACGGCCAACACCGCCTACATGGCGCAGCGCAATCCGTCGATCGGGCAGTTGCCGCTGGGCAGCATCAACGAGGGCGTCATGACGCCCGTGTGGGTGGACGAGCATCTGCTGCTGGTGCGGCGGGTGACCATCAACCATCGCGACTACGTCCAGGGGTGCCTGTTCGACTGGCCGGCCATGAAACGCTGGCTGTTGGAGGGCGTAGCCGACCTGTTGCCGTCGGCCGATCTGGAGCCGGTGCGCGATGCCGACGGCCCGCAACCGCGCCTGCTGGCGTCGCTGCCGCTGCGGATGGTCGTCGGCCAGGTGCCCTACGAGCCGGTCAGCGGCGACCCGTCGCTGAAGCTGATGCTGGCGGCGGCGTGGACGGGGCTGCTGCTGGCGTCGGCGGCGGTGGCTGCGCTGCTGGCCGGCGTGATGGCCCTGAGCGAGCGGCGCGGGGCGTTCGTGTCGGCCGTCACCCACGAGCTGCGCACGCCCCTGACCACGCTGCGCATGTACAGCGAGATGCTCACCAGCGGCATGGTCAGCGGCGAGGACCAGCGACAGCGCTACCTGACGACGCTGCGAAGCGAGGCCAACCGCCTGGGTCACCTGGTGGAGAACGTGCTGGCCTATTCGCGCCTGGAGCGGCGGAAAAACGGCGGCAAGCTCGAGGATACGACGGTGGGGCAGTTGCTGGAGCGCATCACCGGCCGCCTCGCCGAGCGCGCCGAGCAGGCGCACATGGCTCTTGAAGTGCAGTTGGCCGAAGCGCTGGCATCACGGGCGCTTCGCACCGACCCGCTGGCCATCGAGCAGATTCTTTTCAACCTGGTGGACAACGCCTGCAAGTACGCCGCGTCGGCCGCCGACAAGCGGATTCACGTGGATGTGTCGGAAGCGGGGCGATGCATCGAGATGCGCATCCGCGACCACGGCCCGGGCATGCCGGCAAAGACGCGCGGTCGGCTGTTCCGCCCGTTTTCCAAGAGCGTGCAGGAGGCGGCGGTTACGGCCCCGGGCCTGGGTTTGGGCCTGGCGCTGTGCAAGCGTCTGGCGAAGCGCATCGGCGGCGACCTGCGCGTGTGCGAGGATGCCCCGGGCGGGGCGTGCGTGATCCTTTCCATGCCCGTCGCGCGATGACTTATGGGTATGCGGACAGCCATCGCCCTCGATCGCCAGCGCATCGCCGAGTTCTGCCTGCGCAACGGCATCCGGCGTCTGTCGCTGTTTGGGTCGGTCCTGCGCGACGACTTCACGCCGCAGAGCGACGTTGATGTGCTAGTGGAGTTCCACGCAGGCAGCGTGCCGGGCTTCATCCGCCTGGGGCAGATGCAGGTGGAGCTTTCAGACATGCTCGGGCGGGAGGTGGACCTCCGGACGCCCGAGGACCGCAGCCGCCACTTCCGCGATGCGGTTCTCTCCGAGGCGGAGGTGCAGTATGCCGAGGGATGAAACCGCGAGGTTGCGCGACATGCTGGCGGCGGCCCGCGAGGCGGTGGGGTTCGCCGAGAACCATACGCGAGCGGACTTGGACTCGAACCGGCAGTTGGCGCTCTCGCTTGTCAAGCTGATTGAGATTATCGGCGAAGCGGCCGTGGCGTTTCCTTACGACAGGCGGGGCCAATATCCGCAGCTTCCCTGACGGGCGATGGTCGCGATGCGCAACCGGCTGATCCATTCCTACTTCGACATCAACCTCGACATCGTGTGGCAGACCGTGCAGGAAGACCTGCCCCCGGCTGATCGCCGGTGTGCAGGCCATATTCGACCAGGCCGGGCAGCCCCCAGCGAGGTGATCCCTGGCCCAGTCGTGGGCGCTGCTATAGCGACAGCGCCACGCTCTGGAACGTCACCTGCACTTCATTTTTCTGGCCGTCTGTCCTGGGGGTCACGTTGGCCTTGCCGCCGTGGCCGACGATCACGTAGCGCTGACCGTTCACGGCACGCACGCAGCCCCAGTCGGCCTGGGTGAACTCGTTGCGGGCGGTGAAGGTCAACTCCTCGGTGGGCGCTTCGCCGTAGAAGAAGATGAACCTCCGGCCAATGTACCCGCAGACCCGCCATCGCGTGCCCAACTTGGTAACCTCGATCCGCTGCTCCAGCTTGATCGGCTCCATGGTTCTCCCTTTTTCCGGCAGTTGCTCAGCCATGGGAGCATCTTAGCAGCGGCCGGCAAAAAGGGAACCGCGGCTTGCCAGTGCGGCGGGGCGCGGCATGATTCCCGCATGGCCAATACCATCGAGATTCTCCTGACCGAGCCGATCGGCACCATCCACCGCAATATCTACGGGCATTTCATCGAACACCTGGGCGCGTGCGTTTACGGCGGCATCTGGTCGGCCGGCGGGATGTCCGAGCCGGTGGTCAACCTGCTGAAGGCGATTGCTCCGGCGGTGGTGCGCTGGCCGGGCGGGTGCTTCGCCGACGACTATCACTGGCGCGACGGCATCGGGCCGGCCGAGTCGCGGCCCAGGCGCGTGAACATTCACTGGGGCGAGGTCATCGAGACCAACGCCTTCGGCACGCATGAGTTCGTGCGTTTCTGCCGGGCCATCGGCGCCGAACCGTACGTTTGCGGCAATGTCGGCAGCGGCACGCCCCAGGAACTGCGCGAGTGGGTGGAGTACTGCAACTTCCCCGGCGGCTCGACGCTCTCGGACCGCCGCCGCGCCAACGGGCAGCCCGACCCGTTCAAGATCACCTACTGGGGCGTGGGCAACGAGAACTGGGGCTGCGGCGGGCGCTTCACGCCGGAGGACTATGCCGCCGAGTACCGGCGGTTCTCCACGTACCTGCGCGACCTGGGCGGCCATCCGCTGTTTTTGATCGCCTGCGGCCCCAGCGGCAACGACGTGCAGTGGACGCGGCGGTTCTTCGAGAAACTGAGTGAGCCCCGGGCGTGCGCACGAATCCACGGTTTTGCCGCGCACTACTACTGCGGCACGGCCGGCACCGCCACCGACTACACCGACGAACAGTGGTACGAGCTGCTGGAGAAGGCCTGCCGCATGGAGGCGATGGTCGTCCAACAGCGGGCCGTCATGGACGGATTCGATCCGCACCGCAAGATCGGCCTGATTGTCGATGAATGGGGCACGTGGCATCCGCCCACCGAGGGCCGCAACCCGCGATTCCTCTGGCAGCAGAACACCCTGCGCGATGCGCTGGTGGCGGCGCTGACCCTGGACATCTTCAACCGCCACGCCGACAAGGTGGTCATGGCCAACATCGCCCAGACGGTCAACGTCCTGCAGGCGCTGGTGCTGGCCGAGGAAGGCAAGGCCATCGCCACGCCGACCTACCACGTCTTTGACCTGTACAAGGGCCACCAGGGCGGCACGGCCCTGCGGGCGATGTTCCACGCGCCGGCCCTGAGCTTCACGGCCGGGGGCAAAGCGATGCAGATCCCCTCGCTGGCCGGCTCGGCCTCACTCAAGGGCAAAACGCTGACGCTCACGGTGGTGAACCCGTCGATCGGGGCCCCGATCGAGGCCACGATCAACCTCCGCGGCGATACGTTTCCATCTCAGGTGCGCAAAACGGTGCTGACGCACGAGGACATCCACGCGCACAACACGTTCGCCGCGCCGACCACGGTGAAACCTTCCGAGCCGGCCAACGTGCCCCTGACCGGCTCGACGTTCCCCTGCACCTTCGCGCCGCAGTCGGTGACTCGCCTGGAGATGGAGCTGGTGTAGCACGGGCGGTCCGCCCGTGTCTTGCCGGCTGGCCGGAGGATCGACCATCTGGAATCCCGCGCCGGTGAGGATCAACGCCTCAAGCAACCCGTGGCCGGCTGTTGGCGTCAGCACCACCGTTCCCCTGCTCCCGCCACTGCCGGCCGGCGGTGCCGCATCGTCGCCCGCTTCCAATCCACGCGCTCCAGCGGCCAGGATCAGGACCAACGCCGGTTTCGTCCACGCGTTGATCTTCTCTCAAACGCACGCCGCCACCGAGAGTTGCTCCTGCCAGTATAATCCCCGCCCATGCGAGCCATCCTGACCGCCGTTCTTGCGATTCTGGCGTTTGCACCGGCAGCGCCGGCCAAGCCCCGCGTGCTGATGCTGCTGGCCAACGAGTTCAACGCCGGCGAGCACTGGCAGCCGTATTTCTCGCTGGTGGCGGCCGGGTACGCGGTGGACATCGCCTCGCCGGCCCGTGGCCCGGTGGCGGCCGGGGCAAAGACGCGGGAACTGGACGCGACGGCCAACCTGTCGCTGGATGAAGTGAACGTGGACGACTACCTGGGCCTGGTGATCCCCGGCGGCTCCAGCCCGGCCAATCTTGAGAAGTCGCCCCGGTCCATCGGAATCTGCGGGCAGTTCCTGCAAAAGAACAAACCCGTCAGCGCCATCTGCCATGGCCCGCGATTGCTTCTGCGCACGGGACTGATGAAGGGCCGAGTGGCGACGTGTCTGTGGAAGGTCAAGGATGAGCTTTCCGACATCTGGTCCGGCGACACGATGTTCGCGTACATCGACCAGGCCGTGGTGATCGACGGCAACCTGCTGACCAGCCGCTATCCCAATGACGCGGGCGTGTTCGCGGCCGAGACGCTCAAGCTGCTGGAGTCGGCCGGCGGCATCGCCCTGCCCAAGACCCGGCCGACGGTGCTGGTGATCGACCCCAAGTCCGATCGGCTCACCGGCTGGGCGTTTGTGTGGGGCGGTCTGGCCGCGCAGAACGTGAACATCGTCCATGTGCCCTTGGCGCAGGCCGGGGACCTGGCCGGAAAACTGGGCGATCTCTCTGACATCGATGCGGTCGTGGTGCTGGACGGGGCGGACCTGGCGAAGCTCACGGCCGACCATCCGGCCATCGGGCTGGTCAAGAGCATCCGCGGCAAGCATATCCTCTCGTTGCGAGCGGCCGGCGACCAACTGGCGGTTCTGAACATCAAGGCGCTGATGCTCGGCGAGGACCTGGGCCTGGCCGCGGGCAAGGCGGCGACGGCAGCGCATCGAGCCGCCGCGGAGCGCAAGGCCGTGCAGGCGGCGCCGCCGCAGTACTCGGCGGCCATCGCGGTTGAGGAAGGGTTCCCGGCGGCGGGCGTATGGTCGCTGCGCACGCGACTGGAGCTCGAGGGGCGCCATGTGGCGATCATTGGCGCAAAGAAGGCGTGGGTTCGGGGCCGGGATGAAACGTCCGGCGAGGCGGCGCTGCCGGTGCTGCCCGTGGCGGCGTTCGGCGAGCCGTTGGCACTGACCGACGGCGCAATGGTTGTCGTTACCGATCCAAAGCAACAGCCGTGGGCCGAATCACAATCCGGCGCGAACGTCGTGGACCTGAAGACGGCCTGGGGACTGGCCAGGCCGGGGGCCAAGCTCCCGCCGGCGATCATCGCCATCGGCGGCAACCGGTTCGATGACCGCGTGGTGGCGGCGATCAAGGGGGTGCTGGAGTGGCAGGGGAGGTCGGTTTCGTTCATCGCGGCCAAGGAGGGCGAATACCGTGGCTTGTGCGGCCTGACGGTGAGGGCGACGCAGACCTATGCCCAGGCGCCGGCCCAGGAGAAGAGCGCGCTAGTGATCGCCCCCGGTGGTCTCTGGCCGGATGCGCGCGATGCCGACCGTCACCGGGTGGAGTGGTTACTGAAGTGCTACGATGAGGGGGCAACCGTCATGGCGTTCGGCTTCGACGCGCTGGCCATCGGCCAGAAACCCCAGTTCAAGGGCAGGAAGTTCGCATGCTCCGACCAGGCGGTGTGGAGTTTCGGCAAGGAAGGTGGCGGCTACACGGGCGAGGCGGCCGTGCTCTCGGCCCAGCGGCTGATCTCGGCCAAGGGGGCGGACGCGGCCGCGGCGGCGCTTCGGCTGCTGGAACGTTAGTTATCGTGTCCCAGCAGTGGGTTGCTTTGGGCGATGATCCGGGAAGAATAGGGCCGATTGAAGCGCATGGAGCGCGTGTGCGGTCTGTAGGGGCTTGGCGTCATTCAGGCCCCGGGCGGTATTTCTGAACGACCGGCGCGGTCTTGGCCGATGTACAGGAAAGGCGCAGGCCGCATTATCGGACGTGGGTGGCATGGGCTGATCTGAATGGAAGCAGAACGCCGTGAGAAACGATAGCCGTCGCAATGCGTTGGTTTTCCTGGTGCTGGTCGGCTCGCTGAGCTTCACAAGCGTGCTGCTCCTGGCGCTGTCGCCGGCTCCTCTGACGCCGGATTCGTTCAGCCTGCTGGCCGTTGAGCGGGCCGAGGCCCTCTCGGAGATTTTCCAGACGCGCCATCCTGTCGAGTCCGGCCGCTGGACGTACATCTACGTTCATCACAGCAAGACTGCCGGTGGCGCGCTGCGTACGCCGGGGCTTTCGGGGGATCATTTCCTGATTGGCAACGGCCAGGGTTGCCTCGACGGGGAGCTGCAGATCAGCTCGCGGTGGGTGCGCCAACAGCCTGCCCTGCCGGAGGGTTCCAAGGTTGATCCGTCTTGTATCAGCATTTGCGTGGTGGGCGACTTTGACCAGCACCAGCCGACGGCCATGCAGCGGCGGCGCCTGGCGGAGCTGACCCAGGCCCTGCAAAAGCGCCTGGGCATCCCGGCTCACCGGGTGCTGGTGGTGCAGGAGACGGGAAAGGGTACGCCGGCCGGCATCGGGCGGCACTTCCCGCTGGATGAGTTCCGAAGCCAGCTGGTGCAGATGGTTCCCTAAAGGGGGCTGGGGCGGATTATCGAATCAACATGCGTTGCTGATGGCCGGTAAGCACTATCGGCAGGAGCAATGCTCTTGCCAGACAGCGGGCTTGCGCGTAGCCTAGTCCGGAGGTTCCGCAGAGCGTCTGATTTGATCGGACGTCCGGACCGGAAGGGGTAGGCCTTGCTGGCCGAAGCATCTGGCGTCCTCCGGGATGAGGTGAGCAGGGGTCGCCGAGTCCGGCCACAATCCTTCCGATAGAATAATAAAGTCAGGGGTGTGCCGTCAGAACCGTCGGGCCCCGCGACAGCGTGCGATGCCGCAGAAGTTGCTCCATTACGAGGTGCTCTCCCGGCTGGGAGAGGGTGCGCGCAGCACGATCTACGCGGTCGTGGACCCCACCACGCGGCAAACCTTTGCCCTGAAGCACGTTATACGCAAGGAGCCGAAGGACATCCGCTACATCGAGCAGATGGAGGCCGAGTACGAGATCAGCCGTCAGCTGACCCACCCGAACCTGCGGCGCTCGTTCGATCTCAAGATCAACAAGAGCCTGCTGTTGAAGGTGACCGAGGCTTTTCTGGTCATGGAACTGGTGGACGGCCAGCCCCTGGATGTGCTCCTGCCCAAGAGCTTGCTGGAGGTGGTGGACACCTTCATCGCCGCGGCCCGGGGCCTGCAGGCGATGCACCAGATGGGCTATGCGCACTGCGACATCAAGCCCAATAACATTCTTCGCAACGACGACGGGGCGGTGAAGATCATCGATTTCGGCCAGAGTTGCCGGATTGGCACGGTGAAGGAGCGGATCCAGGGCACGCCTGATTACATCGCCCCGGAGCAGGTGAAGCGCAAGCCCATCAGCCAGCAGACGGATGTTTTCAATCTGGGTGCCACGATGTACTGGGCGACAACCGGCAAGAACATCCCGACGCTCTACACCGTGCGGCAGGATGACAACAGCTTCCTGGTGGACGACCGCATCCAGACGCCCGCGCAGGTGAATCCGAAGGTCCCGCCGGCGCTATCCAACCTGATCATGGATTGCATCGCCACCCGCCCCCAAAAGCGTCCGGCCGACATGGAGCAGGTGATCACTCGCCTGGAACTGGCCAAGCATATCCTGCTGAAACAGCAGGGGGGCACCCCCTTGGCCCAGACGGGCAGCTGAAGATCGCCAGACGGGCAAGCGGGGCGGGCGGGCAAAGCCCGGTTAATAGAAGATGTCCACGTTCTTGTTGAACCGCTTTTTCAGGTCGCCGCCCGGCGTCCATGTGACGCTGCCGTCCAGGAAGCCCTTGTGCTGGCCCTTGGGCCACTGTTGAGCGTCCATGTGGTTGGCGCCCCAGTGCACTTCGCCCTCGCTGCCCACGAAGAACCACTCGCCGCTTCGCATCCTGGCCAGGTCGGCCCAGATGAAGCTGTAGTAGGTCTTCTGCCCCATCTTCTGCGGCCACAGCGGCGCCGTGGCGGCCGGGTCGGTCGCCTGGATGCTGCTGAGGATCTTCGCAAAGTCGCTGTCGCCCGGTGTCAGCGACTTGCGGTTGGCGAAGCTCATGAACCCGGGGACCATGCTTTCGTTTTCGCCGGCCGTCTCCCGCCAGAACCAGTCATCCGACCAGAACTCATTGAGCGGCGAGTAGAAACCCGGCTTGGTCACGCGGTACTTCTCGCGGAACAGGTTCCGCATATACACCGACATCCAGTGGATCTGCTTCTCGTTGCCGCCGTTGGGCTTATAGCCAGTGTCCGGCAGCCAGCCGCCGTAATCCGATGCGTACAGGTGCGAAACCTGCACCAGCGTCCGCAACCGCGCCGCGCAGTCCACCATCTGCGCCTGTTCTTTGGCCTTCTTCAGCGCCGGCAACAGGATGGCGATCAGCAGCGCGATGATGCCGATGACGACCAGAAGCTCGACCAGCGTGAACCCTCGGCCGGACGGACTCCTTGCGGGATGGATAGTTTGCATCATCGGCTCTCCTTGTGGCGACCACCCCACCCCTGATCGCCGCCACGCCCGATTATACACCGTGTCCGCCTCAGGCGCCCACCACTGGTCCATCAAACTACGGCTCCGGCAGCACAAACTCATCGCCCGTCCTGTGAATCCAGTCCGCCAACATGCCGTGCAGCCGCCGCCGCTGGTCGATGTGCGCGTGCTTGAATGCCAGGTTGTTCAGCTCATGCGGATCCTCGTTCAGGTCGTGCATGATCAGCGGCGCGCCCGGGATGCACACGTATTTCCACCCATCCCGCGTGACCACCCCCCGCCATGCCCGGTCAAACGTATAGGGGTGCAGCTTCCGCACCGTGTGCTGCAAAAACGCCGATTCCGGCTCGCCGGCCAGGGGCTCGCCCTTGCCCGTCACCAGCGGCGAAAAGTCAAACCCCGTCATGTGCGCCGGACGCTCGATGCCGCAAAGCCCCAGCGTCGTCGGGGCGATGTCCACCGTATTCATGAGGCTGGCCACCCGTCCCTTGCGATGCCGACGCCCGCCGCGGATGAAAAACGGAATGCGGATCGACTCCTCCCACGCCATGCTTTTCTCGCGATACCCGTGCGAGTGCAGCATGTCGCCGTGATCCGAGAACGCCATCACATAGGTGTTGTCGGCCAATCCCAGCCGGTCCAGCTCGCCCAGCACCCGCCCCAGGTTGCGGTCCAGGTTCTCGAGCATCGCGTAGTACCCGGCCAGATCGCGCCTGGCCCGCTCCTGGACGGCCGCGATCGGCGGCACGTTGGGCCGCAACCGCACATCCGCCGGCCGATGCCGCGCCATGTCCTCCGGCGGCGCCAGGTACGGACTGTGCGGCGGCTGCACGCTCAGGACCGCGAAGAACGGCGCGGCGTCGCCGCCCGTTCGCGTTGCCTCCGCCCGCAGCCGCTCGAGGAAGATGTCCGTCAGGCAATCCGTCTCGTAGCCGTTGAGGCGGCGCAGGGGAATTTCCGCGCCGCCTTCCTCATGGCCGTGCACGTAGCAGTCGTACTGGTTGTTGTTGTTCTCGTAGCCGATCCACGACGTGAAGCCCATGCGCCGCTCTTTGGGCACGATGTGCTTGTGCGACGGCTCGCTGGGCCCGTCCAGATGCCACTTGCCCACGTAATGCGCCCGGTAGCCGGCCCGCAGCAGCGGCTGCACGATCGTCGGCAGCGTCGGGTCCAGTTGCTGGGGCGTGCGGTACACCGCCTGGTGCGCATAGAGCCCCGTGAACAGGCTCCCGCGGAACGGGCAGCACCACGGATTGGACGCGACCGCCTGGGTGAACTGCAGCCCCTCGATGCCCATGCTGTCAAAGTGTGGCGTGCTGACGTTCGGATCGCCCATGCACGACAGCGCCTGCCCGCGGTGCTGATCGCCGAAAAACCAGATGATGTTGGGACGTTGGGTCATGGTGCGCATCTCCTTCATGCCTGCTGGAGGACCGCCATCGTGGCGAACCTGCCCGGCCGGTCAACGGGGCGTGGCCATCTTTTGCGGGACCGCCGCGGGCCCACGTTGTGGTGCAGGCTTCAGCCTGCGCCCCAGCCCACGCCGCAGTGCAGGCTGAAGCCCGCACCACAAGGCCCCCACAAACAATGGCCACGCCCGGTCAACCTCTGCAGGCGTGGCCCTCTGGACGCCTCCCGGCCGTCGGCCTATCCTGCTGCGCGCGATGTCCGTGATACGACTGGTCCTGCCTGCCCTTCTCACGTCGCTCGCCGCATCGGCGGTTGCGCAAGCCCAGTCCCGGCCCGGGCCCATCGCCGCTATCGAGGCCCTCTTTGATGCCCTGGCCAGCGGCGACCGCGACACGCTCACCGGGCTCATCTCCGCCCGCGATGAGGCCTGGTCGCCCTCGCGGGTCGCCCGCGACGCCCTCGTCCAGTACATCCTCGACCGCCGGGAGTTGGAACAGGCCGCCGTCGCACGCTTCGGCGAGACCGGCCGCCGCCTGGCCATTCCCTATGCCGCCATCTTCTCGCTGCCCGACCGCGCCGCCCTCGGCCGCGCCCAGGTCCAGCTGGACCGTGACCGCATCGAAGGCGATCCCGCCGGCCAGCCCATCTTTGCCCGCGTGCTGATCGAAGGCGAAACCCGGCCGATCCTCGTGGAGCAGTCGGCCGAGGGCCGCTGGCGCGTGGTGGTACCGATGGTTTCGCTGCTGGGCGCCGAGCCCGGCGCCCGCGACCTGGGCTACGAGGGCCACCGCACCGTCCTGGCCCTGCGCGGACTGTCGTCGGCGTGCGAGACGGTGTCCCGCGGCATCCGCGAGGGCAGCCTGGCCACGATCCAGGCCGCCGAGAACGAGTTTCTGGCCCTCTGCGCCTCGGCATGGTACGAGGCCTACCGTCAATCCAGGAGCGAACGTCGATGGCGCTGACCTTTTCCCGCCGGCCCCTCGCCTGGCACGTATCTGCACTGGCCGTCATCGTCCTTTTCATGGCATGCGGTTGCGGCGACCGCGGCCCGGCCGTTCCCGATTCCTCCACCCCCACGGGCGCCGTCGCCTCGCTCATGCGCGCCATTGACCTGCGCGATGAGCAGATGGTCATCAACTGCTACGCCTCGACGGCCGACCCGGCCTACCCACGGGCCATGGCCCGCGTGCTGGCCGCCAACAAGGCCCTGGAGAAGGCCACCGCCGCCAAACTCGGCCGCGACGCCGCCAAGCTCCTGGCCGCCGCCGGCGGGCCCAACTGGCAGGTGTTCCTGCAATACGAGGGCGCCGTCGAGAAGATCGAGGGCGACACGGCCACGCTCACCTGCCCGGATGGGGCGGTGGTCCACCTGGTCCGCGAACAGGGACAATGGAAGATTCTCCGCAGCGACGCGGCCAGCGGCGACGCGGACATGGCCCGGGCACGGGCGGTGCTGGAGCGGTTTGCCGACGCCATCGAATCCGTCGCCGCGCAGGTCCAGGCAGGGCAACTGAAGGATATCAAGCTGCTGCGTGCCCGCCTCCGCGCCGGCCTGGAAGAGGCCCTCTCCGAGCCCCCGCCCCCGGCAACGCGCGTTACGTTCTGACTCGCGGCGCCAGGTCCTTTGCCGCCGAAGGCCCTTGGGGAGCGAACACCGCCTCGTGCAGCAGCTCCACCGGATGTGCCACGCGGAGTCTCCGGCCGCGCGCGGCCGCGTGCGACTGGATCTGCATCGCGCAGCCCACGTTGCCCGTCACACAGATGCTCGCCCCCGTTGCGGCGATGTGATCCAGCTTGCGGTCGGCCAGTTGCAGCGACATTTCCGGCTGGGTGAGGTTGTACGTCCCGGCCGCCCCGCAGCACATGTCGCTGTCCATCAGCGGCACGAGCTTCAGGCCCGGTATCTGGGCCAGCAGCGTCCGCGGAGCATCCACGACCTTCTGGGCGTGGGCCAGGTGACAGGCATCGTGGTACGTTGCGACCGCGTCGATGCGATGCTCCATCTTCGGCAGGCCCAGCTCCAGCAGCACCACGCTGATGTCCTTCACGCGGCGCGAGAACTCCCTGGCGCGGGCGGCGTACTTCACGTCGTCGCGCAGCAGGTGGTCGTACTCGTGCAGCATCGCTCCGCAGCCGGCGATGGCGGTGACGATCGCATCCACCGGCGGGCTGTCTTCGGGCAGGAAAGCGTCGATGTTCCGCCGGGCCAGATCGATCGACGGCTCGACGGCGCCGTTGTGGTGGTGGATGGCGCCGCAGCAGTTCTGGGTCGGCGGGATGATCACCTGCGCCCCGGCGGCGGCCAGAAGCTCGGCCGCCTTGCGGTTGACATCGGCGAACATCACCGAGCCGATGCAGCCGGTGAAGAAGCCCACGCGGAGATCTCGGATCGCAGATCTCGGATCTCGGATCTGCAGAACGGATCTGAGCGGCCGGGGCCAAAGCGGCCCATCAGGCGGCAGCATCTGCTCCATCTTGCGAAAGCCGGCCGGTAGAAGCCGCATCACTCCCGCCTTGCGCAGCAGGCCGTACACGCCGATCTTCTGGAGAATGCGGGCCGGCAGCAAGGCCGCTTTCAGCCGCGTGGGCTGCGTGAAGACATTGAGAAACACCCAGCGCAGCAGGCGCTCCTGCGTGCTCATCGCCCGCGTTGCCGCCATGCGGTGGCGGGTTTCCTCGATCAACTCGTGATAGACCACGCCGCTGGGGCAGGCCGTCTCGCACCCGCGGCAGTCCAGGCACAAATCCAGGTGGCGCACGACAGACTCGGTGGGCTGGATGGCGTTGTCGGCCAGCGCCCGCATGAGCTGGATGCGGCCGCGCGGCGAGTCGGCCTCGTGCAGCGTGGTCGTGTAGGTGGGGCACGCGGGCAGGCACAGCCCGCAATGCACGCACGACAGCGCCCGGTCGTAGGTGCGCGGGTCCAGCACCAGCGCCGGCCGCTGCGGGGTCGCGTTGTCCGCCGTGGATGCCATCGTGCTCAGAACACCAGCGGCCGAAGCCGCCCCTCCGGGTCAAACGCCTTCTTCAGCTCCGTGAGCAGCCGCTGCTGTGCAGGATCGCTCACGGCCCGCGGAAGTCCCGCCACGCCATCATACGCCGCGTCGAAGGCCACCGTTCCGCCAACGCGCCCGGCCGACGCGGCGATACGCTGGGCGTGCTCGATCGACGTGGCCGCGCCGCGCACGATGCCGAACGCCGCATCGGCGACCCACGCGCCCAGCGCTGCATCGGCCACGAACTGGGCGATCCTGGTCGGCGGCACGGCCGCGCGAAACCGCAGGTCGCCGATGGCGCGCCAGAGCCGGGCGCGATGGGCGATGTCCTCGTCCAACGTGCGCCGCTGGACGGTGACGCCCTCGGCGGACAGCGAAGCCGCGTAGTAATCCGCCGCTCGTTCGTCCCCCAGGTACCCCAGCAGCAGCGCCTCGGCCGTCAGCATCGCCCACTGCGGCCGAAGCGCTGTGGGAATCATCCCGCGCAGCTTCGCCGCATCAGGCGGCAGCGTCGCCAGGACCGCCCCGGCCGGCCGGCGCCACGTTCGCGCCGTGATCGTTACCAGCGTGCCGAACATGCCGCGCTGGCCGACCATGAACTTGGTCAGGTCATACCCCGCGACGTTCTTGACCGTGCGCCCGCCGGCGGTGATCAGCTCACCCAACCCGTTGTAAAACTGCACGCCCAGCAGCAGGTCCCGCCAGGCGCCGTATCCCAGCCGCAGCGGGCCGGTGGAGTTGACCTCGACCAGCCGCCCCACCGCCGTCGCCGCATCTCCGTCTATCGGCAGCCACTGCTGATGCTCGGCCAGCTTCGCCTGCACCGCCCCCAGCGTCACATCGGCCGCGACGGTAACGGTCATGTCGCGCACGTGCGCGTCGATCGCGCCGGGCGAAACCAGCGGCGTGCGCTGCGGGCGATAGTCGCCTATATCCATCGGGCGGACATGATAGCCGGCGAGAAGCGGGCGTAAACGTGCGGAAGATTCGAGCGGCCCTGATCAGTCAGGCAAAGCGGCGAACTCGTCCGTCGTCATCCCGGCGTCACGGATGGGGCCGCGCAGCCACCTTCGATCAAGTTCGCGATGGTCGGGTATCGACAGGTTCGCTGTCAAACCCGGCCTGGTGGAAATCATGTGGCTTCCCCGTTGCCGCACAAAACGCCAGCCCGCCTTCTCGAAGGCCCGCCGGGCCTCCCGTCCGCTGATCACCGGAAGCTGGGCCACCGACCCTCTCCCTACACGCTGACCAGTTCGACATCAGCCGGGCCGGCCGGTTGCTCGACCTTGTCCTGTTCAACCTCCAGCCAGGCCTCGATGGCCTCCCGGAGGTTGGCCAGCGCCTCCTCCCGCGTGGCGCCTTGCGACCAGCAGCCCCGCAGGCCAGGCACGTGGGCAACGTACCCCGAATCCTCGCCGGGCGTGATGACCACCTTAAGCTTCATGCGCCCAATCCTACCACCGCCGCACCTGGCTGGCGACCTTCATCGGCAGCCCGAACAGGTCGATGAACCCTCGGGCCGCCGTCACGTCGTAGCCTTCCATGCTGAAGCTGGCCAGTTGCGGGTCGTACAGCGAGTGCGGGCTGGTGGCGCTGACGGCCTGGGCCCGGCCCTTGTACAGCCGCACCTGCACGTTGCCCGTCACGGCCGCGTTGGTGTGATCGACAAACGCCTGCAAGGCTTCCCGCAGCGGGTGGAACCACTGGCCGTAATACACCAGCTCCGCATATCGCAGCGCCACCTGCTGCTTGTAGTGCAGCGTGTCGCGCTCGATGCAGAGCTGCTCCAGCGCCTTGTGCGCCTCGTAGAGGATCGTCCCGCCGGGCGTCTCGTACACCCCGCGGCTCTTCATCCCCACCAAGCGGTTCTCCACCAGCAGCGAGATGCCCACGCCGTGCTTCCCGCCAATCTCATTGAGCAGAGCAATCAGCTCGTGGCCGGCCAGTTTCTTGCCGTTGACCGACACCGGCGTTCCCGCCTCGAAACCCACCTGCACGATCTCGCTCTCATCGGGCGCTTTCTCCGGCGGCACCACCGTCGTCAGGCACGCCTGCCAGTTGGGCTCCTTTTCCGGGTGCTCGATCTCGGCCCCCTCGTGGCTGATGTGCCAGAGGTTGCGGTCCTGGCTGTAGATCTTCTTCTTGCTGGCCGTGATCGGCACGCCCTTCTTGTTGGCATAGTCGATGGCGCTCTCGCGGTCGCGCAGCTCGAAACTCGGGTCCTTCCACGGCGAGATGATCTTGAGGCTCGGGTCCAGCGCCATGTACGTCAGCTCGAAACGCACCTGGTCGTTGCCCTTGCCGGTGGCCCCGTGCGACACCGCGTCGGCATGGGTCGCGTGGGCCACCTCCACCTGGTGCTTGGCGATCAGCGGCCGGGCGATGCTCGTGCCCAGCAGGTAATCCTGCTCATACACCGCGTGGGCCCGCAGCATCGGAAAACAGAACTGTTCGGCGAACTCCTGGCGCAGGTCCTTGATGACCACCTCGTCAGCGCCGCTCTTGCGGGCCTTGTCCTCGATGCCCGCAAGCTCATCGCCCTGGCCCAGCTCGGCCGCGAACGCCACCAGTTTCACGCCCGGGTAGCGGTCCTTCAGCCACGGCAGGATGACGGAGGTGTCCAGCCCGCCGCTGTAGGCGAGCACGATCTTCCTGGGACTGGCCGCGTTGGACATGTGGTCTGCTCCTTGGATGCAGCAAGGGCGGTGAGTATAGGCAAGGTTCGGCGGGATGCCATATCCGCATCCGGCGGCGGAGAGATTCTCGGGGAGCAACTCAACCTGCGGTCCGGTACACTTGGTTCTGCAGCGGCCGCCACCCGTGGCCCGGCTGGTTTGAAGGGACCTTCAGCCAAAGGAGTTTGCGGCCGATGCCGTGCCGTTGTCACCAGGCATTCGTATGATGCACGATCGTCTCGTTCAGAAAGGGCCAACTCCATGAAGCTTCAGGCATCTCTGGTTCTCGCAGCGGTGCTGTTCATGCTGGCGGTTCGGGCCGATGCGTCGCCGCCGATCGTGGAACTGAGCACCGCCGGCATCTCGCCCCAGCCCAGCGTCTTTGACGCAGCCGGCGCCACCGCCCCGCTGGTCATCAAGTCCGAGCAGGACGCCGCGGCGCACTTCGCCAAGGAAGACCTTCCGAAGCTCGCCAAACTGGTGGACTTCTCCAGCCAGGTCGTGCTGATCTTCGCGTGGAAGGGGTCCGGCGGCGACAAGCTGACCTTCACCATCGCCGAATCCGCTCCCGAGCAGGTGACCTTCACGCTCATCCGCGGCCGGACCCGCGACCTGCGCCCGCATATTCACATCTACGCCCTGCGATCGGATGTGAAGTGGAGCGCGAGGTAGCGGCGGCGTTGACCGGGCCGGCCCTTGTGCGACATTTCACGGCATGAACCCGATCTGCGACCGCCTGGCCCGCATCGTCAAGCCCGTGATCGGCATGGTGCACCTGCTGCCCCTGCCGCTTTCGCCGCGGTACGGCGGCAACCTGGACGACATCCGCAACGCCATGCTCGACGACGCCCGCGCCCTGGCCGACGGCGGCGTACACGCCCTGATGATCGAGAACTTCGGCGATGTGCCGTTCCACGGCGGGCAGGTGCCGCCGGCGGTCGTGGCCCACATGGCCGCCCTGGCGACCGACCTGCGCCGCGCCGTCGATCTGCCCCTGGGCATCAACGTCCTGCGCAACGATGGGCTGGCCGCGATGTCGGTGGCGCACGCGGCCGGCGCCGATTTCGTCCGCGTGAACGTGCTGGCCGGCGCTCGACTGGCGGACCAGGGCATCCTGCAATCCATTGCCGCCGACCTGCTGCGGCTGCGGGCGCAACTGGGCGCGCAGCACATCCGCATCCTGGCCGACGTGCAAGTGAAGCACTCGGCGGCATTGGCCGAGCGTCCGCTGGCCGACGAGATCGACGACACGCTGACGCGCGGCCTGGCCGACGGGATCATCATCAGCGGCTCGGGCACCGGCCGGCCGGCCGATCTGAGGCTGTTGCTTCAGGCCCGCCGGGCCGTCGCCGGCAGGGCGGCGGTGCTGGTGGGCAGGGGCGTCACGCCGCGGACGATGGCGCGTTACGCGCGGCATGCCGACGGGTTCATCGTGGGCACAGCGCTGAAACGCGACGGCGATGCCCGGCAGCGGGTCGATGCGAGGCGTGTGCGGTCGATGATGCAGGCGTGGCGCGCCTGTTGTGCGGAATCGGCAGGTACTTGATGGCCCCTCGGTACGGGACTAGCATCGCATCCATGCGGAAGAATGCAGCAGCGCTGGTCCTGTTCTGTTTGGCGTCGCTGGCTTGGGCACAGGGCGGGCCCGTGGCCGTGCTGGTGGCGCCGGTGGAGCGGCGGCAGGTGGAGCTGAGCCGGGAACTGGTGGCGTCGGTCGAGCCGCTCACGCGGGTGTCGCTGGCGGCCGAGGAGCCGGGGCTGGTCAGCCAGCGGCTCTTTGACGAGGGAGACCGCGTCGAGAAGGGCGCCGTGCTGGTCCGCACGGATGTGGAACTGCTGAAGGTGCAGTTGTCGGCGGCCGAGGCGGCCCGCAAGGCGATGGAGGCCCGCGTCGAGCAGAATCGCGCGGAGATGCGCAACGTCGAGCGCGAGCTGAAGCGCGTCAAGGAGATGTTCGAGAAGGGCGTGGCCACCGAGAAGGAACTGCGCGACGCCGAGACCAACCGCCAGGTGGCCGCCGCCGCGCTGGCGGCGCGGGAATCCGAACTGGCCGAAAAGGCCGCCGAGGCGCAGCGGCTGGAGCTGATGATCCGCAAGTCGGAAATCAAGAGCCCCATCAGCGGCGTGGTGGCCCGGCGGTATGTGGAGGTGGGCCAGTGGCTGGAAAAGGGCAAGGTGGTGGCCGACCTGGTCCAGCTCGATCCTCTGTTCGTTCGGGTGAACGTGCCGGAGGCTCTGATGCCGCAGGTCCAGCGCGGGATGGAGACGCAGGTCACCGTCGATGCGCTGGGCAGCCGGGCCTTCAGCGGCGTGGTGGACCAGATCCTCCCCGAGGGCGACGCCGCCAGCCGCACGTTCCCCGTGAAGATCCTCCTGAAGAACCCCGAACTGGCGGTGCGGCCGGGCTTCTTTGCCCGCGTGACGCTGACCAGCCGCAGCAAGGAGCCGACGTTCGTGGTGCCCCGCGATGCGCTGGTCGCCAACGGCCCCGAAACCCACGTGGTGGTGGTGCGTGACGGCGCCGCCCGGATCGTGCCCGTGCAGCGAGGCATGTCCGAGGGCGCGATGCTGATGGTGCGCGGCGAGCTGAAGGAAGGCGACCAGGTGATCATCCGCGGCAACGAGCAGCTTCGCGGCGGCGAGGCGGTGATCGTTCTCAGCCAGCCGCCCAGCAGCCGATCGTCCGCCGGCGGGTAACGAGTCCTGCTCGCAACTCACAACTCACAACTCAAAACTCCGATGTCACTCATTGAACGTTCCGTCCGACAGCCCGTGGCGGTGACCGTGGGCGTGCTGCTGGTGGTGATCTTCGGCGCCCTGGGGCTGCTGGATATCTACAAGTTCCTGAAACTCCCCATTCAGTTGACGCCCAACGTGGACCAGCCGGAGATCACGGTGACCACGCGCTGGTTCGGCGCCAGCCCCCAGGAGATCGAGAACGAGATCATCGACGAGCAGGAGCAGGTGCTCAAGACGGTCAGCGGCCTGCGCGAGATGGTCAGTTCCAGCCAGGAGGGCGAGGGGACCATCACGCTCCGCTTCTACGTGGGCGTGGACAAGGAGGCCGCCCTCAACGAGGTGCGCGACAAGCTGCGGCAGGTGCCGGACTACCCGCAGGACGTGGAGGAGCCGATTGTCGAGTCGGTCAGCGCGGGCAGCGACAACTACATCGCCTGGATCATGGTCCGCCCCCAGGGGGATGAGGCCTTCCTGGCCGAATGCGCCCGCAGGGCCAACATTCCCGGCTACAGCGGGCGAGTCATCCAGCTGCAGGATTTCCTGGAGGAGGACGTCAAGCCGATGCTGGAGCGCGTGGAGGGCATTGCCGAGGTGCGCGTCCTGGGCGGCTCGCCGCGCGAGATGCAGGTGAGGGTGGACCTGGAGAAACTGGCCGCCCGCGGCATCAGCATCACCCAGTTCAACGACGCGCTGCGCCGCCAGAACCTCAACGTCACCGCCGGCACGATGGACCAGGGCAAGAGCCGCATCAGCGTCCGGGCCGTCGGGCAATACGAGGACCCCGAAACCATCCGCTCCACGGTCATCGCCTATTCGCCGGCGGGCACGCCCATCTACGTCCGCGACCTGGCCGACGTGGAACTGGGCTTCAAGAAAACCAGCTGGTTCGTGCGTTCCATCGGCCAGGAGATCATCGCCATCGCCGCCAAACGCGAGACGGGGACGAACATCCTGACCGTGATGGCCGGCCTGCGCCAGGCGATCGCCCAGGTGAACCGCGATGTGCTGGATGCGCGCGGCGTGGGCGTGCGGCTCGAGCAGGTGTATGACGAAAGCATCTACGTCCAGCGCTCGCTGGCCAACGCCCGCAAGGACCTGTTCCTGGGGGCGATCCTGGCGGCCGGCGTGCTTTTCCTGGCGCTGCGGAGCGTCGGAGCCACGCTGGCCATCGCCATCAGCATCCCCATCAGCATCCTGGGCACGTTCCTGGGCATGGCCCTGGCCGGGCGCAACCTGAACGTGATCAGCATGGCCGGGCTGACGTTCTCGGTGGGCATCGGCATCGACAACGCGATCGTGGTGCTGGAGAACATCTTCCGCCACCGCGAGATGGGCAAGGACCGCATCGCCGCCGCCATCGACGGCGCCCGCGAGGTGTGGGGCGCGATCATCGCCTCCATCGCCACCAACGTCGCCGTGTTCGTGCCGATGCTGTTCATCGAGGAGGAGGCCGGGCAGCTGTTCCGCGATATCGCCGTGGCCATCACCATCTCGATGGGCCTGTACCTGGCCGTCTCGCCCACCGTGGTCCCCATGCTCGCCGCGCTGTTTCTCCGCAAGTTGCCCGGCGGGTTCGACATCGAAGGAAAGACCGGCGAAGCGCAGACGCTCCTGGGCCGCCTCACCCGTCCCCTGGCCAGGGGAGGCGCGCAACTGGGCGAGATGTTCCACGCGGTGGTGTACTGGCTGACCGGCGGGCTGGCCCGTCGCCTGGTCCTGGTGCTGGCGCTGGTGGTGGCGTCCACGATCGCCGCGTGGGTGCTCACGCCCGACAGCACGTACCTGCCCCCGGGCAACCAGAACCTGGTCTTCGCCTTCATCGCGCCGCCGCCGGGCTACAACCTCGATGAGTTCAGGTCCATGGCCCGGACCGTCGAGGGGCGGCTGCGGCCCTGGTGGCAGGCCAAGCCCGGCTCGCCCGAACTGGGGCTGCTCCAGGCCGGCTGGAAGCAGCGGGTGCAGACGCAGATCCTTCCGCAGATGCAGCAGCAGGTTGCCGGCATGGAGGCGGCACTGGCGCAGATGCGCCAGAGACTCCAGCAGATGCGGAGCAGCCTGCCGCCGGCGCCGTTCGACCAGCAATCCGTGCAACTGCGCGAGAACATCCGCTCCCTGGAGCAGCGCATCGCCCAGACCCGCCAGCAGATGCAGCGACTGGCCAGCGCGCCTCCCCCGCCGGCCATTCAGCAGTTCTTCTTCGTCACGTTCTTCGGGCGGGCATTCATGGGCGCCAGCAGCGCCGACCCGGATATCGTCGAGCCGCTGGTGGACCTGATGAACGACGCGCTGCAGGGGATTCCCGGCACGTTTGGCCTGGCGCAGCAGGCGCCGATTTTCCGCCTGGGACGGCTGGGCGGGGGGGGCGGCAACATCGAGATCAACGTCAGCGGCACCGATTACGAGAGCGTCCGACAGGCTGCCGGCGCCCTGCAGGGCGCGCTGATGGCCCGCTTTGCCACCTTCATCCGCCCCGAGCCGCTGAACTACAACCTGGGCCGACCGGAAACGCAGATCCTGATCGACCATGTGCAGGCGGCCTCCGCCGGCATCACCGCCCCGGCCATCTTTGAGATGTCCAAGGTGGCGCTGGACGGCTCGATCATCGGTGATTTCCGCCTCCGCGGGCAGAACATCGACCTGACCGTGCTATCCTCCAATCCGCGGCAAAGCATCGCGGAGCTGCGCGACGTGCCGCTGGCCACGCCCTTCGGCAAAACGGTCCCGATGGCGTCGGTAACGCGGTTCGTCGAAACCTCCGCCGCCCAGCAGATTCAGCGCGTCGAGCGGCGTCCGGCCGTCACGCTGAGTGTTCCGGTCAGCACCGGCCAGACCGTCGATGAGGTCAAGCGCATCATCAACGAGGATGTCCTCCAGCCGCTTCGCCAGCAAGGGGCTTTGCCGCCGGAGGTGGCCACGGCCCTTACCGGCAGCGCCGCCAAGCTCGACGAGTTCCGCGCCGCCTTCAAGCCCGGCTTCATCCTGGCTGCCGTCGTGACCTTCCTGCTGCTGGCGGCGCTGTTCGAGAGCTGGGCGTATCCGTTCGTGATCATCATGAGCGTGCCGCTGGCGCTGGTCGGCGGAATCGTCGGACTGGCCATGCTCCACGCGTTCGTTCCCGGCGCGCTGCTGGATGTGCTGACGATGCTCGGCTTCGTGATCCTCATCGGCATCATCGTCAACAATCCCATCCTGATCGTGCATCAGACTCTGAACTTCATGCGCGACCAGGGCATGGACGCCCGCCACGCCATCGCCCGCAGTACCCAGACCCGCGTGCGGCCCATCTTCATGACGGTCTCGACCACCGTCGCGGCCACCGCGCCGCTGGTCGTGCTGGGCGGCGCGGGCTCCGAGCTCTATCGCGGCCTGGGCGCTGTGGTCATCGGCGGATTGGTCTGTTCCACCGTCTTCACCCTGCTGCTGACGCCCAGCCTCCTGAGCCTCATGTTCGACCTGCGAGCGGCGCTGCGACGCTGGTTCGGCAAGCCTCCGCCCGCCGCCGGCTGACCCCCCAAGGCCCTGTCCGGCGTGTCTATAGTGTGGTAAAAGGTCCCGGGCGGCCTACCCGCCGTCCCAAGATCAAGGAGTCGAACATGCTCACCTTGCGCAAAGACTTGCTGGTGCTGGGGTTGCTTGCGATCGTGGCCGGCTGCCATAGCGACCGTCCGCACGACTACGGCCAGCAGCGCCCGCCGGTTGGCCAGCTTCACCCCGACGACCGCGGCCTGCAGAGCAAAGACGTGATCGAGGCAGCCGAGCGGCTGGCCATGGACCTGCTGGCCCTGCCGGAGCTGAATGCCGCCGGCCAGCAGTGGACGGTGGTCGTGGACCGCGTGGAGAACCTGACGGCCGACCCGCGAATGAACTACGACATCTGGGTCGAGCGGCTGAAGGTGAACGTCGCCCGTGAGGGCCGCGGCCGCGTGCGGCTGATCGAGAACAAGGCCCGCTTCACCGACCTGCGCCATCGCGAGCTGGAGAACCCGCGGGAGGGCTTCGGCCAGGGCGACCAGTCCGGCCGAATCCAGCCCAACTTCGCCCTCTACGGAAAGATCATGGAAATGACCAACCGCGCCACCAGCTACTACCTGTGCGAGTTCGCCCTGACCGACCTGCGCACGCGCGAAATGGTCTGGACGAATGCCTACGAGGTGAAGGTGGCGCGGTGATCGCGGATCTCGGATCTGGAATGTCGAATCTGAAATCGCAGATTGCAGATCTCCAATACCGGATCGGTGCCGATCTGTGTTCATCCGTGGTTCCATCTTCGCCCTCTGCTCCGTGCCCGCCGTGTCTCGGTGGTTCGTTGCTCCTTCTTCTCCTGGTCGCCGGCTGCGCTTCGGCCGTCTCCAAGGGCCACAACACCGCCTTGGACAGCATGGACCTGGTGCGGATGACCGACGACATGGCGATGAAGATCGTCGCCGACCCCCAAGTCCAGCGGGAAATCGCCCGCTACGGCACGCTGGCCGTGGTGGTCCAGCCCGTCGAGAACCACATGACCGCCGAGGTCCTGCCCCGAGGGCCGGCCGAGGCCTTCACCGCCAGGGTGCGGATGCTTCTGGCGCGGCACGCCCCGGACCGCTTCACCTGGGTGATGAACCGCGACGCCTATTACCGCCTGCGGAAGCAGGAGCTGGACGTGGACCTGGGCCCCTCGCCGGAGGCGGTCAACCCGCGCTACGCGCTGACGGCCCGCTTCAGCTCGCTGGCCGACGAGTCGCAGCAGAAACGCACGGCGTATTACCTGTGCACCTACGAACTGACCAACCTGCACGACCGCACCGTGCTGTGGACCGGCGCCTACGAGGTCAAGAAGGTTGCCGTCAAGGGGATGCTGGATTGAACCGCGGATCGCGGGTCGCGGGTTTCATCCGTGTCCATCCGTGTTCATCCGTGGCTGGCTGCTCTCCATGCCTCCTTGGCTGGTTTGTTCTTCTCATCGGTCTGTCGCTGGCCGGCTGCGGGCCCTCCAAGGCCCAGCGCGACATCGAGCGGGCCCTGAACGACTACTTCGTCGGCAACTACCCTGCCGCCATTGAACGTATCGCGCCGCTGGCCGACAAGACCGACGGCGACTTCGTGCTCAACAACTGCCGCCTGGGGTCCATCGCCCTGGCCGCCTATGACTTGGACCTGGCCGAAGCCGCGTTTCTCAAGGCCTACGAGGTGATCAACAGCGTCGGCGTGAGCAAGGGCGGCCGAACGCTCGGCGCCCTGGTCGTCCAGGAGGACATCAAGGTCTGGAAGGGCGAGCCGTTCGAGCGGGCGATGGCCAACTTCTACCTGGGCTTGATCTATTACATGCGCCGCGATTACGCCAACGCCCGGGCGGCCTTTGAAAACGCCCTGTTCAAACTCCGCGACTACGGCGACAAGGACGACCGGCTGGACCAGTACCGCGAGCAGGAAAGCGACTTTGCCATCGCCCTGGTGATGCTGGGCAAGTCCTACCAGCGGCTCGGTCGAGACGACCTTGCCCAGGCCAACCTGCGGCGGGCTGTCGAGTTGCGCCCCGCGCTGGCCGACGTGGCCGATCGGGACCGCAACGCCCGCAGCAACGTGCTGCTGGTGGTGGACTATGGCTATGGCCCCCGCAAGACCTGGGACTGGGACAACTCGCTGGTGACCTTCACCCCCAAACCCTACGAGGCGGGGCCTGTGCCCTCGATGGAAGTCCACGTGAACGGCCGCCGCCTGGATCTGGGAACAATCGCCGTGCCGCCGGTCGATCTGTTGGCGGTGGCGCAGGACCGTCGCTGGCAGAGCATCGACACGATCCGCGCCGCCAAGTCGGCCATCGGCACGGGCCTGATGGCAACCGGCGCCTATCAGGGTCTCAAGAAAGACCCCGAATACAAGAGCGCCGCGGTTCTGATGCTGGCCGGGGCGCTGCTCAAGGCCAGCGCAACGGCCGATGTGCGTCACTGGGAACTCCTGCCGCGAACGACTTTCCTGGTACCGCTGACCCTGCCCGCCGGGAAACACGAGATTACCGTGAGTTTTCCGGCGTGGATGGGCCTGAGCCAGACCTGGCGCGGGATCGTCGCGCCCGCCCAGGGCGAGGCGACGTACTACATTCGCATGCAGCGATGGAACAGCGGCCCGTTTGACTGGCCCCCGGCCGGATGGCCTGTCTCACCCGATGCCGCTCCGTGAATCACGGCAACAACTTCCCCCACGGAAATGCCTGAGCGTCCCGGCCCTTCGCAGATCAGCTGGCCGCCACCGGCTCAGCGCCGTGGAGCGATCCTTCCTCGACCTGCACCTGCTCGGCCATCAGCAGGGCGCGTGTCCGCACGGGCAGGCCGACTGGATGGAACTCCACCTCGTACGCGGTCGTGGGCGCAAACCAGGTGCTTCGCACCACGCCCACCTCACCGCGATGAAGGGACAACTCGGGGATGTCCGTCAGCAATCGGACGTAGTCATCCACATGAGGCTGCCGCATCGTAGCTCCTTCTCGCTGGGACCTAGCCTCGCCAAGGTGCGCGCCAGCACTCCGCCGAGCGCCTGTGCCACCTAGCCTACCACGTCGAGGCCGTGAAAGTCAAGTGCAAAAAGACACACTGGTGTTTTTTTTCTTGCCGATCTGCCGCCCGCCCCTTCCACCCGTCATCCTCCTACAATCCCTCGCCAGATGCTCGTTGACCTTGGCTGCATCCGCCGCCGGCTGGTCCGCTGGTACCGCCGCTACCGACGGGACCTGCCTTGGCGACCGCCCCGGGGCAGTGCTCCGCATGCCCGCCCGGACCCCTATCACGTGCTGGTCAGTGAAGTAATGCTTCAGCAGACGAGGGTCCAGACCGTCGTCCCCTACTTCCGCCGGTTCATCGCAAACCTCCCCACGCTTGCGGACCTGGCCGGCTGCGATGAACAGCGCCTCTTGCGGCTCTGGCAGGGGCTGGGCTATTACCGCCGCGCCCGCAACCTGCTCCAGGCCGCTGTCTGTATTAACGCCGAACATGGTGGAATGGTTCCGAGAAAAGCCGCCGATTTGCGAAAAATCCGCGGGATCGGCCCGTACACCGCCGGGGCCATCGCGTCCATCGCCTACGACCAGCCCGAGCCGATCCTTGACGGCAATGTTTCCCGTGTCCTGTGCCGCCTCTATGCGCTGCGCGGCGATCCGCGTACCACGGCCATGCGGCGCAAGCTTTGGGGCCTTGCCGCCAATCTGGTCCCAACACGTGGGGCCGGGGAGTTCAACTCGGCTCTTATGGAACTGGGCGCAATGGTCTGCACCCCGCGCTCGCCCAACTGTCAGGACTGCCCGCTCAGCGCGCTGTGTCGAGCCAACGCGCAAAATCTGCAGCATCGGATTCCACCGAGCCGCCGACCTCGCCCGCTGCCGACCGAGAACCGCTGGACGTTTTGCATCCGCCATCGCGGACGGTGGCTCATCGAACAGCGCTCTCCCGCCGGACGCTGGGCCGGGATGTGGCAGTTCCCAACCTTGCCGGCTGGCCCCACGATGCCGCAGGACGGCGCTCTGGCGAAACTGCTGGGCCTGCCCGTCAGCGATGTGCGGCCGCTGACGACCATTCGACACGCATTGACCCACCTCCGATACACATTCCACGTCTGGATGTGCCGAGGACGCCATGGTGAATCCAAAGCCAATCGTAAATGGCTGACGTTGAATCAGTTAGACGATTACCCCCTGTCGGCCGTCCATGCCCGCATTGCCACGCTGCTCAAGGCCCGCTCGGCAAGTCGGTCCGATAGACTCGGCCGGGCGTGTGACTCAAGTTGTAGGCACTCAGGCCGCCCGTTCGGCCCACTAATCGTTCCATAGTCGGCTGTAGTCCAGGCAGCGCAGGGCGGCCACCTGCTCCGCGTGGCGCGGTGTCCAGCGGGCGCTGTTGAGTTTGAGCCGGTTGCTCGCGATCGTCTTGCATCCGCCCTCGA
>Ga0209381_1001251_pt1 | contig 43311 bp, 34 predicted proteins | sample DewCreD2012metaG_FD_184111 | JGI IMG/M metagenome (GOLD analysis project Ga0209381, IMG submission 184111) | Hot spring sediment bacterial and archeal communities from British Columbia, Canada, to study Microbial Dark Matter (Phase II) - Dewar... ... | reverse complement strand
TTGCCAAAGCGCCAGAGGTCTGGCGCACTCCACGACGCTGGCGCGCCTCCGCAAGTTCCTCTCTCATTAACACACCGCTTCAGCGGGGTGACGGGCGGACGTGAACAAAACTCAACGGTGTTAACCGTTTCATATCGTGCGCAGTCCATGCGCCGTGGGAAGTCCGCGAGGTTGTGCCGCAAGTTTCCAACCGGCTGCCTGCCCGCCGCCAGGCAGGCGGGTATCGCCGACTTCCAGTCGGCAGGGTCTTGGACAAACCCGTAACCCCGGAACCCCCCCAAACCTTGCGGATTGGAAATCCGCGACACAGCAGACTGGAAGTCTGCGGTACAGTGGGTGCCGCAGGTTTCCAACCTGCTGTATCGCCGACTTCCAGTCGGCAGGGCCTTGGACAAACCCGTAACCCCGGAAAAAACCCCCGAACCCAGCGGATTGGAAATCCGCGACACAGCAGACTGGAAGTCTGCGGTACGCGCTGGCGCGAGTTCGCAGGCCCCGCGCGAAGTCCGCGAGGTCTTGGAGTGCGGTAGTCCTCTACCGCTTTGCCCTGGCGCGTGGCTTTGGCATGCGCCAGCCGTTGTCCAAGGATGACGTTTCAGCATTGCCAAAGCGCCAGAGGACTGGCGCACTCCACGACGCTGGCGCGCCTCCGCAAGTTCCTCTCTCATTAACACCCCGCTTCAGCGGGGTGACGGGCGGACGTGAACAAAACTCAACGGTGTTAACCGTTTCATATCGTGCGCAGTCCATGCGCCGCGGGAAGTCCGCAAGGCTGTGCCGCAGGTTTCCAACCGGCTGCCTGCCCGCCGCCAGGCAGGCGGGTATCGCCGACTTCCAGTCGGCAGAACTCTGGGCAAACCCGCAACCCCGGAAAATCCTCAAACCCGGCGGATTGGAAATCCGCGACACAGCAGACTGGAAGTCTGCGGCACATGGTGTGGCGCAGCTTTCGTTTTCATTGGGTGCCTCCGGAGAAAGCGGCGCGAGTCCACACGCCTCATCTGGATGCCCCCAAGTCTTAAAGATAGGATCGCTTCCTCAAGGCAAGCGACGGGCAAGATCAAGGCAAAGCAACTGGTTTTCACTGCGGAGATATAATTTGCGGCGGGCGAGGATGGGGGCGGTCCAGCAAGGATAATGCAGCTTGGGCGCCTGCCAGCGAGAAAGCTCTTCGTCCTTAACCGGATTGGGCCGGAACAAACCCAGCAGGCCGCCCTCGCCCAAAACAATGAGTTTGTTGTCGGCCAGGAGGAGCGAACCGCGGCCATAGACGGATGGCTGGCGGTTGGCGCCTTTGCGCCAGCGCTCGTCACGGTCCCACAACAGATTTCCAGTGAGAAAATCCACGCAGCGAAAACGGGCGTCGGACTCGTTGCGACCGCTGAAGGCAAACAGCCGGCCATCGCGCAAAACGGGGGTGCTCCAGTGAACCTCGAGGTTGGCATTGCGCCAGGCCGGCTCGACGGATTTGCCGTCCGGGGCCACTTTCAACAACACCGACCCCTGGCGATAATAGGCGCTGGAAAGCAAAATGGCGTTCTCCGCGGCCACCGGCGTCATGGCGTTGACGGATTCCGCAACCCGCGAACGGAACCAGTAGCGGAAGTTGAGCGTGCCAGAAGCGGGGTCCAGGGAAACCAGACCCTGCCGCATAAAGCAGAGCAGATGACGGCGGCCATGAAAAGTGGCCAGCACCGGCGAACTGTAACTGGCCTGGTGGTCTTCTTCCGCCCACTGGACCTCGGGTTCGCCCGGCCAGCCGGTTTTCCGAGTTCCCTGCCAGGTTGGTTCACCGACGTTTTGCCAGAGGGTCTGGCCGGTGGCGGCGTCCAGGGCCGCCATCCCAGACGCGGGCAGGCCGCCGACCATGACAAAAAGCCGGCCATCCTCAAGCGCCGGCGAACTACTGACGCCGAAAAAGCTGCGCGGCACTTTCCATTCGGATAGAACCTGTCGCTCCCAAATTTTAACGCCAGTGGCAAGGTCCAGGCAAAGCAGGCGGCCGGACGCCCCGAGGGTGTAGCAGCGGTTGGAGGTTAACAGCGGGGTGCAGCGGGGACCGTTGTTGTAGCCGTAGGGGTCTTCGTAAGTGGAAAGGTCACCGCGCCGCCAGCGCGATTTTCCGGTTTGCGCGTCCAAGGCCTCGACGATCTCCTCATCGGCCAGGCGGTGATGCAGGACCAACGTATCTCCCAGCACGGAAGGCGCGCTGTAGCCCGCGCCGATTTCCCGTTGCCAAACCACCGGCGGGCCCGTCTCCGGAAATCGTTCCAGGAGATTGGTGGCCGGCGCGGTGTTATTACCGGATGGTCCCAGGAAGCGGGGCCAATCCGCCGCCGCCAGCCCGCTAGTCAACCAGGCTGACAAAATGAATCCGGCGATTCCGGAAGGACGGTCTTTGGTTTTGGTGTCCCTTGTCAGCGCCCGACGAAACTTCATGGCGAAACCTAACCTGCTTTTGCCGGCTTGCCAATCCCGGCCTAAATCATGGGAATTTCCGCCCCCGCCGCCAGACCAGAACGGGACAAGATTCCAGCGGATGCCGCTCGATCACCGGAAGGGGGTGATGCCGGTTGCTTTCACGCCTCCGCAAGGTTCCGGGCCGGCAAGTATTTCGCTACGGCTTGGCGTGCTGCTTAAAGAACTTGACGATGAGCGCCGGGGCTTCGGGGATGAACTGGTGCTGGCCGGGGTGGATGCAGGTCACCAGGGGCGCGCCGATCTTGGACTCGTAAACCATGCACCATTTTCCATCCGGCTGGCCTTCGCCGCACTGGTTGAGCTGGCGCAGCGCGTCCATGGTCGCCTTTTGCCAGGCGAATTTCACCAGTGGGTCCTGCTCGCCAGCGATGTGCAGCGCCGGCTTGGGCTTGAGCGCGGACTGCAAACGAGCGCCCGCCGCCGAGGCGGACGGCGCCACCGCCGCCAAGCGATCGCCCCGCGCCGCCCAGAGCAGGTAGGTGAAACCGCCCCCGTTCGAGTGGCCCGTCGAGTAAATACGCTTCTCGTCCACTTGGTAATCCTTTTTCAGGCTCTCCAGCATCGCGTCAAAAAACTTCAGGTCGCGATCGCCGTGGTCGCCGGCGGCGTGCTGCCAGCCCGGCTTTTTTCCCTCGGGATCGGTGAGCCGTCCGGGGGTGTTCAGCCCTTGCGGATAGACTACGATGGCCTCCGGCCAGAGCTGGTGCAGGTGAAAACTGCGGGCCGTGTTGTTCATGCCGCCGCCGTGCCCGTGAAACACGAACACCACCGGCGCGGCCTCGGCGGCGGCTTTGGGGGGAACATACACCAGCGCCTGCCGCTTCACTCCCTCCACCGTCCACTGCCGCGGCGACAGCGCTTCACTCCCCAAAATCATCCCCGGCGCTGCCAGCAAAAGAAGCAAAGCCAGACAGCGCCGTCCCCAGCGACGCCCCGCCGCCGAGCGGACTGCCAAAAACCCGAAAACGGAACGTTGGTTCGTTTGCATGCCTTCCCAAAGTTGGAACAAGCCCCCGGCAAAGGCAAATGAAAATCGAAACCGCTCTTGCCTAACGGCTGGTTCTTAAATCTCAGCGCTTTTTCTTCTGGTTGGGATTGGGCTGGCGGGGTCTTTCCTTGGGCAGATCAAACGCGCTGGAGAGGGTAACCGTGAATTCCTTTTCCTCGACCTCGCGCCCGTTTTTTCTTTCGACGACAACTTTAACCACATCATCCACCTGGTGGTCGGCTTCCGCGATGTGAAAGGTGAGTTCCATGAGGGAAGCGACCGGTTTGCCGTCGTATTTGATGATGGTGTCGCCCGCTTTGAGGCCGGCGCGCTCGCCGGCGAGGCCGGGATAAACACGCTCGACCACCGCCGGCTGGGCGAGACTGCGGGCGGCCTGGAATTTGACGCCCAGGGAGCCGGGGGCAAAGGTGTCGAGGGTGACGCGAGCGGTCTTGGTTTCCGCGCCCCGTTGGTAAACCAGGCTGACTTCGGCCTTGGCGGGGTAGGTGCCCAGAAATCCCAAGAACCGGCTGTAATTCAGCAACCGGTATTGGTTCAACATGACGATGCGGTCGCCCGCTTTGAGGCCGGCCTTCTCGGCGGTGGAACCGGGGCGCACGGCTTTGATTTCCGCGCCGTTCTGGTGCTGGTCCTCCTCCTTGAGGTTGCCCGTGAGGCCGCGAATAAATCCGTGGTTGACATTGCCGCCGTTGGCGGCGCGCAGGGCCGGCAGGAAGCGGGCGATCTGGTTGGCGGGGATGGCCAGCCCAATGCCGGTGTTGGCGCGCTGGTTGAAGCGGGTTTCGATCTGGCCGTTGATGCCCGCCAATTTGCCGTCCATCGTCAGCAGCGGCCCGCCGGAATTGCCGGGATTAACCGGCGCGTCGGTTTGGATGGCATCAGAGTAGCCGCCGACAAAGACATGCAGCGCGGAAATGATGCCGACAGTGACGGTGGGATCGCCAAACATTTCGGCGGTGGCAAAGGCGTTGCCGACCGCCAAAACCGGCTGGCCGACGGTCAGATGATCGGTGTCGGCAAAGGCCACCCAAGGCAGGTTGGTGGCTTGGTGGATTTGCAGCAGGGAGATGTCGCCGCGCGGGTCGTTGCCAATCACCGTGGCGGAATAGAAGCGCCCGCCGATCCGCACCTGCCAGCGTTTGCTTGATTCGGTGACATGATGGTTGGAAAGCAAAAGGCCATCGGGCGAAATAACGACGCCGGACCCGCCGCCGACGAACGCAAAAGCCCGGACGGCGTTGCTGACGGCCTCGACCAGATAACGCTGCTCCCGGAGGGCCTCTGCGGCGACCGCGGACGGCGCGGCCGTCAAATCCGCGGCGGCTAAACAAGCAATCGCCCATACGGACGACAGGAAGATTCTTCCGGGCAACCGCCGGATTTTTTCGGGCCGCCTGGTTTGCCTGGGGGAAAAGCGTTGCGTGAACATGGGCTTACTCCATTTCGCCGAGGGTGACCTGGAATTCCTTGACTTCGTCATCCCGTTTGACTTTGACCGTCACCACGTCGCCGGCCTTGGCGCTTTGGATGGCGCGGACCAGGCCGGGCCAATCTCCGACCTCCTGGCCGTTAAACTCGGTGATGATGTCGCCGGCCTCCAAGCCTGCCTGGTCGGCGGCCGAGCCTTTCATGACCTGGTTGACGCGGGCGCCTTTGATATCCAGGGCGCCAACATCCCCTTGAACGCCAAGGTAGGCCCGCTTGGGCCGGGCGATGGTGCGGCCAGCCTGCAAATCCGGCAGCACTTTTTGCAGGTTGTCGGCTTCGGTCATGAAGCCGACTCCGCAATTTTGCCGCCAAGGCGTGCGCTCATGGAGGCGGTTGGCCAGCCCGACCAGCCGGCCTTCGAGGTCCAGCACCGGGCCGCCCAGGTTGCCGTAATTCATCAGGGCGCTGATTTGGACGCCGGTGCCCTGCTGGCGGCCTGTGGCGCTGATAATCCCCGAATTGATGGTCAGCGCGCCCCCGGTCTCGCTGCGCCCCAGCAAAGTCACCGCCTCGCCCTGCCGCAGCGGGCCGCCAGCCCGGACGCTCAGCGCCGGCAGCTTGCGCGAGCCCAGGTTCTCGATTTGCAGCGCCGCCAGATCGTAAAAGGAATCGCGCCCCAGCACCCGCGCGGAAAAACGGGCGCCATCGGCCAGGAATACATAAATAGCCCGGATTTTCTTTTCGCGGACCCGGGCATCCTCGCGCACGTTGAAAGCGGAGGTCAGCACCAGGCCCTCGGGGCTGGCGATAAAGCCGCTGGCATACCCCCCGGCGGGGCGCGCCATCTCCATCAAGTTGCGGCGCAAGCTCTCGGGGTAGGGATCAAGACGGGAAAGTTTTTCGTCGCGCCGGTTTTCCGGCACGAGGGCCTCCTCGCCCTCGCGGAGCACCCTGATGCTGACAACCGCCGGGGCGGCGGTTTCGGCGACCTGGGCGAGCGCGCGCTCGACCGCCCAGGCCTGGGCTTTGTTCGGCTCGGCAAACGAAGGGGGCGGCGCGTAACCAAGCGCCCTCAGCTCCGGCAACGCCTGCGCGAGGCGATGCACCGGCACGGCTGTGCCCAGCCAGCGGGTGCGGGAATAGGCCAGCGATTGGAGACCCAACAGGTTGCCATCGGCGTCCGTCAGTGGACCGCCGTCGCTGCCGGGATTGACGGCCGCATCGGTTTCCAGCGCCGGCCCCATGTAACGGCTTTCATTGTCCACACTGCTCAGCGGATAGACGCCGCTGACGGTGCCGCTGCTGAGGCTCACCATGCCGTCTTTGATGATCGTGAGAAACGGGTTGCCCCAGGTGTAGGCGGGCGCTCCAGGTTTGACTTGCGAAGAATCGGCCAGCCGCATGGTGGTGAGCCCGCCGGCCTTGACCTTGACGAGCACGCCTTCGCTCTCCTTGTCCAGCCGGACAATGTCTCCAGGCAAAACGCGCCCATCAATGAAATAGACCTTGATCTCGCGGGCATCGGCGGGAACCACGGTGGTGACGGTGAGCACCAAGCCGTCGGGGGCAATCACCACGCCCGTTCCGAAATAGTTGCCATCCCCGCCCTCGGTTGGGGGCTTGCCCTTGCAGGAGATGCCGACCACGGCGGCGGCTTTTTCGCGATAAACCTTGGTGTGGACATCGGCGGCCAGCCGCGAGGCGGCGCGCGCCGGCGCGGCCGGCCAAAACCCGGCGAGGCCGATCAGGGCGGCCAAAGCCACAATTTCTGGAGCACGCGCGCGGCGGAACAGCTTGCGGTTCATATCACATGGGTTTGGACGGCGGCGGTCCGCCGGGGGTTCGGTCCTTTTTTTCGAGCCGTTGGCGGATCGGGTCAAGGACGCTCTTTTTAATCTTGATGGCGGAACTGATGGTGGCGAACAAAATGGCGACCACCATGACCAGGTTGAAAGCCGCGCGCTTCCATCCTTGCCCGGCCGCCTCACCGATATAGCTCTTCTTATTGTTCATCACAAAAAAGGTGAGGTAGGCGATGGGCAGCATGGTCAGGGCAATGGCCGAGGCGGCGATGGGCATCCAAAGCGGGCTGGGAAAAGCGACTCCCAAAATGCCGATGGCCGGTATCAGCGTGAACATCCGATAACGCTTCGGCGTGTATTCCAGCTTCAACATTTCGCAGCCGGTGAAGCCGCAGACCACCATGTGGGTGCTGATGGCGCCGCAGGCCATGCCGACGAAGCCGAGGTCAAGGATGATGCGCCCCAGCGAAGAACCCAGCAGCGTTTCGAGGCTGCGCGCGGCGTCCACCGGCTTGAGGTCGGTGCGCAGCACCCCGGCGGCGGGATCATACACCGTGTTGGCCATCGCGATGATGACCAGGGAAGTGACAATCACGAACGGCAGAAACATCGAGCTGAAAAGATCATAGCGGCTCAGGCTCTTGTGATGTTTGCCCCAGCCTTTTGCCAGCATGGAATAGCCGTAAAGAAAAGTCATGTTGATGCCGACCGCCGCCCCAATGGCGCCCAGAATCAAGGTGACGGTGTTTTCCCCGGGCGGAATGTGGAAGCCGAAAAAACCGTCGAACAGCGCGCCCCAGTTGACGCCCGTCTTGATGACCACAAACAGAAACGCCAGGATGACCAGCCGGATGACCCAGCGCAAAAAGGTTTCGTAGATTTTAATGCCCCGCGTGCCGGAGCCGTAGTTCCAGGTGACAATGATGCTCATGGTGAGAATGGCGGCGCCGCCGGCAAATTTCACCAGGTATTGCGCGGTCTTGGAGTCCGCCGGCGCGCCGGCCAGCATGGCAAGGTCCCAAATGCCGGCGCCGGCCAGACCATATTGCGGAAAATGCCAGATAACCGAGGCCACAATCGAGCCCAAGGCCCACAGGAAAGCCACGGCGGGATGAATCTCGCGCGCAACGGCGCCGTAGGGACGCTCCCCGGTGCTGAGCACCACGTTGCCCAGGGCGCCCATCATGATGATGCCCAAAAACATGGCAACGGGCTGAACCCACAGCAGTTGGTAGCCGAACGAAGCGCCCGCCACCACCGAAGCCACGGCGCTGCCCGCGCCCAGAGTCATCGCGCTTTGCAGCCAAGCCGGCCCCGTCAATTTGGCGTAACCGCGAATACGCTCGACCAACGGCTTGGTTTCCAAGTCTTTTAGAAAGGCTTCTTCCCGCTGGAGCTTTTCCGGGTCCCACTTGGTCGCCATGGGCAAACCGCCGGCTTTCCGTTTTTCATTTTGAACCATGGGCCGAGCATGAACGGGGCGTCGGGGAACCGCAATCAAATTTCTGGCGCGGCCGCGTGAAGGCGCGGCTTGCGCCGCGAAAGGCCGCGCTTTGGGTCAGTCGCGCGGGCCGCAAAAAAACTTTGCGGGCCGGGCGCTTTTCCGGTAGCAGTTGGCGGCGAAATGAATCCGGAGCGCGCATGCCATTGCTAGCCCAGGCCTTTGACAAGGGGCTTAACGCCTGGCCGCTGATGATTCTAGCCATCAGCGTAACGGTGATTGTTGTGCTGATCACCCGGCTGCGGGTGCATCCTTTTCTGGCCCTGATTATCGCCGCCATCGCCGCCGGCCTGCTGGCCGAGCAACTGCCCGGCGCTCGACCACGGTCCGCCCCAACAGCCCCGCCGCCCGCCGCCGAAACGGCCACGTCCGCCAAGAATCTGCGCAGCCATTGGGTGGCGGCGGTGGAACTGACCACCGAGGCCTTCGGCTCGACGGCCGGCAAGATCGCGGTGGTGATCGGACTGGCCTCGATCATCGGCATGTGCCTGATGGAATCCGGCGCGGCGGACAAGGTGGTCCGGCGCTTCCTGGCGGTGTTCGGCGAGAAACACGCCAGTTTGGCCCTGCTGGCCAGCACTTACTTTCTGTCCATCCCCATCTTTTTTGACACCATGTTCATGTTGATGATCCCGCTGGCCAAGGCGCTGCGGCTGCGGACGGGGAAGGATTATCTGCTCTATGTCCTGGCGATTTGCAGCGGGGGCGCGGTGACCCATTCGCTGACGGTTCCGCATCCGGGCCCCTTGGCGATGGTGGACCACCTGAAGGTGGACGTGGGCCTGTCCATTGTGGCCGGAGTGATCATGGGTCTCGTGCCGGCCGTCATCGGATGGCTGTTCGCCAAGTGGCTTAACGCGCGCACCGAAGTGCCCCTGCGGGAATCGCCCGACGCGCCGCTGGCCGACCTGGAAAAAATCGTCAACCAGCCGGAATCCGAATTGCCGCCGTTCTGGCTTGCGGTGTTGCCGGTGATCCTGCCCATCGCCCTCATCAGCGGCGCCTCGTTCTTCGAGGTGGCGGGCCGGGATTTGCCCGGGGTGGTCGCGCTGCTGGGTGGTCCGGCGGCCTTTGCCGCCGTGAACACCTGGGTCGAGTTCATCGGCAATCGCAACGTGGCGCTGTTCATCGGCGCGGCCATCGCGATCTACATCCTGGCGCGCCAGCGGGGCGGTTCGCTGCGGGACATCGAAAAACGCCTGGGACCGCCCCTCGAAACCGCCGGCGTTATCATTCTGATCACCAGTGCCGGCGGCGCGTTCGGCTACATGCTGCGCCACGCGGGGGTGGGCGACACGGTGAAGGCGCTGGCTTCCGGCTACCAGATCAACCTGATTCTGCTGGCCTGGCTGGTGGCGCTGGTCATTCGCATCGCCCAGGGTTCCGCCACCGTGGCGATGCTAACCGCCTCCGCCATGGTCTATCCGATGATAGACCCGGCGGTCGCCGCCAACACCCCTCTGCCCTATCATCCAATTTACATATTCGTGGCGATCGGCTTCGGCGCCCTGGGCTGCTCCTGGATGAACGACAGCGGCTTTTGGGTGATTAACCGCCTCAGCGGGATGACCGAGACCGAAACCCTCAAGAGTTGGACGCTGATGGCCACCGTTATTTCCGTCGCGGGCCTGCTCCTGGCGCTGATCGGCGCAAAATTGCTGCCTTTCGCCCAAACCTCCGGCTGAGCACCAAGCCTGGCCGGGCAGGACGCCGCGCGGCCTTGGCGCATCAATGTTCAATTGGTTTTGAGCGTGATGCCCCACCGGAGATAGGTCGGGTAGTCAAGGTCCTGCCCGTTGTGAATGGTGGGGACGGTGTTTTCAAAACGGCCCTTGGAAAAAACCTCCAACGGCAGCATGGCCTGCATGGAATTATCCCGTTTGCGGCGGTTCCGGCCGGCCTGCCGACGATAGAGTTGCCGGGCCTTTTCCTGGGAAACCTCGGGGGGCGGCGGCACACAACGCGAACGGGGACGGATCGTGTTTTGATCGGTTAAACGGTTGGCGACCTCGGTGGGGGCCGCGACCGGCTCGGTGGCCGAATCGGAAGCCGACGCCGAGGATTCCGCGGGCATTTCACCAAAGCGCGACGCCAGGAGGGTTACTTCCAAACGCCCGGCGAGGGATTCATCCACCGCGCAGCCAAACAGGAGCGAGGCGTTGCCGGCCAGTTCTTTGATCTGGCTCATAATCCATTCGATTTCCATCATGGCCAAATCCGGTCCGCCGGCAAAACTCACCAGAACACTTTCCGCTTCCGCCAAGGCGCGTCCCGCCTGAAAGGCAGGGCAGTGGGACAAACGCTCCCAAACTTCAAAAGCGCGCGTGTCACCCGCCGCCTCGGCGGCGGCGAGCCAGCTTTCGGAATGGTGTCCGGCTAGGGCGGCGCGGAGAGAGCCGAAGTCGAGATTTACCAAGCCCGGCCGGGCCAGCAAGCGCCAAAGCCCCCGCACCGCGCCGGCCAGCGACCGGTTGGCGGCGGCCAAAACCTCGGCCGCCGGCCGGGAAGCTTCGCACGCGTGGAAGACCTGCTGATTGGGCACGCAAACGACGGCATCAGCCTCTTGCCGCAGCCGCGCCAATCCCAGAATCGCCTGGCGCTGCCGACGACTGCCCTCGAATTCAAAAGGCATGGCCGCCAGCCCCAGCACCAAAGCGCCCGCGGTTTTGGCCGCGCGCGCCGCCACCGGAGAGGCGCCCGAACTGGTCCCGCCCCCCAAGCCCGCCAGGAGAAAGACCAAGTCCGCCCCCTCACACCATTGCTGGAGCTGCTCCTCGTCGGCTTCGGCGGCCGCGCGCCCGATTTTGGGATCGCCGCCGGCGCTCAAGCCGCGGGTGACGTCCGCGCCCAATACCAAGGTCGCGGCGCGGGACCGCCGGCTGAGAGCCTGCAGATCGGTGTCCACCGCCAGGCAGCTTGCGCCAGGCATCGGGTCGGCAGCCAGTTCATCCACCATGTTGCCACCCGCGCCCCCCACCCCGATAATCCTGATAACCGGACAGCCTTTGAGGAGGCTCAGGGCCGTTTCGTCCGGTTTAGTATTCTCGTTCATGCATTGCCTTTCCCGCCCGTCCGCGCGCGGCCGGGCCTGGCGCCGATCGCGCTCAGAACAAATGGATCATGCCGCTGATTTTCTCCCGGATGGTTTCCATAAAGCCCTTGGCGCGTTTCTGATTGAAAGCGCCGTATTTGACCAGGCCGATGGCGGTCGCGAATTCCGGCTGGTCCAAGGCGGACTGCACTCCGCTGATCGCGGTGGCGCGGCCGATGGCGACCGGCACCTGGAAGACCTGCTCGGCCAGCAGTTCAATGCGCGGAATCCGGGCGCCGCCGCCGCAGAGATAGACGCCGCTGCGGAGGTGATCAATGAGCCGCGCCTGGGTCAGGTCCGATTCAATCAATTGGAAAATTTCTTCGAGCCGGGCCGACATGATTTGGAAAAGATGATAGCGATTAACTGTTTTAACCGGGAGCCCGACATCGTTGCTGAAGGTGAGATTCTGGCCGTTCGCCTCCTCCAGCGGCAGCGCCGCGCCATATTCAACCTTCAGCAGCTCGGCCCGCCCCAGCGGCACTTTGAGGCCGTAGGCCAGGTCATTGGAAAGGTGGTCGCCGCCCACCGCCAGGGTGCCCGAATGCTTGATGAATCCGCCGGTGTAAACGGTGTAATTGGTCACCCCCGCGCCCAGGTCAATAACCAGCGCGCCCATCTCCTTCTGTTCGGGGGTAAGCAGCGCGAGGGACGCGGCCAAACCGTTGAAGGCAACACCATCAACCTCAATTTGCAGGTCATTGACCACGCGGATGGCGTTGCGAATGCGGTTCTCGTCGCCATGGATCACATGCACATCCACCTCGAGGCGGGAGCCGGACATGCCGACGGGATTGGCGATGCCCGGCGTGCCGTCCAGCGCGAAATCCTGGCGGATGGCATGGAGAATTTTGTGACCGGGCGGGATGTTGATGACCTTGGCGTTTTTGATCACATCCTGCACATCCTCGTCCGTGATTTCACGGTCGGCGGACACAATAGGATGAACCCCACGGTTGCTCAGACCCCGCACGTGGGCGCCGCTGACGCCCAGGAAAACGCTTTTAATCATGGCGTCGGCGCACTTCTCGGCCTCCGCGATCGCCTCGCGCACGTCCGCCGCCGCCTGCCTGGTGTCGGTGATTTCCGCTTTGCGCACCCCTTGCGATTGGCACTGGCCAATGCCGATGATGTTGGGCGCCCCCTGCTCGTTGAGTTCGGCCACCACCGCGCAAATTTTGGAGGTGCCGATTTCCAAACCGACCACGATGTCGCTGGACGAATCAAACATTTTTCTTCCTTGGATTGGGGATGGTGTTTTTGGCGGGCTTGGGCGGAACCGGCGGAACGGCGGCCGCGTCCACGGTGGTAAAAGGAACATTGTTGGCCACGGACAGGTCAATGGAAGAGAGCACCTTGCCCTGACGGCGGGCATACTGGTGGGCCGCCCACCAGCGCCGCAATTGCTGGTCTAACTGCGTCATCGGAAAGGTCGCGCGGGCCCCCTGGCCGGTGGTCACCGTCATGACTTCCGGCGACGATAGATCAATCCACCGCAGGTCCACCAGCCCGACCATCGGCGAGCGGTCAAACTCGGCCAGCAAACGCAGTGCCGCTTTGAGTTGCGGGGACTCGACCGGGCGGCCCGGCCGCAGCTCCAGGTAGCTGACACCGGTAATGATCGGCAGAAATTCATTGGTGGCCGACCACGGCACGGCCCGCTGGGCCGGAGAAACCGGCAGCATCACATACCCCCGGGCATCCAGGGTAAAAACCGTCTGCTCGCGCACCCCCGGCCCCAACGGTTGCAGCACCTGGGCCACCGGCTGCCGTTCGCTCACCCGCAAATGCACGCTGCGCGGCAGCACCCGCTCGACCGCGACGGCCTGGATGACGGGCACCAGTTCCAAATCCCGCTTGACCCGCATCAAATCCAGCGCCAGCAAATTCTGCCCCTCCCGCAAATCGGCCCAGCGCCGGATTTGCTCCGGCGCCAGCACGCCATCGGTCTCGATGCGGATGGATTGAATGGCAAAGGCGGGGTTCTCATACACCAGCCGGTCCATTGTCCAGAGGCAGAGGCGCCACAGAAGAAACAGGAAAAAAACGGCCGCCAAGGCAGCCCCCACCGCCACGGAGGCGCGCCGCATCCGCGCCGCGCGCAACTGGCGGGAATTTAGCTTCACCTCCAGGACATTGGAGCGTTCAAAACGCCGGTTCCTGCCTTTGCGATTAAAGGGCCACATTGCTGATCAGTCGGGTTTCATGCGTTGGCGTTTTTTACCGACTCCCCGTTCACGCCGGCGGCGCGTTGCAAGGCCAGCTCAACCATTCGCTGGCACAGCGCCGCGTAATCCAGACCCGCCGCGCTGGCGGCTTTGGGCAGCAGACTGGTCTCGGTCATGCCCGGCAGCGTGTTGACTTCCAGTACCACGGGCTTCAGGTCCTCGCCCACCATCACATCCACCCGCGCATAGTCCCGTCCCCCAACAGCCGCGAAAGCCCCCAGCGCCGCGCGCTGAATGCGCCATGCCACCGCCGCCGGAAAATCGGCGGGACAAAGGTATTCGGTCGCCCCCGGGGTGTATTTGTTGTGGTAGTCATAGCCGCCCTGGCGGGGGCGCACCTCGACAATAGGCAAAGCTTCCCCTCCGAGTATTCCCACGGTGGTTTCGCGCCCAATGATTTTTTCCTCCACCAACGCCGCCTGATCATATTGCAAAGCGGCCATTAAGGCGCCGGGCCATTGGTCCGGGTGCTCGACAAAAGCCAGGCCGACACTGGACCCCTGGCGCACCGGCTTGACCACCAGCGGCGGCCGCCAACCAGAAGGCCAGGGCGCGCGAGGGTCTTCCACAACCAGATAAAGGGCGGTGGGCACTCCGTGTTCCAGGCACTTTTGCTTGGTCAACACCTTGTCAAACGCCGTCCGGCTGGCCTCGACTCCGCAACCCGTGTAGGGCAGGCCCAAATCCTCGAGCTCCTGCTGCACCGTGCCGTCCTCCCCGTAGGTTCCATGCAAGGCCAGAAAAACCAAGTCCACCCCAACCGGCATCCGCAAGTGTCCCGGCCGGGGGTCCACTTCGCTCACCTCATGCCCCAGGCCGCGCAACGCCTGCGCCACCGCCGCGCCTGACCGCAGCGACACCTCCCGCTCGGCGGAGGGACCGCCTCGCAAAACTACGATTCGTTTGGGCGCGATTTTGTCCATTTATGCCCCCTGGTCGTCCCCCAGAATTTCCACTTCCGGCTCCAGTTCAAGACCGCGGCCGACCCGCGCTTTCTCGCGCAAAATTTCCATTAGGGCCAAAATATCGCGGGCGCAAGCCGATCCCTCATTGACAATAAAGTTGCCATGAACGGGCGAAACGAAGGCGCCGCCCACCCGCAGGCCCTTCAAGCCCAATTCATCAATCACCTTGCCGGCGGAGATTTCGGCGGGGTTCTTAAAAACGCAGCCGGCGCTGGCCTGGCGGGGCTGGGTGGCTTTTCGCCGGGCGCTGTATTGTTTCATGGTTGCCTCCACCGCCGCCGGCGAAGACGGCTCGCCCCGCAGCGTGGCCTCGACGGCGACATGATCGAGCAAGCGCGCGCAGCCGCGATATTCAAAGCCCATGTCCTCCGCGGCAAATTCGACGGCACGACCATCGGCGTCGAGGCACCGAACCTTTTCCACCACCTGAAACATCCAACGTCCCATCGCCCCGGCGTTCATCCGCAAAGCGCCGCCGATGGTGCCGGGAATGCCTTCGAGGAATTCCAGACCCCCGAGCCCCTGCTTCCTGGCTTCGTTGGCCACCACTCCCAGCGGCGCGCCGGCCCCGCAGATCAGGCGCTGGCCTTCAACCCTGACGCCGGAAAATCCGCGTCCGCCCAGGTTGATGATCATTCCGCGAAATCCGCCGTCCCGCACCAGCAAATTTGACCCGCGCCCCACCACCCGGAACGGCAGCGCCCGCTGCCGGCAGAATGTCAACAACGCGGCCAGCTCCTGTTCGGTGGCCGGTTCAACGTAATAATCCACCGGCCCGCCGACCCGGAAGGTGGTGTGCCTGGCCATGGGCTCGGCGAGCCGTATCGCGCCTCCCTCGGTCAGCAGTCCGCCCACGGCCTCGCCCACCTGTCGCCGGCGGCAATCCTGCTCCTCGCGCAGCAGCTTGGCCAATTCTTGCGCCGCCAGCGTCACCTCCATCCCCGCCCCTAAGAACAGGGCCATATCGCCAGGCGCCAAGGCGGCTCGCATGGACCGGCAAAGGTCCTCCGGACCGGCGGCCACCGGCGCTTCGCGCCCGCGCGCGGCCAGCTTCCGGGCCAAGGCCATCGAACTGACCCCGGGCAAGGGCTCCTCGCCGGCGCTGTATATTTCCAGGAGCCATAGCCGGTCAACGGAACTCAAGGCCTCGGCAAATTCGCCTAATAGATCGCGGGTGCGCGTGAAACGATGGGGTTGGAACGCAACCAACAGACGGCCGGGCCGCAACGTCCGCAAGGCCCGCAGGGTAGCGCGGATTTCATTGGGATGATGGCCGTAATCGTCGTAAACCGCGAATAGCTCGTCGCGAAACAGCAGTTGCTGGCGGCGCAGCACGCCGCGAAATCCGGCCAGCGCCGCAGCAATGCGTTCCGGGGAAAAGGCCAGTTCATGGAGCAGGGCAACCACCGCCGCCGCGTTGGAGACATTCTGCCCGCCCTCCAGTTGGAGCGGAAACCAACCCAGCCGCCGGCCCTCGTGCCACAGCTCGAACGCCGTCCGTGGCGGGCCCGGCAAGCCCGCCGGCTCAGCGGGCTTCCAGTCAATCCGATAGGTTGCCTGCGGGTGGAAGCCGTAAGACATCGCCCGGGGCCGCCCGGCCAACAACGCCGCCAGCCGCTCGTCGTCCGCGCAATAAACGAGCGTCCCACGCACCTGTGCGGCAAACTCGCCGAATTCCCGCCGAATCTGGGCGAAATCCGCGTAATAATCCAAATGGTCCTCGTCCAAATTAAGAAGAATGGCGCATTCAGGCTGGAATTCCCGCAGCGAGCCGTCACTTTCGTCGGCCTCAATGACAAAAAAAGGCATTGGCCCCGCCTGGTCGGGTTTGGTCCATCGCGCATGAGGAGATAACTGCGGAACCCGCCACCCGGTCGCAAAACTGACGGGGGCCCCTAGCTCGCGGAGGGTGTAGGCGAGCATGGCGGAAGTGGTGGTCTTGCCATGCATTCCCGCGACACAGATGCCCCGCTGGCGATGCACCAACGCGGCCAGCGCCGTCGCGCGGCGCACGACCGGCAGGTTCAATTCGCGCGCGCGCGCCAACTCGGGATTGGTGGTCGGAATGGCCGAGGAATGCACCACCAGGGCCGCGCCGCCGGCCTCCAGGTGGGCGGCGTCATGGCCGCAAAAAATCCGGGCGCCCCTGGCCTGGAGTTGGCGAATTTCCTCGTTGACGACCAGATCGGAGCCGCTGACGCGCCACCCGCCGTCCAAAAGCAGATGGGCCAAGCCGCTCATGCCGCAGCCGCCCACGCCCACCAAGTGGACGGCGGCCGGCTGGCCTTGGCTCAGCAGGTCGCGCCCAGGGCTGAGGGGAATCGGGGTCATGCGAACATCAACCGCTTTTCATCTGTTTTGTCCGCTGACACCGGCAACTCCGGGAATTTGAGGCCGTGCAAATTGCTCATCAGCGTCAGCATGGCTTCCGTCATTTGCGCGGCAGCGGTCGGTTGGTGCCAGCGGTGGATGGCGTCCGCCATGCGCGCCCGGGTGTCCGGTTGATCCGCCAATTCCAAGACCAGCGCCCCGAGCCGCTCGGGGGTTGCCTCCCTTTGCTCCAGCAAAAAAGCGGCGCCGGCGTCGGCAAAGGCGCGCGCGTTGAAATACTGGTGGTTATCCGCCGCGGCGGGATAAGGGATTAAAATCACCGGACAGCGCATGGCCGCCAGCTCCGCCAAAGAGGACCCGCCCGCGCGGCTGATGGCAAAGCTCGCGGCGCCCAGGGCGGCCGGCATGTCGCGCAAAAAAGGATGAACCGCCGCGGTCAGACCGTGTTGGTGATAAGCGAAACGAACGCGCTCAAGGTCCCGCGCGCCGGTCAGATGCAGGAACTGCCAGCGGGCCAGTCTGGTTTTCCACTGGGGCAGCATCCGCAAGCAAACGTCGTTGATGCCGCTGGCGCCCTGGCTGCCACCCATGATCAGCAGCACCTCGCGATCACTCCGCAATCCCAAGCGCTGGCGAAAGGCGCCCGGATCGCCACTGGCGAATTCAGGCCGCACCGGGGTGCCGACATGCAGGACGCGCGGATGCCGCAGCCGCGCGCCGGCCGAGGGAAAACCGACGAACGCCTGATGCACAAACCGGGCCAGCCAGCGATTGGCGCGTCCGGGGATGGTATTGGAGTCGTGCAGGAAGGTGGCCGCGCCGAATTTTTTCCCCGCGTGAACCGGCGGCGCGCTGGTAAACCCACCCATGGCCAGGACCGCCGCGGGCGGATGCCGATGGAAAAGCCGGCACACCTGGCGATAGGACCGCCAAAAACCGCGCAGAAAGGCGAAATAACCGAAACCGGTCAGGCCGACCGCCGGCAGCACCTCAACGGCCAGGCCGGCAGGATCACCCAAGGCTTGCTGGTCCACCTCCTTGGGGGAAACCAACAAACTCACCGCGCAGCCGCGTTCGGTTAGGGTCCGCGCCACCGCCAACCCCGGAAAGAGGTGGCCGCCCGTTCCGCCGCAGGCTATCGCCACCAGAGGCTGGCTGGTTGGGTTTTCGGTGTCCATTCGCTCAAGCTCCCGCCGCCGGCTTCAGGCTCGCGCCTTCGATCTGTTCGTCCTCGCGGGCCTCCGCCTGACGGGCGATGCTGAGCAGGATGCCCACCGCGCCCAGCAAAACCAGCAGGTTCGACCCGCCGTAGCTGATAAAAGGAAGCGGCAGCCCTTTGTTCGGCAGCAAGCTGGTGACCACCGCCATGTTAATGAACCCCTGCATTCCCAGTAAAAAGGTTATCCCGGCGGCCACATACAGGCCAAATGGATCGCGGGCGCGCCAGGCAATGACAATGCCGCACAACAGGATCGCCACAAAGGCCGCCACAATCGCCAGAGTGGCAATCACCCCCCACTCCTCGCCAATGATGGCGAGGATAAAATCGGTGTGGTGCTCAGGCACAAAACCCAATTTCTGCCGGCCGTCCCCCAAACCGCGCCCGGAGATGCCGCCGGACCCGAGGGCCAGCATTGCCTGGTAGGCCTGATAGCCCACTCCCTCTTTATACTCCTCCGGATACCACCACGCCAAAATGCGTTCGCGCCGCACGGCATCGTGCCAAAGAGCCCAAGAGAAAAACAGCGCGCCGGCCGCCATGATGGGCAGGATGTATCGCCAGCGCGTCCCCGCCACCACCAAAAGCATCGCGCAGACCAGGCCAAACAAAATGGTGGTGCCATAATCACGACCCGCAAGGATCAGGCCCAGAAACAACGCGATGCCCACACCGGGAATCAACAGCCCGTATTTAAAGCCGCTCATGCGGCGCTGATGCCGTTCCGCGTGCGCCGCCAAGGCGATAATAGCCGCCAGTTTGGCCAACTCGCTGGGCTGAAAATTCATGGGGCCGATCTTGATCCAGCGGGTGGCGCCGTTGATGGTTTGGCCGATGCCCGGCACAAAGACCAAAACCAAGGCCACCGCCGACAGCCCCAGCAGCCAAAGGGCGCCGCGTTTCCACCAGCGATAATCCATCCAGGCGGCGACCGCGCAAACCACCAGGCCCAACACGCACCAGCGAAGCTGCAACCCCAGGTAATGGGTCCCCTTTTGGGTCATACTGGCGCTGAATAACATAACCATCCCCAGCGCCAGCAGCGCGCCAACGCAAAAAATCAGGATGCGAATGGCCAGTCTCATGGGCTGTTAATCGTCGGCGAAAAGTCTCCTTCGGTTCCTCAAAAAAAATTGCTCCGGACGCCGGGTTGAGGAGGCCCGGCGTCCGGATTTGCAGCGCGTCTTACAGCGAGGCCGTGCCTCGAGCCGGCAGCGGGGTCACATATCCCGCGCTGGTGGGCGGCGTCAACGCCGCCGGATCAGCGGGGGTTGCCACCCCGGCCTTGGCCGGAATTTTCAATTTCTGGCCCACCCTGATCATGGTGGTCTTGAGGTTATTCGCGGATTTAAGGCTTTCCACAGTGGTTTTCTGGGTCAGGGCAATCTTGGTCAAGGTGTCGCCTTTCTTGACCTCGTAAATCCCCACCGCCGCCGCCGTGCCCGCTCCCGGACCAAACGTGCTGTTGGGAATCGCCGGCGCGGCCGCCACGCGCTCGGGAATCTTGAGTTTTTGCCCAATCTTTAAGCGGCGCGAATCAACGCCGGGATTGGCGTTCGCAATGGCGAGCACACTCACATTGTATTTCTTGGCAATGGTGGTGAACGACTCACCCGGCGCCACCTGGTGTTCAATCATCCCGCCGGCGGTTGGCGCCGGTAGAGTCGGCGTGCCAATATCCACTACTGGGGGCGCGGTCGGTCCCAACGTCGGCCCAGGGGGCAAAACGGGCATGGGGGCCACATTGTTACTGGGGGGCGGCGGAAACGCCGGCGACAGTCCCAAGTCCACCGCCGGCGGCGGATTCGTGGGAATGGGCAACATGCCCGGCGGGGCCAAGTTGGCATCCGCGAGATTGTTGGCCGGCGCTCGATCCTTGCACCCTTGCAACAACAAAGCGCCCAATACCACCACGTGAAATGCGAGGATGGCGAACACCGCAATAAAGATGTTCGACCGCCCCTTTGGCCTCTGCTCCTCCAGAGACCCTTGCGGAATCAACGGACTGTTACTGTTCATTTTCTTAACGCAATTGCGTCCTTTCTTTGAGGATTATTGTTTGGTTGCTCCGGGGTTTTTCCTCATAAAACCCCGAAGCAAATTCATCCCATCGCCACCGCTTTGTAACCTCAGTTTTCGTTGGTTGCCAAGACCCAGGCAACATTGTCAGTTTATTTCGTGGCTCCATTATGTTGTGGCCGGTTAAATATGCAACCACTATTTGTAGTGTTTTTCAATTTTGCGACGGCTTGGCGAAAGACCTCTCCCCGGTGCTGATAATTCTGAAATTGGTCAAAACTTGAACACGCCGGAGACAATAGCACCACATCACCGCTAACTGATTGATTGGCAGCGATTTGAACGGCATCCGGCAGTGTTTCCACCAATTGGCACGAGGTAAACAGACTCCAAGCCGCTTGTATCTTGTGACGGGTCTCACCAATCAAGAAGGCGCCTTTAACCCGTTGGGCAAGCAAAGGACCGATTTCATGGTAATCAAAGCCTTTGTCCTTGCCGCCGGCAATTAGCCAGATGTTGGGCTCGTTGACGGCCGCCGGCGGCATGGCTTGGATGGCCTTGGCCACGGCATCCACGTTGGTGGCTTTGGAGTCGTTCACATATCGCACCCCGTTGATAATGTCCACCGTTTCGCAACGGTGGGGCGCCGGTTGATAGCTGTGGAGGGAATCGGCCACCTCATTCAGCGGCAAGCGCAGCACGCGCGAAACCGCGAGTGTCGCCATCAGGTTTTCGGCGTTATGCGGCCCCTGCAACCGGCATTGCCGCATATCGAGAACCGGTCCGCTCCAACCTTCCAGCCGGCTGATAATCAGCGTGCGGTCCAACCACAAGTCCGCGTTGCGATTGGCGGCGCTGAAGGTGATGATTTTTGCGGGAATCGGGACGTTCAGGGCGCGCAAACGCGCCAGGGCCTCGCTTTGAATGACGGCCCAATCAAAGGGCTGCTGGTTCAGGAATATCCTCGCCTTGGCGCGAGCGTATTCGTCCATATTGGCATACCGGTCCAGGTGATCGGGGGTTAGGTTCAGGAAAACAGCTACGACGGGACGAAAGAAGTGGGTCGTTTCCAGTTGGAAGGAGCTAACCTCCAAAGTCAGAAAATCAAGTTGGGCGGTCTGGTCCGCCACCGCGCACAGCGGGCGGCCGATGTTGCCCGCTTCAATGGTTTGACGCTGGCAATGCCGCAACACCCGCGCGACCAATTCGGTGGTGGTGGTTTTGCCATTGGTGCCGGTGATTCCCAAACAGAGGCAGCGCGCCTGCTGGAAGCCCAGTTCCAGTTCGCCAATCACGGGCAGGCCGCGTTCCACGCACTGCCGCAACAGTCGCTGTCCGCCGGGCACACCGGGGCTGACCACCGCCAAATCGCACTGCCCGATATCCGGCGCCGCTTCTCCCAACTGAACGACGGCCCCGCGGGCGCGCAGGGCCTGGGCGGCCTGCCGCAGATCCTCCGTGTCGGCGCCGTCCACCACCCGCACCCGCGCCCCGCGCGACAACAGCAAATCGGCGGCCGCCCGGCCGCTGAGGCCAAGTCCCACCACCAACACCCGCTTGCCGTTTAGGGCGAACATTTGAATCGAGGTTTCAAGATTCAACGAATCTTCAACGTGCTCAGGGCCAGCACCGCGAAAAGCACCCCCAAAATGTAAAAGCGCGTGACCACCTGCGTCTCGTGCCAGCCCAGCTTTTGAAAGTGATGATGAAGCGGCGCCATGAGAAAAATGCGGCGCCCTTGGCCATGCCGCGCGCGCGTGAATTTGAACCAGCCGGTTTGCAGCATCACCGAGCCGGCCTCCATCACAAACACGCCGCCGGCAATCACCAGCACCAGCGGCTGATGGATGAGCACGGCGACGATGCCGATCACCCCGCCCAGCGCCAGCGAGCCGGTGTCCCCCATGAACACCCGCGCGGGGTAGCAGTTGAACCAGAGGAACCCCAGCCCCGCGCCCATCAACGCCGCCATGAAAACCGTCAGCTCGCCGGCCCCGCGCACATAGGGGACCTGAAGGTATTGGGCGAAATCGGGGCGGCCCGCCACATAGGTCATGATCAGCAGCACGAAGGAGACGATGACCGTGCAGCCGATGGCCAGGCCATCAAGCCCGTCGGTGAGATTCACCGCGTTGGAAGCGCCCACAATAGCCAGCACCGTCAGCAGCATGCCGACCAGCGCGCCCGCGGCGCCCACCAGCACGGGAAACTTGTAGAAGGGCACCCGCACCTCGCTGATCAGGGAATGGGTGGCGGGAGTGGCCCAGAGGTAAACGGCGATGAACAAGGCCAGCACGCCCTGAATCCAAAGTTTGACATTGGCCGCGGCGCCCTTGTTGTTCTGGCGCGTGATTTTGGCGTGGTCGTCGTAAAAGCCCAGGCCGCACATCACCAGCGCCGCCAGCAGGGTCAGCAGTATGAGCGTGTTCCACTGCGCCCACAGCAGAGTGGTCAAATCCATGACCAGCACGATCATCAAGCCGCCCATGGTGGGCACGCCACGCTTGCCGCCATCCGCGGCGCGCTCGATCCCATGCTCCTCAGCCTTGTCTTGGTATTGCTGGCTGAATCGAATCCGCTTCAGCCAATTGATGAAACGCGGCCCCAGCCACAAGCTCAAAAGCAACGCGGTGGCGGCGGCGCCCGCCCCGCGAAAAGTCAGGTAGCGGAACAGCCGCAGGAACGAAAAGTGGGTCTCCCACTCCGTGCCGTGCGTCAGGTCCAAAATAGCTTGTGCCAAATAGTAGAGCATGGCTCAGTCGCACGCCCAGCGAGCGGGCTCGTCAAAATGCAGTTGGCGCAAGCGCCGCCAGCCGGCCAGTCTCACCATGAACAACGGCATCCCCAATCTGACCGCCCAGTCGCGCTCCCTTTGCCGGCGCGGGCGCGCGCCCGGTGCGGGCGATTCAACCGGTTCGATCTTTGGGCCTGTTTTTTTCATAAATTTTCACCCTGGCTGGCCGCGGTCTTTGGCGGCGGCTTTTCCGCCGCCCAGTATTCCAGCAAACGCTCGAGCCGGGCCGCGCGCGAGGCCTTCAGCAAAACCGCGTCTCCCGGACGCAACTCGCCTTTGAGGGCCGCCGCCGCCGATTCCAATTCGGCAAAGTCCCGCGCCTGGCGCAAGCCGGCCTCCCGCGCCGCCGTCGCCGTCGTCGCCGCCATGCGCCCCACCGCCACCAGCCAATCCACGCCCAGCGTCGCGGCCTTTTGGCCGATTTCCCGATGGGCTTCCTCCGTATGCCGGCCCAACTCGGCCAGGTCGCCCAGCACCGCCACCCGCCGGCCCGAGCAGGGATAACCGGCCAGGGTTTCCAACGCGGCCGCGGTGGAATCGGCGTTGGCGTTGTAAGCGTCATTTAATATGCGGATGCCGCCCATCTGTTCGACCTGCATTCGCATGCGCAGCGCGGGGCAGTCAGCCAGGCCCCGGGCTATCTCCGCCCGGCTCAACCCCAGTTCGGCCGCCGCCGCCAGGGCCAGCAAGGCATTGTTCACCTGATGGCGCCCCAGCAGATTGACGCGGTATTCCCCCGCCAGCTCGCGGCGCGGCCCCGTCACCGTGAAGCGCACGCCCTGTTCGTCCGGGCGAAGATTGGCCGCGCGCCAGTCGTTGGTTCCTCCCAACCCGGTGCGCACGACTGGCGCGCGACTGCGGGAAATAGCCCTCTGCATCCAGGCGTGATCGCCGTTGACGATCAACCGGCCATCGGCGGGCAGCAATTCCGCCAGCCAGCCCTCCTCCTCGGCCACCCCCTCCAGATCGCCAAAATGCTCGAGATGCTCGCGTCCGATCATCGTCAGAAGGCCAAGGCGCGGGCGCGCCAACCGCACCAGCGGCGCAAGTTCGCCCGGATGATTGGTGCCCATCTCGATGACGGCCGCCTGGTGCCGACGCTCCAATTTTAACAGTGTCAGGGGAACGCCGATGTCGTTGTTGAAGCTGGCTTCACTGGCCAGGACTGTCCACCGCTGCCGCAGCACCGCGGCCAGCAGTTCTTTGGTGGTGGTTTTGCCGTTCGATCCGGCCACCGCCACCATCGCCGGCTCGAAATCCTCCCGGTAACGCGCCGCCAGTTGGCCCAGCGCGCGCCGGGTGTCAGCCACCCGGATCACCGGAAAATCCGGCGGCAAACCGGCGCAATCCCGCGCCAGCAGCGCGGCGCCGGCGCCCGCCCGCGCGGCGGCGCCGGCGAAATCGTGGCCGTCATGCCGCTCGCCGCGCAGCGCCACAAAAAGATCCCCCGGCGCCACCCGCCGCGAGTCGGTGCAGACCGCGCGCACTTCGCGGTCGCCCGGCCCCTGGCACTCTCCCGCGCAGGCCTCGGCAACATATTTGAGGGAACGTGGTTCCATGGACTTGAAGGCAACCGGTCAGCCCTGGCCTCCTTGGGACGCCAGCATTTCCAGAATTTCCCGGGCATGCAGCCGGTCGTCGAACGGCACCACCGTGTCGCGAAATTCCTGGTAGGTTTCATGCCCCTTGCCCGCGATGAGAACGTTGTCGCCCGGCCGGGCCAGGCGCAGGATTTCCTCGATGGCCCGCCGCCGGTCCAATTCAATTTTCACGCCGGTGGCGCGAACTTGCCGATAGCCGGCGGCCACTTGGGCGGCAATCTCCGCCGGATCCTCCCGCCGCGGGTTGTCCGTGGTGATGATGGCATAGTCGGCCATCTCCGCCGCCACCAGGCCCATCTTGGGGCGCTTGCCCTTGTCGCGGCTCCCGCCGCAGCCAAAAACCAGCAGCAACCGCCCGCGGGTGATCTCGCGCAAGGTTTTCAGCACGTTCCGCAAGGCATCGTCGGTGTGGGCGTAGTCCACATACACGCCGAAAGACTGTCCCGCCTCGATGCTTTCCAGTCGGCCGGGCACGGGCGGCAGATGGCTCAGGGCCTCGCGCACCGCCGCGGTCGAAGCGCCCAGGGCGAATCCGGCGCCGGCGGCGGCCAGCGCGTTATAGACGTTGTGCCGCCCAATCAACGGCAGCCGGCATTCAAAACCAACCCCCGGGCCTTCCAGCCGGAAACGGGAGGCCCGTTCTTCCAACCGCAGATTGGCGGCGCGCAACTGGGCCTTGTGCGAGAGCCCAAACGTGAGCTGCACGGCCAGCCGGGAAGTGCCCGCCAACCGCTCGCCCCAAGCGTCGTCAATGTTAATAATCGCGGTTTGCTTCTTGCGGGCGCTGACCGCCAAAAACAGTTTTTCCTTGGCGCAAAAGTAACTTTCCATGTCGCCGTGCCAGTCGAGGTGGTCCTGGGTGAGGTTGGTAAAAATGGCCGCGTCAAACTCGACGCCCTCGACGCGCTTCTGGTCGAGCGCGTGGGAGCTGACCTCCATGACGCAGGCCTGGCAGCCGGATTGGACCATGCGCGCCAGCATCTCCTGCACCTCTACCGCCTCGGGGGTGGTGCGCTGCGCCGGAATCACCCGTTCCCCAACCTCGTAGCGCACCGTGCCCAAAAGCCCGGTCTTCCAGCCGGCCGCCTGCAAAATCGCCTTGACCAGAAAGGCCACAGTGGTTTTGCCGTTGGTGCCGGTCACCCCAATGACCTTCAGCCGCGCGGAAGGATGCCCATAAAAAGCGGCCGCCATGCGCGCCAGCGCCGCGCGCGCGTCGCCGACCAGCACCTTGGTCGCCCGCGCCGAGGCGATATGATTGCGCTCGCAAACGACGGCGCACGCGCCGCGCTCGATCGCCATGGGCAGGAAATCATGACCATCCACATTTTGCCCTGGCACCGCCACGAAAACCATGCCGGGGGTGATGCGCCGGGAGTCGTAGGCCAAGCCGGCGACCTCCCGCTCCAGCGAGCCCTCGACCCGCTGGAGTTGCACATCTTTGAGCAGCTCTTTCAACCGCATAACTTCCGCTTAATTGCCGGCGACCGGGCGCGTGTGATTGACCGGCTGGATCGCGCCCCGGGCGACCCGCGCCAGCTTGCGGTCCGGCTCCATGTCCGCGTCCTGGTCGGGCCGCACGTTCAGGTAATTGGCGGCGCGCTCCGCGATGCGCGCGAACACCGGCGCGCAGGTTTCTCCGCCGTAGTGGCTGTCTTTGGGATAATCCATCACGACCGAGACGCACAACTCGGGATCGTCCGCCGGGAAAAAACCGATAAAGGACGAGTAAAATTTTTCGTGGGAATAGCCGCCGTTTTCCGGCTTTTGCGCCGTGCCGGTTTTGCCGGCGGCGGTGTAATGCTCGATCCGGGCCTTGTAAGCCGTGCCTTCCTTGCTGACCACCGTTTTGAGCGCGCGCACCATCTGAGCGGCCGCCTCCGGGGAAAGGACGCGCCGGACGGGTTGCGGCTGAGCGTTGAAAACCGCCCGCCCTTCCTGGTCTTCCAAACGCTCGACCAGCAGCGGCCGCATCATCAGCCCCTGATTCGCTATGGCGCACATCGCCATCGTCATCTGGAGTTGGGTCACCGCCAGCCCGTGGCCCATCGGTATCTGGGCAATGCTCACCTTGCTCCATTTCGCTGGCGGATAGACCAGCCCTTTCACTTCGCCCGGCAAAGGCACCCCGCTGAGGGAACCGAAACCGAAATTCTGAATGTGCTCGTAAAGCCGGGCCGGCCCCAGCCGAATGCCGATTTTCGCCGCGCCGATGTTCGAGGATTTCGTCACAATGGCCTCGACCGACAGCGGGCCGTAGGGCTTGTGATCATGCAACACGTGGCCGGCAAACGGAAAATGCCCGTTTTCGCAGTGGAATACGTCCGTCAGTTTGACCAGCCCGTCGTTGAGGGCGCCCGCCACCACCACGATCTTGAAGGTTGACCCGGGCTCGTTAACGTCGGTGATGATGCGGTTGCGCCGCGCTTCCGGGGGAAATTGGCCCGGCATATTGGGGTCGAAATTGGGGAGGGTGGCCATGGCGACAATCGCGCCCGTGCGCGGGCGCACTGCCAGGCAGGTGATGCTGTCGGGGCGGTGCTGCCGGGCCGCCTCGGCCAGCTCGCTCTCCACGATGTATTGGACCCCGGCGTCCACCGTCAACACCACATTCAAGCCGTCCGCCGGTTCCACGTCTTGTTCCCGCAGAAAAACCAACTCGCGGTTGCGCCGGTCCTTTTCCGTCACCCGCCAGCCGCGCACGCCTTTCAAATACTGGTCCATGGTGCGCTCGATGCCTTCCAGGCCCACCGTTTCGATGATCGGTTTGCCGTTGGCTTCGGTCTCGTGCAGGCCGGTAAATCCCAGGATATGGGCGGCCAGCCGCTGATTGGGATAGATGCGCCATTGGTCCTCGACGGGGTCGGCAAAAATCGCGTTGCAACGCAATTCCCGATAGAACCGGGCTTCGCTTTTGGTCAATTTTTTGCCGTCCAGGCCGAAATTGAGATTGGTCATCGCTCCCTGGATGGCCTGCCAGGTTTCCACCGGCACCCGCCGTTTAAGCACGACATAGCGGTTGGTCACCACGAGGCCCAGGCTGTTGGTCCGCCACACCCGGCCCAGCAGGTCCTGGACTTTGGCCTCTTCCATTTGCAACAGCGGCGCGATGGCGCGCGCCACTTCGCCCTGCCGATTCCCCAGCAGGCTGGGATCGGCGCACACCGTTTTGGCCGGCAAACTGGTGGCCAGCAGATTGCCCCGCGCGTCGCGGATGTCACCCCGCCGGGGCACGAACAGCACCGCCCGCTTGGTGTTCGACGCCGCCCGCAGGCTCAACTCCTCATGCCGCACCACCTGCAAATCCACCAGGCGCCAGGCCAGCACGCCATACGCGATGGTCAGCAGCAGCGTCAAGAAGCAGAGACGCCTTAGTTGTTGCGCCTTTATCATTGCCATCCGGCCGCTCGCCCGCGCCGGTTACCGGTTCCTCAACCATACCCGGCGCCGGCGGCGGCCAAAAAAATCGTTTTACCGGACCATTCGTTGCCGGGCGGCGGCATCGGCCGCCAACTGCAACGTTCCGCCCGTCGCGCCCGGCGCTGGCGGCTCCGGCGGGACCGGTTCCGGCAGCCGCACAACCTGCGCCGGCTGCGGCGGGCCGAGTTCCAAGTTCCATTCCCTGACTCGCGCGTGAAGAAACGGCGGCGAGCGCAGCGCCGCCAGTTGCTTGGCCAGTTTTTCATTATCCTCTCTCATCTTGGCCCGCGCCTTTTCCTTGCGTTGTATCTGGAGGGAAAGCTCGTGTATCTGGTTCTTCAGCTCCACGTAACCCACCCCGGCGCCTCCCAGCGCCGCGCAAAACAACAACGCCTTGAGTATCGGCCCGAATCTCACCGCCGCCGGCTGGTTCTTTCGGTTCTTCGCCATTTTGCCATCCTTAAAGTTTTTCCATCACCCGCAATTGGGCGCTGCGGCTCCGGGGGTTCTGTTGAATCTCCTCTGCCCCCGGCAAACGCGGCTTGCGCCCCGCCCACCGCAGCCGCGGCGCCCGCGCCCGCCGCAATTCCGGCACATCCACCGCGCCCGCCGCCTCGTAATCCCGCGCTCCTTCCCGGCCAAATTCCTTGACCACCCGGTCCTCGGCGGAATGGAAGGTGATGACCGCCAGCCGGCCTCCCGGCTTCAGCAGGCGCAGCGCCCCCTCCAAACCGCGCCGCAAACTGTTTAGCTCGTCGTTGACCGCGATGCGCAGCGCCAAAAAAATCCGCGTCGCCGGGTGGCTCTTCCGCCCTTCCCGCGGCCGCAGGCGCGCCACCAGTTCCGCCAATTGCCCTGTGGTGGTGAACGGACGGTTCCGCCGCGCCCGCTCGATGGCCCGGGCGATTCCCAGCGCCCCAGGCTGGTCGCCGTAATCGCGAAAAATCCGCGCCAATTCCTCCGCGTCCGCCCCATTCACCAAGTCCGCCGCCGTCAGCGCCAGCCGCCGGTCCATCCGCATGTCGAGCGGGCCGTCCTGCATGAAACTAAAGCCCCGCTCCGCCTCGTCCAGTTGCGGCGAACTGACCCCCAAATCAAACAAAACCCCGTCGCAAATTCCCTCCGGCACCCACTGCGACATCTCCGCCAGGTTGCCAACCTTCAACTCGCAACGGCCCGCGAATTCCGCCAGCCGTTGCCGGGCCGCCGCCAGCGCCTCCTCATCCCGGTCGCAGCCATACAGCCGTCCGTCCGGGGCGCTGGCGGCCAGCACCGCCCACGCATGACCTCCCGCTCCCAGAGTTCCATCCGCGAACACTCCCCCCGGTTTGGGTTGCAGGACCTCCATGACCTCCCGCAACATCACCGGCTGGTGATGAAACTCCTTCATTCACGCGTCCCCTCATTCCCACCACTCGCGGACCTTTCGCCAGCACCTGGCCCAAAAGGCCCCTCGCGTTTTCGTTTCGTCCCCCACCCCCGCCCCCCCGGCGGCCGCCGCTCCGGGCGCCGGCCTTACCTCGAGGTCGGTTTCCAACAAATCGTTTCGCACCGGGCGCACCATCTGCAGCGCCAGCTCCCGCTGCACCGCCACCTGTTCCCGCGGAGGCCGCCGCCGTCCCAGAAACCAGCGGCCCAGCCGCGCCGGCCGCTCCTCGCGCGCCGCCGGCGCCGCCGGCGGGGTGGCAATCACCACGACTTCGCCCGATTTCCGCGCCTGCTCGAATAGCGTCGCCGATGGTTCGCCCTGATTCTCCCGCGCTTCCCGCGCCTCCATCACGTCCGCCGCCGGTTTGGCCCCGAAAGACGGCGCCAGCGGCATTTCCACCACTTGGTAGCGGCTGGGCGTATCCGCCCGCCGAATGCTCTTGCCCAGCGCCCAGTATTGTGCGAGACTCATACGGTTGTTTAGATCAGTTTATGCGCCTTCTCTCGGAGAACCTGGTCGCTATTCAAAGCCGCCTCGTACGATTTGGGATTCCAAATCTGAAAGCGGTTCATCATGCCCACCAACACCGCCTCGCTTTCGATGCCGGCCTTTTTTGCCAACTGCTCCGGCAGGCAAATTCGCCCGGCGCGGTCTGTGGTCACCAAAGCCGACCCGCGGCCCAAAATTCGCATCAGCGATTCGGACTCGGGATCCCCAAGAGAAAGGTTGTCCAACTTCGCCATCAGCAAATTCATCAAGCGCGGCGGCAGCGCCAGCAAGCAAGGCGGCTGCCCCCCTTTATCCCACACCAACAAGTAAAAACTGGTTTCTCCGTTCTCCCCATCCGACCGCCAACTAGCCGGGATGGACAGCCGCCGTTTCTCGTCCACTCCGTGACGATACTCCAGGCTGTAGTAGGTCCCTCGGGCTTCAGTTGACGCTTCTCGTGTCATGGGATTTCTACCCACTTCATCACACTTCGATCCCACTTTAATCCACCCACCCCCCTCGTCAATACTTTTTTTGATTTTTTTTGCAAAAACTTATTCACAACCTGAAAGGGTCATTTTGGCGCAATTCGGTGAAAGTTAAATTTTATTTTCACCAGGCATTGTCTTATGCATTTTATTGCTTATCAACGACTTGAAATTTAATTGCGCCAATTTGAGCCTTCCTGGACCGCGTGGTCTCTAAACGTCGCATGGCCGTTTGCCTGGGCGTTCGAAACCGGTTCCGAGCACGGGTTTTGCGACGGCCTGCCTCCACTTTACCCCACCAAACACACCTTCGGGTTTTACGCCGTTTGGCAAGGATCGCGTGGCCACTCCAACAAAGGCTCATTTTGCCCGGCGCGCGCGGAAAAGCCCGCTTTGGCGTTGGCTTCGCGCCGGCGCGCGAAACCGGGCGCGCTTCCCCCCGGCGGGCCGGACGCCGCCGAGCCGCGGCTTTGATATTATTTTTTTATATTATAGTATGACGATTTTTTTGTGGCCGGCGGGCGCCGGGCACTGCTACCTTGGCGCCGGTGACCATGGCCCCAACAGGCGCGCGCGCGGCGGAATTTGATTTTGCCCTGCCGCCGGAATTGATCGCCCAGCAGCCGCTGCCCCGCCGCGAGGCTTCGCGTTTGCTGGTGATGCGGCGCGCCACCGGCGCGCTTGAACACCGCCGTTTTGCGGAGTTGCCCGCCCTGCTGCGGCCGGGCGATCTGCTGGTGTTGAATGATTCCAAAGTTATTCCCGCGCGCCTGCGGGCGCTCGGCGGCCCGCAGGACCGGCCCTGTGAAATCCTGTTGCTCGAGGAAAATGCGCGCAACGACTGGTGGGCGATGCTGCGGCCCGGACGCCGGGCGCGGGTGGGATCGGTGCTGCGCGTTTGCGGGGCGGACAACGCGCCCGCGGGGATTTCCGCCGCCGTGACGTCGATCAATGAGGAAGGCCACCGCCGGCTGCATTTTGCGGGGACCGCCGATCTGCGGCTGAATCTGGACACCCTGGGCGAAGTGCCGCTGCCGCCGTATATTCGCCGCGCTTCCCGCGCGCAAATGGAAGCGGACAAGGAGCGCTACCAGACCGTTTTCGCCCGCTTGCCGGGTTCGGTGGCGGCGCCGACGGCGGGACTGCATTTCACGCGGACGCTGCTGGACGCCGTGCGCGACCGCGGCGTCGGCGTCGCCTTTGTGACCCTGCATGTGGGGCCCGGCACCTTTGCGCCCGTCAAAGTCGCCGATTTGTCAAAGCACGTGATGCATGAGGAGGCCTACGAAATCAGCCCCGCGACCGCGGAACTGGTGAACAATACCCGCCGCGCCGGCGGGCGCGTAATTGCGGTGGGCACCACCACCTTGCGTGTTCTGGAAACCGCAGCGCGCGCGCGGCGCGGCCCGTTGCGCGCGGCCGCGGGCCGCACCCGGTTGTTCGTGCGCCCCCCCTTTTCGTTTCAGGTGGTGGACGCGCTGGTGACCAATTTTCACCTGCCGCGCTCCACGCTGCTGATGCTGGTTTGCGCGTTCGCCGCGCCGGACAGCGCCGGCGGAGTGGGATTGACGCTGGCCGCCTACGCCGAGGCCGTCCGCCAGCGCTACCGTTTTTTCAGCTATGGCGACGCCATGCTGATCGTGTAGATTGGCCGCCGCGCGCCGCCGCGCCGGCGCGCCAAAAGCGATGGCAAAGACCAAAACCGGAGAGCGTCCCTACGTATTGCTCAACATGGCCATGACCGCGGATGGCAAAATTGCGACCGCCAACCGCGCCATCAGCCATTTTGGCTCGCGCCGCGACGCCGAGCACCTTTACGAATTGCGCGCCACCGCCGACGCCGTGATGTGCGGCGCGCGAACCCTCGAGGCCGAGGGCGCGCAACTCGGCCCCGGCCCGGCGCGCTTTCGCCGCCTGCGCCTGCGCCGCGGTTTGCGCGAATGCAATCTGCGGGTGGTTGTCTCCGGCGCGGGCCGCATCCGTCCGGACGCCGCGATTTTTCGCCGAAAATTTTCCCCGGTGCTGGTGCTGGCCAGCGGCCGCGCCAGTCTCGCCCGCCGGCGGCGGCTGGCGGAAGTGGCGGACGCTGTGGCGGTCTTTGGCCGGGAGACTTTGGATTTCGCGTCCGCGCTGCGCTGGCTAAGGCGGGAATGGAAAGTCAAGCGCCTGCTTTGCGAAGGCGGCGGCGAACTCAACCGCGCCTTGTTCGCGCAGGGCTTGGTGGACGAATTGCACCTGACCATCTGCCCCTTTGTTTGTGGCGGCGCGCGCGCGCCGACCATCGCCGAGGGACCGGGACGGCCGGCCCTGGCCGGGGCCGCCAATTTCCAGCTCGTTTCGCGCCGGCGTCATGGCGGCGAACTTTTCCTGGTGTTTCGCCGCCGATGATCCGCTCTACCTGGCGGCCGGCTAATTCACCACATTGATCGGGCGTCCATCCAGGAAAGCCCGCAAGTTGTCCGCCGCCTGCTGGATTAGACGTTCGCGCGCCGCCCGCGTCGCCCAGGCCTGATGCGGCGTCACCACGCAATTGCGCGCCCGCAACAGCGGATGGTCCGCCGGCGGCGGCTCGGCGCCCAGGACATCCAAACCGGCCCCGGCCAGCCGGCCCGCGTTCAACGCCTCCGCCAAATCCCGCTCGTTCACCAATCCGCCGCGCGCGGTGTTGATGAGATAGGCGGACGGTTTCAAACGCGCCAGAAAAGCGGCGTTGACGAATCCCCGGTTTTCCTCGGTCAGCGGGCAGTGCAGGGACACCACGTCGCTTTCGCGGACCAGCGTGTCGAGGTCCACCAAGCGCGCCCCGCCGTCCACCCGGGCGGCGGGCTGACGGCGGCAGACGATGACCTTCATGCCCAGGGCCAGCGCCACCCCGGCGAAAGCGCGGCCGATGCGGCCATAGCCGATGATGCCCAGCGTCAGCCCCCGCAGCTCGACCAGCGGACGCCGCCAATAACAAAAATCCTCCGCGCGCGTCCAATCCCCCGCCCGCACCGAGCGGGCGTGCTCGCCGACCCCGTTGGTCAATTCGAGCAGCAGCGCCAGGGCGGCCTGCGCAACGGAAGCGGTGCTGTATTCGGGGACGTTGCAGACGGGTATGCCGCGCGCGCGCGCCGCGGCGGTGTCCACCACGTTGTAACCGGTGGCCAGCACCCCCACGTAGCGCAGTTTCGGCAGCGCGCCAATCATGGCGGCGTCCAGCGCCACCTTGTTGGTCAGCAGCGCCGCCGCGCCCCGCGCGCGGTCCATCGCCAGACCGGGCGGCGTGCGCTCATGGATGACGCAGTCGCCCAAGGCCAACAGCGGTTCCCAACTTAAATCGCCGGGGTTGGCGGTGTGTCCATCGAGAACGACAATCTTCATGACCCCGCTTATTTCTTCGGGCGAAATCCGGGCGGCAGGGCGGGACCGGCGGGCGGCGGCGGCTCCGGACCTTCCGCGGGTTTGGCCTCGGGGGCGGCTTCGGGTTCGGGCGCCGGCTCCGGCCAGCCCAATTTTTCCCGGGCCTTTTTGGCGGCGGCCGTGGTGCTGTATTCGGTGGCGATGCGCTCCAGGAGGGCGTTGGCTTTATTGGTTTGCCCAAGTTTGTGGTAAAGATTGCAGAGGTGAATGGCCCGCCAGCCCCAGCGCTCGCGCGGCAGCGGTTTTTTCAGCACCTCCTCGTATTCCAGCGCCGCCGCCAGCGGGTTGTTCAGGTTGGTCTCGTAGATTTCGGCGATGCGCAGCGCCACATGCACCTCGCGCGGATTCTTTTCGTAATACTCGCGCAGCATCCGGATCGCCTCCAGATGATCGCCGTTTTTCCAAACCTCCTCCGCTTTCTCGTATTCGGGGTCCTTCTGGCCGGCGCCTTCGTCATTGTAAAGGAACTCCACCGCGTGCTCGCCGATCAGGCGGGAAATATCCCGCGCCACCAGCAATCCCAGGGCCACCAGCGAGCCGAAACAAAGCGCCCCGTTGGTGCCCATCGCCGCGCGGTTCTTCAGGGCGCTCAGCCCGAACAAAACCGCGCAAGCCGCCAGGCCCAGATAGGCCGCTATGCGTACTATTGCGCTCATCGCCAACCGGGCTAATAAAACAAAATTCCGCGCCCCCCAAAAGATTTTTTCCAGCCCGCGCGGTTAGCCAGCCTCGGCCACCGCCTCCCGGACCGCCCGCAAAAAAGCGGCCATCCCCTCGCCGAAGGCGGCGGAGATGGGCAGCACCCGGGTGCGAGGGATTGACCGCTTGAACCGCCGCAGGTTGCGTTCCGCCTCCGGCTCGTCCATTTTGTTGGCGACCACCAGCCGAGGCTTGGCGATCAGCGCGGGATCATGCAGCTCCAATTCTTTCATCAGGATGCGGTAGTCGCCGCGCGGATCCCGGCCATCGGCGCCCGCCATGTCGAGCAGCAGCACCAGGATTTTGCAGCGCTGCACATGGCGCAGAAACGCGTGCCCCAGGCCAATGTTGGCATGGGCGCCCTCGATCAACCCCGGCACGTCGCAGAGGGTCAGCCGGTGAAAATCCGGATACTCCACGATGCCCACCTGGGGGGTCAGCGTCGTGAACGGGTAAGGGGCGATTTTCGGACGCGCTTTGGAAACCGCCGACAGCAGAGTGGATTTGCCGGCGTTGGGCCAGCCGACCAATCCCACGTCGGCCAGCAGACGCAATTCGAGCAGAAACTCCCCTTCCTCGCCCGGCTCGCCCGGCTGGGCAAAACGGGGCGCCTGGCGGGTGGCGGTGGCAAAATTCCGATTCCCCAGCCCGCCGCGCCCGCCGCGGCACAGCACAAATTGCTGGCCGTGCTTGACGAGATCGGCAACCAGTTCACCCCGTCCGGCAAGGCTGGGCGCCGGCCCCGGCAAGTCCTCGCGCAGGTCAACCTCCACCGCCCGCTCGGCGCCGGCGCGCCGAATGACCGGGCGTCCCCCGGTGCTCAGCGCCAGGACGCGCGGCATGGATTCCGCCTCGTTCGACGCCGCCTCGTCCGGCAGGCGCGACGGCAATTTCCACACCAAGGTGCCGCAGGGCACTTTGACCACCAGATTCTTGCCGGCGGCGCCGTCCATGCCTTTGCCCAGGCCGTGCTGGCCGTGCTCGGCCAGCAACCGGGGTTGGTAATACTGGGCCACCAGGTTGTTAAGATCGTGGTCGGCTTGCAGCACCACATCGCCGCCGCGTCCGCCATTGCCGCCGCTGGGGCCGCCCTTGGGCCGGAAGGCCTCCCGATGAAAGGCCACACACCCTTTGCCGCCGTGACCGGCGCGCGCAATGATTTTTATCTCGTCAACAAACATGCCGCGGGACGCCTGGAAACCGCCGCCTGAAACAAAAAAGGCGAGGCGTCGGGCCTCGCCGGCAAATGCGCGCGGTCACGCCCTCAGTTCCCGGCGGAAGCCACCGCCGCGGCTTCCGGCAGGACATTGACGCGCCGGCTGTCCTTGTCAAATTTCACCCGGCCATCCACCAGCGCAAAAAGGGTCCAATCCCGTCCCACGCCAACATTGCGGCCCGCGACGAATTTGGTGCCGCGCTGCCGCACCAGAATCGAGCCGGCGGTCACCAGCTCGCCGCCAAACGCCTTTACCCCCAGCCGCTTGCTGACGCTGTCGCGCCCGTTGCGAACGCTGCCTTGACCTTTCTTGTGTGCCATAACTTTCTAAAGTTAACTGTTGATGCTGCTGATCTTGACCACGGTCAACGGCTGTCGGTGCCCGATGGTCTTATGGTAGCCCTTGCGCCGCTTCATTTTGAAGGAAACCTTCTTCGCGTCGCGCTTGTTCTCCACCACATCGGCGGTCACCGTGGCGTTCGCCACCGTCGGCGTGCCCACTTTCACCTGGCCGTCGTTGTTCACCAACAATACCCGGTCAAAAGTAACCGTCTGCCCGGCTTCCACCGGCAGCAACTCGATTTCTACCACGTCGCCCGGGGCGACGCGATACTGTTTGCTTCCCGTTTCCAAAATTGCGTACATATTGCCTTCCGTCAAAAAGGACGGTGATAACACCAAAAAACACCACCCCTGTCAACTGCTCATTTTAGCATTTTTTGGGCGAGCCCGCAAAATCCGGCTGACGGCCTTTGCCTTCAACCGGTTGGGCCGTTCCGCCATCCAGATGGCGGCGGAGTTCCCGGACCGCTCTCCCTCAGGGAGAGGGAGACCCGTTCGCCGGCGCTCGAAGGTTTCGGGCGCAGGGGACTTTAACGCAAAGGCGCTGAGGCGCAGAGCCGCAAAGATGCAGCTTGCGACTGGGAGCAGGGGATTTTATTTCTCTGCGACTTTGCGTCTCCGCGTCTTTGCGTTTGGCCGGCTGAACTTGTGCCGACGCAGGTGCGCCTCTATCCCTCAGGGAGAGGGAGACTCGTTCGCCGGCGCTCGAAGGTTTCGGGCGCAGGGGACTTTAACGCAAAGGCGCTGAGGCGCAGAGCCGCAAAGATGCGGCTTGCGGCTGGGAGAAGGGAATTTCATTTCTCTGCGACTTTGCGTCTCCGCGTCTTTGCGTTTGGCCGGCTGAACTTGTGCCGACGCAGGTGCAAGTTCAGACGCCCCGCGCGAAGTCCGCGAGGTCTTGGAGTGCGGTAGTCCTCTACCGCTTTTCTTTGGCGCGTGGCCTTGGCGTGAGCAATCCGTTGGTCAGGGATGGCGCCTCAGCCTTGCCAAAGCGCCAGAGGACTGGCGCACTCCACGGCGCTGGCGCGCGGCACAGGCGTCCATTGCTTGAGCGTCATCTGGAATTATCTTCCAGCGACTGCAAGCGGCGGTGGCGCTCCGCTTTGGGCAAATGGGCCAGCGAACCGGCGGCGCGGTGGAAGGCTTCGGGATCATTTCCCTGCCCCTCCCATAACCGCCGGAAGCCGGGCACCAGGCGGTAGTAGGCATCCTGACTGGCGAGTTTGGCATTGTTTAGATGGCTGGTCATCCAGCGGTCGCGGTGGGTGGCCGTCGGCCAATGCGCCCGCAAACGAGCGTAATCGTTTTGCAAGGCGGAAAAAATTTCCGCTTTGCGCCGCCGCCGGGCCGCCAGCGTTGATTCATCCGCGTCCGCGCCGTTCTCCCCGCCCCGCCCCGGGCGCGCGGCATAAAGCTCCTGCAACTGTTGACGGGTTTGCGCCAGCAACCGCTGGAACGCGTCCTCGAACCGCAGCGATTCCTCGTGCCGCCGCGCGAGTTCAGGCGGGCCGGCGCTTTGCAGCCAGCGCCGCACGCCGGTTTCCTCGACGACGGTCGCGAAGGCCTCGTTGAAGTCGGTGTCCCCGGCGCAAAACAGCTTTTGATGCGCCAGCTCGTGAAAAATGACACCCGCCAATTCCTCCTCCGGATAGTGGATAAAAGTGTTCAAGACCGGATCACGAAACCAACCCAAAGTCGAGTAGGCGTCCACGCCGCCGACATAGGTGTCGTAGCCTTGCCGCGCCAGGCGCGCCGCGCATTCGCGCGCGCCCGCTTCCGAAAAATAGCCCCGGTATTTGAGCCGTCCCACCACCGGATACCACCAGGTCTTCGCTTCCAGCGAAAACTCGGGCGCGGCATAGACGTTCCAGACCACGTGCCGGCGCCCCACGTCCACGTAGCTTTGGTAGTGGCCGTTGGCGGGCAATTTCAGTTCGCGTTCGGCAAATTGCCGAATCCGCGTCACCAATTGCAAACGCTGCTTCAAAGACTCGCCGGCGGCCGGATCATCCAGCACTTTGGGAATGGGCTGGCGCCCGGCGAGAATTTGCCATTGGCCCCGGATGGCTTGCCCGTAATAGCCGGCGGTCCGGCAGCCGGCCAACAGCGCCGCCGCCAGCATGGCCGCCAAGCACAAGCCGCGACCGCGCCGCCGGGAAAAAGCTTCAAGCCACCGGACCATAGCGGGGGCCCAGCGTGGCGGCGAGTTCCTTGCCAAAGTTCAGAAGGTCCTGCCGCTGCGCCGCCGTCAGCGGCCGGTATTCGCGCGCCAGTTTGACATTGTGAAGCGCCTGCTCCAAGGTGAACGGACCGATGACCGCCGAACTGACGCCCTCCAAATCCAAGGCATAGGCCAGCGCCTGGGAGAGGCGCTCGGGCGGCGTATTGCAGCCCACCCAGCCTTTGCGGTGGTTGGGAAATCCGCCCTTAATGCCGGCGTAAACCTTCATGGCCACCACCCCGACGTTTTGCTTGCGGCACTCCGGCAGCACTTTCCCCTCGAAATCATAAATGTTCCGGTCGGCGTAGTTCATCACGGTCATCATCACGTCAATTTTTTTTGTCTCGAGCATCCGCAGGTATTTGGGCGGGCTGGCGTGGCCGGACATGCCGATGAACCGCAGTTTGCCGGCCTGTTTTTGCTTGAGCAGATATTCCAGCACGCCGTCGGGGGCCAGCACTTTGTCAAGGTTTTTGCCCCCCAGGTGATGGATATGGACCAGGTCCACGGAATCCACCTTCAACCAGCGCAGCGATTCGGTGAGGGATTTCTCCGCCTGGGCCGCGTTGTCGGTCCAGACCTTGGTCACCAGGAACAGCTTGTCGCGCCGGCTGGGCACCAGCTTGCCCAGCACCTCCTCGGCGATGCCATAGCCGCGGGCGGTGTCAATGTAGTTCACCCCGGCGTCCATCACCGCGCCGAAAATTTTTTCGGCTTCGGCGGCGTCCCCGCGGGCCTCCCCGATCGGGGCGGTGCCCAGACCCAAAATGGTTACCCTGGCGTTGGTGCGGCCCAATATCCGCGTGGGCAGCGGACCGGCGGATTCCGCCGCCGGCAGCGCGCCCGACCCCAGGGCCAGGCCGGCCCCCAGGGCGGTGCCGCGCCGGAGAAACTCCCGGCGATTCAAATGCTTCGTGGCGTTCATGAGCTTGCGCGGCGCTTTTCCCGCATCATTGGCCGTCTCTTGGGGAAGGTCAATTCGGAATTGCCGGAACCGCGCCCTTTTTTCGGCGGAACGTCATGGGCGAGAAATAGGATTTAACGTGCCCCCGCCGCGCCAGAGCGCGCGAAAAGGCCCGGTCGTTTTCTTGCCCGGAACCGTCCGCCAGTTTAGGGCGCGACGGTGCGATAAAACCCCTGATTGGGTGGCGGGTTCAGGTCTTCAAAAAATAACGCGCCGTTGGGGGCGGCCATCAGGTTGGTCAAAACGAGCCAGTTCACCAGGTTGCTGGAACGTTGCACTTGGTAATCGTAGCCAGGGATGCCGGCAAAACGGACTTGGACGCCGCCGCCAATGGGCGTCAGGCGCACCAAGTTGTATTCGCCGGCTGGCAGAACCTGCAGCAGCACTTGGGCTGAGGCCTGGCCGCCAAACCCGTCGGTAACCGTGAAGGCAAAGAGATCCGCGCCGACATAATTGAGCGGTGGCTGATACAAAATCCCGTTATTGGTGACCACAAGATTCACGCCGTTGGTGGTTTGCGGGCTCCAACTGAGGAGCGACAGCGGGTCGCCGTCCGGATCCGCGCTGCTGGGCATGAGCTTGGCCAGCGAAATAAGCACCGGCACGTTTTGCAGGGTGCCAACGGTTTTGTCGGACAAGCTGGGCGCTTGGTTGACCGTCAAGGTTGCCACCCGGCTGGTGGCCGAACCGGCGCTGTTGGCGGCCACTAATTCGTAGTTGCCCTGGTTGGATTCCTGCACGTTATCGAGTGCCAGCCAGGAATTGGTCGCGCCGGAAACCGGGACGCCGTTCCGCAACCATTGATAAGAGACGGGCAGCGTGCCGCTGGCGGCCGACACAAAAGTGGCGGAGTCGCCTAACTGAACCAAGCGCGAGCCCGGTTGCATCACAATCGCCGGAGATTGAACCGCCGTCACCGCCGGCGGGACATTGGTCGGCCGCACCAGGACGTAAAGGTTTTTCACGGCGTAGGTGGCGGCGTTGTCGGCGTGGGTCCAGTCCATGTTGGCGCTGGCGGGCCGGGTGCCGATACCCACCCCCGGATTGAGGGTCTGGCCGCCGCCCCAGCAGTTGAAGGCAAAGAGCACCTGGCCGGTGCCGTTGGCGCCCCAGTTGTGAATTTGCATCGAACCGTAGCCGCCGGCGCCGATGGTGTCGTTCCAATCCAGCGCCGTATTGCTGCCGGTGGGCACATTGACCGCGTTGGAGGCCGCGTTATAGTTGCAGCCCCAAAACTCAAGGTTGCCGGTCGCAAGGCCGGCGCCGGTGATAATGCTGGCCTCGCTGGAATAGACATTCAGATTGGTCAGCCGCTGTTGGAATCCGGCGCCGGTGCCGACCACCGGCACGCCGACGCGATTGATGTTGGTGGTGAAGGCCTCGGAGGAGACGTAAATCCAGTTGGTGGGGCCGCCGACGTTGGTCGCCAATTCCAGGTAATAGGCCGTGCGGACAAAAGGCTGCAAAACAGCCGCGCGCAAATCCGTGTTATAGGCGATCCCATTGACGTTGTAATTTGGGGCAGTGGAGGGCAGCGCCAGATGATGCACCAGTTGATAATTGGCGGACTCGGGCACCCGCCCAAAAACGGGCGCATTCGGAGACGCCGTGAAGTTTATGGTTGAGTCGGCGGCGATGCGGTTGGCGTTCCCGGAACGATCGCGCACGCCGTTGACGGTGAGCGTGTAGGCAGCTCCCGGCGAGAGCGGGTCAGTGGTCAGCACCACCTCGCGCAGATTGGGTCGGAGCAAGGCGCCCAGGACCGCCAAACCGCCACTCAGGCTAAAGTTGGCCGGCTCGGCGGCGGAGTTCGCCAGGTTTTCGTTGAACACGACGACGATGTTGGTGTGGAAGCTGGAAGGCACGGCGCGCACGATTTGCGGGCCGGCGTTGTCAAAAACGGGCTGGACCAGCACCCAGAGTTTTTTGTGGATGTAAGCGCCGGTGTTGTCGGCAAACGTCCAATCGGCGTTAGCGAAACCGGGGCGGTTCCCCAGGCCGAGCGAGGCGCTGCCCGTCTGGTTTCCGCCCCATTTATTGTAGGCGATCAGAACCTGGCCGGTGCCGTAGGCCCCGTGGTTATGGATTTGCATCGAGCCGTGGCCGCTGGCGCCGAAGGTGGTGACGTTGGTCTGGTCGCCCCAGTCGTAATTGGACGCGCTGGCATTGGGGACGGCGGCGAAATTTCCGGCGCCGTAGTCGAAAGGCCAAAACTCGAGGTTGCCGGTGGTGATGCCGGCGCCGGCAACGATGGTGGGATTGCTGGAGTAAACATTCATGTTGGTCACTTTCTGCTGAAAGAAAGCGCCGGAAACCATGTCGGGAACCCCGATCTTTCTGGGGTCGGAAGTGAAGGCGTCCATGGAGACATAAATCCAATTGGTGGCGGCGGTGTTGGTGGCCAATTCCAGATAATAGGCGATGCGGTCGAATTGCGGCAGCCACGTGCGGTTGTCGGTATTATACACGGCGCCGTTGGTATTCCAGTTGGGGGCGGTCGAGGGGATATCAAGCTGGCAGGCGACCTGGTAATTAGCGGCCTCGGCAACATTGGCCGCCAAATGGGCCGGCGGCTGAAGGGCGGGCGGTTTGGCTACGGCAATGACCGAGCCGGGCGCGATGAGGTTCATGGCGGGGGAACGGTCGCGCACGCCGCTGACGGTGACGGTGTAGTTGCTCTGAAGACTTAACTGCGTGGTGTCGAGAATCACCTGCCGCAGATTATTGCTCAGCGAGACGCCCAGGAGGGCGCCGGGGCCGCCAAGGGTGAAGTTCCCGGCCACTACTGTGGCGTCTGCCAATGGTTCGCTGAAGGTCACCACGATATGATAGAGGTCAAGGGAAATCTCGGCGCCGGCCAAGGTTGGCGCATTATTGTCAGGCAGGGGCAAGACAAAGACTTGGAGGCGGCGATGAACATAAGTCGCCGCATTTTTGACGTGGGTCCAATCGGCGGCGGCGGTGCTCGTGTTATTGCCGATGCCCAGGCAGAGGTCGCCGCCGCCGGTGCCGCCAAAGTTGTTCATCGCCAGGAGGGTCTGGCGCGCGGCGCTATTGTGAATCTGCAGGCAACCATAGCCGCCGCTGTTGAGCGAGACGGTGTCACCCCAGTCGAACCGTCCGCTGAGGCCGCTGGCGTTGGGGATGCCGAGGGCATTGCCTTCGGTGTAGTTCCAGGGCCACATCTCGAGGTTGCCGCCGAGATTGGTGCCGTTAACAATGCCGGCGACGCTGGAAAACACGCTTAAATTGCTGACATATTGTTGGAAGAAATTGCCGTTGCCGGTGGTCGGGATGCCCAGTTTTTGCCCGTCCTGGGTGAACGGGTCCATCGCGGCCCATAACCAATTCGTTGGACCGCCGCTGGCGGCCAGTTCCAAGTAGTAGGCCACCTGGCTGAAATTCGTCACCCCGGCCCGGTGGTCGGCCGCGTAGAGGACATTGGTGGTGTTATAGGCTGCGCTCACCGGGAGGTCCAGCGACCAAACCAACGTCCAATTGACGGCCTCCGGGACATTGGCGAACACCCCGCTGCGAGCGGTCCCGGCGGTCACAAAATGGGCGGTGGTGTTGGCGGCAATTTCGAGGTGGCTGCTGGTGCGGTCGCGAAGACCATTCACAGTGACCGCATACCAAGTCCCGGGTTGCTGGGGGGTGGTGGCCAAGGTGACGGTAAGTTTGGTGACCGGGTCCAAATCGGCGCTTAGGACGGCGAGGCCGCCGCTGAGGGCGTAATGAACGACGTTGGTGGCGTCGTCATCGAGCGGTTCGTTGAAGGTCAGCACCACACTTTGATAGCCCGGCAGCGCGGTCGCGCTCAAAAGTGCCGGCGGACTGTTGGTTTCCGGCAGCACAAACACCTGCAAGGTCTTCACGGCATACGTGCCCGCGTTAGCCATAAAGGTGTAATCCGCGTTCGTGTTGCCGGTGTTGTTGCCAATGCCCAGCGACGCCATGCTGCTGGCGCCTCCCCAGGAGTTGAAGGCAAAGAGCACCTGGCTGGCCCCGCTATTGTGAACTTGCATGGAGCCGTGGTTGCCCGAGTTGGTGCTCATGTTGTCGCCCCAATCGTAGGTGAGGCCGCTGGCGTTGGGGACATTGGCGGCATTGGCGGCGCCGTAGTTCCACGGCCAGAATTCGATATTGCCCCCGGCCATGTTCGTGCCGCGCAG
>Ga0209381_1001243_pt1 | contig 43493 bp, 29 predicted proteins | sample DewCreD2012metaG_FD_184111 | JGI IMG/M metagenome (GOLD analysis project Ga0209381, IMG submission 184111) | Hot spring sediment bacterial and archeal communities from British Columbia, Canada, to study Microbial Dark Matter (Phase II) - Dewar... ... | reverse complement strand
GGGTAGGTCTAGACTACATGCCCGCTTGGAAACTACAAGACCCCGGATTGGCGATCCTCGCCCATCCCTGAGGGGTGCCCCCTGAAAAATCGCCCCAAAATCGTCTTCATTGACGAACTTGGGCTAAAGGCACGGGGCCCGCACCGGCCTCTCTGGCCTATCTTCCTGGCGAATAAGCAGTTGCAAAGCCCGTGGAGCCGACGGCATGTGAGTTGCTGCACAGAACACCATTGCAACGCCGGGCCGAAGCCGGCCAGTCGAAGACGTGGCGACCTCGGCCAAGCCCAAAAGAGCCGAAAGGAGGCGGGCCAAGAATGCAATCCACCGGAGAAACCGCCGAAGGGCCTTCACCCTCACCGAACTGCTGAGCACCTTCGTGATCGTGTCGGTGCTGCTAGGGATTGGCCTGTGCCTGTGCCGCGGCGCTCGTCAAGCGGCACGCACCGTTGTGGCGCAGGGCAATCTGCGGCAGGTGTCGGTGGGCCTCGAGCTCTACTTTCGCAGGTTCTTCAACTATCCCGCCGAGAGCGATAACCTCGTTACCCCTCTCACGCCCTTCGTGGGCGAGCCGCGCGTGTTCCGCAACCCCCTGGACGACGAGCCCGTGCCAGGGCGGACGCTGAGCCTTCTGTATCACCAGCCTACCCCTGCCCAGATTGACTGCCCCAACTTCTACGTCACGGCGCTCCTCTGCGCCGATCGCTCCACGGCCGTGATCCTCAAGACAGGCGGAATCATAGAGAAGCACGACGGGCTGCACCTGCCCGCAAGCGATCTGCGGCAGGCCGCCCTGGCGCTCGACCTCCAGTGGGGGCGCTACCGCTCGCCCGGCGCCGGCCTGTCCGGGCCGGCCGGCCCCACTAGCCCCGACGACCCCGACGGCGAGCCGCTGAACGGCGCCGTCAACCTCAACCCCAAGAACAACTACGACTTCGAGTTCGAGCTCCGGCGGCCCGACGGCTCGACCCTCACCCGCGACCACCTGCACGCCTCGGGCGGCTCAGCCGACTTCAGCGGCCCCGCCGTCTGGATCCGCTTCACCCCCAAGGGCAACGGCAACCAGAACAGCCTGAGCTTGGATGGCCAGCCCTACGAGGTGAGCAACGGCAGGACCTACGTCATCCAGGGTGGCGCCATTCAGACCCACGTCTACAACTCCTCCAAGGGCGGGGGAAGGGCGACCGGCAAGTGGTGGCTGGCCGTCAACGCCGCCCACGCCACCATCACCGCCAGCAAGTGACATGGCACGGGACGCCGCCCCGGAGCGCAAGACCGCTCCGAGGCGTCGTCGCATGGGACCAATAGATCGGCCCGCGCCGCTCTCGATCGCATCCCTGCTTGGCGCGAGGTCCGCGCGGCGAGGCGCCAGACGACTTGATAGCGGCTAGTCGCGATCGCTCTCGACCGGCAGGCAGCCCTCGATGGCCTCGTAGAGGTTCTGGAGCAGTTCCTCGAACGTCTCGCCCTGCGTCGCGCAGCCGGGGATGGCCGGCATCTCCGCCCATTGGCCCCCTTCCTCGGCCTCGTGGACCACGACCTTCAGCTTCATCGCATCTCTCCTTCTCCCGCAGCCGGTGTACGACAAGCCACGACGGATGTCAACGGAGAGCGCGCTTGACCGCCCCCCTGGCCTCGCCTACAATCGCCACGGCGACGACAGAGCTGCCGACCAAGAGAGGAAAGGATTTGCCATGGGTGACTTCAACGGCTTGGGCATGGGGTTGGGGAATCTGGCGCGGGTGTCGAGGGCGAAGACGCGCTCGATCTGCGCGGAGAATTTCACGGGCGAAAAGGGCAAGGCAGGAATGGCGACCGAGGGGACGGGAGCCAAGTGCGCCCGCGACCTGGGCCAGGGCTGGAAAGTCTCGCCGAGCGTCCGAATCAAGGCGGGAGAGACGTTCACGCTCGCGCACATCACCGGCTCGGGGGCCATCCAGCACATCTGGATCACGGGCGACCTGTCGCTCAAGGGCCACCAGGCCCGCTTCTACATCCTGCGCTTCTACTGGGACGGCCAGGAACAGCCGTCGGTCGAGTGCCCCGCCGCCGACTTCTTCGCCTCGCCCTGGGGGCAATACGCGCAGATCAACTCGCTGCCCGTGGCCGTGAACCCGAATCGCGCCTACAACTGCTTCTGGGAGATGCCCTTCCGCAAGGAATGCCGCATCACGCTCGAAAACCGCCACAACGACGACATCACGTGCTACTACCAGATAGACTACACGCTCACCGACGTGCCCGACGACGCGGCCTACTTCCACGCCCAGTTCCGCCGCACCAACCCCGTGCCCTACAAGGAAGTCCACACGATCCTGGACGGCGTCCGCGGCATGGGCCAATACGTCGGCACCGCCCTCGCCTGGGGCGTCAACAACTCGGGCTGGTGGGGCGAAGGCGAGATCAAGTTCTATCTCGACGGCGACGGCGAGTTCCCCACCATCTGCGGCACGGGCACCGAGGACTATTTCGGCGGCTGCTACAACTGGGACGTCGCGGGCCAGTACACGCCCTACTCCACGCCGTTCCTGGGCATGCAGGTGTTCCGCCCCGACGGCGCGTATCGCTCGCAGATGCGCTTCTCGATGTACCGCTGGCACGTGATGGACCCGATTCGCTTCGAGCGCGACTTGCGGGTGACGATCCAGGCGCTCGGCTGGCGCGACGGCGGCCGCTACCTGCCGCTCCAGGACGACATCGCGTCGGTGGCCTTCTGGTACCAGACGCTGCCCACCGCCCCGTTCCCGAGGCTGCCGGACAGGGACTACCTGGAGATCATCTGATGATCCGGCGCAGGAGGGGCCGGAGAAACTACGCGCCGCACGAACGAAGTCTCGTGCGGCGCGTAGTTTCTCATGGGCCGGACAACCACGCGGCCACCGGGGCTGCGCACCTGCGCACCATCGGGCGCGGCGGCCTGGCTCGCCGGCCGGAGCGCCTTGGGCGGCGAGGGCGCCGCGCCTACTTGCTGATCGAGTCGCTCGTCTCCCCGTTCGCAGTGGAATCATAGACGCAGCCGCCGTGGGTGACGCCGGTGACCGTGAAGGTGGCCGTGCCCGAACTCTTGGTCTTGCGCGAGAGGAAGGTTGCGTTGCCGGCGGCATCGGTGGTGGCCGTGGCCGTGCCGGTGACGATGCCGCTCCATTGCCCCGCTACCGCGGCCCCCGTCACGGGCGCGCCCGCGCCGGTCACGATGCTGACGGTGGCCTCAATGGCCGTGCCGCCGGGCTGCGCGACCAGCCGCAGCGCGATGCTCTTGACGCAGACGATCTCGACCGGGCCGTCGGCGACGACAATCACGACCTGGGCCGTGCCTGTGGCGCCCTGATTGTCGGTGACGGTGAGCGTGGCCGTGTAGGTGCCGGGCGACCAGTAGACGTGCTGGACACTCGCCCCGCTGCCTGTCGTGCCATCGCCGAAGTCCCACTGGTACGAGGTGATCTGCCCGTCGGGGTCAGAGGAACCTGCGCCGCTCAAGTCCACGGCGAGCGGCGCCTGGCCGGCGGTCGGGGTGGCCGCGGCCACGGCCTTCGGCGGCTGGTTGACGGCGCTGCCGGTTGAAATCGAATCGGTCGTTTCCAGATTCAGGCTCGGGTCGTACGTGTAACCCGAGACCGAGACGCCGGTGACGGTGATCGTGAAGGTGAGGGGACTGCCCTTGGCCTTGAGCGACTCGAGCGTCACCGTGCCATCGGCCCCGGTGATGCCGGCGGCCGTGCTCGCCTTGGGGCTGCTCCACGAGCCGTTCACGGTGGCGCCGGGCACGGGCGTGCCCGAGATGTCCACGATGCACACGGTGGCCAGGGCCATCGTGCCGCCGGCCACGCTGCGAAGGGCCATATCAATGCTCTTCACGAACACGATGCGCGTCGGGTCGGGGTCCACGGTGATCCGGACGCTGTCCGTGTCGGCGGCCCCCTGGTTGTCGGTGACGGTGAGGGTGGCCGTGTAGGTGCCGGGCGCAGAGTAGGTGTGCGCGGGGCTGGCGCCGGTGGCCGAGGCGCCATCGCCAAAGGCCCACTGGTATGACACGACGGCGCCGTCGGCATCGGTCGAGCTTGAGCCATCGAACGCCACCGCGAGCGGGGCCGCGCCGCTTGTGGGGCTGGCGGCGGCCACGGCGAGCGGCGGGCGGTTGGGCTGCACGTTGGCCATCCTGGCGACGGCCGCCGCCGCGTCAATGCGCCCGTGGCCGAACACGTTGTCCTCGCCCGCGGCCCCGAGGTCCTGGCAGGTGGTGAAGAGGACGTTCTCGACCTCGGCCGGGGTGGCGGACGGGTTGACCGAGTAGAGGAGGGCGCCCAGCCCCGCTGCGATGGGCGAGGAGAACGACGTGCCGCTCATCGAGCCGTAGCTGCTGGCGCCCGTGGTGGAGTAGACGCTCACGCCGGGGGCCACGACGTCTATGTAGGTGCCGTAGTTGGACCAGCTCGCCTTGTTGTCGGCGCTGTCGGTGGCGCCCACGGCCACGAACGACGCGAAGTCGGGCCAGCCGGGGTCCTGGCCGTTGTTGCCCGCGGCCACGAAGAGCAGGCCGCCCTTGCCCCGCAGGTACTGCGCCGCGGCGTCAATCGTGGAGTAGCCGGCCATCAGGTAACTCAGATTCACCACCTTGGCCCCCCGGTCCGCGGCGTAGCGGATGCCATTGGCCGCGTCGGACACGTAGGCCAGGCCGTCGGACGCGTTGGTGATCCGGATGGGCAGGATCTTCACGGTCCAGGCCATGCCGGCCACTCCGGCCCCATTATTGCCCACGGCGCCGATGCAGCCCGCCACGCCTGTGCCGTGGTTGTAGACGGGCTCGGTGTTGGTCGAGCCGTCCACGGCATTGTAGCCGGGAAGCTGGAGGTTGGCCGCGAGGTCGGGATGGGTCGAGCTGACGCCCGTGTCGCACACGGCGGCGAGCACCGAGGCGCTGCCCGTCGTGCGGTCCCAGGCGCCGGGAGAGTTGATGCGAGCGTGCTGCCACTGGCTGTTGTAGTAGGTGTCGTTGGGCAGGGCGACGGGCGGCACCAGGGCGTCGGGCTCGGCAAATGCCACCGCGCCCGTCGCCAGCAGGTCGGCGCACACATCGCGCTCGGTGCTCTTGCCGAGGGCGAACTGCGCCACGTGCACGCCTAGCCCCTGGAGCGTGCGCACCGTGGCGAGGCCGTGGGCCTTGCCGCGCGCCTCGAGGGCCTGCAACTGCGCCGCGCTCGCGCCAGGCTTGAGCTGGTACAACACGCGTCCCGGCCGGCCGCCCTCGCCGGCGGGCGCGCCTGCCCACACTGCCGCCGCTGCCATAATCAGGGCTACACCAACACCCGAGAGCCGGACTCTCACCATGGACAAGGCCTCCGCGGTCGTTGTCCCTGCATACGGCGTGCGGAGTGTGCCGGGCAGGTTTCCAGGCACACGACAAGGGGGGGAAGAGTGTCTTCGGCGCTCGAAACTCACGCATAGCCTACACCAGATTGCGTCATCTGTCAAGTCCTTTGCCGCTTGGCGACGTATGATAGCCTGGGCATCTGCGTGGGTGTGTCAGCGGCCCAGGACTTTTCCACGGGTTGTCGATGCGAGCGGAGCCGGCGTGTGCCTCGCGCACGGGCGGAGCGTCCGCCGCTTCGGCGGCGCGTTGGCAACCTGCGGTAAAGTCCGATGAAAAAGGGTATGTCCTCCTTTATCACCACTGCCGTGCTTGCGTGGTGCAAGCACCCTGTAGGAGGATATACCGGATGGATGGGCGGCAGACGTTCGAGTGAAGGTGAGTATGCCGGAACTGGCGGCGAGGGGCCAGGAAGAGTTCTGGTCCGGCGTGCGGGCGACGGTGTCCCGGCTCCCGGCGCCGGCGCAGAGCCCGCCCAGTGCCCCCGGACCTCATCGCCCTGAAGGGAGCTCTACCTGGCCCTTGCCAGAGGGCACTCATGACCCTGTGGAAGACTACCCTTCGCTATTGCACACTTCTCTTGACATCATCGCGCGCCTTCGGCCCTTGACCCGCGGCAAGCCGGCGCGCTAACCTGGAGGCAGGTGCCACTCTTCCAAAGGAGCAACCATGCCCCATCGGACCGTTGGCGGGTGGCTGGCCGCCCTGCTCGTGGCCGCCGGCTGCACCTCGCTGCCCAGCCTGCCCCTGCTCAGGCCGCCCAGCGGCGACGGCCTCACCGTCGCGCGCGACGGCACGCTGCGCAAGGAGGGCAAGCCCTTCCGCGGCATCGGCGTGAACTACTTCGACCTCTTCTACCGCACGCTGCGCGACCCGGCCGACACGAGCTACGACGAGGGGCTGGCCGAGCTGGCGCGCCGCGGCATCCCCTTCGCGCGCTTCATGGCCTGCGGCTTCTGGCCGAGCGACTGGCAGTTCTACCTCGAGCGGCCCACGCTGCACTTCGCCCTCCTCGACAACGTGGTGAAGGCCGCCGAGAGGCACGGCATCGGCCTCATCCCCAGCCTCTTGTGGGCCAGCGCCACCGTGCCCGACCTGGTGGGCGAGCCGCGCGACCAGTGGGCAAACCCCGACAGCAAGACCCACGCCTTCATGCGCCGATACGTGCGCGAGGTCGTCACCCGCTATCGCACCTCGCCGGCCATCTGGGGCTGGGAGTTCGGCAACGAGTACAACCTCGACGCCGACCTGCCCAACGCGGCGCAGCACCGCCCCGCCGTGGTGCCCAAGCTCGGCACGCCCGCCGCGCGCAGCGCCCGCGACGACCTGACGCACGACGCGCTGGCCACGGCCCTGGCCGCCTTTGCCGACGAAGTGCGCAAGCACGACCGCCGCCGCATCATCACCAGTGGCAACAGCGCCCCGCGCCCCTCGGCCTGGCACCAGTGGAAGGAGAAGAGCTGGACACAGGACGACGAGAGCCAGTTCGCCGAGCGCCTGCTGCTCGACAACCCCGACCCCCTGAACGTGCTGAGCATCCACGTGTACGAGACGTCGGGCAAGCGCTTCGGCCGCGAGGTGCCCGTCGAGGAGTTCCTGGCGGTCGCCATGCAAGTGGCCGCGCAGGTGAAAAAGCCGCTCTTCGTCGGTGAGTTCGGCGCGAGCGACGCGGCGCCCGCCGGCGAGAAAGGCGCAAAGGAGCGCCTCACCGCGCTCGTCGCCGCCGTCGAGAAGGCCGAGGTGCCGCTCGCGGCCCTTTGGGTCTACGACTTCCGGGGCCAGGACAAGGACTGGAACGTGACAGCTACGAACGCCCGGGCCTGGCAACTTGAGGCCATTGCCGAGGCCAACCAGCGCATCAAGGCGCGAACGCTCGTCGAGCAGCCATAGCCCCGCGCGCCAGCCGCCACCTTCGGAGAGTCCCTGCAATGCTGGAGCGGATCACGGCGATGATGGCCCTGTTGCTCCTGGCGGACCTGCCTGCGTGTGGCGTGAGGACCTCCTTTGCCGCGGGGCCGAAGGTGCTCCTGCTGCTCGACGAGAAGGACCCGCGAATCGCGTTCGCCGCACGGGAATTGCAGTCGGCCCTGGAAGCCCGTGGTCATGCAGTGAGCCGAGCACCGCTCGCACAGATGCCCGAGGATGGGATGCACACTTGCATTCTCCTGGGTACCGAGAAGGACCCCGCGACGCGGGGGCAAGGCGTCGCGGCACCCGCTTCGCTCAAGCCAGAGGGCTTCAGCCTTCGCAAGGCCGTGGCCGGGGGCAAAGAGATATACTTGGCCATCGGGGCAGACAGCGCCGGGGCCATGTATGGCGGGCTGGAGCTGGCGGAGATTGTTCGTTGCTCGGGCCTCGAAGGCTTTCGCTCCGTGGACCAGAATCCCTACATGCCCCTGCGGGGTATCAAGTTCAACTGCCCGCTGGACGAGCGGACGCCTACATATCACGCCCACACTGGAGATGCGCAGCAGAAAAACGTTCTGGTGATGTGGGACCTGGGCTTCTGGACTGCCTGCATTGATGACCTGGCCCGGTGCCGCTATAACTGCTTGTCGCTGTGGAATCTGCACCCCTTTCCGTCCATGGTGCGCGTGCCCGGCTACGAGGATGCAGCCCTGGATAATGTCCAGAGCACCACGCAAACCCTGAAGATGACGATGGACGAGAAGATCGCCTTCTGGCGGAAGGTGATGCAGCACGCCAAGGACCGCAACGTGGACGTCTACGTCGTCACCTGGAACATCTTTGTTCACGGCGCGGACGGCAAGTACGGGCTGACCGACAGGTTCGACAACCCTGTGACCACGGACTACTTCCGCAAGAGCGTCAAGCAGATGTTCCTCACCTACCCGCACCTGGCGGGCATCGGCCTGACGGCGGGCGAGAACATGCCCCGCATGACCGCGGCGCAGAAGGAGACGTGGGCGTTCGACACCTACGGCAGAGGACTCCTGGACGCCGCCGCGGCCCAGCCCGGCCGCAAGATGACCCTGATCCACCGCCAGCACCAGACCGGGACGCAGGAGATCGCAAAGACCTTCAAGGAGCTGATCGCTCACCCGGACATTGGCTTCTTCCTCAGTTTCAAGTACGCCCAGGCCCATGCGCTCAGCTCCACCCGGCAGCCCTTCTGTGACGGCTATGTGAAGGCCCTTGGAGACCTCAAGACCATCTGGACCCTGCGGAACGACAGCAACTACTACTTCCGGTGGGGTGCGCCCGACTTCGTGCGCGAGTTCATTCGGAGCATCCCCCGCGAAGTGTCCAAGGGCTTCTACTACGGCTCAGACGGACACGTCTGGGGTCGCGAGTTCATGAGCACGGAGCCGCAGACACCGCGCCAGCCCGAGTTGTCCAAGCACTGGTACCACTGGATGCTCTGGGGGCGTCTGGGATACGATCCAGAACTGCCCAACGCGCGACTCACGCTGATCCTGGCGGCACGCTTCCCCGAAGTGCCCGCCCAGGACCTGTTCACGGCCTGGCAGGAGGCCTCGATGATCTACCCCGTCACCACAGGCTTCCACTGGGGCGCCCTGGACTTCCAATGGTACATCGAAGGCTGTCTTAGCAAGCCGGGACCCGCCGGGACGAGGTCTGGCTTCCACGACGTTAACCGCTTCATCACGCTGGGCACGCACCCGGGCACCGACAACGTGAGTATCCCCGACTATGTGGCTGCGGTGTCGGGAGGCAACGCGCCGCGGGGCACCACCCCTCTCCAGACCTCCCAGCGGCTCCACGGCCACGCGGACAAAGCCCTGGCGATCCTGGACAAGTTCCCCAAGGTCACAGACGACGAACTCCGCTGGACCCTCGGCGACATCCGTGCCATGGCCTGCCTGGGCAAGTACTACGCCCACAAGATCCGCGGCGCAACCGAGTTGGCCCTGCACCGCAAGAACCAGGACCAGGCCCATCGCGACGCCGCCATCCGCGAGCTGACCCAGGCCGCCCAATGCTGGGAACGCTACACCGCCACTGCCCTGAGCCAGTACGCCAACCCCGTGCTCCTGAACCGCGTGGGGCTCTGCGACTGGCGGGCACTGACCGCGGAAGTGTGGAAGGACGTGGAGATCGCCGGCGGACCCGCGCGCGGTGAACGCTAGCCGCCCGAAAAGGCTGAACCGGAGCCTGCTATTGAACAGCTACCAGCGTTACATGGCCGTCGCGAAGCGCGAGAAGGCCGACATCTTGCCCCGCGTGCCCATCCTGATGCAGTTCGCCGCCGAGCACATCGGCTCCAACTACGGGGCGTTCGCCTCCGACTACCGCGTGCTGGTCGAGGCGAATCTGCGGTGCGCCGAGGAGTTCGGCTTCGACCAGGTGAGCACCATCTCCGACCCCTACCGCGAGACGCAAGGGTTCGGGGCCGAGATCCACTACGTCCGCGACGGTGTGCCGCGCTGCGTCAGGCCGCCGCTCGGGAACGCCAAGGACCTCCGCCTCCTCAAGAAGCCCAACCCCCGCCGCTCCACGCGCATGCTCGACCGCCTGCGAGCCGTCGAAGCCTACAAGAAGGCTGTCCATCACACGTACTCGATCCTCGGCTGGGTCGAGGGGCCGGCCGCCGAGGCAGCCGACCTGCGAGGCGTGACAAACTTCCTGATGGACCTCGTACTCGACGCCCCATTCGCCCGGGAGTTGATGGAGCTCTGCGTCGAGGTCGGCATCGCCTTCGCCAAGGCCCAGATTGACGCAGGGGCCGACACCATCGGCGTGGGCGACGCCATCGCGAGCCAGGTGTCGCCCGACCTCTATGCCGAGATGATCTTCCCCCTGGAACAGCGGCTCTTCGAGGGCATCAAGACCGCCGGCGGCCTGGTCCGCCTGCACATCTGCGGCGACACGACGCATCTCGTGCCCTGCTTCGCCAGGTTGCCCGTGGACATTGTGGACCTCGACTGGCAGGTGGACATGGCGAAGGCGCGGGAGATCCTGGGCCGAGGCAAGGCGATGGTGGCCAACCTCGACCCGGCGAACGCTGTGAAGCGCGGCACCCCGACGAGCATCCAGAAGGCGTTGCGCGACGTGTACAAGGCCGCGGGCAACCCGCTCCTGGCCGGCGCCGGCTGCGAGATTCCGCCCGGCACCGCCGCCGAGAACCTGAAGGCGTTGTGCGCCCCGATCCGCTACCAGTCGTGAGAAAAGGAGTCGGCCATGGACGCCGAGAGAATCAGGGTGGGCGTGATCGGCTGCGGCGGCATGGGCGCCCACCACGTGCGCACGCTCGCCGACCACCCGGCCTTCGAACTGGTCGCCGGGTGCGACATCCATCAGGAGGCGCTGGCGCATCTGCCGCCCGGCGCCGCCCACTACCAGGACGCCGAGGCGATGTTCGAGCGCCACCGCCTGGACCTCGTGAGCCTCATCCTGCCCAACCACCTGTACGAGCCGATGGTGAAGCTGGCCTGCGTCTACGGCGCCGACGTATTCACCGAGAAGCCGTTCGGCCACAGCCTGGCGAGCTGCCGCGCCATGATCGGCGCGCTCCGGGCCGCCGGCCGCCGCGGCTGGGTGGGCGGCCAGCGCAAGTACGCCAGCCACGTCCGCACGGCGCGCGACATCCTGTGCAGCATGCACGTCGAGTTCATCCACGGCCTCTTCACCTACTTCTGGGCGCCGGCCTTCGCCGACCCCGGCTGGCGCGGCGACCGGGCCAAGAGCGGCGGCGTGGCCGTGATCGACAGCGGCTGGCACGTGCTGGACCTCCTGAGCTGGCTGGTCGGCGACCCCGACACCGCCTTCTGCCAGCTCTCGCACCTGCGGTCGCGTCCCGACATGGACGATAAGGCGGCGATCCAGCTCCACTATCGTTGGGGCGCCGTGGCCAGCCTGGTGATCAGCTACACGCTGCCCAGGAGCCAGCTCGAGCTCACCTTCGCATCAGGCGGCGAAAGCCTGCACCTCAACTACGACGGCCTGGCGCTCTTCGACGGCCCGAAGGAGACCCTCCGCGTGCCCGCCGAGAAGGATGAGCCGCTCTTCCGCCTGATGTACGATGAAGTCGCCAAGGCGCGCGCCGGCGACCTCTCGGCGTGGGTCACCGACATATACCGGGCCGAGCGCATCATGGCCGTGGTGGACGCCTGCTACGACTCGGCCCGAACGCTCCGCAAGCGGCGCGTCGAGCCTTTCAGGCGCCCGCGCGGCGGCGCCTGAACGCCCCGGAGGCTCTGCCCATGGGTTCCGGCGAGCTGTGGCTCTGGATGGCTGGCGGCGTGCTGTCGTACCTGCTCGGGGCCGTTCCCTTCGGGCTCATCGCCGGGCTCGCCCTGAAGGGGGTGGACATTCGCCAGGCCGGCAGCCGCAACATCGGCGCCACGAACGCGCTCCGCGTGCTCGGCCGTCCCATCGGCCTCGCGGTGCACGCGCTCGACATCGCCAAGGGCTTCGTGCCACCGTTCCTGCTCGCGCCCCTTTTCGCAGGCGGCAGCGGCCAGGCGGCACCGGCCCTCGGCATTGCTTACGGCTCGGCCGCCATCGTGGGCCACGTGTTCCCCGTTTACCTCAGGTTCCGTGGCGGCAAGGGCATGGCCACCAGCCTCGGGGCCTTCCTGGGGGTGGCCTGGCTGCCCACCCTCATCGGCGGGGCCACCTGGCTCGGCGTCCGCGCGGCTACGCGCTACGTCTCGGTCGCCTCGATGACCGCCGTGGTCGTGGTGCCGCTGGCCATGGCCCTGGTGCCCGACCCAACCCACGGGGGCGCCCGCACCTGGTGCCGGGCGGAGCTGATCGTGTTCGGCGCCCTGGTCGCCGCGCTGGTGATCGCGCGCCACAAGAGTAACATCGCCCGCCTGCTCCGGGGCACCGAGAACAAGATCGGGCAGAGGGCCGCCGCACCACCGGATACGCGGCCAGGCTCGTGAGCCTGCCCAAGTCTCTCGCCGGCAGAGAGTTGTGGCCACGATGAATAGGGCGGGGGCAGAGCGCGTCTAGTTCATGGCAGACAGCGGCGGCGCGCCCACTGTTTGCGGCGCGGCGCGGCCACGCGGTATAATACGCTCTGCTGCCTGGTGCACCACGTCACGGCGTCATGGAGGCCATCGAGGATGAGAAGGGCACTCGCGGTGACCCTCGGCCTCATCGTCTCGGGGCTCGGCTGCCTGCCCCGCGGCCAGATGCCCCCCGAGGTGGGTTCGCTCCGTAGCCAGCTCCGCCGAAAGACTATCACCATTCCCATCTGGACCCAGGAGGTGGTCGAGGAACTGGCCGCCCGGGCCAACGACTATGCGGGCAAGACCCTCGTCGTCGAGAGCGCCACCCTGGCGGCTCGGGGCGAGGTGCGCGTGGGCAGCGACCCGTGCACCTTCCCGCTCTCGGGCGGCGGCACGGTGGTCGTTCCCGCCGCCGGTGTGCCCCCCTGGCTCCGGTCACGAACGGGCGCCCCCCTGAAGTTCCGCGCCACCCTGCCTCCGCCGCGCCGTGGCTCGGAGGGCTCGGACCTGGGCGACCCCGTGCTCCACGCGCAGGCCATTGACCTGGCGCATCCCCTCGAGCTGGCCTTCGTGCAGATCGAGACCACGCCCGAGGGCACCTGGCTCATCGCCCACATCGAGAACTACCGCGGCGAGGGGGCGCGGGCCACGCTCGACCTGCGCTTCGGCGGGCTCCGCGAGAGCCGCAGGCTGCCCGCGGTGGCGCCCGGCCAGGCCACTGCCGTGCGCCTGAAGCTCTTCGGCCCCACGGCGCCGCCGTGGGAGAGCCTGCCCCCCGGCCTCCGCGCACTGCGCCTCGTCGGCGACGACGGCTCGGCCACCCAGGTGGACCTGGGCCGCTGGCTCGAGGGGCCGCCCGACTCGATGCTCGACTGGGGCTACACCTTCACCCCGCCCGGCTCCGCCGTGATGATGCTCTCGAGCGACAAACCCGAGGCCGAACTCGAGCGGTTCGCCGCTCTCGAGCTGCGCTCGTACCTGGCGCAGTTCACCGACGCGAACATCGAGCCCCGCGAGCCGTTGCCCGGCGACGACGAGCCGCTGCCCCCGCAGCCGCTGCTCGTGGTGGGCACGCCGCAGCACAATAAGCTCGCCGCCGAGCTGGTCCGCACCGCGGGCCTCGAAGGCCGCCTCCCCGGCCTGGGCAACGACGGCTACCTGCTCAAGAGCCTCCGCCACGGCGGCCAGCCGGCCCTGCTCGTCACCGCCGCCGCCCCGCGCGGCCTCGTCTACGGCGTCTACGCCCTCCTCGAGCGCTACGGAGTGCAGTTCTCCATGTTCGGCACGCGCCTGCCCGCGCGCGGGCCGTTCCGCGTGTTGGACCTCGACGAGGCCCGCACCCCGCTCTTCGCCCGCCGGGCCCTTGTGGCCGAGGGGCCCAGGCCCGACTGGGCGGCCCGCTGGTCCCAGTGGCAGTGGCTGGCCATGGTGGACCTGGCCGCCAAGAACCGCTTCAACCAGGCGGTCATTCCGCTCGACGGCCTCGAGGCCACATTCACCTACGAGGCCAAGCGCTCGCGCGAAGCCCTCTTCCCCTTCGACATCCAGCCGCCCTACACCTGCGTCGCCGAGGCCTACCTCGCCCATCAGCGCGGCCTGGCCATCCTGGTGGACTACGCTCGCCGCCGAGGCATGGAGGTGGTCTTCGCCCGTCGCGATGGTCAGGGCAAGCTCCGTGCCGCGCCCCCGCCCGCCTGCGCGGCGGCCGCGCCGGCCGCCGAGGCGGCCGGGCAGGCCCTCGACGTGCTCGATGACCCTGGCGACTTCCTCGGCCTGGCACGCGTGGAGGAGGCGGCGGCCACCGCGGCCCGGCTCGTCGCGGCCAAGGCCACGGCCATCGCCGTGCCTTACCGCCCCGGCGCCGCCGCGCGCGCCTCGTTCCTCGCGCGCTTCGCCTGGGACCCGACCCTCACGCCGGAGGCCCACTTCCGCCGCTGGGCCGAGGGCCTGTGCGAGGGCCAGGCGGCCGCCACCCTCGCCAAGGCGGCCCTCGACAGCGACCGGCTGGACGCCGACCTCCTCGCCGCCATCCCCCGGCCCTTTGGCCAGGGCGCGGGACTGGTGCTGCCCGTGGAGCCGGACGACCCGGCGAGCGACTGGGCGGCGCTCCGCGCGCGCGCCACCAGCGCCGCCGCGGCCACGCAGATTCAGGAGATCCGCGCCCAGAGCCAGAAGCTGCGCGACCTTCAGACCCGCATGGAGCCGATCCATGCGGCCTTCCGCGAGGCCCTCGAGGCGGCGGCGCCGCCCTGGGAGGGCCCGCTCTTCGAGGCTGCGCCGGCCGCGCGGCGCGCCGAGCGCATCGCCGAGAGCATCTACCGCTTCCGAGCCCTGCTCGGCGCCCTCGCCTCCGTGCAGGAGGGCGCGCTCGCCTACTACGCCGCCGTCACGAACCCCCCCGAGGCCCTGCCCCAGCTCGCCGTGGCCTGCACCAAGCTGCGCAAGGCCCGCCGCATCCTGCTCTGGGTGCTCAGCCGCAGCGCCGAGAGCGACATGGCCCCCACCCTGGCCGACCTCGCCCAGCGGCTCGACCAGCAGGCCGCGCGCCTGGCCGAGTGGCTCGGCCCGGCCGCCGACGCCGAGCCCGCCGCCCGACTGACGCTCGCTGGTTCCGACGCCGTCGTCCACCTCTTCCGCACGCGCACCGAGGACATCCTGGCCGCTTACAAGCTCGCCGGCGACGAGGCTGTGCACCTGCGCCTGAACACCCCGGAGGCCCGCCTCTACCGCCGCGGGCAGGAGCCGCGCACCCTGCGCGCCGAGGGCGGCCTCTTCCTGGTCCCGCTTGGCCCTGTCCCCACGTACCTGGTCGCGCGCCGGGCCGCCTGGCCCGGGGCGCCGGCCCCCTAGCCGACCCGCGAGGCCCCATGCCCGCCCCAGACCTCTGCCGACGCTGCGGCCGATGCTGCTATGCGAAGCTCATCCTCAACGGGGAGATCGTCTACACGCCGTTCCCCTGCCCGTACCTGGACGAGGCGACGCGCCTGTGCACGGTCTACGAGCGCCGCCACGCGGTGAACCCCGACTGCCTGCCCGTGGAGATGGGGATCCGCCTGGGCGTCTTCCCCCCTGACTGCCCCTACGTGAGCGGCCTGCCCGACTACGTGCCGCCCCGCCTGGGCCTGACGCCCGAAGAGATCGAGGCCTATGCCGACGAGATCGGCGAGCTTCAGCAGGCCGTGCGTGCCCCCGGGACCCCGTCACGGGGCGCAACCGGCGGGTCCCGCCCGCCTACTGGGCTTCGCCGCCGATGAGGCCGCGGAGAACGGCGCTCAGCTCTTCGATGGCGTAGGGCTTACGCACCACGGCCTGGAAGCCATGCTCGCGGTAGCGGGCGAGCACCGCCTCGTCAGAGTAACCGCTGCACACCACGGCCTTGACCCCGGGGTCCAGGGCCCGCAGGCGTCTCAGGCACTCCTCGCCGCCCATGCCGTCGGGCACCGTGAGGTCCAGGATCACGGCGTCGAAGGGCTGGCCGGCCTCCCGGGCCTGGGCGTAGAGTTCCACGGCCTGGGCCCCGTCACGAGCGCACTCCACCTCGTAGCCGTGGTCGCGCAGGAGGCGCCGGGCGCCCCGTCGGATGATCTCATCGTCGTCCATCAGCAGGATCCTCCCCGGGGCGGCGTGTTCGGCGACAGGCGGGGCGGGGAGCGCGTCCGCGGCGGGAAGATAGACGAGGAAGAGGGTGCCGGCCCCGGGTTCGGACTGGACTTCGATGCAGCCCTTGTGCTTCTTGACGATGGCGTAGGAGGCGGCGAGGCCGAGCCCGGTGCTGCCTTCCTTGGTGGAGAAGAACGGCTCGAAGATCCGCGGCAGCAGCTCGCGCGGGATGCCCGGCCCGTGGTCGCGCACGGCGACGCGGAGGTAGCGCCCCTCGGCCAGGGGGAGCAGATGGGTCTGGTCCACCACGAAGTTGCGCGCCTCGAGGTGCACGCTGCCGCCGCCCGGCATGGCCTGGCGCGCGTTGAGGAGGAGGTTCTGGAAGACCTGGCCGATCTGCTGCGCATCGGCGAGGGCGGGCCACAGGCCGTCGGGGATGTCGAGGAGGCAGCGGGTGCCGGAGCCGGGCAGCACGAGGTCCGCCGTCTCGCGCAGGATCGGGCCGAGGGCCACGGGCCGGCGCACGGGGGCGCCGCCCGCCGAGAAGGTGAGGAGGCGTTGGGTGAGGCCCTGGGCGCGGAGCGCGGCGCGGGTGGCCTCGGCCAGCGCACGCGAGAGCGCGCCCTGGCGCGGCGAGCGCTGGCGCGCCACGGCCAGGTTGGTGAGCACGCCGGTGAGGAGGTTGTTGAAGTCGTGCGCGATGCCGCCGGCGATCAGGCCGATGGAGTCGAGCCTCTGGGCCTTGAGCGCCTCGGCCTCGAGCCGCCGCCGCTCGGTGATGTCGTGAAGGACGGTGACGACGCGGACCACACGCGAGGCCTCGAGGATGGGGATCTTGCGCGTCTCGGTGATGACCTCGCGGCCGTCGATGTGCGTAGTCTCTTCAGTGACCAGCGTCTCCGCCGTCCTGAACACGAGGGCGTACTCGTCGCGCACCCGCGGCGGGAGGAAGGGGAAGACCTCGAAGAGCGGGGTGCCGGGCGCCGCCCGTACGCTGAGGCCCAGCTCCTGCGTCCAGGCCTGGAAGCTGCGGTTGACCAGCACCAGCCGCAGGTCGGTATCCACCACGTGCACGGCGTCGGCCAGAGAGTCGAGGGTCGAGCGGTACTGGAGTTCGGCCACGCGCAGCGCCTCCTCGGCCCGCCGTTGCTCGGTGACGTCGCGCCAGATGGCCAGCACGAAGCTCCGGCCGCCCAGGGTGATCGGCCGGGCGCTCACCTGCACGTCGCGCACGGCGCCGCCTTTCGTGCGCAGGCGGGTGTCGAAGATGTCGCCGCCCTGCTCGACAATCCGGCCCACGTGGACGGCCACTTCCTCGGGCGACTCGACGGCCTCGATGTCCGGAATCGTGATCTTTGCGAACTCGTCCCGCGGGTAGCCGACGATCTGGGTCGCCTTGTCGTTGAACTCCACCATCTCGCGCGTGCGCGCGTCATAGAGCACAACCCCGTCGGAGGCCTGCTCGAAGATGGCGCGGAAACGCGCCTCGGAGGCGCGGAGCGCGGCTTCGGCCGCCTTCTGCTCGGTGATGTCGCGCATCGTGGCCACGACGCCGGCCGGCTCGCCTGCGTCGTTGCGCACGAGGGCATTGTGCATGAGTGCCGGGAAGGGAGCGCCGTCGCGCCGCGCGTGCCACATCTCGCCTACGGAGGAGCCCGTCGCCAGGATGTGCCGGAAATCGGCCTGGACGGCCGGCATCTGCTCCGGGGTGTGGAAGATGGAGAGGTGTCGGCCCATCGCCTCGTCGGCGTGGTAGCCATGCATGGCGGCGAAGGCCTCGTTGGTGAAGAGGATGCGGCCCTGGAGGTCCGCCACGGCGATGCCTTCGGAGCTCTGGGCCACGGCCGACGACAGCAGGCGGAGGCGCTCCTCGCGCTTCTTGCGCTCGGAGATATCGCGCACCATGGCGAGCACGCACTGCCGGCTGCCGATGGTGGCGCACTTGAGGCGGACCTCCACCCAGAAGGGCACGCCGGACTTGTTTCGCACGCGCCATTCGAAAAGCTGCGGTTCGCCGGCGGCGGCGCTGCGGAAGCGCTCCTGGGCGGCCGCGGCCGTGAAGGGGGGTTCCCCCGAGCTGAAGGACCCTACGTGCCGACCCCGCACTTCTTCCAGCGTGTAGCCGTAGAGCTCGCACAGGGTCTGGTTCGCATCCAGGATCTCCCCCGTCGCCGCGTCGTGCACGAAGACCCCGTCCTGGACGGCATTGAAGATCTCGCGGTAGCTGGCCTCGGAGGCCCGCAGCGCGGCTCCGGCCGCCTCCTGGCTGCACGCCAGGTCGCGGGAGACGCCCAGGACCATGGTGACCTGCCCCTCGGCGTCCCGAAGGGGGATCAGGCGCGTGTTGATCCAGATGGAGCCGGTGGGGTAGACGACGCGGTTGTCGCGCGAGAAGGGCTCGCCGGTGCAGAAAACATGCTGAAGGCTGCTCTGCTGGGCTCGTGCGATGGCGGGCGGGAAGAGCTCGGCCCTCGGCCTCCCGATGAGGGCCTCCGGGGCGCAGCCGAAGAGGGCCGCGGCCGCGGGATTCACGTAGCACACGCGGTCCTCGCGGTCGATCGCGAAGATGATGTCGTCGGAGGCCTCGACGAGCGTCTGGTACAGCGCCGCGAGCATGCCCCGGCTGCCCTGGCCCCCGCTGCCGGGTGCTGCCGGCGATGCACTGTCCCCCGCCGGACCTCGTGACACGCGCACGCCTCCTGAGGACGGACCCATGGCCTCGTCCTATGATTATACCCCGCTGGCCCCTGAGCGCCAATCGGTGCGCAAAAAACTCTTGCCGCCCCCCCTCGAAGTTGGTATCATGCGGATTCCTTTGGCTGGCACCCACGTTCCCCGATTCCCAAGGAGACCGGCGGAAGCGATGAAGCTCGTACTCGGATTGCCCAAGGGAAGCCTTCAGGATGCCACTTTCGAGCTCATGGGGAAGGCCGGCTTCCACGTGGCGTGCGGCAGCAGGTCCTACTTTCCGTCGGTGGACGACCCGGAGCTGAACCTGGTGCTGTTTCGCGCCCAGGAGATGGCGCGCTACGTGCAGGATGGCGTGCTGGACGCCGGGTTGACGGGCCGCGACTGGGTGGTGGAGAACGACGCCCGCGTGGTGGAAGTGGGCGAGCTGCGCTACGCCAAGCAGCGCCTGAGCCCCGTGCGCTGGGTGCTGGCGGTGCCCGAGGACTCGCCGGTCCAGAGGGCCGAGGACCTCCGGGGCAAGCTCATCGCCACCGAGCTGGTGGGCACCACACGCAAGTATCTGGCCGCCAAAGGGGTCGAGGCGAAGGTGGAGTTCTCGTGGGGCGCCACCGAGGCCAAGGCGAACCTGGTGGACGCAATCGTGGAGCTCACCGAGACCGGCTCGAGCCTGCGCGCCCACAAGCTGCGCATCGTGGACACGGTGATGGAGTCGGTCACGGTGCTCATCGCCAATCCGAAGGCGTGGGAGGACCCCTGGAAGCGCTCGAAGATCGAGAGCATCCACCTCCTCGTGCAGGGCGCCATCGTGGCCCGCGAGAAGGTGTGCCTGAAGCTCAACGCGCCGCGGGAGAGCCTCGAGGCCGTGTGCGCCCTCCTGCCCGCGCTGCGCAAGCCCACCATCTCGCAGCTCTCGGAGGAAGGCTGGTACGCGCTGGAGACCATCGTGGACGAGAGTGTCGTGCGCCACCTGATCCCCGAGCTCAAGCGCGCGGGGGCCGAAGGCATCATCGAGCTGCCGCTGAACAAGATCATCCCGTGAACCCCCGGAGGCCGTCGCGTGCCCCGCATCGCCGCCCCCCTCGTGCTGACGCTCCTGTGCCTCCGGGCCCCGGCCGCCGAAGCCCCGCCCGCGAAGGCCGAGGTTCCGCCGGTCGCGACCGAAACCCTCGTGCTCTTCGCCGAAGGGGTCCAGCTCAAGCTCCAGGAGAAGTACGCCGACGCCATCGAGAAGTTCACCCAGGTGCTGGCGCGAGACAAGGATTCGGCCGAGGCGCACTTCGAGATGGGCTTCTGCTACTACCGCCTCGGCAAGAGCCAGGAGGCGGCTGCCGCCCTCAAGCGCGCCATCGAGCTCAATCCTCAGAACGGCCCGGCTCACGAGACGCTCGCCTTCGTGTACAATGCCCTGGGCGCGCGCGACAAGGCCCTCGACGAGCTCGAGGCCGCCGCCCGCGCCGCCGAGCGCCCCAGAAACCACGAGGGCCTCGTCCAGCGCATCGCCTGGATCTACGAGCGCCAGGGCGACTACAAGAACGCGATCAAGTGGTACCAGTACCTGCTCGAATGCGGCTACCGCGAGCGCAAGAGCTACCTCGCCCTCGGCATCCTGCAACTCAAGTCGAAGCTCTACGAGGACGCGCTGGCGAGCTTCCGCGAAGTCATCCGCCGCACCTCGTCGGAGGAGCCCGCGGTGGACGACGTGGCGGCCGCCTACGGCCAGCTCACCGAGGCCGAGCGCGCCCAAGCCCTGCGCCGCTATGAGGCCACGGCCGTGAACTCCGACGACCCGGCCACCCTCGAGGCCCTGGCCCTCGCTTACCAGGCCGCCGGGCGCACGGACGAGATGCTCCGCACCCTCGAGCGCGCCGCCGGCCTTGCCTCGGCCCGCACCGAGACCCAGAAGGAGTTCCTCGCCGAGCATTTCGAGGAAGCCGGCGACCTGCCCCGCGCCATCGAGTGGCGCCTCAAGATCCTCGCCAGCCGCAAGAGCCCGCCGGCCGAGGGCTTTCTCCGCCTTGCCGCTCTCTACGCCAAGCACGAGGAGATGGAGAAAGCCGCCGACGCCTTCCGTAAGGCCCTCGCCGCCGAGCCCCGACGCCGCGACCTGCTGACCCGCGTGGCCGACTGTTACTCGGAGCTCTACCAGTGGGACAGGGCGGCCTCCGTCCTCGAGGAGTTTCTCAAGGACCGCGAGCTCGGCCCCGCTGATGCCGAGGCCGTGTTTGACCTCGCGCAGGTCTACGAGCAGGCCGGCAAGTCGGACCTGGGCAAGGAGCGCAAGGCCCAGGCCTTCGGGCTCCTGGCCGCGGCCATCGGCAAGAGCCAGAACAAGGCCACCGAGGCCCAGCTCCACCTGAGCCTCGCCGAGCTCTACTACGCCGACAAGCAGCCCGACAAGGCCCTCGGCTACCTGCTCATCGCCCAGCAGCTCGACGCCGCCGACCCCAGGAAGCTCCTCCTCCTCGCCGGCGGCTACAAGCGGGTCCAGAACTGGACCGAGGCCGCCGCCACCCTCGAGAAGTACCTGGAGAAGGACAACAAGTCGTTCACCGCGGCCGCGGCCCTCTACGAAATGTCCACCTGCCTGGCGTGCGCCGGCAAGGCCGAGGCGGCCGAGGCGGCCCGCGAACGCGCCACCCAACTGCTCCTCGACCTCGCCGAAGCCAGCCGCAACGACGCGGCCCGGGCCGCCGTGCAGTTGCAGCTCGGCGAGATGGACCTCCAGCGCAACCAGCCGAAGACCGCCATCGAGCACCTGCTCGAGGCCCTGCGCCTCGACCCCAAGCAGTCGCTCGCCCACCTCCACCTGGCGCAAGGCTACCAGATGCTGGGCGACTGGAGCCGCGCGGCGGCGCACACCAAGAGCTACCTGGACGCCGCCGAAGGCGGCGAGGCCCGCGCCCGTATCCTCTACCGCCTGGGCGTGGCCCAGAGCCGCAGCGGGCAGCCCGACCTCGGCAAGCAGAACAAGCTCAAAGCCATCCAGCTCCTCACCGACGCGCTCGCCACGCTCGAGCGGGAGCAGCGCGGCACCCCGACCCACAAGGCCGAAATCTACCGCGACCTCGCCGGGCTCTACGCCGGCGAGAAGGACCTGCCCAAGGCCCTCGACGCCATCCAGCGCGCCATCCAGCTCGCCCCGTCGGCCAAGCGCGCCGACTACCAACTGGTCCTCGCCTCGCTGCTCGACGACCTCAAGCGCCACGACGAGAGCGAGAAGGTGCTGCTCGAGGCCTACAAGGCCGAGCCGACCAACCCCTCGGTGCTCAACCACCTGGGCTACTTCTACGCCGAACGCGCCAAGAGCCTCGACCGGGCCGTGGACCTCGTGAAGAAGGCCCTGCACTACGAGCCCCTCAACGGCGCCTATCTCGACAGCCTGGGCTGGGCCTACTACCAGCAGGGCAAGCATCAGGAGGCGCTTGAGCTCCTCCTGTGCGCCCTCCTCCATGAGGAGGACGCCGTCATCCGCGACCACCTGGGCGACGCCTACCACAAGCTGGGCAAGCTCGCCGAGGCCCGCGAGGCCTGGGCCCGGGCCCTCCTCCTCGACCCCGAGATCGAGGGCGTGGCCCAGAAGCTCAAGGACACCGAGCCCCCCGCGCCTCCCAAGGCGCCTGACAAGGGCGAGAAGCCATGAGCCACCCCTCGACGCCCGGCGGCCCCTGGCGCCGCTCCGCTCGCAGAAAGCCCCCTCCCCGGGACTGGGCTCACGCGAAGCTCCGGCGCCCGTAGCGGCCGGTCCTTCGCCCTGTCTCCCCGCACGACCCGTCTCAGGAGGTCCCGAAATGTCTGGTCACTCGCATTGGGCTACGATCAAGCACAAGAAAGCGGCCACCGACGCCAAGAAGGGCAAGCTCTTCTCGAAGCTGGCCAAGGACATCATCATGGCCGCCCAGCAGGGCGGCGGCGACCCCGACGCCAACTTCTCGCTCCGGGCCGCCATTGACGCGGCCAAGGCGGCCAACGTGCCCAAAGACAACATCGAGCGCGCCATCAAGCGCGGCACGGGCGAGCTCCCTGGCATCACCTACGAGCGCCTGACCTACGAAGGCTATGGCCCCCACGGCGTCGCCCTGCTCGTGGACGTGGTGACCGACAGCCGCAACCGCACGGCCTCCGAGCTCCGCAAGATCTTCTCGACCCGCGGCGGCAAGATGGAGGGCTCGGTCGCCTGGATGTTCGAGGCCAAGGGCCTGATCACCCTGCCTGCCGACGCCATCGGCGAGGAGGAGCTGATGGAGCTGGTGCTCAACGCCGGCGCCGACGACCTGGTCCGCAGCGGCGAGACGTACGAGATCACCACGTCGCCGCAGCAGTTTACCAGCGTCAAGCAGGCCCTCCTCGACAAGGGCCTCACCCCCGAGGTCGCCGAGCTCACACGGCTGCCCCAGCAGCTCATCAAGCTGGAAGGCGAGGCCGCGCAGAAGGTCATGAACCTCCTCGAGGAACTCGAAGACCACGACGACGTGCAGAACGTCTACACGAACTTCGACGCCCAGGCCCAGGCCGAGGCCGCCGCCGCCAAGTAGCCGCCCGCCGTCGCAACGAGGGTTCGGCGCTCGGGCCTCTCTCCGAGGCCCGACGCCGGAGCGTCCGGCCATGACCCCTGTCACGGGCGAATTCGCGCGTTGCTCGCTTTGTCCGCGCGCCTGCGGCGCGCGGCGGGCCGAGGGGCAGCTCGGCTATTGCCGCACGGGGACCGGCTTCGCCGTGGGCTCGATCTGCCTCCACCGAGGCGAGGAACCCGTCCTCGGCGGCGAGCGCGGCCTGTGCAACGTCTTCTTCACCCGCTGCAACCTCCAGTGCATCTACTGCCAGAACCACCAGATCAGCCGCAACCGCGGCCCGACCGTCGAACACGAACTCACGCTGGCGCAGGCGGCTGCCTGCATCGGGCGCGCGCTCGACGCCGGCGCGCGGCACGTGGGCTTCGTGTCGCCCTCGCACTGCATCCCGCAGATGCGCGCCCTCATCGCCGCCCTTGGCGGCCGCCAGCCGCGGCCCGTCTTCGTGATGAACACCAATGCCTACGACCGGGCCGACACGCTGGCCGCGCTTGAGGCCGAGGTGGACGTGTATCTGCCCGATCTGAAGTACATGGATGCGGACCTGGCGGCGCAGCTTTCCGATGCGCCCGACTACCCGGCTGTTGCGGCGGAGGCCCTGAGGGAGATGTACCGCCAGAAAGGCTCGCGGCTGGCCGTGGACGCCGACGGCCAGGCCACCAGCGGCCTCATCATCCGCCACCTGGTGTTGCCCGGGCACGTGGAGAACAGCCTCGCCTGCCTGCGCTGGATCGCCGATCACCTCTCCGCCGACGTGCACCTGTCGCTCATGGCCCAGTACCGCCCCACGCCCGCAGCGGCCGGCCACCCGCACCTGGGCCGCTGCCTGCGGCCCGACGAGTATGAGGCGGTGCTCAGGGAACTCGAGGCCCTCGGCTTCTGGCGCGGCTGGACCCAGGCCCTCGAGAGCCGCGAGAGCTACCATCCCGACTTCGCTCAGTCGCACCCCTTCGAGTGGTGAATCCGTCCGCACAGCTTGCGCCAGCGCAGGCGCAGCACGGTGGTGAAGAGGCCGGCGATCTCGCGCCACGACATCTTGGTCTGCCCGAGCCGGCGGTTCTCGAAGAGGATCGGCACCTCGACGATGCGCGCGCCGGCGAGCTGCATGCGCCAGGTGATCTCCTCCTGGAACGCATAGCCCCTGGCCACGATGTGATCGAGGTCCACCCGCCGCAGCGTGGCGACTCGGTAGCACTTGTAGGCTCCGCTGCAATCGCGCGGCTTGAGGCCGAGGACGAGGCGCACGTAGGCGTTGGCGCCCCAGCTCATGAGCCGCCGCAGCCGGCCCCAATTGCGCACGCCGCCGCCCGGCACGTAGCGCGAGCCGAGGATGAGGTCGGCATCGGTTCGGCGGGCCAGGATGTCGGGCAGGTGGCGCGGGTGGTGCGAGAAGTCGGCGTCCATGGTCACCACGAAGTCATAGCCGTGTTCAATGGCGTGGCGCATGGCCGCCACGTGGGCGGTGCCGAGGCCGAGCTTGCCTTCGCGGTGGAGGACTCGGATGTTCGCGTGCGCCGCGGCCAGCCCGTCGGCGAGCTGGCCCGTGCCGTCGGGCGAATTGTCGTCCACCACCAGAATGTCGAGATCGGGCAGGCCGAGCGCGAGGATGGTCTCGACAAGGGTGGAGAGGTTCTCGCGCTCGTTGTAGGTGGCCAGCACGATGAGGGTGCGGGGCATAGGCGCGCTCTCAGAGACTCGCTGCAAAGACCTGGCAGGCCTCGTGGCAGCGGGCGGCCGCATCGAAGGGGTCGGCGGCCCACAGCTCGGGGCTGAACAGCTCGAGCGAGTAGTAGCCGTCGTAGCCGGTCGCGGAGATGCGGCGGACGATCTCGCGGAGCGGGAAGGCGCCGTGGCCGGGCGGCACGCGGTCGCTGTCGCGCAGGAGCTCGCGCGGCAGGTCGCGCGCGTCGTTGAGGTGCACGAGGGCGATGGGGGCGCCGCGGAGGGCATCGAAGTCCTCCGTCTTACTGCGGCCGGCCCAGAAGTGGAAGCAGTCGAAGAGGATGCCGAGGTTGTGGTGGTCGGCGTCGTTCACCACTTTGGCGGCGGTGGCCAGGGTGCCGATGAAGGGGAAGCCTGCGACAAACTCGAGGGCCACGGTGAGGCCGAAGCTGCCGGCAAGGTCGCACACCTCGCGGGCCTGCTCGGCCGCGGTGTGGTAATCGTCGAGGGTGGGGCTGGCCGGCCCGTCGCCCACGCAGACGATGGCCTTGGCGCCAAGCTCCTGGCAGAGCTCGAAGCGGGCCTTGGCGGCGTCGAATGCCTTCCGTTTGGCGTCGCCGGTCGAGGTAAGCAGGCCGGCGACGTAGCAGGCGCCAGCGGCCTCGAGGCCGTGGTCCTTGAGCAGGGAGCGGGCGTCGGCGGCCGGGCGGCCGGCGGCGACGAATCTCTCGACGTGGGGCAGCCAGAGCTCGAGGGCCGTGAAGCCGGCCTTGGCGCTCGCCTCGATGGACACCGCCAAGTCTCGTTCCCCGAGCGTGATCGGGTTCAGGCAGAATCTCACAGACGCCTCTCCTCCTTCGCCACGGCCTGTCGGCGCGAGAGGCGCGCCATCGGATATCAGACACTGGACGGCGGAGGGGCCACAACCTCCCGCAGGTTGCGAACCTGCGGGAGGTTCCGGCTCCGGCGTTCGCCGTCTGTTCCCCGATGTCCGCGCCTGACCACGGCCGAGGCCGCGGGCGGGCAATGGTCCTTGGGTCGCTCGGTCCCTTTCGGTCCTGTTGTCTTCTCCTCCTTCCGCCTCTTCCCGCGTCTTGAGCGGGCAGGCTTCTACGCGAACAGGCGAGCCACCTCGTCGGAGTCGAAGCGCGGGAGGGGCTCGGCGTGTCCCCCGCGTCGAATGGTCACGCCGCATTCCCGCGGTGTCATGCGGCCGATGCGCCGCGCGGCGATGCCGTCGGCGGCGAGGGCCTCGAGCACGGCGGCTGTGTCGGCGGGCGCCGTCACGGCGAGCAGAGCCCCCGAGGCGATGAGGCCCAGGGCGTCGAGGCCGCAGTGGCGGCAGATGGCTTCGGTTTCGGGGAAGATGGTGATGGCGTCGCCCTCGACCTCGATGCCCAGGCCGGCCGCGTCGGCCAGCTCGTGGAGGCCCGTGGCCAGGCCACCCTCGGTGGGGTCGTGCAGGGCATGGGGCAGCGTGGCGCGGCACACGGCTCGCGCGTCGGGCAGCACGCTGAGGCCGGGAGCGTCGAGGTAGCCGCGCGCGCGGCCGAGCACCGCGGTGTCGAGGGCGCCGTGCAATTCGCCCGCCTTTTCGCGGGCGATGAGGGCCGTGCCCTCGATGGCGATGCCCTTGGTGAGCAGCACGTCGTCGCCCGCGCGGCTGCGGGTGTTGACGACGAGGCGGTCGGGCGCGACTTCGCCGAGCATGTGGCCGATGACGAGCGGGCGGTCGAGGCGGTAGGTGACTTCGGTGTGGCCGCCGCACAGCGTGATGTCGAGGGCCTCGCAGGAGGCCGCAATGTCGCGGAAGATCGCCTCGACCAGCTCCTCGGCGGCCGCGCCCTCGGGCAGAAGCAGCGTGGCGAGGAAGAATCGCGGCGTCGCGCCGAGGCACGCCACGTCGTTGGCATTGATGTTGACGGCGTACCAGCCGATGCGGTCGGTGGCGAAGGTGATGGGGTCGCTCTTGGCCACCACCACGTGGGTGCCGAAGGCGAGGGCCGCGGCGTCGCGCCCGATGCCGGGGCGCACGAGCACGCGCGGGTCCTCGCGACACAGGCCGAGGAGCCGGGACAAAGAGGCGGCCGGCAGCTTCCCAACAGGCAGCGGCATCGGGCTTCCCAGGCGCCCCTGCCGCGCACCCTTGCATCACGGGCTGGATGCCTGTGCCACCTTCTTCGACGCGCGCGGTGGCACGGGCTTCCGGCCTGCGGTGGGCTCAGGGGCGCTCTACGCGGCGCGGCAGGCATCGGTTCTCTGAGCGCCGGCATTATAAGGCACGGCGCGGCATTTGCAAGAGCTTTCTTGAGCAAGATTCCGCGGCGCCGCGGGGACGCCGCAGTCCCTCCCGTGGCGAATGCCGACAAGAAATTACACCTCGTGACAGCCTTCGCCCCGCCGCAGGATTGCATCGGGCCTGCCCTCATGCTACATTGGCCCCATACGATTCCCCTCCATGATTCGCGAAAGGAAGGACCATGACTTCCCGTCTCATTCACCTGGTTCTGGTGTTCACCGTGGCGGCCCTGGCGCTCGCCGGCGAGGAGCCTGCGCCCGCCGCCGGCGAGGGAGCCGAGATCTTCAACCTCGCCAACGGCTACATGGCCCGCAAGGAATACGAGCTGGCCGTGGACACCTACGCGCGCCTGCTCAGGGCCACGCCCAACTTCGCCCAGGCTGCCCTCGCCCTCTATCGCCAGGGCTGGTGCCAGCACGCGCTCAAGCGCTACGACGAAGCCGCCGCGGCCTTCAACCGCCTGCTCAAGGAGTTCCCCGCCAGCGAGGACCTGCCCAAGGCCCTCTACCTGCTGGGCGACTGCTATCTCAAGCTGGACAAGCCGGCCGAGGGCGCCCAGGCCTTCCTCGACCTCGTGGCGAAGTCGCCCAGATACGCCTTCGCGCCCAACGCCCTCCACCGCGCGGGCGAGGCCCTGCTCAAGCTCAAGGAGTTCGACCGCGCCGCCAAGGCCTACGCCCAGCTCATCGCCGACTATCCCGACTATCAGCACATCCCCTACGCCCACTACTCGCTCGGCTGGTGCCGCTCGCAGCTCAAGGACCCCAAGGGCGCGGCGGAGGCATTCGCCGCCGTGGTGGCGAAGTTCCCCAAGTCGCCCGTCGCCGGCGAATCGCAGTTCCGCCTCGGCGAGGCTCTCCTCGAGCAGAAGGCCTACGACGAGGCCCTCGCCGCATTCCAGAAGGTCCTCGACGACTTCCCCGGCGACTTCAGCGACGACGCGCTGCTCGCCATCGGTCGCGCCCACTTCGAGCAGGAGAAATTCACCGACGCCGCGAAGGCGTTCCAGGACGTCGTGGCCCGCTTCCCCGACAGCCCCGCGAAGCCCCAGGCCCTCTACGACGCGGGCAACAGCCTGCTGTGCGCCGGCGACGCCGAGGGCGCGCTCAAGGCCTTCGACGCCACGCTCGCTGCCGCGCCGAACACGCCGCTCGCCGAGAAGGCCCGCTATGCCCGCGGCCATGCGCTCCTGCGCCTCAAGAAGGCCGACGAGGCGATCACCGCCTTCACCGAATCGCTCAAAGCCCCCGGCCTCAAGGAGATTCTACCCCGCGTGACCTTCAGCCTGGGCGAGGCCTGTTTCGCGGCCAAGCGCTACGACGACGCGGCCAAGGCCTACGCCGAGGTCGTCGAGAAACACCCCGACTCGCCCATCGCGGCCGATGCCCTCAGCGCCCTCGCCTTCTGCCGCCGCGACCAGGGCAAGCTCACCGAAGCCATCGAGGCTGCCCAGCAGTTCGTCAAGAAACACCCACCCGACCACCCGCTCTTCAGGCCCACGCTCTTCGCCCTCGGCGATTTCCAGTTCGCCCACAAGGCCTACGCCGACGCCAAGGCCACCTTCCTCCGCCTCGCCGAGCTCGGACCGCAGGCGCCCGGCGTCGGCGACGCATCCGACAAGGCCGACTGGACCCTCTACCGCCTCGGCTGGTGCCACCGCAACCTGGGCGAGCTCGACGATGCGGCCAAGGCCTTCACCCGGCTCGTGGCCGAGCACCCCAAGAGCGACCTCGCGCCCGAGGGCCTCTGCCTCCTCGCCCACATCGCCGACGAGCAGAAGAAGCCCGACGAGGCCGCCGCCCTCTACGCTCGCTGCCTGAAGGAGTACTCGGAGAGCACCTACGCCGCGCTGGCCCTCCTCGACCTCGGCCTGCTGGAGTTCAACAGGAAGAACTTCGCCGACGCCGCCAAGCACCTGGCCGCCTTCCTCGGCAAGCACCCCGAGCACACCAACGCTCCCGAGGCGCGCCTGCACCTCGCCGAAGCCCTCTACGAGACCAAGGCCTACGACGAAGCCCTCAAGCACTTCGCCGCCTTCCTCGAGAAGTCGCCCGACCACAAGCTCGCCGCCCGCGCCCGCGACGGGCTGGCCTGGTCCCACCGCAAACTCGGCCAGCTCGACAAGGCCCTCGAGGCCTTCGCCGCCGTCGCCGCCCACGACGCCAGGAGCGACCTCGCGCCCCAGGCCCTCTTCGCCGCCGCCACCATCCGCCTGGAGCAGAAGCAGCCGGCCGAGGCGATCAAGCTCTTCGCCCGCGTGGCGACCGACTACCCGAACCACAAGCTCGCCACCGAAGCCGCCTACCGCGCCGCCTCGGCCCTCTACGCCGCCGACCAGTTCGACGAGGCCGCCAAGGCCCTCCAGGCCTTCCTCGACAAGAACCCGAAGACCGACTTCACCGACGACGCCCTCTACGACCTCGCCTGGGCCAACCTCAAGCTCAACAAGCCCGACCCCAAGCTCGCCGCCCTCCACCGCCTGCTCAAGGAGTGCCCCGAGAGCCCGTTTGCGCCCAGCGCCCGCTTCCTGCTCGGCGAGCACGCCTTCGAGGCGAAGCAGTATGCCGATGCCGCCACCCACTACGCCGCCTGCGCCCAGGCCGCCCAGGGCGAGGAGCTGGCCAAGGCCCTCTACAAGCTGGCCTGGAGCCACTACCACGCCGAGAACTGGGATGCCGCGGCCGCCGCCTTCGCCGACCTCACCGCCAAGGCCCCCGACAGCCCGTTCGTCGCCGAAGCTCACTACATGACCGGCCTCATCCTCCAGAAGCACAACAGGCACGGCGACGCCCTGGCTGCCTTCCGCAGGACCCTCGACGCCAAGCCCTCGCCCAAGTACGACGAGCGCGCCCGCTACCAGATCGCCCAGTGCCATCAGGCCGCGGGCCAGTGGGCCGACGCCCTCAAGCAGCACAAGGCCACGCTCGAGAAGTACCCCGAGGGCGAGATGAAGCTCGACCTCCTCTACGGCATCGGCCTCGCCAGCCAACACCTCGGCGCCTACGCCGACGCCCAGGACGCCTTCCAGAAGGTCATCGCCGCCACCAAGACCGACCTTGCCGCCCGCGCGCAGTACGGCCTGGGCGAGTGCGACTTCCTCCAGGGCAAGTTCAAGGAGGCCCTCGCCGAGTTTCTCGCCGTCGAGATCAACTACAACGTCGAAGGCGCCCCCGAGGTCGTCGCGCCCTACAACAAGTGGCGGGTCGCCGCCCTCCTCAAGGTCATGGAGTGCCACCTCAAGCTCGGCAGCCCCGACCGCGCCCGCGCCTACGGCAACGAGCTTATCAAGAAGTTTCCCGACAGCAACGCCGCCGCCGAAGCGAAGAAGCTACTCGAAGGGCTCGACGCCGGCAAGCCCGAGGCTCCCGCTCCGCCCAAGGCCGACCCAGGCAAGGGTGAGTGACAGAGCTGGCGCATCACCTAAGTACCGCCCCACAGAGAAAGGTGCGCAATTCTGGTGGCACAGGCTCGGGTGCGGGCCGGAATTGCAGGTGGCTGCGGGCGCTCCGAAGGAACGAAATGGGACAGCGCAGGGCGAGGCTGTAGGCGGGATGTCCACATCCCGCGAAGCCCGCGATGCCTCGCGGGACGGGGGCGTCCCGCCTACAGGGGAGGCACTGTCCCGGGGGCGATCTTGCTCCCAGGCGTTGCTCTGGACTTTACGCTACGAGCCGTTCAGGCGGAAGAGAGGAGCGATCCACCTACCTTTCCGGCCCGCGCCCCACAGGCTTCCAGCCTGTGTCCGCCCTCGACCAAGCCCACAGGCAAGATGCCTGTGCCACCAGCCGGAATCCGCGCCACACGCAGCCGCGAGCGTCCCGCTGGCGGGACCCTTCGGCCGTTCGACAGGCGGGACGCTTGTCGCTACGACAGTCCACAACAGAGCTGGCCGGGGGCCATTCTGCTTTCCGCCGCCAGGGGGGCGCCGAAGGCCGCTGCGCGGGAGAGCAGAATGTCCCCTTCCTGCTCAGCCGCCGGGCTCGAGGAGCGCGAAGCCGCTCGTCTGGTCCCTCACGCGCGCCGCGGCTGTGCCCAGGATTTCGTAGAGGATCGCCTCGCCGACGAGCCAGGTCGTGACGCCGGGCCGCAGGCAGCCCGTGAGGGTCGCCCCTGACCGCCCCAGCGCGCCGTGGATGTGGAGGACCGGCTTCCCCGCCTCGTTCGGCACCAGCACCCCGACCGCCGCCACCTCGTGCGCCCCGTCCACCGGCAGCAGCATCGGCTCGGGCGGCATCGCGTCCGACCGCCTCGGCCCCACGACCACCTGCCCGCCGCCGAGGCCGCCGATGAGGACCACATGGCCGACCCTGATCTCCTTTGCCTCGGCGAATCGCTCGATGCACTCGGGCACCACGTCGCCATCCTCGAGGCGAATCACGAACACTCGCCCGATCGTTCCCTCAGCCGCTTTCACCTGTTCTGGCCTCCTGGTGTCATCGGTCTGCTGTTTCCTGGAGCTCGCGCGGGGATTCGCCCGCGCTCCGGCTCATCTTAGCCTTGAGGCCGCCGAGGGGCAAGCCGTTTCGCTGATGGACTCTATGGACACGGTGGACGGGGTGGGCGGCAAGGCGCGATTGGGCTGTCCACTGCGTCCATGGTGTCCATCACATGCGAACCCGCTGGCGATCTCAGGTTGTGGCCGTTGCGGCTTGGCTGGCTGTGGCCAGCTCGCGGGCGACGAAGCGGGCGATGTCGCGGGCGATGAACCTCAGGAGTAGGTTGGGCACGCCGTCGGGCGTCTTCGACTGGGGACGCAGGTCCACGGGGTTATTGACGTAGTCAATCACGAGGAACTTGCCTTCGGGGGTGAGGGCGACCTCCGTGGAGAAGAGGTGCAGGCCGCTGATGTGGACGATGGTCTCGACGATGCCACGAAGCGGGCGCAGGCCGTAGTGCTCCTCGGCCGCGCAGGTGACGGTGGTGTAGACGTGGGTCTTGTCGTCCCACCAGCACGGGTAGTACTTGCCCGCCGCGTAGAGCACGCGGAACCAGGCGGGGCGTCCGTCGAGACGGGCAGGGACGACGTGCGATTGCAGCATGTACTTGGTATCAGGGAACATCTGGCGTGCGTCTGGAATGCGGTCGGGCGAGATGCACGTGACGACGCCGGCCCCTCCGCCGCCGTAGGCGGGCTTGATGGTGAAGCTGGGGCCGAGGGGGCCGAGGTCGAGCCCGGCCAGGTCGGGCTGCTGCTGATAGGGTGGCAGGATGAGCGTGGGCGGGGTGTGGAGCACGCTGGAAAGGGCCGCGTGCATCTCGGCCTTGTCCCAGGCCCGATGGGCGTGCTCGTAGGGGTTGACGCGGCAGGTGCAGCGGGTCTGGGCCCACTGCACGAGGGGCAGGAAGGCCGGTTCCTCGTCGCTGGCGCGGTCGAAGAAGGCACGAAAGGCGATGTCGCCCGCCGTCAGCGCGGCCATCACACCATCAAGGTTGGCAGGGGTGGCCTGGAGGAGGGTGAGGCCCTCTTCACGGCAGGCCTCGACGAGAAAGTCCACGAAGTCCGCGTCGCCGTCGCAGTCCCAGGCGAAGCACAGGTCGTAGGAGGTCATGGCAGATCCTTGTCGCCGGCGCAGCGGGGAGGGGCCTGGCCGGCGTGGCGGTTGAGGGGCCGGGGTTGCCGGAGGACGCCCACGTGGGCGTCGTCGGGGAGTTCGGCTTCATGGGGGCTATGATAGTGAAAGGGGGGCCGGGAGTCAAACCCGGGCCAAAGAGAAGGGCCGCGTGCCAGAGGCAGCGGCCCTTCTCGGGGAGTGATCCGGCAACGACCTACTTTCCCGGTTAAGGCGCCAGTATCATCGGCGCAGAGGGCTTAACTGCCGTGTTCGGAATGGGAACGGGTGTGGCCCCTCTGCTATGGTCACCGGAACACACTTGGCCGCGTCCCCCCGGATGGGGGGGCCGCGAAGATGGGTGGCAGGGCGCTGGAGTAAGCTTCTGGTCCGCTGGGGGAGAGAGTAGGAAATGTCGCGGTCAAGTCGGTTGGCGGATTAGTACCGGTTAGCTGAAGGCATCGCTGCCCGTACACAACCGGCCTATCGACCAGGTGGTCTGCCTGGTGCCTTCAGAGCCGCCTTTCGACGGCTCAGGGATACCTCGCGTCTTGGGGAGGGCTTCCCGCTTAGATGCTTTCAGCAGTTATCCCCTCTCGACGTAGCTACCCGGCGCTGCCCTTAGCAGGACAACCGGTACACCAGAGGTCGAGCGACCGAAGTCCTCTCGTACTATCGGCCGTACCCCTCAAGTATCCTACGCCCACATCAGATAGGGACCGACCTGTCTCACGACGGTCTAAACCCAGCTCACGTACCGCTTTAATCGGCGAACAGCCGAACCCTTGGGACCTCCTACAGCCCCAGGATGCGATGAGCCGACATCGAGGTGCCAAACCGCGCCGCCGCTGTGGACGCTCGGGCGCGATCAGCCTGTTATCCCCGGAGTACCTTTTATCCGTTGAGCGACGGCCCTTCCACACGGGACCGCCGGATCACTAGGACCTGCTTTCGCATCTGCTCGACTTGTGGGTCTCGCAGTCAAGCCCCCTTGTGCCCTTACACTCGTCGCACGATTGCCAACCGTGCTGAGGGGACCTTTGTGCTCCTCCGTTACGCTTTGGGAGGAAACCGCCCCAGCTAAACTGCCCACCTAACACTGTCCCGTCGCCGGCTTACGGCGTAGGGTTAGAGCCCTGTGATAACAAGGGTGGTGTTTCACATTGCGGCTCCACCAGGCCCGAGAGCCCGGTTTCAACGCCTCCCACCTACGCTACGCATGTTAGAACAAAGCTCAATGCTAGGCTACAGTAAAGGTTCACGGGGTCTTTCCGTCTTGATGCGGGAAAGCGGCATCTTCACCGCTGCTACAGTTTCGCCGAGTCCCCCTTTGAGACAGCGGCCACGTCGTTACACGATTCGTGCAGGACGGAACTTACCCGCCAAGGAATTTCGCTACCTTAGGACTCTCATAGTTAGAGCCGCCATTCACCGGAGCTTCGGTTCAGAGCGTCGCCCCCGAAGGGGCTAACCCTTTCCCTTGACTTACCGGCATCGAGCACGTGTCACTCTCTATACGTCGTCGTTTGACTTGGCAGAGAGCTGTGTTTTTAGTAAACAGTCGCGTGGCCCGGTTTGCTGCGGCCTCCACAGGCTCCCCGTGGTCCGGTTCACCCGCAGAGGCGCCCCTTCTCCCGAAGTTACGGGGCTATTTTGCCGAGTTCCTTAAAGGGGGTTCTCTCGCGCGCCTGAGGATTCTCTCCTCACCTACCTGTGTTGGTTTGCGGTACGGTCACTCCGCACGTTCGCCCTTTCGGGCACCTAGAGGATTTTCTCGGCGACCCGCGTTGGCCTCTTATCATGCAAAAGCCTTCGCACCTCCTTCGGGTATGTGGCCCGCGGATTTGCCTGCGGACCCCCTATTGAGGCTTAACGGCCGTGTGCTAGACGAGACCGCGGCCTAGCTGGTCGCGTCCCCCATCGGTACGTGCAGGTGGCGAAGGAATATTCACCTTCTGTCCATCACCTACGCCTTTCGGCCTCGGCTTAGGGACCGGCTAACCCTGCCCTGACTTACATGGGACAGGAAACCTTAGGCTTACGGCGAGCGGGATTCTAGCCCGCTTTGGCGCTACTCGTGCCGGCATACTCACTTCCACTCGGTCCACGGCTCTTTTCAGTACCGCTTCAACCCTGAGTGGAAAGCTCCCCTACCGCCCGCCTTGCGGCGGGCCCGCAGCTTCGGTACCGCGCTTGAGTCCCGAGAATTATCGGCGCAAGAGTGCGTCGACTGGTAAGCTATTACGCACTTTTTAAATGATGGCTGCTTCTAAGCCAACATCCCAGCTGTCTGAGCACTCTCACTTCCTTTTGCACTTAGCGCGGATTCGAGGACCTTAGCTGGCGGTCTGGGCTGTTTCCCTCTTGACCACGAAGTTTATCCCCCGTAGTCCGAGCCCCGGGATAGTCGCCGCGGTATTCGGAGTTTGGTTGAGTCGCGTAGGCTTGCGGCCCCGCAGACTCATTCAGTGCTCTACCCCCGCGACGTAGTTGCCCGAGCCCATACCAAAATATGTTTCGGGGAGAACCAGATATTTGCGTGTTTGATAAGCCTTTTACTCCTATCCACAGCTCATCCCACTGGTTTGCAACCCGGACGGGTTCGGACCTCCACGGACTTTTACGCCCGCTTCATCCTGGCCATGGATAGCTCACACGCTTTCGGGTCTGCTCCGTGCTACCGTATCGCGCTTTGAACACTCGCTTTCGCTGTGGCTCCGCCCCTGAGGGGCTTAACCAAGCAACACGAAGCAACTCGCCGGCTCATTAACCAAAAGGCACGCCGTCGCACCTCATCAACCCTCCGCCCCGAAGGGCGGCCGCGGCAGACGCCCCGCCCCGAAGGGCAAGACGAGCCGCCGCAGGCGGGGACAAATGGTGCTTCGACCGCTTGTAGATGTGCGGTTTCAGGTTCTATTTCACCTTCGCCTAACAGGCTTGCTTTTCACCTTTCGCTCGCGCTACTTTTGCGCTATCGGTCGCCCAGAAGTACTTAGCCTTGGGAGGTGGGCCTCCCGGGTTCAGGCCGGGTTCCACGTGTCCGACCCTACTTGGGAAATCGTCCGCAAAGAGCCCTCTCCTTTCGCCTACGGGCCTATCACCCTCTGTGGGGCACCTTTCCAAGTGCTTCGACTAGGAGGAGCTTTTGTAACTCTGCCGCAGGGTCCTGTTCCCCTGCGAAGACGATCCCCGCAACCCCGGACGCGCAACGCACAGGGCTTGGCACGCGCCCGGTTTAGGCTCGTCCCCTTTCGCTCGCCGCTACTGAGGGAGTCGAGGTTTTCTTTCTTCTCCTGCAGGTACTGAGATGTGTCAGTTCCCTGCGTTCGCCTCCGCACCCTATGAATTCAGATGCGGATAGCCGAGCATTGCCTCGGCTGGGTTGCCCCATTCGGAAATCCCCGGATCACAGCAAGCAGCAGCTCCCCGGGGCTTATCGCAGCTAGCCACGTCCTTCATCGCCTCTGGGCGCCAAGGCATCCACCGCACACCCTTCGTAACTTGACCGCGACAATTCCTGCCCTCTCGAGCAGCAGTCGTCGCAGACCGCTACGTTTTCTCACGCCAGCGGACCAGATGCTCACTCGGCGCTACACCGCCACCCATCTTGTCAAAGAGCAATGCCCGAACGTGACGCCAGTCACCTCCGAGGCATGGCGTATTATAGCGCATCTGGCGGAGAAGTCAAGGCCAAATTTTCTACCCTGCGCCCGCCATTGCAACGCCGCGCGCCGCCCGCAGGAGTCCCCTGGGTATCTCTCCCTACCCCTTGGGGCACCCAAGGCATCCTTACCCTACCATTTGTGTCCTCAAGGCCCGCCAGGCTGTACTTGCGCAACCTGCGGCGCAGCCGTTTCTGGGCTGGGCGGGCTCTCGGAGCACGCGCCTGAACCGCTCCGAGTCCCCAAGTGCTCTGCGCACCTCCGAGTCCGTTCTGCGCGCGCTTCGTCCTCGGCGCGGCCCTTGAAATGCATGGTCCCAGGCGGTATGCTCAAGGTGTGCGGTCGCGTCCGCGTTGGGGAAGGCCTGGGTACGCGCCGCACGCAGGAGGCCATCCTTGAGAACACGACTGGCCGTGGTGGACGGTGACCGCTGTGTGGGCTGCGAGGTGTGCATGTTCGCCTGCGTGCGCCGCGCGGGCGAGGGGGGCCTGGCCAACGCCCGTATCCATGTGCGGTCCGACGGCGGCATCGAGCGCGGCTTCGTGGTGGTTGTGTGCCGGGCCTGCCCCGAGCCGCAGTGTTCTAAAGTGTGTCCCACCAATGCCTTGGAGCGCCGGGATGGCGGGGGGGTAAGGCTCGTGGCCGAGCGGTGCCTGGGTTGCCGCAACTGTGTGGCCGCCTGCCCCTTCGGCGCCGCGTTTTGGGACGATGAGGCGCAGAAGCCGGCGATCTGCCTCTACTGCGGCTATTGCGCCCAGTGGTGCCCTCACGGGGTGCTGGCTCTCGAGAAGGCGAAGGAGGCCGCCCATGCTTCCTGACGACCCGCTCTCGAGGGTGCTGGTGGTGGACCTCTCGCGGCGCGAGGCGCGTGTGGAGAGGCGCCCGGAGCTCTTCGAGCGTTCGCTCGGCGGGGCTGGGGCCGCGATTCGCTTGCTCGACGAGGAGTGCCCGCGTGGGGCCGACCCGCTGGGGCCGGCCAACCCGATCGTGCTGGCGGTGGGGCCGCTCACGGGGCTCTTCCCGCTGGCGTCGAAGACGGTGGCGATGTTCAGGTCGCCGCTCACAGGCAACCTGGGCGAGAGCCACGCGGGCGGGCGCAGCGCCGTGGCGCTGCGCCTGGCAGGCTACGGGGCGCTGGTGGTGCGCGGAGCGAGCGAGTCGCCCGTCTACGTGGCGGTTCACGGCGACAGGGTGTGCTTCCGCGATGCCTCAAGCCTCTGGGGCGTGCGCAGCAGCGCCACGGTGGCCCGCGTGATCCGGCAGCGCGAACCCGAGGCGGGGTTCCGCTCGATCCTGCGGATCGGGCGGGCGGGCGAGGAGCGGCTGCCCTACGCGTGCGTGACGACGGAGACGTATCGCCACTTCGGGCGCATGGGCCTGGGCGCCGTGTTCGGGGCCAAGCGGCTCAAGGCCCTGGTCATATCGGGCCACCGCTCGCTGCCCGTGGCCGACGCCAAGGCGTATCGGCAGACGTATCGTGAGATTCACGACGCGGCCGTGGCCTCGCCGCTCATGAGGAAGTACCATGATGTGGGCACGCCGGAGAACCTGGTGCCGCTGAACCTGCTGAAGGGCCTGCCCACGCGCAACCTCCAGCAGGCGTGGTTCGAGGGGGCCGAGAGGATCTCGGGCGAGCATCTGGCCGAGGGGTACCTCGGCCGCCGCCTGGCCTGCGCCCATTGCCCCGTCGGCTGCATCCACCTGGCGGCGCTGCGCGAGCCTTCGGCGCACGAGCCCTACTTCTACAAGACCTCGATGATCGGCTACGACTACGAGCCGATCTACGCCCTGGGCTCGATGCTGGGCGGCGGCGAGCCCGAGGGGCTGTTGCGGCTGATTGACGCGATCGAGGTGGTGGGCCTCGACGCGATGAGCACGGGCGTGGCCCTGGCGTGGGCCACCGAGGCGATGGAGCGCGGCCTCGTGAGGCCCGGCGACGCGGGCGGCCTGACCCTCCGCTGGGGCGACACCGCCGCCTACACCCAGGCCGTGCAGTGGCTCGTCGAGCCGCCGACCGACTTCTTCCGGGCGTTGGCCCGGGGCGTGGAGCACGCCTCGGCCGTGTACGGCGGGGCCGACTTCGCGTTGGCCTTTGGCGGGCTCGAGATGCCCGGCTATCACACGGGGCCGGGCGCGCACCTGGGCTTCCTCACCGGCGCGCGGCACAGCCACCTCGACAGCGCCGGCTACAGCCTCGACCAGAAGGCCGTGAAGGCGGGCGACCTGCCCTCGCCGCAGCAGGTGGCCGCAAGCCTGCTCAAGGAGGAGCGCTGGCGGCAAGTGCTCTCGAGCCTCGTGGTCTGCTTCTTCGCCCGCGGCATCTACACGGCGCCCGTGGTGACGAAGGCTCTCGCCAGCGCGGGCTTCACGCTCGGGGAGGGCGATCTCGCGCGCCTCGGGGCCGACGTGCTGCGGGCCAAGCACGCCTTCAAGCGGCGCGAAGGCTTCTCGTGGACCGGGCTGCGCATCCCGCGCCGCATCCTCGAGACGCCCTCGCCGCTCGGGCCGCTCAGCCCGCAGTTCCTCCAGGAAGCCCTCGCCGCCTTCGCCGCCGCCGCTGAAGCGCCCGGCCCGTGAGCGGTGGGCCTGGCTTGCAGCCGGCGGCCAAATGCCGCAGAATGATAGGGTCGGGAGGAGAGGAGCGCCCTATGCGGAATGCCTTGTGGGCCGCCGTGGCAGCTCTGTGCGCGTGCGCGCTCAGCGCCTGCGGCGAGAAGAACAGCGCGGCGAAGCGGCCGGGAACCGCGGTGGGCGGGCCGGCGAAGAGAGACAAGGCGGCGAATGCCTCAGGAAAGCCGGCGACGGCGGGCGGCCTGGTCGAGGCCACACCTGCCGCGGACGACGGCCCGCTGGCCCCCGAGGGGTTCCCCAGAGACGTGCCGCTGCCCAAGGGCGGAGCCGTGGTGGCCTCGAGCCGCCAAGCGGAGGCGGCCACCGTGCACGTCGAGGTGACGGGCGAGGTGGAGGCCGTGGCGAAAGCCCTGGCCGAGAAGATGAAGGCCCGCGGCTGGGCCGACGGCGGCACCAGCCCCATGCCTCGCGGGTTGGTGGCGACGTTCCGCAAGGACCGCCGGACGGCGACCGTGAGCGTGCTGGGCGAGGGCGGGAAGACGACCGTGCACGTGGTGGTCGAGCCGGGCGGCTGAGGTCCGGGTCGGATTGGCGCGAGAATGTAACCTGATTCTAACAATTGCGCTCCATGCTGGGCGAGTGTCGCGTGGGACCGGAGGGCCGCCATGAGCGCTGCCGAGAATGCCGTGCGGCCGGCCGCCGAGGCCGAGAGAGGCCCGGCCAAGGTGGTCGGCGTGATCGACATCGGCGCGAACGCCATGCGCATGGTGATCGCGCAGGTGCGGCCCGACGGCGCCATCGAGGAACTCGAGCGCACGCAGCGCGCCGTGCGGCTGGGCCACGACACCTTCACCCACGGGCGCCTGAGCCAGCGGGCCATGAACGCGGCCCTGGGCGTGCTGCGCGACTGCAAGAAGCTGCTCGCCACCTACCAGGCCGAGGGCGTGCGCGCCGTGGCCACGAGCGCCGTGCGCGAGGCGGCCAATGCCGACGCCTTCGTGGACCGCGTGGCAATGGCCGCGGACCTGGACCTCGAGGTGCTGGACCCCGCCGAGGAGAGCCGCCTGACGGTATCGGCCGTGCGGCAGGCGGTGCAGGGCGTGCTGGACCTCGGCCAGGCGCACGCCCTCATCGCCGAGGTGGGCGGCGGCAGCACGCTGCTCACGGTGCTCGACCGCGGCGCCATCACGGCGTCGGCCAGTTACGCGCTCGGCTCGATCCGCCTCCAGGAGCACCTCGCCACCACGCAGGAGCCGCAGGCCCGCGCCGTGGCGCTGCTGCGGCAGCAGGTGTCGAACGTCGTCGAGGCGATCAAGCGGGCGCTGCCGCTGGGCAAGGTGAACACGTTCGTGGCGGCGGGCGAGGAGGCGCGGTTCGCCGCGCAGCACATCGGCCAGGCGGCCGCGCCCACGGGCCGCGTGTGGACGGTCGAGGCCAAGCCCTTCGACCGCCTGGTGGCCGACTGCGCGCGGCTGTCGCCCGAGCGCTTGTCGAAGAAGCACGGCCTGCCGCTCCAGAGCACCGAGCGGCTCGTGCCCGCCTTCCTCATCTACCACGCGCTGCTGCACGCCACACCGGTCGAGCGCATGCTCGTGTGCGGCGTGTCCATGCGCGACGGCCTGCTGCTGGACCTGGCCCGTCGCGTCACAGGGGCCGACGACCCCGAGCTGGCCGAAGGCGTCATCCAGTCGGCCCGCACCATCGGCGAGAAGTACCGCTACGACGCGCCGCACGCCGAGCACGTGGCGGCCCTGGCCGTGCGGCTCTTCGACGAGTTGCAGGGCGAGCACGGCCTGTCGCCGCGCCACCGCCTGCTGCTGCGCGTGGCGGCCACGCTGCACGAGATCGGCGGCTTCGTGAGCAACCGCTCGCACCATAAGCACAGCTACTACCTGATCGCCAACTCCGAGGTCTTCGGCCTGCGCCGCGAGGAGGTGCTCGTGGCGGCCCACGTGGCGCGCTACCATCGCCGGGCCGCGCCCAAGCCCACCCACCTGGAGTACCTGGCACTGCCGCGTGAGGACCGCATCGCCGTGAACAAGCTGGCCGCCCTGCTGCGGGTGGCCGACGCGCTGGACCGCGGCCATGCCCGCCAGGTGCGCGACTTCCATATCGAGCGCCCGCCTGGCGAGCTGGTACTCTACGTGCGCGGCGTGGCCGACCTCACGGTCGAGCGTCGCGCCCTCGAGGAGAAGGGCGACCTTTTCGAGGACACCTACGGCTTGCGCCTGCGTCTCGAGGAAGACGCCGCCCCCGCGCCCGACGCCCGGCGCGCCAGTCCCATGGAGTGAGCCGTGGCTATAGAGCCCGACCTCGATGCTCCAGAGCTCTTCTTCAACCGCGAGTTGAGCTGGCTGGAGTTCAACGACCGCGTGCTGCGCGAGGGGCTGTCGCCCGATGTGCCGCTCATGGAGCGCCTGAAGTTCCTGGCCATCGCCAGCTCGAACCTCGACGAGTTCTTCATGGTGCGCGTGGCGGGCCTCAAGCAGCAACTGGCCGCGGGGCGCACGGCCCGCGACCCCAGCGGGCTCACGCCAGCCGAGCAGCTCGAGCGGATCAGCCGCCGCGCCCACGCGATGGTGGCCGAGCAGGCGGCCGGCATCCGCGAGGCCCTTGCCCGGCTCGCTGCCCGCGGCCTGCGCGTGCTCGGCCCCGCCGAGTGGACCGCCGAGCAGCGCAGTTACCTGCGCTCCTACTTCGCCTCGGCCGTGCTGCCCGTGCTCACGCCGCTGGCCGTTGAGGAGTTGCAGCCCTTCCCCATTCTGCCCGGCCTCGGCCTCAACCTGCTGCTCGGCCTCGCGCCCGCCGACAGCGCCGACGCCGCCTGGAAGCTCGCCGTGGTGCCGGTGCCCGCGTCCCTGCCGCGGTTCATTCCCGTCCCCGCCGCTGAGGGCCTCAACCAGGCCGTGCTCGAGGACGTGATGGTCGAGTTCATCGGCCAGCTTTTCCCGGGCTTCGCGGTGAAGGCGGCCACGGTCTTCCGCCTGACCCGCGACGCCGACGTGCCCGTGACCGACGACGATGCCGCCGACCTGCTCCAGCTCATCGAGGAGGCCGTCCGCTCGCGCCGCCGCCAGGGCGTCGTGCGCCTCGGCCTCTCGGCCCACGCCGACCCGCGCCTGCGCGACTGGCTCAAGCAGTGGTGCGAGGTCGGCGACGACGACGTGTACGAGGTGGACGGGCTGCTCGATGCGGCGGGCCTGTACGAGATTGTGAGCCGCCCCGGCTTCGAGGCCCTGCGCGAGCCCGACTGGCCGCCGCAGGCGCCGCGCGACTTGCTGGGCGCCGACGACCTGTGGCAGGCCGTAGCCGACCACGATGTGCTGCTCTTCCACCCCTACGAGTCGTTCCAGCCCGTCGTGCGCCTGATCGAGCTGGCGGCCGACGACCCGAAGGTGATCGCCATCAAGCAAACGCTCTACCGCGTGAGCGCCAACTCGCCCATCGTCGCCGCCCTGGCCCGCGCCGCCGAACAGGGCAAGCAGGTGACCGCGCTGGTCGAGCTCAAGGCCCGCTTCGACGAGGCGCGGAACGTCAACTGGGCGCGCCGCCTCGAAGACGCCGGCTGCCACGTCCTCTACGGCGTCGCCGGGCTGAAGACCCATGCCAAGTTGCTCCTCATCATTCGCCGCGAGGAACACGGCATCCGCCGCTACGTACACGCCGGCACGGGGAACTACAACGATCGCACGGCGCGTGTCTACTCCGACGTGGGGCTCTTGACAGCCGATCGCGACTTCGCGGCCGATGCCTCGGCCTTCTTCAACCTGCTCACCGGCTACTCGCAGGCGGTCGGCTGGCACAAGTTCGCCATCAGCCCCACCGAGAGCCGGGCGCGCTTCGTCGAGCTCATCGAGCGCGAGGCCGCCGCCTCGACCCCCGACCAGCCGGGCCTGATCATGGCGAAGATGAACTCGCTGGAGGACAAGGCGCTGATCCAGGCCCTCTACCGCGCCAGCCGCGCCGGCGTGCGCGTGCTGCTCAACGTGCGCGGCATCTGCTGCCTGCGGCCCGGCGTGCCCGGCGTCTCGGAGAACATCGAGGTCATCTCCATCGTGGACCGCTACCTCGAGCACGCCCGCGTCTTCTACTTCCGCAATGGCGGGCACGAGGAGGTGTACCTGTCGAGCGCCGACTGGATGGGGCGGAATCTCGACAAGCGGCTTGAAACGGTCTTCCCGATCACTGCTGCGGCTCTGCGAGCGCGGCTTGTGGGGGCGCTGGAGACCTATTTCTCCGACAACGTGAAGGCCCGGCGCCTTCAGCCGGATGGCTCGTGGGCGCCCGTGCGCCGGCGAGGCAAGCCCGTGCGCGCGCAGCAGAAGCTCTATGAGGAGGCCGTGGAGGCGGCTCGCGCTGCCGACCAGGCGCCCCTCCAGTTCCGGCCCATGACCCGACCTGCCGAAACGCAGAGCTAGCCCAAGTTCGTCAGTTCGGGGGCCGGAAGGCCGCGATTTGGCGATTCTCGGCCTTCCGGATCAAAAGTCTAGACTACATGGCCGATCAAGTTGTTGAGCCGGCCCAAGCCACTTCGGCCGGCCCAGGCGCTCCGGGAGCACCAGGCCCAGCCGATCAAGGAGGGCCTGCT
>Ga0209381_1001240_pt1 | contig 43693 bp, 36 predicted proteins | sample DewCreD2012metaG_FD_184111 | JGI IMG/M metagenome (GOLD analysis project Ga0209381, IMG submission 184111) | Hot spring sediment bacterial and archeal communities from British Columbia, Canada, to study Microbial Dark Matter (Phase II) - Dewar... ... | reverse complement strand
ACATTATTATTTGCAGTCATTTTTTTTACTCACTTTATTGATAGCTTGTATCCAAAAATGGTTAACTCCATAATTTTATGGACCAGTGATATATATTTCAGTTTATTTTTTATTTTTGTTTTGGTTGTTCCCATATCGTATGCTTCTTATGGACTCATTTTCATCCAAATTGGATTAGTAGCGGTTGGTTTATATCTTTTATCTATAATATTAAAAGCAACATCAACTGAAACAACAAACTCTTTTATTTACATATCTGGTACCATAATATTATTTTTCACTCTTATAAATGATATATTATATACTCAACAGTTGATTCATAGTATCTACCTGTTTGAGATTGGATTATTAGTCTTTGTATTCACACAGTCATTAGCTGCACTGGAAGAATCAATCAAGATTCAAAATAGATTAATTGCCATTAATAGTGAGCTTGAAATTGCCCGACGTATCCAAAAGACAATTTTACCTGAAGTTGTTCCATCAACACGCAGTATTCATGTTGAAGCTTGTTATATACCCATGGATGAAATAGGTGGGGATTTTTACCACTTTTATGAATTGGATGATGAAAGGTTGGGAATTATTATTGCAGATGTTACCGGGCATGGCATACCGGCATCTTTGATTGCATCTACAGTGAATATTGCATTTTCACTACAAAGAAATCAGGCAGATAATCCTGCTGTACTACTGGCAAATATGAATAGCATACTATTTGGTAAGACAGGTGAACAACCTATCACCGCCCTGTATGCATATATTGATGCATCACAAAGAGTGGTAAAATTTTCTAGGGCAGGCCATCCACTACCGTTAATATGGAATAAAAGTAGTAATAAAGTAATTGAGATAAACGTTCCTGGAAAAATACTGGGTGTTTTCAAAACCATAAGAAATGACATAATCACATACCCAATACATAGTAATGACAGAATAATACTGTATACTGATGGAATTACAGAAATAAGAAACAGCAGAAATGAAATATTTGGAATTGAGCGATTTATGTCATGTATTGAAAAAAATCATAATAAAAGTACCGCAGAACTTATTGATATCATTGTTGATACAGTAATACAATGGGCAGGAAGCAAGAATAAAATAACAGATGATATAACTATAGTCATTGTTGAAATTAAGTAGAAGTCACTCAAGGCTATCGAATGGCAATTGCATCTATTTCGATTGGAGCGCCAGCAGGCAGGTCAGCAACTCCTATACAAGTACGTGATGGAGGATTGGAAGGGAAAAACTTTTTATATATTTCATTCATCTGTTGAAAATATTCCATGTCTTTAAGATACACGGTGATTTTGACAATATTCTGCATAGTACAACCCGCATTTTCAATAATAACTTTTATATTATTTAAAACCAATTCCGTAGCTTTGGCAATATCATCATGTATAACAGCATTTTTTGTTATATCTATAGGAATAATACCTGAAATAAATAAAAAACCATGAGCTTCAACAAGATGTGAATATGGGCCCCCTTTTGGCAAGTTATCAAAATTATAATGTTTAATTGGCATTGTAAACCGGTTATAATAGTTTTTTCTCTTCTAATTTTTTCTGAATGGATTGAAGCTGTTTGTAATTATTAATAATTTTAATCATATACCTGTTGTTGGGGTCTTGTGACAGGTCAATCTCTAATGGTTTTTCATAAAAGCGTGCTAGTAACTGTTCACCATTTCTCTGGAATTTACAAAATATTATTACTTTAGGTTTCAGCATGTCGTTAATTCCAAAGTCCTTGATTATTGCTAGCTCCTGAGTATTCAGTTCACAAATATCATTATGCGTATAAAATGCCTGTGTATTGTTTAATATGGGGCCTAATTTATTTATAAAAATGTTAATTAATTGATAATCAAATTGCTGATTTATTGCATTTAATATAGCTTTCAATGCATTACTAGGTTCGATAGCACTTCTAAAAGGGCGTTTAGATGTTAATGCATCATATATGTCGCATAAACCAATTATTTTAGGATAAATAGGCAAATTATCATAAGGCAACCCATAATAACCATTATTATTGTACCGTTCATGATGAAACAATACTGATTGTAAAACTATAGGATGGACATCCTTAATTTTTTTAAGTGTTTCATAGCCTAACTGGGGGTGTCGTTTCATTTTTTGAATATCGGTAATGTTATATTTTCCTTCTTTTTCCAAAAGGTTTTTATCTAATTGCATCTGTCCAATATCGTGCAAATATCCACCAAGAGCTATATTTTTAATCTCATCTTTATTGAAAGTTCCAATCATACGGGCCAGGACAGCACTTAGAATACCTACATTTACTGAGTGATTATAGATATATTCTTCATAGCTTTTTAAATCTTTGAGAAGATTGAGGGCTAATATTTCGGTTGAAGTAAGGTCATTAACTATATCAATAATAACTTTTTCGGCTTCGTGAAATGCTACTTTGCTGATTTTATGGCTATGAGATATTTCATGCATTATTTCTTTTGATTTATTGCGGGCAATTTGCATTCTGAAAGTAGGGATAACAGCCATCTGGCCGTTGTCATTATAATACAGTATATTACCATACCGTGCTTTAATTGCATTTATTTTTTCTGTGGTTAAGGCTACACGTGGAGGTAAAACAACATCTCCATCTTCAGATATAAGTGGATATATAAAAGTACTATTTGGCCTTAGATAATCTACATCAATTTTTATTCTTTTTCCTAACATTTAATCATGATTGCACGCTAATATTTATTTCAATATAAATAAATCAATATTATAAATCAATTATATTTTTTGTATAAAATTAAAAATTTAAATGCAACTTATTTATGTTATTATTCTGGCCCTGGTTTCAATACTATGTCAAAAATTAAAATGGTAATACTAAATTAATTTACGTAAATACAGTAAAATTTTTAATTGTTTGAAGTAAAATCTGAGCTGCATTGAGTGCATCTTCCTTTGTTAATCCACAATCATTATATAACGAATCCGCCATAAATTTACGTATTGCCATGTATACATCTTCTGTTGGGTAAAAAAGAAATGCAAAATTTTCACCCTGCGTTTTTAAGATAGTGAATGATGTGTATAACATTAATGGTTCTTTGGGTATCATTATCTTTTCCTGTTTTTGCCCGGTTATTATTGTCAGGTCATCAAAACGGTACGGTATTGATTTTCCAGCTTCACGGTGAACTGGTTCTTCGTATCTGCGGGCGTATGTTGGTGGTTCTACTAATAAATGTGTTCTGCTTCCATCAGTTTTAAAGGTCAGGCCTTCTGCAGTTTGATAAATATCTTTAACATTTTTATATGCGGTAACTTCGTAAATTGAATATATTGAATCAGAATCAAAAAATGAACAAATAATAAACCCGCCGTTTGAAGGTATTGAATTACTCATGTAGGCCTTGAAAAGCGCAGTGCCTTTTGCCATAAACCACCTCTCATTATTACTCAGAATAAGAAATAATTGGATATATTATCCAAAAACCTCTTATAAGTGTATATGAGGGAAACGTTAAATGCAAACATTTTTTTATACACAGTGTTATTTTATTATTTTTTCTTTTTATATATTACAATAGATAGAACAGTAAGAATAAAAAGTGAAAATATTATTAATTTATATTTATTAAGATAAGGGAATATAATTTGATAGTTAGAACCCAATGTATAGCCAATAGAAAACAATATAGTTGAGGTTATAGATAGAGCTAATAAATCTACCAGCATGAATTTGTATATTTTCATTTTGGCCAGGCCGGCAGTCAAAAAGATAACGTTTCTTACACCAAAAGGAATGAATCGGCCAAAAAATAATGTTTTTGCCCCATGGGATTGGTAGTAATATTCAATTTTTTTAATTTTATCCAGGGGATAAAATTTTGCCAGCTTCTTGTGTTCCAGAATAAATTTCATCCCAAACCTGCCTAAACAGTATGAGATTATATCACTTGCATAGGCTCCCAATACGCAACCGGCTGCAATTTTAAACGTGTGTTCGGGTATAATTGTTGCAGCGATAGAAGCAGAAATAATAAAAATTATATCTTCTGATATGGGAAAATTAAATCCTGCCAGGACAAGTAATGCAAATGAAACATAGTGTACATGAGGTGCCAGATCAAAAAGAAGCTGAGAGATGTATGCCATAGAAAATTCTCACAATTGTTGATTATTCAATGATGAAAGGCTCATATTTTAATGCTACAGTACCTTTTTTTACCCAAATACGGATTTGCAAGGCATTTTTACCATCTTCAGATGAGATAGTTCCTAATTCTTCAACCAGGTCAATGGTGTCAATTGAAAATTCATAAAATATTTTTTTATCAGAAAAAGGGTCGGATAATAAAATAATTTTGGATTTATCGTATTGATGCTTTTTAGGGGTTCCTACAAACGCTACATGGTTTTCAAAAAAATTTATATTTCTGTATTTGTCAATTGCAGTTTTATCGTTTTCTTTGAGAAAATTTAATAATTTAATCTGTTCTTCCATAACTATCTGCCATAAATTTTATATTTTTTTAATTCCATTAATAATAATTTCAATGGACTCCTGTACAATGATACCCTGTAAGGGTTTGTAACTGTCAACAATCAATAAATTAATCATTGTCATGATAATCCCGCAGCACACTTTTGATAACACAGGTATATGGGCATTTCGGATAAAACCATGAGATATGCCTATTGTTAAAACCCTTTCTAATTCCTGATATATAATGTTCTGCATTTTTTCGGGAAAATAGGCATACTTAGAATCATATGCACGTAATAATAAAAAGCCCAATTCACTAGTAAATTTAAGCGCAAATTCACTTAATCTCAAAATTTCCTGTTTAATTATTGTAAAATAATCTGATTGGGTAATATTTTCTGGCAAAGGTGATAAAATAAAAATTGAATCAATTGAATCAACAATAGGCTGGTAAATATCAGTTAGAAGCATTTCTTTGTCTTTAAAGTATACATAAAATGTACCGGTTGCCAGATTACAATAATCCATAATATCAGTAATTTTAGTTTTTGAATAACCCTTTTCATTGAAAAGTTTTTCAGCAGCATAGAGTATTTTTGTTTTTGTTTCCGGTTTAACTATTTGAGGCATCGCATAACTCTTTGTCAAATATACTGAATCAATAGTACGATAGTATACATGTATAATCAACAAAATAAAATCTTGACAATATTTAAATTTTATTACATTTTAAGCGAAAGAAGTACCAGGTATAAAGAAATAAAGAATATGAAGAACATAACCGGTAAAATATATCCTCTGCATTTGCCAGCATTGGTAATAGCTGTTGCTATACTTTTGAGTTTCCTGGTGATTCAAAAATTTTATTTTGCAGTACTGCTAAATCCAAAAATAACGCCTCAGGTAATAGATGAAATATTTGAAAATAATTTCAAAAAAGCAATCCAGTTTGATCATAGTAGTGTTACGTTGGGCGGCAATATAATTCTTAAAAATGTTAAGATTGCACCTACTACCGATTTTAACGATAATTACAATTTGATATCATGTAAAAACGCCATTATTGATTTGAACTATTTTAAGGCATTAACTGGGAGCATAGTAATTAAAGGGATAACTTTTGAAGATGCTTCCATGACAATAGTAAAAAATTATGGTAAAAGCTATCTGGATACATTTCATGGTATAGTTTCAGGGATAGTAAATGGCAATACCATTAATCTTGATAATTTTTACATGGAAGCAGATGGCAATTTACTGTATAATGAAAATTTAAGTACAGATAAATTAAAACTTGCCATGACAGATGTATCGCTTTCTATTTCACTGAAAAATAAACATTTATCGTATAGTATTAAAGGAGTTGTTGAGCCTATCGATAGCAGCCTTGATTCAGGCAAAATACATTTATCCGGAATCATTAATTATACTGATGCAATGGGATATAAATCGTCACATCATACTATATATGCTAAGAAGTTAGATATGCATATAGCAAACTATTTTTTAAAAGAGTATTCTGAATACCCGATAGCAGTAAGGGGATATTTTTACACCGATTGCATAATTGATCATGACTCAGGATATACATTCAAAGGCACAGTTGAATTTGATAATTGTACAGTAGAAAACATTAAAAACGTTCCGCATTTTGAATTAATATCAAAAGATAATATAAGTATTGATGCACAGATGAAATGCAATGAAGATTTATCTGCAATTGATGTGTCTTCATTTGTATTTAATGATAAAGAAATTTCAATGGATGCATCCTTAAAGTATGTTAAGGATAAACTATTACAAATTTATTTCTCAACAAATACAATTGATCTGGATGATTGTGATTATATTCAATTAATACCGGGTATGTACTATGATGGTTCATTGAAGATACTGACACAATGTGATTTTGATATTGCCAACGATACTATGAAGTCATTCAAGATTTCGTGGGATGCACGTGATGTATCGTTGTTCACTAAAGTTGGGAATGCTACAAATTCATATTTGGAAAATGCAAAGTTAAAAGTTGAAGGTGATGTTAAGTCTATTATTATTGATTTCTTTACTAAACACAAACAATCTGATATATTGTTGCAGTCAAAAATTAACGTTGATAAATGGTCGCCATTTACTTCCACAACAGACGTTACCATTACTTCAAAAAAGTTACATTCTGATGTCTTGATGCATCTTCTGGCTGATGGCATATCATCATTATATTCAGGCGCTATGGAAGATATGGGTATTGGCTACAATGAGATATTTTTCAGAGATAAGCCATTGGGGAAATACTTAATCAATAATATAATTAAACTAAAAATTAATATTGAACGATTATTATTGGATAAAAATGCACATCTGAAGAACATCAGTATAGATGTTTTGTCTAATAAGGGAGTTATTTCAACGCCATCATTTACCTGTGAAGGTTATTCAGGATTATTTTCTTTCAATATAAACGCATTTTGCAACTGTGATTATCCTAATCTTAGCATTGCTGCTGGAGTATCAAATTTTGATTATGGCAGTTACTTACAGGATTGCGGCAAAAAGAATGCTACTGGAGTTTTGAATGTAAATTTTAATTATTCTGTGTCAGGGTACCGGTTAAGCCATCTGATGCAAAATGGCAATGGTTTATTGCAGGTAACTATCGCCAATACAATATTTGATAAAACACTATTACAGAAAAAGATTGGTGAAATGGCCAAAAACTGCAATATAACATTCCCTGATAGTATATGGCACTGCAACAGGCTGGATATAACTATTAATCATATAGCTGACAGATGGATTTTGCAGAATATGTTTATTGATACAGACATGGTGCAGCTTGGCGGTTATGGGAGCTTTACAATTGATAAAGGATTATCGCTGCCCTGTTATGCAACATTGTTTACTAAAGAAGGGCCAGTCATCAAAGGATCTCAAAGGTTAAATTTTGTGATATCAGGTTCTCTTGACAATCCAGTGATTGTGACTGGCACTCCTTGTAGCAAAAAAGAAATATCAATCTTTGACATCAATTAATTCATAGATTTTTACCGGCAATTGCTTCCCTTTAACCCTTACAAGGTCCAGTTCACGTGCTATGACGTGATCCTTCACGTGTTCATACGTAAATTCACTGATTATAATGCCTGTCCCGTACTGTTTATTGGTTCCTTCTAGGCGTGCACCTAAGTTAACATTATCGCCCATTAAAGTGTAATCCATGCGTGAAGCAGAACCCATATTTCCAACTACCATTTCACCGGTATTTATTCCAATACCAATATGCAGGGCAGGTTTGTTCATCTGCACCCATCGTTTATTGAGTTGTTCGAGCACTTGCATCATTTCTACAGCACATTTGCATGCTAATAATGCATGATTATCCTGTGGGATAGGCGCTCCCCAGAACGCCATGATTTCATCACCAACATATTTATCCAGTGTGCCGTCATACTTGAAAACTAAATCGGTCATTGCCTGCAGGTATTCATTGAGATGTTCAACCAGTTCTTCAGGGGTCATTTTCTCAGAAATGGTGGTAAAACTTCGTATATCGGAGAATAATACTGTGAGTATCTTTTTGTCGCCCCCTAATTTAAGTTTATCTGGATGCTTTAAAAGCTCATCAACAACTGTTTTGGAAACAAATTTGGAAAAAGTTTGGCGTATGTATTTTTTCTCCTGTTGTTCTGTCAAAACTCTGTAGGCAATGATTATTGAGAACGTTGTGCCTACCTGAATAATAGGTGATGCAAATATTGTTATGATATTAAACATGTCAAATAGAAGATATGAGCCTATTATATAAAATAATGTAAGCCCAAGAGTAAAAGCAACAGAGATAACGATAGAGACCTGGTTAAGGGTAAAACCCAGTAACAGGGCTATGACAAACAAAATAAGTATATTTTGCCATGTGGTAAACTTGAGTATGAAATCTTGATTTAAGATCGTGTTTAAAGCATTGGCATGATGTTCAATGCCAAAAAGATCGCCGTACGGTGATTTATGGATATCTGTTGATATTCCGGTTGATGCATATGCAGCAATGAGAATTATTTTATCTTTTAACGATGTGTTTTGTATTTTTCCATCCCTGCAAAAATAATAGTAAGGATAATGGGTAAAACTGCCAGGCCCACCAATAAAATTAATATCCATAAAACCTTCATCATCTATAGGAATCGATATGCTGTTATCAGGAGTTGGTTTTGCCATTTTTTCTTTTGGAATATTTGATAGCTTTATATGTTTTCCCATTGATATGCTAACATCTTTTTTAGTAATTCCATAATAGTGCATAACAATAAGCAAGTCAATGGAAGGATAATACTTACCTTTATATTTTATTACTAATGGGACTTTCCTGTTAACGTGGTCAGCATCAGGGCGTATATTTGCAAATCCTAACCCTATTGCAGCCTGAGACAACAATGGTGTGGGTGGGACAGCTTCCTCAACCCATGGCATTGAGGTATCGTTTGGGTCAACAGGGAAAGAGTAGATATCTAATATTCGCATACGTTCATCAATATCACTATATTTTACATCAACTTCTTCTGTTTCAAAGGGGTAGTCTAAAAAAACACAGTTTGCTTCTTTTATGGCTTTGGCAAAATCTTCCTCATACGGTTTATGGTCTAAGAACATGACGTCAAAAAACATTGCCTTAGGATATCCAGAACCAACATATCTGGTAAATTTTGCATGATATGACCATGGAAATGGCCATTTGATACCTTCATTGTCAAATTCACGAATGGTGTTTTCATCAATTCCCAGTATAATTATATCATCCCGTGAGCGGGGATTTTTACGCGACATTTTGACGCCTTCCTGCAGTTTCACAGCTTTTTCAGAAGGGTCACGCAAGTAGAATCTAAAATTGACTGCACCATATTCAAGTCCATCTAAAAGTTTGGTTTGTGTATATAAAAATGCTAAAATAATAAATACAGCCAATGATAAACCTAAACTTAGTAATTGATTTTTATTAATTTGCATAGTGGCTACCCTTATGATTGTATAATAATTTTGTCTTTTATTATTTGAATCTATGTTATGCGTTACTATAATTAAGCGATAATTGCAAGTTTTTTATTAAATTCTTGACAAAATAATTAATGCAAAAAATCAATTTGTATCCTAATCACGTAATATTGAGTGATATACTATAATTACGAGGTGTTGTTTTGATTATCAAGGAGTATATTGCACAGACTGTTGGTCAGGCTTTAACAAAGCTATTACAGGCAAAAAATATTTCATTTGAGCTATTGCCAGCAATTAAAGTTGAGTATCCCAAAGAGGAAAAATTTGGTGACTATGCAACCCCTGTTGCCATGGAGTGTGCAAGGATTCTTAGAATGTCACCTATGCAGATTGGTCAGGAACTGACACAACATATTGATGCTCAAATATTTGAGCGTATAGATGTGGTTAAGCCTGGTTTTATCAATATATTTTTATCGCTACCGTTTCTTTTGCAAAGATTGGAGGAGATAGTTACTGTCAAAGATGATTATGGTAAAAATAAAAAGGCCAATCCCCGCACTGTCAACATTGAGTTTGTGTCGGCAAATCCTACTGGTCCTTTAAATGTTGTTTCAGCACGCGCAGCCGCAGTTGGCGATACTCTTGCCAATCTGCTTGCTGCAAGTGGCGATATTGTTCACCGGGAATTTTATGTCAATGATTATGGCAATCAGGTTTTATGGCTGGGGAAATCGGTTTGGATACGCTATAGGCAAATGTTAGGGGAAGAGGTTCCATTCCCAGAGGAAGGCTATCACGGTGAATATGTAAAGGATATTGCAAAATACATACATGAAAACTTTTCACAGGAACTATCGCACATAAAAAATGAAGAAGAAATTATTAATTTTTGTGCACGTAAAGCTATTGAATATAATGTTGCATCACAAAAGGAAGACTTAGACAGGTTTAACGTTACATTTGATACATGGTTTCATGAAAGTACCCTGCATCAAAGCGGGAAGGTACTGGATGTTTATAAGTATTTGGAATCGCTTGGGGTTATACGTGATGAGGAAGGCAAAAAGGTTTTTGTTTCCACACAATTTGGCGATGACAAAGACAGGGTGGTTATACGCGATGATGGAAGACCAACATATTTAATGGCTGATATTGCGTACCACCGAACAAAGATTGAACGCGGATATGACATGATCATTGATATATGGGGCCCGGATCATCACGGGTATATTGCCCGCCTGGTTGGTGCAATGAAGGCAATGGGCTATGATGAAAAAAGGTTCAGGATTCTGATATCCCAACAGGTAAACCTTTTAATGAATGGTGAGGCGGTGAAAATGTCCAAACGGTTGGGGACATTTTCAACAATGCGCGACTTAATAGAAGAAATTGGGACTGACGTTGCACGCTATTTCTTTGTCATGCGTTCAATGGATAGCCACCTGGATTTTGATATTGACTTAGCAAAACGCCAAAGCAGTGAAAACCCGGTATTTTACCTGCAATATGCTCATGCACGAATCTGTTCAATATTCAGGGAGGCACAGAACAGAGGGATTCAATATACTAAAACAATTGTTGACCCTGAACATTTTAATAATCAGGAAACGATTGCATTGTTAAAGCTTATGGCACGTTTTCCTGAAGAAGTGTATGATGCTGCAACAACCCTTGAACCACACCGCATAACAGTGTACTGTATGCGCCTGGCACAGGCTTACCATAAGTTTTATACAGAGCACAGGGTATTAACTGACGACTCTGACCGTACACAGAGCTATCTCACATTATGTGATGGAGTGCGTATTATTTTGAAAAATGCGCTAGCATTGCTTGGTGTGAGCGCACCAGAAAGGATGTAAAAATTGCGCTGGAAAAAAATAAATTATTGATTTTTTATAGCTGCAACTGTTGTATTACAATTACTAACAATTAAAAATGTTGTGAATATTGCATATATACCTCCGCTGACTTTGGTGGTAAGTATATATATTATAACATATTTGTACATACATTGTAATGTGGGAAGAAAGAGTGTTATACTATAATAAATCAAATAATATCCATTAACGATAATTACATGAAAGCTGCACTCATAGCTACAGGAAGTGAACTGGTGTGTGGCCGTGTTCATGAAGGTAATAATTATTTTTTAAGCCAGCACCTGCATGCAATAGGATTGCCGGTGGTTACTCACTATGTGGTTGGTGATGACAGTGAAGCCTTGCGCCTGGTAATTGAGCATGCATTGCATATTGCGGATATTATTGTTATTTCCGGAGGGTTGGGGCCAACTGTTGATGATATTACATTTGAAACTTTGGAAAAAATGTTTAATTTGCTCCCTGTAGTTCATCAGCCTTCAAAGGAGCGAATGGAATATTTTTTTAATGCTATTGGGAAATCTGTTTTGCCATCTGATTGTAAGATGGTAACAGTTCCTGATAATGCAGTTGTGTTTGTCAATGATGCCGGGCTTGCGCCAGGTTTTGCCATTACTGTTAATGGGAAAGATATTATAGTATTGCCTGGGGTGCCACGTGAGCTTCATTCAATGATTGGCAAAGTTATTGATTATTTAGAAAGCAACTATAAATTAAGCAAAAAGCAATCTGTAACATTCAAGGTTGTTATGATGCGTGAAGCTGAAGTTGATTCAGGGATTAAGGAAATAGTTCATAATATCAAAAATGTTGATGTTTCAATAACGTATGAAGCAGGGATGACTACAGTAATGCTTACTGCTAATGATGAAGCTATATTGCCAGTTGATGATATGCTGCATAAAGCAAAAAAGCTTTTTGGTTCAAAATTAATATTTGGATATAATTCTTTAGAAGAAAAGGTTGTTAGGGTATTTGCAAGACATGGAAAGACAATAGCCATAGCGGAGTCATGTACAGGGGGCCTTGTTTCAAAAAGAATCACTGATATACCGGGTTCTTCCAATATAATGTTAGGTGGTATAGTAGCATACAGCAACCAGGCAAAGGTGTCGCTGTTAGGAGTTAATCCTGATACAATAAAGACATTTGGCGCAGTGAGTAAGGAAGTGGCATTGGAAATGGCAACAGGTGTTAAGGATACCTTTAATGCTGATTATGGAATTTCAACAACAGGTATAGCTGGCCCTGATGGTGGAACTAAAGATAAGCCGGTGGGATTGGTATGCTTTGGCATTGCTGGCAGTGCTACTTTTACTACACAAATACAATTTGCAGGGAACCGTGAACAGATACGTACAATGGCAACTAATTACATCTTAACCAGACTGTTAGCATGTGCAGGGCTTGAATGAAAAGAGTATTTCTTATATATATTATTGTGCTTATGTTCAGCACTACATCATATGCAATAGAAAGCTCACAGTTGTTTGAGCAAGGTATGGAAGCATTCAGGATGGGGAATTATGGGTCCTCAGAACTGATATTCAGAAAAGTAATAGATGCTAATGATTCATATAAAGACAGAGCCTGGTACTATTTAGCCTTATCCATATTTTATCAAAAGCAATACCGTTCAGCCATTTTTGAGTTAAATAGATTTTTGCTTTTATGCACAACACCTGATCTGTGCAGCGAAGCACGGTACTGGATTGCAGAATCATATTATTCACTGAATGATTATATCAAAGCCATTGAAGAATACAACAGGTTTATTTCACAGAGCAAAAATAAGCAGCTCATAGTAAATTCGTATGACCGAATAGGTGAAATATATTTCAATCAAAAACGCTACGATGAAGCAATCATTGAATGGAAGAAAGCATTAACCATAAGCAGTAAAAAGTATGAGGACAGCAATAGGATAATAAAAATTGGAGAAGCGTTGTTCTTAAGTGAGCGCTACAATGAAGCGCTGGATATGTTAGAGCCTTTGATTCATGCTGCAGGTGATGTTCCCATTTCATCAAAAGCACGGCTGCTTGTTGGTAGGATATATCAACTTACCGGTAAGCATTGGCAGGCAATCAAATATTTCAATGAAATTCCTGATTCTATGTTGCGCGTCCCTTCTTTTATGAGTGTACAGTATTTTAAAGCTCTTTCATATATAGCATTGGGTGATACATATAATGCCCGATTAAACTTGAAATCATACATTCTCATTTCTACCGATGATGTACCATATCATTATAATGCAAAATATGAACTGGGGAAGATACTGATAAATACCAGAGATTCTGATGAAGGAATGTCGTTATTAGAGGATGTTTATACAAATAGCAATGATATAGAATTACGAAGCAATGCTTCTTTTGAATTGGCAAAGGTCTATCTAAAAAATAACAATAATGAAAAAGCAATCCCATATTTAGAAAATGCTGTTTCTATCAGTGATACTGAAAGTCAAAAATATGTTATGATGACCTTGACCAGATTATATATAACCACTGCACGGTATGATGATGCAAAACGTCTTCTGGATTTTATGCTGGAAAAATACCAGTATGAAGAAAACAGAGATGAAATGCTGTTTTTAGTTGCACAGGTTTATGTCATGCAGGGCAACATAACCAAAGCACTTGAAATTTTTAAAGAAATAAATGAAACCAATCCATTTTCACAATACATGGTTGAGCTTGATTATGTAAAAGCACTGGATGCTTTCAAACGAGAGCAATATAATGAAACCATAGAATATGGTAATAAATATTTAAGGAATCAAAAAATTGAAAACAGATACGATGTATTAATTTTACTTGCAGAGTCATATATAAAGACAAACAATACAAAGAAAACCATTGAAGTTATCGATCAGTTAATAACTCGTTTCCCAAAGAAGGCAGGATTAGAAGAAATACTATATGAATTGTGTGCGGTATTGAAAGAACAGGGAGTTAATGTTGAACGGTATTATTCATTTATTATTAAAAATTATACTTCGTCAATAACAGCAGGAAAGATATTCATAGAAAAAGGGGATGAAGCATATAAAAAGAAAAACTATCAAGTTGCAGCATATTTTTATTCCCAGTATTTAGCAACAAAGGGAAGGCCTCGTGAACGTTCTGTACTTTTATTTTATGTTCTATCACTCTATGAACTAAAGCAATATACTGCAATTATTAAAACATTACAGGATAGTGATTACTTAACTGTAGATGATTTAACAACAAAACTGTTGATAAAATATATGGCAAAAAGTTTCTACGCAATTAAAGATTATACTGCTGCTTTAGATTATTTCATCAAAATCCCCTTCCAGGATTATAATAAAGAAGATTTTGGTGTAATAGTCGATACAGCATTAAAGGCCAGGCAGCCAGAGGTTGCAACTGATATTCTTTCTTATGTTGAAGATGATGATTATTATGCTAGCATTTCGTATTCAATTGCTCGTTATTACAGATTGAATGGTAATAATGAAATAGCATTTGAATTTTTTACTAAAGCATTACTCAAGAAACCAGACAGCAATGTATCTGATGATACTAAAATAAACCTGGCACAGATTTACATTGAACGTAAAGAGTTTGAAAAAGCTCTTGAACTGGTTGAATACATTCAAAAAAAAGAATTGGAGAGTCTGCGGTATAGTATAATGGCTGTTGCTTATTTTAACTTAGGCCTTAATGATAAGGCTTTAAACATTGTTTCAGGAAAACTTAATGATATTGTAAAAACTATGTATGCAGATGAGATAGTTACGTTTTTATTGATTTACTACTATGAACAGAATGATATAAAAAATTATCAGAATGTTTATGGGTATGGCATTAAAAGAAACAAGTTAATTCCACTATCCAATTATTACTATGGTATGATGATGTATAAGAATAATAATTATTCACAGGCTTTGCAGTTTTTTAATACTGCTTCAAGGTATGATGATGAACATGCACATGCTTCATTATACTATGCCGGATTAATATACTTATTAATACAGCGTAATTATGGGGTAGCTAAAAGATACTTGGACCTTTATTTTACCAAAGCCAGTAATGATGATATCAATTATTATAGTGCAAAAGTATATATGTCAGTGTTGTTGTATGAAATGGGCAAACAAGATGAATCTAAAGAAATCTTATATGAAATAATTAACTCAGATTCAAATGTACTTGCAAAAATTAAGGCAGAACATCTCATTAGAGAATATGGTTTTTAATAGGGAAATATACTAAACAGGGGACGATATGAAACAACATACTTTTCATGTGATTCACGGGCCCAACTTAAATCTTTTGGGGGAAAGGGAACCTGAAATTTATGGTACTCTAACGCTGGAAGAAATCAATAACAGGATACATGAATTTGCAAAGAGCCAGAGTTGTGTGGTCCATTGTTTTCAGTCTAACAGTGAAGGTGCAATAATAGATTATATTCAGAAAAACAGAAATTGCGATGGCATTATTATTAATGCTGGAGCATATACTCATACTTCAATAGCTATCCGTGATTGCATAGCTGCTTCAGGGCTTCCGTGTATAGAAGTCCATCTTTCCAATATACATTCGCGGGAACGATTTAGAAGGCATTCATACATTGCACCTGTGTGCATTGGGCAGATCTGTGGATTTGGCTATTATTCATATATAGTAGCATTGCAGGCTTTGATTCATTATCTTGAAAATTATTCAAAGTGATTTTAATCCTATGAACTATCGCACACGAATAAAAAAAATACAAAAACATTTATCAGAAAAAAAACAATTCCCGTATCTGGTTGCAAGTTTGGTTAATATTAAGTATTGTACAGGATTTGAAGGAAGTTACGGGTATCTTTTATTTTTTGAAGATGAGACGGTCTTTATTTCTGATTCTCGTTATGAAGAATACGCTTTAATGGTACTGCCTAAAAATGTTCATTTTATGTTGCAGCAAAAGGATTTTTTCAAAACGTTGAAAGCATTGCTTAAACATAAAAACATAAATAAAATATTTCTTGAGGAGCATTCAATTACTCTTTCACAGTACAGAATGTTTAAAGAAGAATGTAAAGGAGTAACAATTAATTATGGCGGTGATATCATTAATGAGTTGCGTATTGTCAAAGATGAGGATGAAATTGAAAACATAAAAAAAGCAACTCAAATAACAGATAAGTGTTTCTACCACATTCTTACATTAATTAAACCAGGTGTTTCTGAGTGGGACATTGCCATTGAAATTGAATATTTTTATAAAAAACATGGGTGTCTTGGAACTTCATTTGATACCATTGTTGCGTCAGGAGCAGGGTCATCAATGCCTCATTACAAAACAGGTACCAAAAAGATACGCTCAGGTGAACCGGTGCTTATTGATATGGGATGTATTTACAAGGGTTATTGTTCAGATATAACGCGTACAGTTTTTGTTAAAAGTATCCCTGAAAGCATTAGTACAATCTATTATGTTGTTAAAGAGGCACAGCAGAAAGCCGTGGATGCAGTAAAAGCAGGATTAACTACAAATAAACTTGACAGTATTGCACGGGATTTTATAGCTGCTAAAGGATATGGTGCTTTATTTGGGCATTCGCTGGGCCATGGGGTTGGGCTGGATGTTCATGAAATACCTGCAGTAAAACAGAATGGATCTGTAGCTTTGAAGAAAGGTATGGTTATTACTGTGGAACCCGGTATATATGTACCCAAAAAAGCAGGAGTCCGAATTGAAGATATGGTACTAGTAACTTCTTCAGGGCATGAAGTTTTAACAAAAAGCACTAAGGAACTGATAATATTATAGAATTTTATTTTCAAAGGGAGCAACTTTCATGATAACAAGTAATGATTTACGAAATGGCACGGTTATTAAAGTTGATGGCGACCTGTATTCAGTTGTTGAATATCAGCATGTAAAATTAGGCCGTGGTGGCGCATTTGTTCAGACAAAATTAAAATCTTTAACACGAGGGATCATTGTAGATAAAAAGTTTAAAGGTGGCGAAAAGGTTGAGGATGTCAGGGTTGAGAAGAAGACGCTACAGTATCTTTATGATGAGGGTGATTCATTAGTTTTTATGGATACACAAAGTTATGATCAAATCCACGTAGATAAGAAAAAAGCGTCAAATTTGCTTAACTATATAAAAGAAGGCGATAGTGTTGAAGCAACCATGCATGATGAAGAAATATTATCCATAGAGCCCCCAATATTTGTTGTATTGAAAGTAACCTATGCTGAACCAGGGGTGAAGGGGGATACTGCCACTAATGTTTTGAAACCGGTGACCGTTGAAACCGGTGCTACTGTCCAGGTTCCAATATTTGTCAACGAAGGTGATGTAATAAAAGTTGATACCCGGACAGGAGAATATGTAGAACGTGTGAAAAAATAGTTATGTAATACATCGTTAAGAGTTTGCACAACCAGTAATATTGTTATTGTGAACATTTTTATTCCTGCTATCACAGATGGCAGGAATAAAATAAAATTATATAAAATTTTAAAATTAAAAGATTTACAATGTGAAATCTGAAATAATAACAAAAGAAGCATATAAGGCATTCAAAAAAGGTTCGTATATAGTAGTTATCCAGCTATTAGAAAAAAATATAAATATTTCCAATAATCCCTATGATTATTTTTTATTGATTTTATCGTATTTGTTCACCGATAAGCTTATGCAGGCAGAATCTGCTTTGCGTAAAGCACTACGGCAACATCCAGCTTTTCTTCCTCTTTTGGAGATACAGGCATTTCTATTATTAAAAGCTGCTAAATCAAAAGATGAAGCGTGTACAGGATACATTGATATATTAAAAGTTTCGCCAGGAAATAAACAGATAACAAGCATTATAACAAAGATACAGGAATCAGCTGATTTTGAACAGTTTCAAAAAAAAGCTAAGGTAAAAGACTTTATCAGGGTAAAACCGCCAAAAAAAATCAAAGTAGTATCAGACAGAGTTAAACGGCATGCTATACATCTTAAAACAATAGCTTTGGTACTTGCGGCTTTTGCAGTTATGATTTCAGGGATTGTGTTTTTCCCTTCACCACTTGCAAAACTCATACAGGAAAAAATTGAACTGCTATTTACTAACCGTTCACTTCAAACAGCTGACGATTTATCACAGATATCTCTTGATGGCATGCATTACGATATCATTGATAAAATTCAAAAAGTGCAAACACCTGAATTTTATACTACTAATGAAGCATGTATTCAGGATTTCAACCGTGCAAAGTGGCTGATTAAAGAAGGCAAAGAAAATGATGCCATGATGTTGCTGAATAAGATTGATGCAAGCAATGCAAATTTCAGGGTAAAAGAGCGTGTTGCATTTTTAAAAGATTTTATAAACCGCAATAAAGAGCGTACGGTTGCAATATATTCATACAGGGAAGTCATTCAGAAACCATATTTATATAAAGGCATAAATGTAAAATGGCAGGGGAAGGTAGCAAATTATAAAAAAAAGAATGGCATTAGCTTCCAGTTGCTTGTAAATTATTCAGAAAATAAATTTGATGGTATAGTAGAAGTTTATGCGCCTTTTAAAGTAGAATCATTAGATAATGGGGCGATAGTAACTGTTGAGGGAATCATCACCAATATCATTGGCCACAAAATTGTTATCTTGCAGGCAACAAACATTGGCATGAATCATTAATGATACTATAATAATATCAATTGCAAGAGTTACAGTATGAATGTAGTATTAAAAGAATGCAAACAGTATGATGTGGATGCTATCGCAATAAAGGTTATTGAGGCATTAAGCCAGTTGCAGTTTGATTTTTCAAAACTGTATAATGCAAAAGTAGCAATAAAACCCAATTTATTAACTTCTGCATCACCTGAATCTGCAGTTGTCACGCACCCTGCCATTTTTAAAGCAATAGTGAGGATTGTTAAACAATATGGTGGAGTTCCAATTTTAGTTGAATCCCCTGCAGTTCAATCATTACAAAGAGTAATGAAAAAGACGGGATATGATGCGATAGTTACTGAGGAGGATATATTGGTTGCCGATACATCAGATTGCATGATAATCCATAATGAAAATGCACATCATTTCAAACGGTTTGAAGTTCCAAAAATTTTAGCTGAATGCGATCTTCTTATTAATCTTCCCAAATTTAAGACTCATGCATTAACTCACATAACATGTGCAGTAAAGAATTTATTTGGTACCATTCATGGAATGAAAAAATCTCAATGGCATATTAAGGCAAAAAGTAAAGATGAATTTGCCCAGATGCTTTTAGATTTGTACCAAGCATATATTACTGATACTAATCTTCCAAAAACTATCGTAAATATAGTCGATGCGATAACAATTATGGAAGGTGACGGCCCGGGGCCAAGTGGCAAGCCAGCATTTTTAGGGGTGATTGGCGCGTCTTATAATGCAATTGCAATTGATTATGCTCTCTCACAGCTTACTGGTTTTGCCATAGAGAATATACCAACTATTACCATGGGTTTTAAAAGAGGGCTTTGCAGCACACCTGAAAAAATTGAAATTATTAAAGATGCAGGGATTTCTTTAAGATATAAAGCTATTCCTCCAAAAGATGCAGGGTCAACAAAAATTCTTGCAATTCCAATTATAAACAAATTATTAAAAAACATCATGATAGCAAAACCAGTGCCTGATGCTTTAAAATGTACTCTTTGTTATCAATGCAAGCAGATATGCCCCGTAAAAGCAATCAGCAATTCAACAGACGGTAAAGTGCCACACTATGATTATTCAGTTTGTATTCGGTGTTATTGTTGCATGGAAATATGCCCTGAGTCAGCCATATCATTGTCAAAACCATTATTACAACGTATACTGAAATAAATCCTATTTTTGAGGGAAGTTATGAAACATAAAGATACCATACGCAAAATTATCGCCATTGAGATAATTGTTTTTCTTTTAATCATTGTATTTATATGGGTAGAGGAAATATTTGATTTGCCTCATCTACTTTTAAATGCTGAACCCACTCCGGTAAATTATGAAGAAAGCCTTATGGAAACAATTGTTTTTACTGCAATATTCGGCTTTCTGATATATCACAGCATACGGATTTTAATAAAAATACGCAGTTTGGAATCGTACATACGTATATGTGCAGGTTGTAATAAAATTTATGTTGATGAGAATTGGGTAGCACTTGATGAGTATTTTAATGTGTATGCACATAAAAAAACATCGCATGGCTTATGCGATGATTGCAGGAAATATTATAAAAAGTAATTAGCGGAGGAGGGACTCGAACCCCCCACACCACGGATATGAGCCGTGTGCTCTAACCAACTGAGCTACTCCGCCTTGGTAGCGCGGGCAGGATTTGAACCTGCGACCTTTGGGTTATGAGCCCAACGAGCTACCAGCTGCTCCACCGCGCGATCGTTTTAACGAAGTGACAATCTATTTATAATATACATTGTAGTCAATCATTTTTCAAATTCTTTATTGTTATCATTCCCATTTTTCCAAAAAATTGCCGGGAAATAAAATTGCTATTCTGTTTATAAATCATTGGTGTATAGTAATAGTTATTGAAGAAGAAAAACTAAAATTTTTAAAAAATTTTTAATTTTATGAATATTATTGTTGAAATTTTGAAATGTGATATAATACTGTCTATGTTCTCTTTACAAAGAGGGGGTGATATTTTTTAAGGGCTAAAACTATATTTTAGTTTTAGCATTTTGATTATCTAAGAGCGCAAAAAACCCAAAGGAATTATAATCCCCAGGGTGGCGAATTTAAGTTAACCTTAAAAACCATTCTTAATGCATACACTCACCGTAGTGTAGGTGAATTTATAAAGTGAGGTGGTTGCCCATGGAGGGTTTAGGTACACACATTATTGCGGAACTCTTCAACTGCAACGAGTTTCACATCAACAACTTAAAAAAGGTTGAGGAGGTGTTAACGGCCGCAGCCGAACTCTCTAAAGCCACTATCATCCAACCATTCTTTCACAAATTTTCTCCATACGGTATTAGCGGAGTCATCGTCATAGCCGAGTCGCATATCACAATCCATACATGGCCGGAATATGGGTATGCAGCGGTTGACGTCTTCACCTGCGGAGATCACGATTACAGGGTTGCTATCGACTATATCACTGAACAACTGGAAGCAGAGCGATGTGTTCTGTATGAAATGAGGAGAGGTGTAATGAACGGTAGCAAGGTTGAAAATGTTCCAGTAATTAGGGAGGTGGAAAATGTTAACTACATTGACTAACGAAATACTCAAGACGATTCCGACCATTGACCAGTTTGAAAAATTGGGTGCATGGGGATTGTATTGCAGCGTTGATATTCATAACTGCGATCCGGACATTATCCGCGATGCAGAGATGATACGGCAGTATGCGATTCAGTTGTGCGATCTCATTGAAATGAAGCGTTTTGGGGAAACGCAGGTTGTCAATTTTGGTGAGGATGAGCGTGTTGCTGGTTATTCAATGGTGCAGCTAATTGAAACTTCAATGATATCAGGTCACTTTGCAAATCTGACAAATACCGCGTACATTGATATATTCAGCTGCAAATATTATGACCCTGAAGTTGCTGCCCAGTTCTCACTGAGCTACTTCAAGGGTAGCGACTATACACTTAATGTCGCATTACGAAAGTAATCAGTAATTAAGGGGGCGGTACGGGATACCTGTCCCCTTAATCTTTATAAACCTACCAGTTTATTTATCAACGCTAAAGTTTACTATTACCACAATTATATATTCAGGAGGTATAGCATGCCCTTTGAATCAAGTATCTGGATTGAAGAATTGTATGAAATGGAAAATGGAAGGACAATGAAACTTAAGGTAACCGATAAACTTGCAACCTATGATTCCAAGTTTCAGAGAATTGAAATATATGACACCAAGGCTTTTGGAAGGATGTTAGTGCTTGATGGCGTCTTTATGACCACCGAAGTTGATGAGATGGGCTATCATGAGATGCTGGCTCATGTCCCAATGTGTGTTCACCCTAATCCAAAGCGAGTACTTGTTATTGGTGGCGGTGATGGTGGAACATTACGCGAAGTTTTAAAGCACAAAGAAGTGGAAAAAGCTGATATTTGTGAGATAGATGGTGATGTAATACGCCTTTGCCGTGAGTACATGCCTGCCTTATCATGTTCATTTGATGATCCCCGTGTGACAGTATATACCGAAGATGGCGCAAAGTTTATTGCTGAACGGAAAAAAGCGTATGATATTATCCTTGTTGATTCTTCTGATCCCATTGGGCCTGCTGCGGTGCTATTTTCTGAAGAATTTTATAAAAACTTAAGCGAATGCTTAGATGATGATGGAATTGCATCAACACAATCAGAATCAATATTTTATCATCCAAATGTTATAATTACACTGGCGCAATACAATAAAAAGTTTTTCAAAGTGCCTTCATATTATTTTACTATGGTTCCCACATATCCAAGCGGTATGATTGGCTTTTCATTCTGTTCAAAGAAATATCATCCAATAAAGGATTTAAAAGAAGAAAAAGCAAAAGCGCTTACAAGGCAACTCAGGTATTACAATCCTGATATACACAGGGGTGCATTTGCTTTACCACAATTTATACGTTCAAAATTAGAAGGCATCATCTATTAGCATCCAATGACTACCATTGATTGGATCATTGTTGTTGTATATAGTATCTGTGTTATTGGCATTGGGTATTTAATAGGTAAAAAACAAAAAAATCAGGCTGATTATTATATAGCATCACAGAAAGCATCAGCCTGGTTGACAGGGTCATCACTTGCTGCCAATCAGGTAAGCGCAATTAGCCTGATTGGAGTGCCTGCTTTTATAGCTGCCAAACATAATGGAGGGCTAAAATGGTTGCAGTATGAATTAGCCCTCCCATTATCCATGATAGTCCTAGTTCTTTTTGTTATTCCTGCATTCAGGTCATATCATAGTTTTTCCATCTATGAGTGGTTGCATAAGCGATTTGGTATGCAAACACGTATTGTTCTGGCAATGGTTTTTTTAATAAGTAGATCATTAGCTACTGGTGTAGCCATAGTTGCAACGTCATATGTTGTCAGTGTGTTGATTGGCCTTGATATATATGTTTCTATCATAAGTATTTCGTTAATATCACTTATATACACATCTATTGGAGGAATTTTAGCTGATATTTATACTGATGTTATGCAGTTGGCAATATTAATATTCAGCACGGTTTTATTTTGTGGAATCATTATTTATAGCATCAATGGTCAAACTGCTTTTCACATTGATTATCAACGGTTAAAGATATTCAATGTTGCTTCTTTTGGAATAATGGATGGAAACACTTTTTCATTAGCACCGATGTTGTGTGGCGGTTTCTTTTTATATATCTCGTATTATGGTTTTGATCAAAGTCAGGCACAGCGTTTTCTTTCATGTGAAAACACTAATGCTGCTCAAATGGCAGTTATTATAAATACTATAATACGCTTTATCATTGTACTGCTATATTCATTTTTAGGGGTTTTACTATTACTGCTGTTGTCGGTAGATAATAGGTTACAACTTATATTGTCCAATCAGCAACCTGACATGTTGATACCAACATTTATTAAACATTATATTCCTGCAGGGTTAAAGGGAGTAGTGGTTTCCGGTATTCTGGCTGCGTCGATGTCAAGTATGGATTCAGCAATAAATTCATTAAGTGCAATTACCTATAATGATGCATTAAAAATTGCTTGTCAGAAACTTGCATCTATAAGCGATAAAGTTAAATTATTATTATCGCGACTGTTAACTGTTTTTTGGGGCATTATAACAACCCTATTTGCTATCATTTTTGCAGGAAGTAGTGAAACAGTTGTGGAACTGGTTAATAAAATTGGGTCACTATTATATGGGCCAATCTGTGCAGTATTTATTATTGGGATGATAACTAAAAAGAAGATTCATCAGTTTGCTATTATTGGAGGGTTTATAACAGGCATTCTAATCAACGTATTTATATGGCAGTTTTTACCATCAGTGTCATGGATGTGGTGGAATGCTACAGGTTTTGTTGCTGCAATACTTTTCCCTGTAATTTTTTCAGTCTTTACTGATTCAGGATATATTAGCGATAGTAGCTATAATTTGAAAACTATTCCAAAGAGTGCATGGTTTAAGGCGATAGTTCTTGTGATGTGGTTTATGGCAATTATTGGTTTTTATATTATAATTGAAAACGTTTTTCAATAGTCAACATGTTAATTCCATATTGATTTTACATGAGGATATTGTAATATTTTTTGATCGCTGGTTATAACCGGGATATTTAAAATACGTGAAGTAGCTACAATTATCCTATCGGCAGGGTCTTTATGGAATTCTCCAGGAAGATTAACTGAATGTTCGGCTATTGTATTATCAATAGGAATAAACTTTATAAAAGGTGCACTCTCTAATTTTTTAATCCAATCTGATAAGGGTATAGTAATTAAAAGCCTACCATATTTTACAAGCATAGCAATTTCCCATATGCTAATGGAGGATATGTAAATATTATTTCGTTTTTGTGCATTTAGTATTATTCTTTTTGTATTTTTGGGAATATTAGTAAATTCTTGTATCCACCATATACAAACATGAGTATCTAATAAGATCATTTGAAAATATCCCAATCTTCAATACCTACAGGTTCTGTAGGGTTTTCATAGTTTATTATTGAATTTTTTAAATAATGTAAAACATCATCTGTATTTTCGCTATATCGGCTAATCTTAAGTACAGGTTTCCCCCGATCAGTAATAATGACCTCATCACCATTTTTTTCTATATCTCGTAAAATCTTGAGAAGGTTTGGTTTTAATTTAGATTTAGAAACTCGTTTCATTTCCCATTGCCTCATGTAGTAAAAATGACTATGGTACTATGACCATGGTCATGATGATATGTCAAGAATAATATACTGAAAATTTTAGTGGAATCAAGAAAATATCAAACTATGCGGATTCTGTAACGGAATTTTTAATAAATTTTGTTATAATATCACTGTTAATTCCTAAATGTATTTTTATGTACAAAATTTAATTAATGTACACTCCCGCCGCCTTCGGCGGCGGGAGTGTACATGTCTTTATGTTAAATTATTTTTAAGGAATAAATACTGTTATAATATCATCGTTTAATCAATAAAATATTTAAATGCTGATAGTGTTAACAATAATCATTGCCATATCTTCCTGATCAGGTTCAACTCTGTATAGGATTCCATCAGGTGAAGCAATGAGGCTGCGTGCCTGTAAAAAATTTTTATAATCAGATTTAACACCGCATACTTTTACTAGAATAGCATTGGCTAATTGTGCACCTCTAACAAATATATCGTTATCCCGTTTGAATTTTTCCTCAACTGTTTCATTACGCATAAGTGAGAATGTTGGTATGAATATAATTTGTGCTCCTAATTTTTTTAAGGCTATAAAATTTTCATCCTCAAAAACATCAGCGCATATGAGTACGCTGAAACGTATGCCATACGCATTAAAAATAACATGGCCATTGCCAGGTGTAATTTTGCCTTCTTCAGCAAAAAAAAGATTCTGCTTGCGGTAGAAACCTAACATGTTCCCATTATTAAAAACAAAAGTTGTGTTATGTAGTAAATTGCCATTAAGTTCAGGCATAGTGCCGCCTATGACAACTGTTTGTAATTCTTGAGAAAGCGTCTGCATCCGTTTTAACTGCAATGATTGATTGTGTGGTGTTTGTACATGGTTGCCCAGTTTTTTATTTACAAAGAAATATTCCGGAAAGCATACGAAGTGGGGTTTTATATTCTTAAGTTTGTTAACTATTTCATGTGTTAAATGCGTTCCCAGTGGGTACTGATACATTACTATCGTATAATCCATAATAAGGCCTTTTTCCTGGTGTAGACACGTCTATATAAAAAGTCTTTTAACAGTAACTATCGCATAAATAGTATATCATTATTTTTTTATTTTAAAAATTTATGCGATAGCTCATGGTAAAAAAATCTTTTAATTATAATGATTAAAATCTTGACTTGCGATATGTTGCAATATACAATAATGTTAAATAAATATTCAGTATGTGAGGAACTATGAGTACGATACAGACTTTCAGAGTGTATCCATATTTACCGGATAACCTTAAGCCATTGAAAACAATTGCTTATAATATGTGGTGGGTATGGAACTTTGAAGCAATTGAACTATTCCGCCGTCTTAATGTTGAATTATGGCGCGAGTCAAATCATAATCCTGTGGCCCTGTTAGGGATGCTTTCGCAATCTGAACTGGATGAAGCGGCTGATTCAGAAAGTTTCATGGCTCACTTGAAGCGGGTTTCAGAGGAACTGGAATGGCACCTGACAAAAAAATCATGGTTTGAAGAAGCATATCCAACATATAACAACATGCAGATTGCATATTTCAGTGCAGAGTTTGGCATTCACGAATGCCTGCCCATTTATTCCGGTGGTCTTGGTGTTTTGGCAGGGGATCACATAAAATCAGCAAGTGAATTGGGGCTGCCATTTTTTGCGGTTGGACTTTTATACCGGTTGGGTTATTTTCATCAGTATTTAAATATTGATGGCTGGCAGCAGGAACGCTATCCGGAAACTGATTTTCACAACCTTCCTTTGCAGTTGGTGATGAAGGATGATAAGCCATTGATCATTGATGTTGAATTTCCTGGTAGGAATGTATATGCTCAAGTGTGGGAATGCATTATAGGGCGTATACGATTGTACCTGCTGGACACCAATATTTCAGAAAACAGCATTGAGGACCGAACAATCACCGATCAACTCTATGGCGGTGATGTGGAAATGCGTATAAAGCAGGAGATGCTTTTAGGCATTGGTGGTTATAGAATGCTTAAAGCATTGGGTAAAAATATATCAGTCTATCATATGAATGAGGGACATTCGGCTTTCCTGAGTATAGAACGTATCTATGACGCAATGGTTATGCACAAAATGAATTTTAACGAAGCTCTTGAATTTGTTACTGCTGGTACTGTTTTTACTACTCATACACCGGTACCTGCAGGCAATGACAGGTTTTCGCCTGAGTTGATTGATAAATATTTGTCACACTATTACCAGAAGTTAGGGATATCACGTGAAGAGTTTTTAGGTTTAGGAAGGGAAAATCCACAGGATAAACTGGAAACATTCTGTATGACAGTGCTGGCTATAAAGACTGCTGCACATTGCAATGGCGTATCAAAATTGCATGGGGCAGTTTCACGGAAGATGTGGAGTAATATCTGGCCAGGCTTGCCAGTGAATGAAGTGCCCATTCATCATGTAACCAACGGCGTTCAGATATTGTCATGGACATCGGATGAAATGATGCGTTTGCTTAACCGGTATCTGGGTCCACGGTGGATTGATAATCCCGTTGATAAAACTATATGGAAAAATATTGATACCATTCCTGATTCTGAGTTATGGCGCTGCCGTGAACGGTTGCGGGAAAGAGTGGTTGCCTTTGCAAGGAAAAAGTTACGAGAACAACTTATTGCGCGGGGGGCACCACGAGCAGAAGTTGAAAAGGCTGATTCAGTTCTTGATTCAGAGGCTCTCACCATAGGATTTGCACGGCGCTTTGCAACATATAAACGGGCTACACTTATCTTAAAAGATATGCAGCGCCTGGAACGCTTACTCCTTGATAAGGAAAAGCCAGTTCAGATAATATTTGCAGGGAAGGCTCACCCACGCGATAACATGGGTAAAGAATTGATTAAACGTGTGATACATTTAGGAAGGGATGACCGTTTTAGAAGCAAGATAGTGTTTTTAGAAGATTATGATATTAATATTGCACGGTATCTGGTACAGGGAGTGGATGTGTGGTTAAATACACCCATACGTCCTCAGGAAGCATCTGGAACCAGTGGAATGAAGGTTGTTCCTAATGGCGCACTCAATATAAGCGTACTTGATGGATGGTGGCCAGAAGCATTCAATGGAAATAATGGATGGGCAATAGGTAAGGGTGAGGAATACCAGGATCCTGAATATCAGGATGAAGTGGAAAGCTTGTCCCTGTATAATATTCTGGAACAGGAAGTAATTCCGCAATTCTATACAAGGGGTGCTGATGGAATACCTCGTGAGTGGGTTCGTAGAATTAAGGAATCCATGAAGACAATTTTACCGCAATTCAATACCAATAGAATGGTAAAAGAATATACTGAAATGTATTATCTTACTGCCTATGATAGTTACCTAAAATTCAGTAACAATAACTTTAAGGCATCACGAGAACTTGCAAAATGGAAACAAGAGATACGGAAGAAATGGCAACAGGTTGCCATTGAGTCCATTACACATGAAAGCAAAAAAGAAATAATCGTTGGCTCTCAACTAAAAGCAAAAGCTGTTGTTAACCTGGGGGAATTGAAACCTGCTGATGTACAGGTTGAATTATATTTTGGCAACCTTAATCAGAAAGGCGAGATTGAAGAAGGTGCTGCATTGCCCATGCTGATGGTTGAGGATTTAGGCAATAGTAAATATACATACGAAGGCAGGATGCTTTGCCTTAAATCAGGTCAGTTTGGGTTCACGGTGAGAGTTATTCCGTTACATTCTGATATGCCGCGCAAATACGAATCACGGATGATTACTTGGGCGTAATTTTTATATAATCCTGCTGACTTGATCAGCGGGATTATCAAGTCGTTATTATTTAATCAATTTTTAAAATCGTGAGGAATGCTTCCTGTGGTATTTCCACAGAACCAATCTGCTTCAAGCGTTTTTTGCCTTCCTTCTGTTTTTCAAGCAGTTTACGTTTACGGGTGATATCGCCACCGTAGCATTTTGCAGTGACATTTTTTCTAAGCGGTGAAATATTTTCACGGGCAATGATGCGAGAGCCTATCGCCGCCTGAAGTGGAATTTTAAATTGCTGGCGGGGTATAATATCTTTGAGCTTTTCAATAATATCGCGCCCGCGTTTGTAAGCCTTATCTTTATGGACCATAAATGACAGTGCATCAACAGGCTCTTCATTAACAAGAATATCCACTTTGACAATGTCAGAAGCCCTGTAATCAGTAAGTTCATAATCAAATGAGGCATATCCACGTGTGCATGATTTGAGCTTATCATAAAAATTAAACATGATCTCGGCTAACGGTATTTCATAGGTTAACTGCACACGTGTTTGATCAATATATTCCATCCTTTTGTGTATCCCGCGGCATTCACTGACCAGCGCCATGATATTGCCAATATATTCTGATGGCGTTATGATGGTTGCATCCACAAAAGGCTCTTCAATGCGTTCAATCTGCGAAGGGTCAGGCATTTTTACAGGATTATCAATAAGCTGAACACTTCCATCTGTTAACACAACCCTGTATTCAACCGTTGGGGCGGTAGTAATAAGCGCTAATCCAAATTCGCGTTCTAAGCGTTCCTGTACAATTTCCATGTGCAATAAACCTAAATATCCACATCTGAAGCCAAAACCTAATGCGTATGAATTGTCGGGTTCAAAGAAAAGTGCGGCATCATTGAGTTTTAATTTATACAGGGCATCTTTCAGATCATCATAATCGTCGCTTATTGATGGATAAAGGCCTGAGAATACCATTGGTTTTGCTTCGCGGAAACCAACAATTGGCTCAGCTACGGGATTTTGTGCAGATGTTATAGTGTCACCAGTACGGGTGTCGGTTAGCTGTTTTATACCTGCTGTAATATAGCCAACTTCACCAGCAGTCAATTGGGAACGCTTTTCACGCTTTAATCGGAAATGGCCAACCTCGGTTACTTCATATTGTTTTTGATTTGAGAAAAGCATTATCATGTCATCTTCTTTTACAGTGCCATCAAATATTCTTACTTTTGTAACAACGCCAACATACTGGTCAAAATATGAATCAAATATTAATGCCTTTAATGGTGCATCTGGGTTACCCTCTGGTGCAGGGATATTTTCTACAATTTTTTCTAAAAGATCATCTATTCCTGTACCTTCACGTGCTGAAACACAAATGGCAGTTTCAGGATCAAGGCCAAGGCTCTTTTTAATACTTTCCTTAGTACGGGGAATATCAGCATTAGGCATGTCAATTTTGTTTATTACAGGCACTATGGTAAGGTCATTTTCAAGTGCCAGGTACATATTGGCTATTGTTTGAGCTTCAACGCCCTGCGTTGCGTCAACAAGGAGTAGTACGCCTTCGCATGCAGCCAGTGCACGTGAAACTTCGTAGGTGAAGTCCACATGCCCGGGGGTATCAATAAGATTGAATGTATACGTATTACCATTTTTTGATTGATAGCTAAGGGTAATAACATTTGCTTTTATGGTAATGCCGCGCTCGCGTTCAATGTCCATATCGTCAAGAAGCTGGTCAACATGGTTACGCGGGTCAATGGCATTGCACCGCTCAATGATTCGGTCAGCCAATGTTGACTTACCATGGTCAATGTGGGCTATTATAGAGAAATTTCGTATAAACGGTTGTTTCATATATATAATACCTTTCAGGTTCTTTGGAATAAAACTATCAGATAGATGTATACTATAATATAGCGTGTAAAAGAGAAAAAGTAGACTTTTATTTAAAATTAATTGTTGAAATAAAAATGTTACTATTAAAAGAAATACCCCATCAGGTGATAATTATTAGACTGTGAACGTCGCAATGCCAAATAAAGCAAGTATTTTTTAGTGTAAATACATTTTTTCAAACACAATAGATTATACTTAGAGGCGTTATGAAGGTTTTGGTAGTATCTGATTCACATGGGAATATTCAGAAATTAAAGAATATTATCGAAACAGAAAAATCATTTGATTACATCATCCATTGTGGTGATGGTATAAATGATTTAATACATATTCCAATTCCCAGAGATGCGATAGTTATCACAGTGTGTGGTAATATCGATAGGGCAAGAGGAATAGCAGGAAAAACGTGGTTGGTAGAAACCATTTGTGGGTATACATTTTTTATTACGCATGGGGATGAATTTGGTGCGCATCATGATATTACCGGTGTGTGGTCAGAAGCAAAACGATTGGGATGTGACATTGCATGCTTTGGGCATACTCATAGAGCAATGAATGAAAAAACTAGTCCGTATATGTTTAATCCAGGTGCAGCCCAAAGCGGGATGTATGGTGTTATAAATATTTCTAATAATTTGATGTGTGAATTAAAACGGGTGTAGCCAATTACAATAATGTTTCCTTGATTTCTAAGAACCTATCGTGATGTTTAAGAAAAGCAATGACTACAACTGGATCAAAATGTATGCCTGCTTTATCAGATATAATTTTTACTGCTTTTTCATGAGGGAATGCTCGCTTATAAGGCCGCTGTGAAACCAGTGCATCATATACATCAGCAACAGCAACTATACGTGCAGACAAAGGAATATCGTGGCCTTTCAATCCTTTTGGGTAACCTGAACCATCCCAGCGTTCATGATGGTAACATGCAATTTCTTTACCTAAATTAAGATATGACCTGCCAGAAACTTTGCGCTCAGCCTCAGCTATGGTTTCTGCACCTATCACAGTATGTTGCTTCATAATTTCAAATTCATACTCAGTAAGTTTACCAGGTTTAAGTAATATGTGGTCAGGAACTGCAACCTTGCCAATGTCATGAAGCAAGCATGAATTTACAATGTCGCGGATATATTCTTGTGTGATATAATCTTTATAATCAGGGTGTTGCGACAGCTCATGTGCTAAGATTTCAACATAGTGCATGATCCTTTCTAAATGCATGCCCGTTTCTTTATTGCGATATTCTGCTAATTTAGCCAGTGACACGATAGTTACTATTTGAGCATGATGAAGCCGTTGATTGAGTTCTAACGACTCCACTTCCAGCAGTTTTTTCTCAGTTATGTCAATAAAGAAGTAAAGGTGAGCAAAGGGAATATTATGATCATCATGAAGCAGCGATGGCATGCACAGTGTTGTTAATATATTACCGTTTTTTTTCAGCATTGTAATTTCAGCATATGGCTGGTTAATTATTGAATTCATAGTAAAAGATTTTGGTAATATTTGATTATTATCTTCAGAATATATTAATTTATTAAGAGGTGTATTCAGTATTTCAAATGGTTGGAATCCTAAAATTGTTGAAGCCCCTTTATTCCAGCTTGTTATTATTCCATTCAGATCAGTGGTGATGATTCCTATCATCTCATTCTGTAAAATCTTTTCCTGGAATTCAGTAAGATTTTGTATGTGCGCTTCCATTCTTTTCTTTCTTTCAATATCTCGTGCTACTATTTGAATGCCAATAGTATGATCCAGCGGGACTAAACTCATAGCCAATTCATACCATGTATATTTGCCATTACGATTATATAATTGAATTTCAAAAGGCTGGGGATTTGTTCCAGTGTTCAATGAATGTTTCATTATTGTTTGTAGTAAATGTTTTTCATTTTCATCAACAAAATCAAAAAAAGAAGGCTTATGTGATTCAGGATAATCAAGGAGTTTATAAAAAACGGAATTGCCATATACAATTTCGCCTTCAGCTGTACATAAAAGAATGATATCCTGAGTATTTTCAACCAGGTTGCGGTATTTGAGTTCTGATTTAACAAGTTCTTCCTGATTACGCTTGCGATTTATCTCAACAGCAGCAGCATTAAGCAATAACTGGATGAAATCCTTGTTTTCTTCATTTGATGCTTTATCGATAGCTATTGCTATACTTCCTTCAATTTTATGTTTTGAACCTATAGGGTATATAGCAATTATTTCATCTTTAATATATGATAAAAATAAATTTTTGTTATTGATATCTATCTCAGGAAATGTTGTTTCAATTAAAAATTGGATTTCATCGATAGTTTCTATAACAATATCTTTTTCAGTTTTTATTACAGAAAAGAATGGAATATTAGTGTATTCATCGAAATCGAGTTTAATATTTAAAATATTGTCCTGTGCAACCTTCTTCAATAAGCGCTGGAAGTCATCGGGATAGACCTCAACAATCTGAAGCGTATTGACATCACTGCTGAGAAGTGTAACGACACAGTATTTTGCACCTAATTTATTTAATGATTGAGTAATATAACGAATACTTTCATTTATTGTATTGGCTTGCTTTAATGAGTACAGTGTATCTGTTATTAATTCTAATTTTTTTTGTTTTTCTTTAAGTTCTTTAGTTTGTTTATCAACTTCTTCTGCTAATGCCAAGCTGAATTTTTCTATTTTACGTTCAGCTATGATGCGAGTTGTTATATCTTCAAGAATATTTACGACAGCAGATATATTGCCTGAAGGTGCACTGATGGGTGACGCTGTGTATTTAAAAAAACGTGATTGTCCAAAGTATGGGATATTTTGTTCTCGTGTAATTGGTGATGATGTCGCTATTGCTCTCTTAGCAGCACAATCTTCACAGGGATTATTTTGCAAACAAATAAATTCATAGCACTTTTTATTGAGTGGATGCTCAATGCCAAACCAGCTTTTGAATGTATCGTTAGTTTCAATAATTGTGTAGTCATTGTTAATGACAAATATTGCCATTGGAATAGCATTAATAAGTAAATTATATTTTGTTTCTGAAAGAATAATTTTATTTTGATACCGGTATTGGCGTAGTCCGCCGGCAATTAATTTTGTAACAAGCTCAAGTGTTGCAAATTCATCTTCGTCAATTGTTAAATGGCTTTTAGGAAATACAATATCAAAAGAACCTATAACATCTTTTCCGGCAAAGAGAGGAAATGAAAGCACACCTCCAAAAGCGGATGATGATACTATTTTATTTTGAATTTCCGGCGTTAAAATTTGTGATAATTCTTTATTAGCCATTGAGAAATCATGTAGAATTTGATTAAGCGAATAGGTAGCAATGTTATGGCCTATTGTTTTGTCAATATCAAGGTTATCTGATATAATGGTATACCCTCTTAACAGTGAAAACAGTATACTTCTTTTAAATAATGATCTATTGGCAATTAATTTTTTAATATTCAATGAAATACATTGAGGTGTTTTATCTTCTAATTCGATCTCGGGAACCCAAATTTTGATTCTGTTCCAATCAGGGAAAATCAAAAGATGGTCTGTCCCTTCAATATTGGAAAGGCAGGAAATATTGAATAAAGGTATATTTAGTTTTGTCATTACTTTTTTAAGGTTTGTAACGTATTCATTAATTGATGGTGATATATTATGCAGATTGGCTATCTGTAAAAGAAGCTGAATAGTGTGGTCACTATATATAGTATTTGATTGTATTTCCATGCAATAATTTTAGATTATAATTTATAAATAAAAGAATTTTCGTTTCCATAGCTATAATAGTGTGTTTAAAAAAGCAAGTAAAATAATTCAGTCCAGTTGGATTTTTATGGGATATATGCCTATTATAATAATTTTAGAAATATGATTATATAGCATGGACATCATAAAAAAATCTTGACATCTATACAAAAGTATAGATAATTTGTTATATTGTAAAACAAATCGTCATGAGGTCAGCATGCCAACCTTTGTACATATTTCTGACACACATTTAGGATTTAATGATTTTGATAAAATAAACTATGATGGCATTAATCAGCGCGAGGCTGATGTGTACAATGCCTTTGCCAATGCTGTTGACAGTATGTTGCAACTAAAACCTGATTTTGTGCTGCATACGGGTGATTTGTTTCACCGTGCTTCGCCTTCTAACCGTGCTATGATACAGGGATTACAGCATATAAAGCGAATAACAAAGGCTGGAATACCTTTTATTGTCATTGCTGGAAATCATTCAACACCCAAAACAGTCTACACAAGCCCAATATTGCAGGCATTGCAAACCATTGATGGTGTATATGCCGTATACAATCAAAAATATGAATGCATTTCAATGGACGGAATTCATTTTCATTGCTTGCCTCATATTCATGATGATATAGCGTATAATAATGAAATTAACGCTCTTACACCAAAAACTGGCATAAACATACTTTTGATGCATACATCGCTTGGCAAGGAATATCTTTTAGATGAATATGGTGAACGAATTTTTCCTGAAGAAAGCTACCCGTTGCTGAAAGAATTTAATTACATTGCTTTGGGGCACTGGCATAATTTTCAGATTTTGCCACAGTGGGGCAATGCCTGCTACTGTGGCTCAACGGAACGATTCAGTGACAGGGAAGCTGGCAAGCTAAAAGGTTTTGTTACAGTAACTATCGATACACAAACACACATAGAATTTACTTCCATTCCTATACGTGATTGGATGCGCTTAGATATAAAAAAGTGCAGCACGCTTTCACTGGAAGACATAAAAAAAACAATACAAAAGCTTTCTACAGCGGTTAACGATGGAGCAATTGTAAGTATTTATCTTCATGACATAAATCCGCATCAGAGTGTTGCTGTCAGCAATGTATGGATTGCCCAGCAATTTCCTCAGGCACTCGTGGTGTTACCCAGAAGAATTTTTCAAGCACAACATGGCGATAGTTCATCATATAGGGAACATGTTTCAATAGAAGAAGTGTTTGCAGCGTACTGCAAAACCGAGATTAAAGATGAAAAAGAAAGAGAAGCCGTTGAAGCATTGGGGAAGCAATATTTTTTGAAATACCGTGAACTATCTTTTGACATAAAGGAATAGTCCATGATTATACAATCGCTTGTATTAAAAAATTTTCGTCAATACCGTGATGCCACTATTGAGTTTAAAGAAGGACTCATTGGCATTATTGGAAAAAATGGCAGTGGCAAGAGTACTATTTTTAGTGCAATTGTATGTGCCCTTTACGGTGTTTTGCCAACCACCAGGGAGTATATTCGTTCAGCATTTGCTGAGGATAATGCTACAGTTGCTATTGAATTAGTTTTTGAAGTAGATAACAATCACTATCATGTGGTACGGGAATATAGAGGGAGAAGTTTACAGGCACATGCTTCATTATTCAAAAATAATAGTGCGATAGCTACCAGCGCTACTGATGTAACAAAATCTTTGGAAGATATTATTGGGATGCCACAGGATGCGTTTATGCATTCAGTATTTGCAGCGCAGGGCGAACTAAGGCAAATATCAGATACCAGAGGTGCTGATCGCAGAGAACTCATCAGGAAAATAATGGGCTTCAGTATGCTGGATGATATTTTGCAAATGATTCGCGATGACAGAAATGATAAAAGGCGATTTATTGAAGGGCAGCAGGTAATGCTTTTAAGAGAGGAAGAAATAAAATCAAAAGAGTCTGAACTGGAAAGCCATTATCAGGAACTATCGCACAAAGAAAAAACAGTAGACGAATTGCAAAAAAACCATGAAACACTTTCACAAATGTTTTTAAAGGCACAAAAGAAATTTGAACAGCAGCAGGAGCTTTATAGAAAGCACAATGATTTAATAAAAAAAGAGACGCAACTACAGGCACATTTGGATAACTGCGCACACAATATTGCTGAGGCAAAAGAAAGATTAAAACAACTGGAAAATTCAAAAGTTGAACACGAAAAGCTATATAGCCAGGAACAAAAATACAATGTATGTAAAAAGCAGAAAGAGCAGTTTGAACATGCTCGAGCAATGAATATGAAGAAACAGGGGTTGCAAAAGCAATATGATGAACTTATTTCCGAGTTACAAGAAAAGGAAAAAAGCATTGAAGCAGAGAAGGAAGAGCTGCAAAAGCTTGATAACCTTGAAACAATGATTAAGCAATATGAAAGCAGAAAAAAGGAAATAGAAAAAACAGTACAGTCTTTACAGGGAAGGCTTTATGAAATAAGGGAGAATATAGGCGGCATTGAGAAGTCTGTTAAAGACCGCAAAAAGCATATTGAGCAGATTAAAAAACTTGGCAAAAAAGCTGAATGCCCTGTATGTTTGCGCCCGTTACATGAGGCGTATGATGCAACAATAGCACGGCTAAATGCTGAAATTGAAGGATATGAAAATAAAGAAAAAGCACAATTAAAAAGTGATGCAGAAAAAACAGAATTAATGATGAAAAACGCTGAGAACGAATTAAAAGAAGTTGATACACAACGAAATACTCTTCAGCAGCAGAAAGCACAATTATTAGAGAAAAAGAAAAATGTTGAAAAAGCGCTTGATGAGTTAAGAAAGAAAAAAGAAAATCTGAATGCCATAAACTTACAGTTACGGGAATTGGGTTATATTGTATTCGATGAACGTGAGTATGAAAGGGTAGTAGAAGAATATACTAATCTAGAAGCTATCCATACCAGGTTTATTGGGTTGGATGCACAGATACGGGAAATTCCTGTTGTACAGCAAAAAATTGAACAGCTTGAAAAACAGAAAAACGAACTTACATCTGAAATAAAAATAATTACCGAAAGTATTACCAATACAGCCTTTTCTGAAAAATTGTATAATGAAATAAAAAACGAATATGAGTCAACCTTACAGGAAAAAGAAAAAATAACCAAGAAATTGAGTGAAGAAAGATTAATATATAATGATATTAAAAATGCAATAAATAAGATTGTTAGTGAGCTTGAAAAAGATAAACAAAATCGTAAAAGGATTGAAGCTACTAAAAATGAATTTGAATCATTGCAAAGGCTTGAAAAAGTTATGGATGGGTTCAGGGAGTCAGTGTTACAGATGGCAAAACCTGTAATTGCAAATTATGCCAGTAGTCTTTTTAATCAGTTAACACAGGGGCGATATCAGGCAATTGAAATGGATGATAATTTTAATTTTTTAATTATGGATGATGGTAAATGGTACCCTTTAAGCAGATTTTCAGGTGGAGAAATTGATTGTGCCAATCTTTGTTTAAGGATTGCCATCAGTAATGCTATTAGAGATTTCAGCGGCAGTGGTGCGGTTGGATTCATGGCGTTTGATGAAATTTTTGGGAGCCAGGATAATGACCGCAGGAATGCAATAATTAATGCATTGTACGGCCTTCAGGAGCAATACCGTCAGATTTTCATCATTTCGCATATTGATGATGTGAAGGAATTATTTCCTTCCATATTGCATATACAGACATCTGCTGGTGGATCAAAGGCGGTATGGATGTAGCAATGTGTTTGACTTTTATATAATACTATACTACATTATAGTAACATTATTATTTCAGAGTAGCGCAAAACTTCTGCGAGTTATTTTGCATAAAAGGATTTTGGCTATGGTTTGATTCATTACAGTTAAAAAATATCACTTTTGATTGTCAAAAGATTTAAGAATATTTTTTGGAGGTATTGAATGAAAGAAAATAGCCAATTAAAGCAAAATCGCAAGCTTATTATTTTTCTTACAATTTTTGGATTAGGTATCACTTTAGCAGGGATTCTCATGATCAAAAGGGCACAGGAAAGCTTGTATTGGCCTGTGGCTGACGGTGTCATTGTTGCATCGCATGAAACTTCTTATGTTGAAAAGGGAAAAATTCGCCGTTATGCAGATGTTAAATATTCGTTTAAGGTTAATGGGGAAGAATATATTGCAAGTGGAATAACATATAAAGATTTAAACAGGCCAATTAACGAAACACTGGCAAAATATCCGGTAGGACGCAAAGTTAAAGTGTATTACAATCCTGATGATCCAGTCATTGCAGTGTTGGAGCCGGGTGCAACATGGGAAAGCTATCAAGGGTTTGTATTGGGTATTCTCATTCTTATTGTTGATATTGGTGTAATAGTTTACTATAAAAGAAAAGACATGAATGTGGTGGCGAAAAGTGATAATCCCATTAAAGCAACTTAGAGTGGATTAAGCGATATAGACAAGTCAATAATCTACAATAAAAAGATATGAATACGTGGTCGGTAATTTTAATTGGAGGAATAAGATATGAAGATATCACGACAAAATTTTTTACTTAAAGTTGGCCAATCAATTTCAGCGTTTTTGCTGCCGTATTTTGGTTCTATTAAAAATGCTTTTGGTACTACTAATCCCTCAAAAGTAGATTTAGTAGTGGTAAAAACTGAAAACATAACTCAAAAAGCTATATATGCAATGGTTGAAAAAGGTTTAAAAGAGATAGGTGGGATTGAACGGTTTGTTAAAAAGGGTGCAAAAGTAGTCATAAAACCAAATATTGGATTTAATTCAGATCCACAGCGGGCACATACAACAAATCCAATCTTAGTTGAAGCTGTTGCCACAATGTGTAAAAAAGCAGGAGGAAAAGTTGCAATAATGGATAGGCCAGTGCATAATGCGCGCCTTTGCTATCGTTCAAGCAGAATTGAGGATGCTGCAAAAAAAGCTGATGTAGAGTATGTGTTTATGAACAGGGATAAATTCAAAACAGTTGAAGTCCCAGGCGGACTTAATTTAGATACATTGGATGTATATGAAGATATACTGGAAGCTGATTGCATCATCAACATGCCCATTGCAAAACATCATAGTGCAGCAGGCCTGACGCTTGCCATGAAAAACTTGATGGGTGTCATTGGCGGTAATCGTGGTTACTATCACATAAACTTACATAAAAATATTGTGGATTTCAATAAAGCTGTAAAAGTGAACCTTGTCATTTTAGATGGGTTACGCATATTAACAAAGCATGGTCCTTCATCAGGAAGCCCTGAAGACATAAAAGAAACAAAGACGCTTATTTTTGGTACCAATCCTGTTATAGTGGATGCGTATGCGACGCAGCATTTGTTTGGCATTGAACCATCTTCTATTGGCTATCTCAACCTGGCAGCACAATCAGGTATGGGAAGCATTAATATTAATACATATTCCACAATAACAAGAACAGTATGAAATCAAAGCACTGGTCCATTTACAGGGCAATTGGTCAGCTTTTGTTATGGTTTGTGTTTGTTAGTAGCATCGTCTATCTGCATGATCCCATATCTGATGTAAGTATTGGATTTTATCCTTCACTTTCCATGCACAGTATAACCATTGGATACTTAACAGGGCATACGATAAAATATGCTTTGTTAGGGATAGGGGTTTTTATTTTAACTTTTTTACTTGGAAGGTTTTTTTGCGGTTGGGTTTGTCCGTTGGGAGCAACTATTGATGCATCTGATTCAATTATAAAACCACAAGAAAAAGCCAAAACTATACAGAAAAAAAGTAGAATAAAATTTTTAGTATTATTAGCTTCAATATTTGTAGCACTTTTAGGCTTTAATGCAACAGGGTATATTGATCCAATTACCATTGTATATCGCGGGTATGAATTATTTTTATATCCGTTTGTATCATTCATAGGGTCAGAGCCACTATCATGGATTTTGCCAGGATATCAGGCGCGTGATCATCCGTTTTATTATTACAACTGGGCATGGGTAGCTTTAATATTTTTTGCTATCCTGGGATTATCTTCATTTTTTAGGCGATTCTGGTGCAGGGTGCTGTGCCCATTAGGTGCACTGTATGCGATTGCTTCACATCTTTCACTGTTTCGAAGGGTTGTTGATACAAATAAGTGTACTCATTGTGGGGCATGTGTTAAAGGATGCCGTATGGGGGCGATAGTTACCGACGGCGTTGGCACAATAGAGCATGAATGTATTAAATGTTTTGATTGCCTGAAAAACTGTAATTATGAAGCTGTTTCTTTTAAGTTTGTCCTGCCTTTCAAGGCCAAAAGTGCCCAGGCTCCTGGTAAAGGAATCACTCGCAAGGATTTACTCATTGCAACAGCATCATCGGTAATGATTGCTGCAAGTAAGGTATCACTTTTTGCAGCATCACACGATAGTTTTATTATAAGGCCACCAGGTGCATTGAATGAATCGCAATTTTTGGATGCATGTATTCGCTGCGGGCAGTGTATGAATGTGTGCCCCACCAATGCGCTGCATCCATGCGTTGTTGAAGCTTCTTTTTATGGGATGTTCACTCCACGTCTGATATCGCGCATTGGTTACTGTGATTTTACCTGTACACGGTGCGGTCATGTTTGCCCTACAGGTGCTATACAGGAACTATCGCTTAAGCAAAAACAAAAGTTTGTTATTGGTACCGCGTATATAGTGCGGAATGTCTGTATACCATGGTCAGAAAGCCGTAACTGCATTGTATGTGAAGAAGTGTGTCCGGTTGAAAAAAAGGCAATAACACTTGAAAAAAAGATTGTGAAAAACAAAGATGGTGTGTTTGTTGAAGTTTTGTTGCCGGTAGTACATGAGGACAGATGTATAGGATGTGGTATCTGTGAAAACAGGTGCCCGGTGAGTGGACGGTCAGCCATCGTGGTGCGTAAACCAAAGTTGAGCCTTGGGGAACAGTATGGATAATGGAAAACAGTATGAAGCTAGTGTTGCAAAAAAAGTAACCTGGATTGGGATGGTAGCCAATATACTGCTGTCCGCATTTAAATTTGTTGCAGGAATTGTGGGACACAGCCAGGCAATGGTTGCAGATGGAGTACATAGCTTTTCTGATTTGACCACTGATATTGCTGTGCTTATAGGCATTAAATACTGGGCAAGTCCAGCTGATGAAGATCATCCATACGGGCATGAACGCATAGAAAGTATTGTTACAGCGTTTATAGCAATAGCGCTGTTTATTGTTGGTTGTGGCATTGCGTATAATGGTATTGTGACAGCATTTGAACCTGATACAAAAAGCCCAGAAGCCATTGCGCTGATTGCTGCAGTTGTTTCTATTATAACAAAGGAATGGCTTTATCAGTGGACTGTGAAAAAGGGAAAAGAAATTGATTCTTCCTCAGTTATGGCTAATGCATGGCATCATCGCTCTGATGCATTGAGTTCCATCCCGGCACTTATAGCAGTTGCACTGGCAATGGCACATCCATCATTAGCTTTCTTTGACCATGTTGGTGCAGTGGTTGTTGCTGTGTTTATTATTAAGGTTTCATTTGACATTTTAAAGCCTGTGGTGATGGAACTTTCCGATAAGGGGGCTTCGCAGACACAGGTCAATACAATAGATTCAATTGCGATGAAGGTGGATGGAGTAAAAGAAGTGCATAGTATACGGTCAAGGCGCGTTGGCAGTGGCTATTTTGTTGACCTTCATGTATTGGTTGATGGCAACATGTCGGTACAGGATGGCCATGATATAGCACGGGATGTAAAGCATCAGCTTTTAAATAAGGGTCCAAAGGTGTTGGATGTAATAGTTCATTTAGAACCGTATGAAACATCATCAAAAAAGAAGAACGGTTGAAATTAATGTGTAATCAATAAAGAACAAGTGAAGGAATATACAGTAACCATACGATTTTATGAAGAGTTGAATGACTTTTTGCCCTATGATAAGCGGAAAGTGGCATTTGCAGTAACATGGAAAGGAAAACGCAGTATTAAGGATTTAATTGAATCATTAGGTGTTCCACATGTTGAGGTGGACCTGATTTTAGTTAATGGTGTTTCAGTTGGATTTGAATATCTTGTCCAAAATGATGATTATATCAGTGTTTATCCGGTATTTGAACAGTTCAATATACGAAATATAACACGCCTTCGTCCTGAAGTGCTTCGCAATCCCACGTTTGTGTGCGATGTACATTTGCGTAAGCTTGTTAAGTATTTGCGCTTGTTTGGCTTTGATGTTTTGTATGATGAAACATGGGATGATAAAGATTTAGCCCAAATTGCAGCTCAGCAAAAGCGTATTTTATTAACCCGTGACCGACAGTTACTGATGAGAAAGATTGTTGATAGGGGATTAATTGTCCGCAATACCAGCCCGCAGAAACAAATTGTAGAAATCTTGGACAGGCTTGACCTTTGGGGCATGATTAATCCTTTTAGCCGATGCATTATGTGTAATGGTACGGTTATTGAGTTACATGAAAACTCAGAGGAATTTCAAAAAGATAAGAAACGAATCCCCCCAGGGGTTTTAAGCTGGTGTAAAGTGTATTACAAATGTTTGAATTGTGGCAGGATATACTGGGAAGGCAGTCACTATGAAAAGCTTACAAAAAAGATAGAAACCATAATCAGTCAAAAACCTGATAAGTGATGATTAGCTGCATGAAACGTCAATAGTAATTCTGCGGGCTGCTTTACGTTTTGGGGCTTGTGTCCATAAAATTTTTCTATGTCTCTCATTTCTTTGTCTGAAATAGCGGGTAAGCTTTTTAAAACAATTCAACCGTTAGTTTGAAATAAAAATATCGCTTGATGATTCATATTACACATATAAAAACCTATCATAGGATCATTGTTTTCTTACTAAACTATGATGAAATTATTAATATCTTTAAGAATTGGAATATAGCATGCGATAAAATGAAAAAGGGGGATTATGAAGATTTTGCTTGGCTATTGTGTTGAGAAGGAACATCGGAATGATTATTATATTGCCTTATTACCGGTTGGCATTGTTTCCATTGCTTCATATCTTTCACATAAAGGATATAATGT
>Ga0209381_1001235_pt1 | contig 43892 bp, 49 predicted proteins | sample DewCreD2012metaG_FD_184111 | JGI IMG/M metagenome (GOLD analysis project Ga0209381, IMG submission 184111) | Hot spring sediment bacterial and archeal communities from British Columbia, Canada, to study Microbial Dark Matter (Phase II) - Dewar... ... | reverse complement strand
GCCAGATAAGCGTTTGATTTAACCGCAGAGTTCGCTGAGAACGCAGAGAAATTTCTGGCAACTCTGCGGACACTGCGTGCTCTGCGGTGCAATTTAAGAAAAGTCGCCCCCATTCTGAAATGCACCCCTTCGAGATCCGGCGCTGGGAATTTGCGCCAAACTATGGTATCATGGAAATGATAACAGGTAAATGAGGTAAAACAATGGATACGCAAAAGTATACCAAGCATAGCGAGAAAGAAGGCCATGCCTTACAGTTATCCATTCCTGATTCTGTAGCGCAAGCGATCCGCATGCCAGAGAAATACAGAGAGCAAAATCTGCTCATCGAGTTAGCCGTTGCGCTGTATGCACAAGAGGCTTTGTCTTTTGGCAAAGCGCGCGAACTGGCCGGGATGTCCGCATACGAATTCGGCCAACTCTTGGGTCGCCGTGAGATTCCACGTCACTATGGAGCATCAGAACTAGAGGATGACCTGCGCTATGCCCGTGGTGAGTCATACGTCGCCAGTGCTGAACCTGGCCATTATTGGCCGGCTGCCGCTCCTTCAGCAACAGTTTGGTGAAATTTGGCTCCCCCCAGTCGTGATCTCTGAATTGCGCATTGGTGAATCATAGTTTAGGAGAAGCATCATGAGAAAAGCACTACAATTAACCGCTGTGATCGAACGCGAGGATGACGGTTACGTAGCCACGTGTCCAGAACTGGATGTCGTGAGTCAGGGCGATACGATTGAGCAAGCACGGATGAATCTGCTGGAAGCCGTCGAAGGATTCTTCGAAGTCGCATCCCCCTCTGAGATCAAGCGCAGGTTAAAGACAGAGACCTATGTGATGCCCATTATGCCGACCGCGCCAAGTATGAGACGGGTATCTCATGCCTAAATTGCGTGTCCTTTCCGGCCAAGAGGTGTGCAAAATCATGTCCCAACATGGTTTTGTGGAAGTGCGGCGAAAAGGAAGCCATATCATCATGCAGAAAAAGGAAAAACTAACGACGATCACTGTCCCCGTACCTGATCATCAAGAATTGCGGGTCGGCACGCTTACGGGGATCATAAGACAGTCTGGCCTGCCACGCTCACTCTTCGAAACAAAATGATTGACATTGCCCTCCGCATTGACATCCCGTCCCAACGCCCGCTCTCGCCGGCGACCGTCTCCGCGCGCGCCATCAACGCCGCGCCAACCCGCACCAACGAGGACGGAATGTTGAACCGCGACTGTCTACATTCGCAGAATCTCGCGCCCAGTCTGATAAAAGATTCGCGTAGATTAGCACGATTAGCGGTTTATTTCCCGACTACGAGACTAGCGACTATCCGACTAACGACCACCCGACTAACGACTACCCGACTACCAACCAAAGGACTCTTCCGTGTCTGACATCGTCATCCAAGCCGAAAATCTGGGCAAGAAATACATCATCGGCCACCAGACCGAGCGCGGCCGCTACGTGGCCCTGCGCGACGTCCTGGCGCAAAACGCGCGCAAAGTTTGCGCCGCGCCTTCTGGCGCACCACCGCCGACCTGCTGCGCGGCAAGCCGATCATCCAGGGCAACCACCTGGAAGAAGTCTGGGCGCTCAAGGACGTGAGCTTCGAGATCCGCCGCGGAGAAACCGTGGGCATCATCGGGCGCAACGGCGCGGGCAAGAGCACGGTGTTGCGCAGACGCAACACTTGGTTGCGCAGACGCAACACTTGGTTGCGCAGACGCAACACTTGGTTGCGCAGACGCAACACTTGGCTCAAAATCCTCAGCCGCATCACCGAGCCGAGCGCCGGGCGGGTGACGATCAAGGGCCGCGTGGCCAGCCTGCTGGAGGTGGGCACGGGCTTTCACCCCGAGCTGACCGGGCGGGAGAACATCTACGAAAACGGTGTTATACTTGGGATGAGGTGAAGCAAGGCGGAGACCATTGAAGATTGGGAGTTGTTTAGTGCTGTTATGAAATGAAGCAGAGGAGGATGTTTGCGATGAATACGCGGATAACGACGCCCTTCCAGCAGGCGCTTGAGTTTGTTGAGCAATTATCTGTGGTGGATCAAGAAGCACTCCTTGAGGTGGTGCGTCGGAGACTCGTCGAGCAACGCCGGCGTGAAATCGCAGCAAACGCACAAGCGACCCTACAAGCCCTCCGTGAAGGCCGCGCGAGTTATGGCACATTGGATGATTTGCGTCGAGATCTAACTGGTGAAGCATGAGAAAGCTCGTCTGGGATAGTAGTTTCCGTCGCGCCTTCAAGAAAAGGACGCGCAATAATCCGCTCCTGGAAACAAGCATCCTGGATACAATCGCGTTACTGATCGAGGAGCCGTTCCATCCAAGCCTCAAAACACATAAACTTCGGGGGACGCTTGAAGGATTATAGGCCTGTTGGGTAGAGTATGATTGTAGAATCGTTTTCTTCTTTGCCCCAGATCCTGATGGAGGCGAAGATGCCATCGTATTGGTCGATATCGGTACACACAATCAAGTTTATTAACCCGAATCCAAGACATAAAGCCTTTCATCCTGTCAATCCTGTTAATCCTGTCCAATTTCCTAAACGGAGCTTTACCCCGTGACTGACATCGTCATCCAAGCCGAGAGCCTGGGCAAGAAATACACCATCGGCCACCAGACGGAGCGCGGGCGCTACCTGGCCCTGCGCGACGTCAACGCAAAGCTTTCGCCATCTGCCATTTGCCATTTGCCATTCTCCCTTCTCCACCGGAAGAGGTCTGGGCGCTCAAGGTTATAAGCTCTGAGGTTCGGCGCGCGCGGGTATGATAAAGAAAATATGGTAGAATTGGGATCGGCAGAATACGTGGGAGAGAAAGAAATGATCAGGCGAAGACAAACTAGACACCCCAAATGAGGTCACCAGAATAGAGTGGGTAAACCGCCTGAAAAATTCGAACTATATGCCAGGGAACAAAAGTAACGCCTCACCAGACACAACACTTTTTGTGCATGAGCGAGCTATCGTTGAGCCAGGCGCTCACATCGGCAAGCATACGCGTGTGTGGGCCTTTGCGCATATCCTGCCGGGCGCTGTGATCGGCGAAGATTGCAATGTGTGCGACCACGTCTTTGTCGAAAACGACGTCGTGATTGGCGACCGTGTGACCATCAAGTGCGGGGTCCAGATCTGGGACGGTGTCACGCTGGAAGACGGTGTCTTTATCGGGCCAAACGCCACGTTCACCAACGACCCCTTCCCACGCAGCAAGCAATATCCCGAAGCCTTTGCCCGCACGATTGTGCGGCATGGGGCATCGATTGGGGCGAACGCCACCATCTTGCCAGGTATTGAAATCGGCCAGAACGCGATGGTGGGAGCCGGGGCGGTGGTCACACGCAGCGTGCCGCCTAACGCGATCGTCGCCGGGAATCCCACACGCATCATGGGGTATGCTTCCGCAGTCGAGCGAGAACCTGCCAAAGTGGTATCGGGCGCATCGGCAGAACCGGGCAAGCCGGTTGAGATCATCGGCGACGCCAGGCTCTATCAGATGCCCAGGATTTTGGATATGCGCGGCGACCTCTCCGTGGGCGAGTACGGCAAGGACTTGCCCTTTTTGCCCCACCGCTATTTTCTCGTATACAACGTGCCCTCGAAAGAGGTGCGCGGCGAACACGCCCATAAAACGCTGCATCAATTCCTGATCTGCGTGCGCGGTTCCTGTTCGGTGGTCGTCGATGACGGCCGCGATCGCCGCGAGGTCGTCCTCGATGACCCTTCAGTGGGGCTTTATCTGCCCCCTATGGTGTGGGCGACCCAGTACAATTACACAGCCGACGCGCTTCTGCTGGTGCTGGCATCGGATCCTTATGATGCCGATGACTACATCCGCAACTACGATGCGTATATCACGCTTAAGGCGCAACAAGCATGAACTTATCCGTCCCGTTTCTCGATCTTGGTGCCACCTACCGCGAGTTGAAAGACGAGTTGGATGCTGCCTACCAACGCGTGATGGCGTCCGGGTGGTATATTTTAGGCGAGGAAGTCGAAGCCTTTGAGCAAGAATTTGCCGCCTACTGCGGTGTGGAACATTGTATCGGCGTAGCCAGCGGCCTCGATGCCCTGGAGTTGATCGTCCGCGCCTACGGGATCGGTCCTGGGGACGAGGTCATTGTCCCCTCCAACACCTACATCGCCACGTGGCTGGCGGTCTCCCATGCCGGCGCAACGCCCGTGCCGGTGGAACCGGTCGAGCGGACTTACAACATCAACCCGAACAACATCGAACAAGCGATTACAACGCGCACCAAGGCGATTATGCCGGTTCACTTGTATGGGCAAACCGCAGATATGGACCCAATCAACGCCATTGCCAGGCGCTACGGGTTGAAGGTGATCGAGGATGCGGCGCAGGCGCATGGCGCGCGCTACAAGGGGCAGTGTGCAGGCAGTCTTGCCGATGCCGCCGGGTGGAGCTTTTACCCCAGCAAGAACCTGGGGGCTTATGGAGATGCGGGAGCGATCACCACAAACGACGCCGCATTGGCAGACCGTGTGCGTTTGTTGCGCAACTATGGTTCCCGGATCAAGTATCGTAACGAGGTGCCAGGGTTCAACTCGCGGATAGACCCGCTTCAAGCCGCCTTCCTCCGCGTCAGGCTCAAGCATTTGGATGCGTGGAATGCGCGACGATCCGAACAAGCAGAGCGCTACTTGAGCGGATTGCGAGATACGGATTTGCTCTTGCCGGTCGTGCCCGACGAGATGTCGCCAATCTGGCACGTCTTTGTGGTGTGGACTCGCGAGCGGGATCTATTGCAGACCCGGCTGCGGGAGAAGGGCATCGGCACACTCGTTCATTACCCGTTGCCACCTCATTTACAGCCGGCCTACCAGCATTTTGGGTTCGCGGAGGGTACTTTTCCCATCAGTGAACGCATCCATAGAGAAGTGTTGAACCTACCGATTGGCCCGCACCTCACGCTCGAGAAAGTCTCTCAGGTGATTGACGTGATCAATGAGTACAATATGCACTATCTGGAAGCATCGTGAACGACGACTCATGGACTGAGCAACAGCCGGCATACCGTGCCATCTTTAAGGCGACCTCGTTGTTCGGGGGTGTGCAGGTTTTCAACATTCTGATTGCCATCGCCTGTTCCAAAATCGTCGCCGTGCTGCTCGGCCCTGCCGGTATGGGCATCGCCGGGTTGCTGACCTCCACAACCTCGCTCATCGGGGGTTTGACCAATTTTGGCCTGGGGACCAGCGCCGTCAAGAACGTGGCCGCCGCAGATGCTTCGGGCGATCCAGAAAAAGTTGCCACAGTCGTCGGCGTCTTGCGCCGCCTGGTCTGGATCACCGGGCTGTTGGGCGCAGCGGTCACACTGGCGCTCTCACCCTGGCTCAGCCAATTGACCTTTGGCAACCGCGACTATACCCTGGCATTTGTCTGGATTTCGGTGACATTGCTGTTTTCCCAGCTCAGCTCGGGGCAGATGGTGATTTTGCAAGGTATGCGCAAACTGCGCTATCTGGCCCAGGCCAATATGGCAGGCGCAGTGCTGGGGCTGGTAATATCCGCGCCGATCTATTATCTTTGGGGTGTAAATGGCATCGTACCCGCCATCATTGCCAGCTCTCTGTTATCTCTGGCGCTGTCCTGGTATTTTGCCCGCCAAGTGTCCCTACAGAAGGTAAAAATAAACCAGGGAACAACCTTAGTTGAGGGCCGGGATATGCTCAGAATGGGAATCATGCTCAGTCTGAGTGGCCTGATCGCCACGGGCACGGCCTACATCGTGCACATGTTCATCAGTAACACAGGCGGGGTCGAACAGGTGGGCTTGTACAAGGCCGGTTTCGCCATCATCACGACCTACGTGGGCATGGTTTTTACGGCGATGGGCACCGACTATTACCCGCGCTTGTCCGAGGTCGCCAGCGACAACGAACTGGCAAGAGGGCTGATCAATCAGCAGGCCGAGGTAGCCGTTCTGATCCTGGCGCCTATCTTGGCCGTCTTTTTGATATTCATCAACTGGATACTCGTCCTTTTATACTCTAAGGAATTTCTCGCAGTGAGTGGGATGATCCATTGGGCTGCTCTGGGTATGTATTTCCGGGCGGTCAGTTGGACGATTGCTTTCATCCTTCTAGCGAAGGGGGCTTCCTGGCTCTATTTCTGGAACGAGTTGGCTGCCAGTCTCTATATGCTGGTACTTAACCTCGTTGGTTACAGGTTCGCCGGTCTGGAAGGTATGGGCGTCTCTTTTTTGATGGGTTATGTGATCTATCTGTTTCAGGTTTATATTGTTGCCAGGCGCAGATATTCTTTCCGTTTTGACAAAGTTTTCTACCGGCCGTTCGGTTTGCAGTTGCTTCTAGGTTCGTTGTGTTTTGCGACTGTCAAGGTATTGGAGGCACCCTGGTCGTATTTGATTGGCGTTCCGTTGGTCCTGACCTCTGGATTCTACTCGCTCTACGAGCTTGAGAAACGACTGGACTTTGGGTCAATCATTGGATTGTGTTTGAGAAGAGCGGCAATTCTTTGCCAGAGAAAGAGGTAGAAACGTGAGCTCGCCGCAGATCAGCGTGGTTATTCCAGTCTACAATGGGGAAGAGTACTTGAGCCACACTTTAGATTCCCTACTGCAGCAGTCGTTTAGCAATTTCGAGGTTCTATTGATTGATGACTGCTCGACAGACGAGAGCAATTCAATCCTGCAACTCTATATGCTGCAAGACTCAAGAGTACACGTAATAAAGACGGATTCAAATCAAGGCATAGTTCCCAAAGTTATCAACAGATTTGCCATTCCTCGGCTTCGTGGACAGTACTATGTGTATGCTTCTCAGGATGACATATTTTCCCAAGATTGGCTAGAGAGGATGTTCGCTCGGGCCTCGGAGACTGAGGCGGACGCAGTTTTACCCGATTTGATATTCTATTACGAGCGTGAACCAGGGAGGAACCATGCTCTAGTCGGTGTAAACGGAGACCGCGATATAGTTTTGTCAAATAGAGAAGCGGTGATCCTATCTTTGGATTGGCAGATACCAGGCAATGCCCTATGGAGAACTCAGTTGATTCAGAAGATTAGGTATGCCGATTTTGGCATGCATGCCGATGACTATTCTGCCCGCGTGTTTTTCTTTCACTGCAACAAAGTCGTGTTCAGCGGCGGGACCTTTTTCTATCGCCAAGATAATCCAGAAGCCATTAGCAAGAAACTGAGTTGGAAAGCTTTTGATTTGCCCTATATGCACTATATGCTATACGAATTTCTCTTGACCAATGAGTTTCCTGATAAGATATGTACAGGAGAACTCGCAAAAGCAGTGGATCACTTGTTCAGTAATAAGCAAATGCTCCTCGACAAAAGATCACAAATGTCACCCGATGCCGTGAAGAAGGCTGAAAAGGAACTGGAAAGAGCTTATTATTCTCTCCGTAGAAACCGTTCAGCACTACGTTTCTTAAGGACGAGAAAAGGTGTAAAGAATATTCTAAAGATGGCTGCTGTTCTTAGTAGCTATTCTGGCTTTGGGCTTGCCTGTAAGTTTATGTACAATGTACGTAAAGCGCGCCGCGCAGCAAGTATATTGGGGCCGACCTAGCCATGATTGAAAGACCTCTGATCACGTTCGCCGTCATCGCCTATAACGCGGAGAAATACATCCGCGAGGCAGTGGAAGGTGCATTCACACAGACCTACTCGCCATTACAGATCGTGCTCTCCGATGACGGCTCAGCGGATGCCACCTTTCAAATTATGGAAGAAATGGCAAATGCATACCATGGCCCCCACACGGTGCTGCTGAACCGCAACGCGCGCAATCTGGGCATTGGCGCGCACATCAATCGCATCATGGAACTGGCTCACGGTAAGTATGTGATTATTGCAGCCGGGGATGACGTGTCACTTCCACATCGAACTGAACGCATTTATCAAGAGTTCGTTGATGGCGGCAGCGAGACGATGGTGGTATTTTCCGACATGATTGAAATCGATTCAACCGGAACCATTCTTAGGAAATCCAACTACCACCCTCCTGTAGGTTTCGATGACCCGGTACAATGCTGCCAGAATATGCTGAGAGGAATTACTGGCGCTTCTAATGCCTGGAATCGGAAACTCTTTGATATCTTTGGTCCATTATTGCCGGAAGTAACTTTTGAGGATCGCGTCATTGCACTTCGTGCAGCACTGCTAGGCGACATACGTTACATTCAAGAGCCGCTTGTCAAATACCGGCTACACGCGACAAACACAGTGGCAATGTTTCACAATAATCAGCATGAAGAGGCGCGCCGCGTGCTCGAATGTTTTCTATGGTCCTACCGCAACGCCGCACAAGACTTGGATATCTTTATACGCAAGGTTCAGCCTGCTTTCCCAGAAGCAACACGCTGCCAACGGATTGTCAAACGCCGCATTCACAAGTTGGAGGCCTATTTACAAATCTATGGCGGCGTACCAAAAGACGTAGGTCAAGGTCTGTTACGCCTAATTTTGAATGGCGGTAATCCGCTGGGAGGCTTGAAAGCTTACTCACGAGTCAGGCAGGGGAAAACTTCTTTCGCCGAACAGCAGGCCAAATCAAACTCACCAGACTGTGCTCACCCCATTGAGGCGTGTAAATGAGAGAGTCAATTTGCGTGACGCTTCGTTTTTGGAGATGCAAAGGCGATGCCTGAACTAAAAGCGCTCTTTGTCTCATCGGCGGCAGAAGCTTATGGTTCCGAACGCAGTCTCTTAGGAGCACTGGATGGCGTAGCGCGTATACACGTGGAAGTGGCTTGCCCTCTGGGCAACGAGCTGGCCAGGGAATTACAGGCGCGCGACATTGCTGTTTACGGGCTGGAGTTCAACAAGTACAGCTTTCGAAAAAGACCGGACTGGCATGCGCGTTTCTTCCTGCGCCTGAACCATATCCTGCACGATTCGAAACCGGACGTGGTGGTCATCAATCTTGGCGCTCATGTCCCTGTCATTTCGTTGGCCTGTGCACTCAGAAGAATACCCGTAGTCCACTTCCAAAGATTCGAGTTTAGGCAGCCAAGGCGGTTTGTTGATCGTATTAGTCTGCGCCAGGCGAATGCAATTATCTGCCCATCCCGGTTTGTCCAGCAGGCCGTTCAGGCGTGGCTACCAGAGCAAGCAAAGCAGAGAGCGCACTATCTCTATGAGCCTCAACAAGTAAAAGACTTTACAACTGAGGACAAAGTGAAAATCCGTCAAAGTTTAGCGCTCTATGGCAAACGCCTGATCGGCTATTTCGGCAGGCTTCATCCGGGTAAACGGGTAGAGACTTTACTTGAGGCTCTGCCCTTAGTCCGGGAATCGTTTTCTGATGTGCATATCCTTATAGTTGGTCATCACGATAACAGTGAGCGCGGATCGGCCTATGCTGCATACCTTCGACAACTGGCTGACCAACCTGGATGTGCAGGAGCAGTCTCATTCCTGGGGTATCGCAGCGATATTCTTGAGTTAATGGCCGCTTGCAACCTGGTCGTTTTGCCGAGTGAAGCAGAATCTTTTGGGCGGGTTCTTGCAGAGTCGTGGGCTGTGGCGGTCCCAACAATCGCATCAGACATTGGAGCCTGCAAGGAAGTCATGGAGGATTCTGGCGGAGGGTTGCTGTTCCCGGTGGGAGACTACAAGGAACTGGCTGATCGCATTGTGACGCTACTTTCCGATCCGATTCTCGCCCAAAGGTTAGGACAGTCAGGGCAAGGTTGGGTTAGACGCGAATGTGTTCCATCGATATGCGGGCAAAAACTGGAGAAGATACTCATCGATGTTGCATAATAGGAAAAACATCAAGAGTTTGGCAGTGTGTGCGGCGGATCGAGGGATAGGACTACGTAAGCTGATGATTCTGATGAAAAACGGATGTATGCAATGACACTAACGTTAGCACACAAAGTAAGACGAGTGCTACACAACCGGCGTATGCTCTACCATTATATGGCATGGTTAACCTGCCGGCTATTCGGACGTAATCCTGGTGTGTCAGTGATGGCCAATATCCAACTCAGTCACTGGCTTAGTTTCTCTGAGTACTGGACCTTTCGCGATGGGATGCCTCGATCAGAACGCGAGTTGTTGCGGCGCCTGTTGTTGAGGTCTGAATCCGCAAAGACAGTCGCTTTCGATGTGGGAGCCAATATCGGCCTTTTCACATGTGCCTTGGCGGGTTTTGAGGCATATCAGGTACACGCATTTGAACCGATTCCTCAAACATTTTGCCGGTTGCAGATGAATGTGCGTGATAATGGCTTGTTGGGATCATGTGTGCTGAACTGTCTGGCTGTAGGAGCAAGCCGTGATCTGGTAGAGTTCCAATTTGACGAGAGGTCGGCAGCGACAAGTCGCATGGTTAGCAACCGGGGAACTGGCACGAGCTTATCCTCACGGCAGTCAGTTGCCGTTATCTCATTGGATGAGTACTGTGAGTTGAAGGGCGTTGACTATATCGACTTCCTTAAGATCGATGTTGAAGGGATGGAGCCTTACGTTTTGCAGGGAGCACAGCGACTCCTCAGGGAGCGCAGAATTGCGTCAATTCTGATAGAAATCTGTCCGGCTAACCTGCGCTCCGTCGGTTTGACAGTGGACAGTTTGGCTCACGAGATCTCGGCTTCGGGCTACCTTCCCTACGAACTGCTGGACGATGGGCGTGCAGGTCGCCGATTAGGAAAAGATGACCTCGAGGTGATGGTACTCGACAATATACTGCTTCTCCCTGCCTGAGTTTGCGTTGTGTGGGCAGATTTTTTGATGAGAGTTTAGAGATAAAGGTTTGAATGGAGAGTTCTGAAATGTTGTCAGGTCTTCGCATCGCCTGGGTTATTCCCACGCTATCGCATTCCGGAGGAGTTGGTCCGGCGTGTTGGTATGCCGCGGAAGGGGCGGCCAGGCTGGTCGATGGTCAAGTGACGGTGGTCTCCCTTCACGAAGCGCCTGAAGCGCGTATTGATCCGACGGCCGGTGTGCAATTTGTCGCCCTTGGCCTGGTAGAGGACGCAGCGCGGGAATTTTTACGGTGGCTGGAGGCCAATCCGCAAGACCTTGTAATAACAAACGACGTCTCCAGGATTGAAACCAGTTTTCCCTATTTTCCCCCCACAGTGGCTCATGTGATTCAGATTCATGATTCAAGTCATCGGTATCAGGATGTAGCTGTGCGCCACAGCAGATACATCAACGGTGTTTTGTGCGTGGCCCACCATATCGAGACGCAACTGCGGGAGAAGCTCGTTGAGGTTGGCTTTCAGGGGGTATGCGGTACGGTGCACAACGGAGCATATTTCGTTCCCGCACCTATTCGAAGTAAGGCCGAGGGGGCGCTCCGATTGCTCTTCACAGGGAACTTGGACCCTCTCATAAAGGGAGTCTTTGACCTTGTGCCTATCTTGCAACGTGTTGTCAGAGCCGGTGTGCCGGTGCGATTGACCGTCGCGGGAGGATACAGTGATGCCCTGGAGGCGCGTTTCAAGAAGGCAAAACTCGATCACCTGGTGACCTGGATAGGCCGCGTACCGCATGAGACGTGTTACCACCTTGCCACTGAAAGTGATGTGTTTCTTATGACGAGCCGGCGCGAATCTTTCGGTATGGTGACGATTGAGGCAATGTCAATGGGATGCGTGCCATTGGCTTACGATATCCCTTCCGGAAATCGAGAAATCATTGAACATAACAAGAGCGGCTTTCTCCTGCCGCTAGGTGATTTCAATGCCTGGGCGACCACAATCAAAGCCCTCCACGACGATCGCGAATGGCTGCTTACGCTTTCTCAGGGCGCTATGATCCGCGCGAGAGAAACTTTCGACAACAAACGACAGGCCGCGCGGCTGGTTGAGTTTCTTGAAGAAGTGCGGACCAATGCCGGGCGCTACCCACCAGAGCGCAAACGCGGGTATCCCCAGGCATCAATAGGTTCGTCTGGTCAGTCGATGTATCATAAACTTCCGCCGCATTTTCGCGCGTGGGTGCGTGATACGGTCGGGCGATATCCACGGCTTTCTTACTGGTTGATTAACCGATGAAGATGAGTCTTGAAGTGGTGGTTGCACAAAAGGGTGCGCGAAGGCACTATCTTGTGCCGCGGGCGCTGCACGAGCGCGGTATGCTGGCTACATTCGTGACCGATTGGTATACGCCCAATCTGAGCGACAGGATGAAGAGATTCCTCCAGCATGGGGGAAAGGCTATACGAAGAGGGCTAGAGCGGCGCACCGCGGACCTGCCTGATCATCTCATTATGTCTTGGGGCCTACGCTCGCTAGCGTGGAGCATGTGGGGGCATTCTCGAGAGATGGTTGACGGACCACACTCAGGTCACTTGACGGTGGATCGGGCCTTTGGTTTGTGGGTTTCACGTCTCGTCCTTCCTCCTCACAATGTCTTTTTCGGTTTTTCTTATGCATCGCTAGAGGCCTTGCAAGCTGAAAAGGAAAGGGGGGTATTTACCGTTTTGGAACAATTCGATTTGGCTGAGGTTCACGACCAGCTCGTACGGCGGGAGACACTCAAATGGCCCGATTATGCTTCCGTACCACCACCCGCGCCACAGGCTTACTTTGAACGCGTCAGGCAAGAGTGGGCCACCGCCGACATCGTGGTTGTGAATTCCGAGTGGACACGTGAGGCTTTGGTGCAGCAAGGCGTTCCCGATCATAAAATTGAGCTGAACCCGTTAGGGTTTGTAGTGCCAAAGTCCGCAACGGCTATCAAACACCTCAAGGAATCGCCATGCCTGAAAGTATTGTGGGTGGGAACTGTAAGCATTGCCAAGGGAATTCCCTATTTGGTAGAGGCAGCACGGGCGCTGAAAGGCAAGCCGGTGGAGTTTACCGTGGCGGGTCCCCTGGCCATCAAACCTCAGGTTATTGAATCGGCTCCAAGCAATATCCGGTGGCTCGGGCAGGTACCTAGAGTGGATGTCGCGGCTCTGTATCAAAGTCATCACGTTTTTGTTCTTCCCACGATCTCTGACGGTTTTGCCATCACGCAACTGGAAGCGTTGGCATATGGCTTGCCAGTTATCATTACGCCCAACTGCGCTCGCATAGTGGAAGATGGCGAAACGGGGTTTGTCATCCCACCTTATTCATCTGAGGCACTGGTTCAGGCGATTCTACGTTTCGTTGAAGACCCGGCGTTGTTGGGTCGAATGTCGTCGCGTTGTGCAGAGGTAGCCGGACAGTATTCCGTAGACGCCTATGCCTCGCGGCTTGCCAACATCATCAAATCACGTATGGGAATAACACTATGAATTGGCCAGTTGAAACCCTCTTAACGGTTCACATTATAGTTGTATCAACGTTTTTGGCTGTAGTTTTATCTATCTTGCTGCGCCGCGGCCTGTTCCACTGGACGAGCGCCGGCTTTTGGGCCTGGGTTTCGTTTGCGCTCTACTATGCCTTGAACCCATTGGCGGCTTTGTACACAGGCACGCTCAACCGTTATCGGATTTGCCTTGCCATTGCCGGCGGCACCGAGCGTGGGTTGTGGATTTTGGGTGTAGCCTTGTCGGGAATGACAGCGTTCTTTTGGGCGTATCTCCGCACCAAACCCGGCAAGATCACATGGCGTTTACGGGACGACACGTTTACGTTCCCGATGGTGGCGTTCGCGGTATTGTTTGGTGCTTTTGGCGTCTATTCTCTTTTGTCCTATCGCGCCTTTGTTGTGGACACAGGACGCGAATTGGCCTTCGAGGGGGGACGCCACGTTGGACAAGTCACCGGCTACGAATCCTCGGCGTACCGCTTTCTGACGATTCCAATCCTGCTGTTGGTGTCGTCCAAATCGCACGGGGCGCGGGTCTTTGGGTGGATAGCCTTTGGGTTATGGATGCTCTTTGCGCTGCCAAATGGCTGGGCGCGCGCCGGCCTGGTATCAATGCTGATTGCCGTCTCAATGGTAGAGGTAATTCAGCGCAAAGCCGCGTGGCCGCGCTGGTTTTTTGTACCGCTTTTGCTCGTCTTCACAGTCGCGCTCACGATGCGAGGACACAGGATGTGGACGCTTGAAACCAGCAGCAACGAATTACTGGCTCTCTCTCGTAAAGCAGTTCAAAATCTGGACCAATCTCTGCTCGATATCCTCGGTAGCGGCGACGCCGCCGCGTTGAGTACGTGGTATCTCGAAAGCTGGGTTACCGAGCAGTATACTGGTTACTCGTATGGACTTCCCTTGATTAACTATGCCCTCACAGGCTGGATTCCGGGACGAATCTTGCCGCAGAAATACTTCCTGGTGGACTGGTTGGCCGCACGCCACCGCCCGTTGCCCAATACCCAAGTGGAATGGTTGTTGTACGGCGCCAAGTCCACGTTGTTTGGCAGCTTCTATCAAGATGGCTGGCTCGTGGGCGTTATTTTGATGGCGGCTGGCGTGGGCGTTCTCAGCCGGAAGATGGATGGCATGATGTTACCCGAAGCGCCGCTGCTTGTGCGCGCAACCGGCGCAGCCTGGATGAGTGTGTTGTGGATGGTATGGCATAGCAGCGGTATCTGGGCGCTAATCGCCTTGGGCGTTCTGGTGATGCCGGCCCTGGCGATGTGGCTTTTTGCACCTAGAGAACCTGCGGCAAGCCTGCATGAGATTACATATCGATCATATAGACCGAACTGTCGAAAATGGGAGCGCGTAGAGTGACCCGGAGTGGAACCATTGCCATTATCTACGCGCGTTTTGGCCCCTACCACATCGCGCGTCTGAATGGTGCTCAGGCAGTCCTCTCTCCTGAGGGTTGGCAGGTCTTTGGTATTGAGGTTGTCCCCGACGATCGTTTTTATGCGTGGGAAAAAGTCAAGGGGGAATCTGAAGTGCGGCGCATCCCGCTGCTGCCCGGGCGGGCGTACACTGAGCTATCACGCGCGGCCATCGGCAAAGCGGTTGTCGAGGCCCTCGATGCTGAACGCCCCGACGTCGTCGTCTGCCCCGGATGGCACTATGCCGAATCTCTGGCTGCGGCCAGGTGGAGCCGTCGCAATCGCAAGATCGCCATTCTGATGAGTGAAAGCTGCCGGCACGATAGCCGACGGCAGTGGTGGCGCGAGATGATCAAACGGTGTCGCCTGCGTCTGTTCGATGCTGCCCTGGTGGGCGGGCGCGTGCACAAAGCGTATCTTGTCGAACTGGGCATGCCCCGCGAACGTATCACACTCGGACACAACGTCGTCGATAACGCGCACTTTGCCGGTAGGGCCGAATATGCCCGCAGGCATGCAAGCCAGGTGCTCCGGCAAGTAGGTTTGCCAGAGCGGTTCATCCTGGCCTCCGGGCGTTTTGTACCTGAGAAAAATTTCTCACTTCTTTTACAAGCCTACCGACTCTACAAGGAACAGAACAATGCTCCACTGCCACTTGTGATCTGTGGCGATGGCCCTTTACGGGCCAACTTGCATGCTCTGGCGGATGCCCTGGGCCTCTCACCGAACATCCGCTGGCCCGGATTTGTGCAGTATAAGGATTTGCCATTCTACTATGGACTTGCCGAATATTTTATCATTCCCAGTACAATCGAACCCTGGGGATTAGTGGTGAACGAGGCAATGGCATCGGGGCTACCGGTGCTGGTTTCCAGTCGATGTGGGTGTGTGCCTGACCTTGTCCAGGAAGGGGTGAACGGTTTCACATTTGATCCGACAGACGTTGAGCATCTAGCAGCTTTGCTAATACGAATGGACAAACTGGAAAGCGAGCTTCCTCAGTTAGGGAAAGTCTCTCAGCAAATTATCTCTCAATGGGGGCCGGAGCGGTTTGCGCAAGGACTATGGCAGGCAATACAGGCTGCGCAGCGTTTTTAGAAAGTGTCTATCCGGGAATGATAAAAAGCTGACAGGGAGATTTATAGAGTGTGTGGCATTGTTGGAACATACAATTTCAGCGGACAGCCCGCTAACCCTTCTGTCGTCAGGGAGATGATGGCACTGCAAGCACACCGAGGCCCGGACGATCAAGGTCTCAGATTGTTCACGCTGCACAAAGGAGGCTCCGCATATTCCGTTGCAGTAGAGCAAGATTTCGCAGGTTTCCAAAGAGGTTTTGAGGGTTGTCTGGGATTTAACCGGTTGAGCATCCTCGATCTCTCTTATGCAGGGCATCAACCCATGGTGAACCCAGAAGGAACGGTGATGCTTGCATTTAATGGTGAAATCTACAATGCGTTCGATTTTAGAGATGAACTCATCTCGCTGGGTTACCATTTCCGCAGCCGAACGGATACCGAGGTGTTGCTGTATCTCTACCAGCAGTATGGACTATCGGGAATGTTAGCACGCATCAATGGTATGTTTGCCATTGTCATCTGTGATTTGGCTCAAGGCCGTATGCATCTCGTCCGCGATCGTGTTGGCATCAAGCCCCTTTACTACTATAAGAATGATGATTTCATTTTGTTCGCCTCAGAAGTAAAGTCATTCCTGGCCCATCCCAATTTTCATGCTGAACTTGATGAGCGATACCTTGATGAATATCTATTATTTCGCTATTGCACCGGAGATCGTCATCTGCTTAAAAATGTCAAGGCCGTTCCGCCAGGCCATATTTTGACCATCAGCCCTGATGAGTATCACCTGAGCCAGTATTGGGACTATCCTATTTCCGAAAGTAATCCATGGATTTCCAGAGATACTGTTGTCTTTCAGCTAGAGAGCGCTTTACGTTCATCTGTGAAGCGTCAATTGCAGAGCGATGTTATCCTAGGGTGCCAGCTATCCGGCGGAATTGACTCTTCTCTCGTTGCTATGATCGCATCACAAGAGGCCGGTACCTGCCTTCATGCGATATCGATTCTTCTTGAAGACCCGAGATACAGTGAGGAACCTTACATCGATCGCGTTCACAGTCGATTTCAAATTGACTGCCATAAGTACATGCTGGATGAGCAATTCTTTCTTGAAAATCTTTCAGAAGGCACATGGCACCTGGACCAGCCGTTAAATCATCCGAACTCTCTTGGCATCTTCCTTCTCGCGCAACGAGCGCGAGACTGGATGACCGTTCTACTGAGTGGTGAAGGAGCCGACGAGTTACTGGGAGGTTATCCCCGCTATGCCTATGCTGATGGGCGATACAGATCAATCGCCAGGTTTGTCTCTCCATTCGTGGAAAAAATGCCGCGTTATGTCCGGGATAGGTTTGCTACTCGGTTTGGACAGAATCTACGTCTGGATAAAGTAGACTGGTTTATTCTCAGCACAGCATTTATCTCTGGTGGAATGCTTCATCAGTTGCGACCGGAGGTAGATATTTCTGAGGTCTTGGAGTATCGCCGTACGCTTTTTGATAACTCAGGCGGTGATTTCGTAAAAAACTGCATGAGATATGATCTAAAAACCTATATGGTGGATCTTCTCGTTCGGCAAGATAAAATGACGATGGCTCATTCCATTGAGAATCGTGTGCCCTTTCTGGACAACGAGATGTTGGACCTGTGGGGTAAACTGCCTTCAAAACATCTGATAAAACCTTCCGTCATTCTAGAAAGATTTGCCACGAAGATGCCCCTCAAGCAAATAGCAAAGAAATATTTCGGGGCTGATTTCGCATATAGACGTAAGATGGGATTTGGGATTCCCTTGCGAACTTTCTTCAGTGCACCGTTGTTTGAGGAAATGATGGAAGACCTTATCTTGCCTGGCGTTCGCACCAGGGGCATGTTTTCATCAGAAGCTTTTGAATCATGGTGGCGTCGCCTCTCGTTTTCGCCACCGATGGAAGTTGAAGCCTTTTGGATTTTTGTCGCATTCGAGTTGTGGTGTCACCTATTTATCGATGGACACTGGACCAGCCAATACCCAACAACTCAGAATCAAGGATTTGTAGCGCAGATATAGCTGTAGTAGCGGAGAGCGTTGGCGATAATCGAGGTTGATTATGGATACAGCAGGTTGGTTTAGAAAAACTGTTTTCTCAAGTCGGATTCAACAAGCACGGCAGCTTGAGGTACGTTGGCTTGCCGCCCATCCTCAAGAGATCGCCCAATTGCAGTTCAATCTTCTGCAAGAACGTTGGAAAGAAGCTATCCAGAACGTACCCTACTACCAAAATCTGGTCGCCCGTGGCGATGCGCCCGCAACGCTCGAATCCATCGCTAAGTTCCGTCAAACCGTCCCCATCCTCACGCGGGAAACGCTTATTGCGCAGCGTGACCAGTTCCAACGGGATACGCCCCCGCACCACGAGCTGATGACGGCGGGGTCGACCGGCAATCCCCTGCGCTTCGGGAACTGGAAGGACGAGGCGATCGCACACACGGCGGTCAACCAATGGGTGGGACGCTTTCACAACGGCATGGCACCGGACGATAAAGTCTTTATGCTGTGGGGGCACAGCCACCTGCTCGGCACGGGCATCCAAGGCCGGTGGAAAAACCTCAAGCGCAAGACCCAGGACTGGCTGTTGGGCTACAAGCGCGTCGATGCCTATCACGTTGAACCGGAGCGTTCGAAAGCCTACTTCGATGACCTGTATCGTTTCCGCCCCCAGATCGTGATCGGCTATGCGTGCGCCCTCGATATGATGGCCCGTCACAACCTGGACGCTGGCAGGTCGGCGGATGCTCTGGGGATCAAGCTCTGCATTGCGTGCTCAGAAATGTTTCCGCACCCGGATTCCCGAGAAGTGTTACAAGGGTTCTTCGGGTGTCCGGTCGTTATGGAATACGGCGGCGTCGACTTCGGCGTCTGCGCGTATGAGCTTGTTGGCGAAAGCGGTTACCGCATCTTCTGGTGGAGCCACCTGCTGGAGGTTGAAGGGGATGGCGCAGAAGGTCCCCTGCTCGTGACCAACCTGACGGAACGCTACCTGCCCCTGTTCCGCTACCGCAACGGGGATGCGTGTGAAGGGGCAAACGTTGACACTTCCGGTGTGTTGCAAGGGTTTGCCGCCATCAAAGGGCGGGTCAATGATACGCTGGAGATGCCAGATGGCCGTGTGATCCATAGCGTGGGACTTTTTCACTGCATTCACCAGGAACCGGTCTGGTCGATCCAACTGGTCGTGAGGGATGACGGTATGCGGCTGCGATTGGCTACCGACAAGATGACAGAGCCTATGGAATCTCGTATTCGCAACCGCCTGGCCGACTTGCACCCTGCCCTCGCCACATGTCCCATCGATGTTGTAGCCGACGTGACCACCAATCGCGCGGGAAAACGGCGCTGGATTGTGGATGAGCGTTCATGAGAATCGCCTTCTTTACCAACTCCCTCTCCCGTGAAGGCGGCGGGCTGTTCCATTCCGTCCGTTCGCTGGCAAAGACCATCGCCGCTTCCGGCCACGCGATCAGCGTGTTTGCCCCCGCCGATGCGTATCTGGACGCAGACCGGGCCGCGTGGGGAGAGCTACGCACGGTTGCCTACCCGGCCTGGCTTGCCCGCAACGCCAGATCGGCCCTGGCGCAGGATGCACCGGACATCATCCACCTGAACGGGATTTGGCTGCCCCACTCGCACACCGTTCGCGCATTCTCACAGTCCAGAGGCATCCCCCGCATCATCTCACCAAGAGGGATGTTAGATGAATGGGCGCTGCGGAATGCCCGTTGGAAGAAGAAAATCGCAGGGTGGCTCTACGAGAACCGAAACCTGCGCAGCGCTGCTTGCATGCACGCGCTGTGCGAAAGCGAATATCAGGCCATCAGGGCCTTCGGCCTGAAGCAGCCGGTGGCCGTCATTCCTAACGGAGTCGCAGCGCCGCCGCCCTTGACGGAAAGGGAAGCGCTGCCCTGGCCCTTCCCGGAGGCGTGGCGGGAACATCCGGTCTTGCTCTTTCTGAGCCGCATCCATCCCAAAAAGGGCCTGCTGCCCCTGCTCCATGCCTGGCGTCAGGTAGCGGAAATGGGCACACAGTGGCGATTAGCCATCGTTGGCCCGGATGAAAACAAGCACGGTCAGGACATTCTGGCGCTCATCGAACAACACGCCCTTCACGCCAGTGTGCAGTGGTTGGGGCCTAAGTACGGCCAAGAGCGAGACGCCTGCTATCACCATGCCTCTGCCTTTATCCTCCCGAGCTACAGCGAGGGCTTCCCGATGGCGGCGCTGGAGGCGCTGAGCTTTGGCCTGCCCGCCATCCTGACACCGGCCTGTCACTTGCCCGAAGCGTTCGAGGCCAACGCCGCGCTCCCCGCCGAACCAACAGAAAACGACATTGCGGAAGCGCTACGGGCGTTGTTCGCTCTCGAAAACGCTCGATTGACCGAGATGGGGCAGAACGGCGTGCGTCTCGTCAACACCGCCTTCACCTGGGACTCCATCGCTCAGCGCATGATCGCCGTCTACACGTGGTTGATTGCGCCACAAGACCACCCTATGCCCGTGGATATCCGCATGGATTGAGGAAAACAGATCATTATGTCATTCCGTTTTGAACTCGAGAACGTTCGTACACCCTTTTCTCTGGCTAACCGCATCGCCAGGCTCCTATGGTGGCTTGTAAGCGCCTTGCTCTTCAAGACTACACCAAGGAATTTTGGGGCGTGGCGCAGGTTTCTCTTACGCTGCTTTGGCGCCAAGCTGGGGCGCGACGTGCAGGTCTACAGCGGCGCAAAGATATGGGCGCCGTGGAACCTCCAAATGGGTGACTTTAGCTGTATGGACGATGATGTGGATTGTTACAACGCCGACCGTGTTAGCATCGGCAAGAACGCCATCGTCAGCCGGGGAGCTTGCCTGTGCACGGCAACCCACGACTATACGGATCCCGCGTTCCCGTCCGTGACTCACCCCATCACCATCGGCGACAACGCCTGGATCGCGGCCCGCGCCTTCGTCTTTCCCGGCATCACCGTCGGGGCAGGCGCTGTGGTCGGCGCTTGCGCAGTGGTCACCCACGACGTCCCACCGGGCGCGATTGTGGCGGGAAATCCGGCAAAGCCCATTGCGAATCGGGAGACCGGTGATGGCAAAACAGGTCAGGGTCTTTAGCTGCGTCGGCGGGGCGGGTGCGGCGGCCTTCTGGACGGCATGGCTGGCAGAGCTAAAAAATGCCGGGTTCGAGGTCGTTGAAGTGTCGGCAGTTTCAAACACGGCGTACCGTTCGGCACGCGGCATCTGGGCGCGGCTCGTGCTGCGCTTCCGGATGTACGTGGGAATGTTGTTTCACCTGCTGCGTTCGGGCGTGTTCGCCCCCAAAGGCAGCGTGCTCATCGTCACCACCAACCCGTTTTACGCCCCGTGGGTTCTCGCCACGCTTGCCACCCGACGCTGCAAAGTGGTCAATCTGGTCTACGACGTGTACCCGGATTCGCTCGTGGCGGCGGGCAAGCTCAAGCCTCACAGCATTGCAGCGCGTGTGCTCGCGGCCATCACCCGCGCGACCCTGGCACGCGCTCACGCCACGGTCTTTCTAGGGACGGAAATCCAACGCTACATCGTGGAACACTATGGGGTTGCCCGCAACGGCCACGTGATCCCGGTCGGCGCTGACTGTACCGGCTTTTCCTATGAGCCTGGCCCACAGCTAACCTATCCTATTGACGTCCTCTACTGCGGCAACCTCGGCATGTTGCACGAAACGGAAACGCTCGTCCAGGGCCTCACTGGCTTAGAAGAGCATGAGCGAAATCAGTTCCACTTTCATTTCTGTGTGTCGGGGTCCGGCACACGAGACCTGAATGACGCGGTTGAGGCGCTGGGCCTATCCCGGTGGTTCACCCTTGACGGGTCTCTGGACGGCGAACGGTGGCAAGCGACAATGGCCGGAGCACCTATCGGCCTGGTGCTTCTCAAAGATGCGGCAGTCTACTCAGCAGTTCCCAGCAAAGTGTACAGCGCCATGGCCGCCGGGCAGGCCATTCTCGCTATCTGCCCTGCGCAGTCCGACCTGGCCGCCGTGGTGCATAATCACGACTGCGGGTGGGTCATCAAGCCTGGCGATACGACCGCGCTGGCGGAGACACTCAGACACATCGCGCAGGACCCGGCAAGCGTGAACGAGAAGCGGGAACACGCCTACCGCGCCGCCCGCCAGCACTTCTGTATGCCGGTGGTGGCGCAACAATGGATTGCACTAATCGGTTCGCTATAACTCAAAACATCACCCGTTAAAAGGAAGGCTCTATGGATCAATGGTTGCGCGATAATCTGGTATGTCCTAGAGACCATAAAAGTTTAGAGGAGACCGGCAGCAGTTTGATATGCCCCGATGGTCACAAGTACCCGGTCATTGATGGCATCCCGGTTATGTTGCTGGATGAGGTTATTCCTACACAATGGAACACCACCTCTACCCTGAACAGAGTGGCTGCTTATCAGGCCGGACAGCCCTCGGATTTACCCGATCTTTTGTCAAGACAGTCAGATGGCATCGACCCTCATGTTCAGGACATAGTAAGCGCAACATGTGGGAACCTATATGGCCCCCTGGTAAACCGATTGAGCAGATATCCAATTCCCGAATTGCGCTTGCCGCAGAGTTCGGGCGAGATGTTTTTGGATATTGGCTGCAACTGGGGAAGATGGTGTGTTGCAGCGGCTCGCAAAGGCTACAACCCGGTAGGCATTGATCCAGCCATTGAAGCCATTATTGCCGCACGCAAAGTGAGCCGTCAACTTGGGGTGCAAGGAAGATATGCCGTGGCAGATGCGCGCTATCTTCCGTTTGCCCCTCACACCTTTGATACAGCCTTTTCATACAGTGTCCTTCAACATTTCAGCAAAGAGAACGCCAGATTGGCGTTGGCAGAAGTGTCCAGGGTATTGAAACAGGATGGCTTGAGCCTTATACAAATGCCCAATGCCTATGGCGTGCGCTCTCTCTACTATCAAGTAAAGAGAGGATTTAGAGAAGGCCAGGATTTCGACGTGCGCTATTGGACACCTTCTGAGTTAAAAACCACTTTCTCGAAAATTATAGGAAAAACAACGGCGACGGTCGACGGCTATTTCGGCCTGGGGATTCAGCCAAGTGACGTTGATTTGCTCCCTACCAAATATCAACTTGTCGTGCGCGCTTCCGAGTTGTTGCGCCGTGTGAGCCTTAGGGTACGATGGATGGTCAACTTTGCAGATAGCATCTACCTGACATCGGTAAAGGATACGTAATCCTGAAAATCCTGTTCATCCTGTCCAAAACAGTGTATAATATGGTCATCCTGACCTGTAGGAGAAAACGAATGGACCGTTATGTCAGCATGGTCGAAGCAAAGAGCAAGCTTGCCGAGTTGGTGGGACAGGCCAAGTATAGTGGCAAGCGCTATATCCTGAGACGCCGTGGCGAGCCGATGGCTGTCCTCATCGGTTTTGAGGAGTACCGGCGCTTACAAGCCGAAACATCCACATCCGAGTTGCCGCCGGCGTTACGCCAACGCCAGGAAGCCTTGGTGGCCAGGGCGCGCCGTCTCGAACGGCGTCTTGGTGACCCGGTGGACGGGTTGGCTGCGCTTTTCGATGGGCTGCCTGCTGAGGATGATACGTTTTGGGCAGAGATACAAGAGGTCAGTTAATGGCGCGTTACGATCTGGCCGATCCGGCGGCCCCCTTGCCTCAACAGCTCGTCATTGATAGTTCCCTGTTATTAGCCTTACGCCCAGGTGATGATAACCCTCATGCTATGGCGGCGCAGGCGTTTGTACGCCGTCTGCGGCCATACATAGCTGCGTTGGAGATGGTGGTCTGGATTCCGTTGCCGGTTTTACAGGAATGTTATCACATTATCTTGACACGTCACTTGCGGCGTGTTTGGGAATCGCTGGACTCCGCTTCCCGTTTGCCGAATTGGTTGGCGCTCTATAAACACCAACCCGAACGCTTGCGCGATGGTTTCTCCGATATTGCTCGTTTTGATGACCTGTTGGCGACCATTCCCCTGACACCTGTGCGGCCGGAAGACCTCACTGCAAGGGGCGTTGATGGACCTTTGCCTGAACGGTTACGACATTTCATTACGACTTATCATTTGCTTCCCCAAGATGCTTTCATTCTAGCCGAGACCGAACGATTGGGTGTTAAAGCTGTCGTGACACTAGATAGCGATTGGCAACGGGTGACTGAGTTTGACATTTACACGGTGCTGCCTGAATAAAAGCCGGGTGATAAGCCATTGTACTCGCCGACGCTTAAACGCCTCTTCGATCTGCTGATGACAATTCCGGCCTTGCTGTTCCTTGCGCCGTTTCTATTGGCGCTCGCGTTCCTGGTGCGCCTCAAACTCGGCGCACCCGTCCTCTTCCGTCAGCAGCGCCCCGGCCTGCACGGCAAGCCGTTCACCCTCTACAAGTTCCGCACAATGACCGACGCCCGCGACGCGCAAGGCGCCCTGCTGCCCGACGCGCAACGGCTCACCCCCTTCGGGCGCTTTTTGCGCAGCACCAGCCTCGATGAGCTGCCGGAGTTCTTCAACGTGCTCAAAGGCGACATGAGCCTGGTTGGCCCGCGCCCCTTGTTGATGCAGTACCTCGACCGTTACACGCCGGAACAGGCGCGCCGCCACGAGGTGCGACCGGGCATCTCCGGCTGGGCGCAGGTCAACGGCCGCAACGCCCTCACCTGGGAAGAGAAGTTCGCGCTAGACGTGTGGTACGTGGATCACGTCTCGCTGTGGCTGGACCTCAAGATCATCGCGCTGACCGTATGGAAACTCCTCACCCGCGAAGGCATCACCCATCCCGGCGAAGCGACCATGGCAGAGTTTATGTAACCGCGAATCACGCGAATTTTCGCCAATAGTAAAAAGATTCGCGTAGATTAGCGAGATTAGCGGTTTATTTTCTGAGCGTTCGAGCATTTGAGCGGCAATATGAACAGAAACGCAAAGCCGGTGTACATACTGGGTGCAGGGGGGCACGCGAAGGTCGTGATTGCGACGGTGCAGGCTGCCGGGAGCAACGTGCAGGCGCTTTACGACGATGACCCGCGCAAGTGGGGGCAATCTGTGCTGGATGTGCCCATCGTGGGCGCGATTGCGTCGGTCGATGCAGCGGCTGAGGCTGGCGCGCTTGTTGCGCTAGGCGACAACGCCACGCGCAAGGCCGTGGCAGAGCAGCACCCCACCCTGCGCTGGGAGATCGCCGTGCATCCCAACGCGGACGTGCACCCTTCGGTCACGCTGGGCGCAGGGACGGTAGTATTTTCGGGCGCGGTCGTCCAGCCGGGCGCGGTGATAGGACGGCACTGCATCATCAACACCGGTGCGACGGTCGATCACGACTGCGTCATCGGCGACTACGCGCACATCGCGCCGGGCGTGCACCTGGCCGGGCAGGTCACGGTGGGCGAAGGCGCGTTCCTGGGCATCGGCAGCGTTGCCATCGTCGGCGTCACCATCGGCGCATGGGCCACAGTTGGCGCGGGCGCCGTCGTCATCACAGACATCCCGCCGGGCGCCACCGCCGTTGGCGTCCCGGCAAAAGTGATCCGCTGATTCCAGTACACGGATTTCACGGATGGTACGGATTCTAAAAAGAAATCCGTGTTTTCCGCGTTCATCCGTGTACCGGACGAACTCCAACCCCCTGCTCTGGACAGTCCAGGCCAAGATGCTATACTGATAATATAAGAGAGAGGTAGTGTTAACGGGGTCAAACGAAGGAGATACGTGATGGATACAATCGGTTTACCAGAAACTGTCGTCCAGGCCTGGGGTAAACAAGCGAGCCAGGACTTCATCGACTGGTTAGAAGAACGTGTGCCTGTCATTCAGGCTACAGCCCAGGTTCAAATCTCGGCCTTTGTCGCGCGACAGAAGGCCAATGTATTGATGTTGGAACAGGTGAGCAATCTTTTACTTGCCGACGAGCCGGTGCTGGAACATACTTCCGAAGGCAAGTGGCATTGGCGTGTGCCTATCGACCTGACCTTTCCTGCCTATGGGCGTGTCGGTAAGGTAGGTGAAATCATCGTGGATGCGCAGTACGGCAACGTATATTACGACGATGCCTTGTTAGCCCAGATCTCCGCTGAAGCAGAACAGTTGGCAAAACAAACACTTGCACAATGAAGGTTAAGATACAGCTTCCCCACTTTCAGCAATCTGCCGAAGGCTATTGCTTACCAGCTTGCGTACGGATGGCATTGGCCTATTGGGGCTTACAGCGATCTGAGACAGCAATCCGGCATATCTTGGGCACGCGCGCTTTTGGCACCCCAACTTTTGCCGTTGAACGCTTGCGCCAGTGGGATGTACAGGTGGTTTACCGTGAGTGGACAGTGCCTCAACTGCTCACCATGCTCGAAACGGGGCAACCTGTCATCCTGTTTTTACGCACCGGTTTTCTAGATCATTGGCAGCAGGACGTGGCGCACGCAGTTGTGTTGGTTGATTACGAAGAAAATCAACGGTTTTGGCTTCACGATCCAGCGCTGTCCACCGGCCCGATTGCCGTATCGTGGCATAGTGTATTGGCAGCTTGGGCCGAATTTGGATATCGCGGCGCGGCGCTCAGTTATGGTCAGGGGAAATGTGATGACGAACGTTGATACTGAGGAAAAACCCCTGTCTATCTCTATGTCCTTTCCCGATATCAACGACGATGACATCAATGCCGTCACCGCCGTGCTGCGGTCCGGGCAGCTCGCCCTCGGCCCGCAGGCCGTGGAATTCGAGCGCCTGATTGCGGGGTACGTGGGCGTCAGACACGCGCTGGCGGTCAGCTCCGGGACGGCGGCGCTGCACCTGCTGGTGCGGGCCTGTGGATTGGGACCGGGCGACGAGGCCCTCGTCCCGTCGTTCACGTTCGCGGCCAGCGTCAACACGCTGCTATACGAGGGCGTGACACCGGTGTTTGTCGATATAGAGCCGGAGACATACAACCTCGATCCCGCCGATCTGGCGCGCAAGGTCACGCCGCGCACCAAAGCCATCATGGCCGTTGACGTCTTCGGCCACCCGGCGGAGTGGGACGCGATCCAGGCCGTGGCCCAGGCGCACACCCTGCGCGTGATCGACGACTCGTGCGAGGCGCTGGGTGCGGAATACCGGGGGCGCAAAATTGGCAGCTTTGGCGATGCAGCGGCGTTTGCCTTTTATCCCAACAAACAGATGACGGTGGGCGAAGGCGGCATGATCGTCACCGATGATGACGAAATCGCCCGCCTGTGCCGCAGCATGCGCAACCAGGGCCGCCCGGAGATGGGCGCGTGGCTCGAACACGAACGCCTGGGCTACAACTACCGCATGGATGAGCTGTCGGCGGCGCTGGGCGTGAGCCAGTTCCGGCGGCTGGAAGGATTCCTGGAAAAGCGCGCGCGGGTGGCACAGATGTATACGGAGCGGCTCGCGGCACTCGATTGGGTGCGCCCACCGCAGGTGAAGCCCCACGTGCGGATGAGCTGGTTCGTCTACGTCATCACGCTGGCCGAGGGACTCGACCGCGACGCCGTGATCCGCAAGCTGGCGGAGCAGGGCATCCCCGCGCGCGGCTACTTCGCGCCCATCCACACGCAGCCCTACATCCGCGCGCGTTTCGGCGATCTGGCGGGCACGCTCCCCGTCACCGAGGCCATCGCCTCCCGCACGCTGGCGCTGCCCTTCCACAACAACCTGAGCGAGGAAGCCATCGATGCCGTCGTCGATGCACTAAAACGTTGCGCCGTGGATAAGGTTGCATAATCGGTTTGTTACTGTAGGCAGGACTGTTTGAGCAGGTTCCCCCCCCCTTAATCCCCCCCAACGGGGGGGGTAGAGACCGGCCAAGCACGCTGTCTTCCCCCCAGAGGGAACCTCCTCTGGGGGGAACTAAAGGGGGGGGGGCGGCTTCAACCTGGCGCATCGATGGTCCAAGGCTAACGCCACCGTCCCAAACGCAACAAAGCCCTACGGGCTGCACGTGCAGCCCGTAGGGCTTTGCATGTCGAGCGCGCGGGCTGATGAAGATGATGAAAATTATCCGGTAACTGAAATCGCCGAGAAAACCGGCTGAAGCCGGCCCACACCCGTGCCCGCCGACTTCAGTCGGCAAAACCGCGTTAGCCCCATGACCGAACCAACTTCTGAAAGTTCACCAGCCCGGCGCCTTCTGCAAGTGTTAAAGTTCAGCGCGTCGCTCGACGTGCCGCGTTAACGGATCAAGAAATACCCCACCGCGCTGCAACACGCCAGACAGAGCGCCAACCCGGCCACGATGCCCACACGCATCAGGCGTTGCGACGCCATCACCCGCGCCTCGGCGGGCATGGCGGCACTCCAGTGCACGGCGTTATGCCTCAGTCTGACCACACGCATGGCGGTTCCTCCCGCTGATCGACCCTATGATTCACCGCGGAGGGCGTAGAGCGCACAGAGAATGCTTTTTTTCCCCTCTCTGCGACCTCAGCGTCCTCTGCGGTAAGACCTAAAACGCGTTCTTGATCATCTTGCCGATCTGCGGACCGATCTTCACCAGCAGGCCGATCACGCCGCCCGCCACGGCAAAGCCCACCAGAATGATCACGAGCGGCATGAAGGCGTTGGCGAAGTCGAAGCCGTAGGTCACGCCATCGTTCACGCCCTCCATAATCGCATCCGTATCCAGTTGCGGCGTGGTACTCGTCTGGTACGTCTGCGCCGTCAGCTCCGCGCCCAGCGTGCCCAGCACCACCGTCTCAGCGACCGGCGCGTCCAACGGGGCCGTCACCGGCCCCGCCGCCGGCTCAGCCAATGGCGCCGCCGCCAGCCCGCCCACCGTCACGGCCAGCAGCGCCGCCGTAATCCCAACAACAGCCAACAGTTTCTTGAACATGGTAAACCTCCTTTTCGAGTTAAGAGTTAAGAGTTGCGAGTTGCGAGTTGCGAGTTAAGAGTTGCAAGTTGCGAATCACGAATTACGAATCCTGATTCATGATTCTTGCTTCCTGCCTCTTGCTTCCTGCCTCTTGCTTCCTGCCTCTTGCTTCCTGCCTCCTGCTTCCTACCTCTTGCTTCTTGCCTTATAAGCCCCTCCTTTCCTCGTTGCGGGGGCCAGCGCCCCAGACGGTGTAAATCGACAACGAGATGAACAAAAGACACAGGCAGAGCCATTCGAGCGTTTCCGCGTCAAGCCCTAGTCCCTGTCCCATATCTCCACCTTTCGACCCTCGTTGCCGGCAAAGGCCTCGATAACGTCGGCGACGAAGCGGCGGATGAGATCGGCCACCAGCACCAGAAGACAACCCTGGATCACCTGCAGGTGCGCGAGCAGCGCGGCAAATTGCGCCTCGCTCATCCTACGCCGCCCGATCGATGATGGTCTGCACGCCAGTCACAATCTTCAGCGCAACACCGAGCAAAGCGCCCAGCAGCATAAAAACGATAATGATGTCCATAGATACCTCCGGATAGATGGTAGACAGTTAATGCTCCCGGGTACTCGTCATTCCGAACGGAGCGTAGCGGAGTGAGGAATCTCATGCCCCACAGATTCCTCAGCCCCTTCTATAACGATCTGGTTGCGCGTAATTGAGGAGCGGGGCTTCGGAATGACGTTTGATAGTGCGGGCGAGCCTCCCGCACGCAGGGCGCGCAAGACGCGCGTGGCACGGGCCTGACCCCAATGGAAATACCGTTGCATGCCACGCAATGAAGCCGCACACGCGCCCGTCTCAATCGCTCGGCGCGCCACGTGCAGGTCCTCCATGTCTCGATTGAGATCAGAAAGCGCACTCCGAACTGCATCCGAGACTGCATCCGCATCCGCGGCCGCATCCGCGGCCGCATCCGCATTTTGAACTCCTTGTCCGTTTTGTTCGCGATTTTTCGATCCAAGAACATCAGGTACACCGGGTACAGATACGGGGGATACAGTCGATGCACTGCCAAATTCAGGAGCAACGGGTAACATCGGCGGGTACAGGGCGGCATCTGCCGTTGTCGTTTCTTCCACATCCATACCCCCATCGAGCTGTTCTTCCAGGTCTGCATCCGCACCCAGCAAACCCGCTATGGATAGCTCGCGCAAAGCGCGACGGGCGCGGTCAGTTCCCCAATGCATCTTTGCTTTGACAGCACGCACAGTCATCCTGCCTCCCGCCTCTTGCCCTCTGCCCCCTGCATCTTGCCCCCTGCATCCTGCTTCTTGCATCCTCACAAAAACCGCCCGCGCATCGTCGCTTAGCCCCACCAGGCGCGGGTCATCCTCACCGTCCAGATCGAGCAGCGGAACAGGCGCTCTGAAGTAAGGCGTGCTCACCCGCGTGATTTTGTGCCCCTGCAAGACCAGCGCGTCGCCGGGTGGCGAGAGCGTCTCCGCGCCCTCCGCATCCAGCACCACGCGGCTATCCACGCCGGTGGGCAGGGCCAGCGCCACCCGCAGGGGGAGGTTGGCCTTCAGGTCGCCGGGAATGATCTGCACGCTGGGCCGCTGGGTCGCCAGCAACAGGTGTACGCCGGCGGCGCGCCCGATCTGCGCCAGGCGCAGCAAAATCTGGGTATCATCTTTGGAGGCCAGCGTCACCTCGGCCAGCTCGTCCACCACCAGCACGATGGGCGTGCCGCGCCACGTGTTGTAGCCCTGCTGCTGCATCGCCGTCAGGCGGCGGCGCGCCTCCTGGAACAGGGCGGCCAGCAGCCCGGTTACCGCGTCCGGCTCTGTGACCAGGCGCGCCATCCGGCGCTTGTAGCGGCTCAGCTCCACCATTTTCAGGTCCAGGCCCCACACCTCGGCGCGGCCCAGCAGCAGGTGCAGGCAGGCGTGGATGAGCGTGCTCTTGCCGCTGCCGGTGGCCCCGGCCACCAGCGCGTGCGGCGCGGTCGCCAGGTCTGCCCACAGCGGACCGCGCGTGCTGCGTCCCAGCGGCAGCGGCAGGCGATAGCTTTCGGGCGGCGCGCCCAGGTCGGCCAGCGTACAGGCGGCGGGCCGGGCGGTCACGCGCTCCTGCGGCACGGCGAGCCACACGCCCGGCGCGCGGAAAGTCAGCGCGGCCTGCATCCCGCCCAGGCGGGTGTTGAGGTCCGCGAGGAACTCGGCGTTGAAGCGCGTCACCCGCACGCCCACGGGCGGCTCCAGGCAAAAGGTGTAGTCGAGGTCCGCGCCCTCGGGGCCGTCGGGCACAAAGACGGTGATCTCCGGCAGCACATTGGGGCGGCCCGGCGTGTGCAGGCGCGAAGCCTGGCAGCTCGCCAAAATCTGGCGCGCCAGCCAGGTGGCGTAGTGATAGCGGCGGCTCAACTCGCGGTCACGCTCCATCCCCAGCCGCAAGCGCAGGCGCTCCCCGAACGTGAACGGCGGAAAGAGCACGTCGTTGAGCGTCACGCCCGGCGGCAGATCGAGAGCCGGCGTCGCGCCCACGGCTGGCGTGTTAGCCCCGGCTGTTGTACCAGCCCCGGCTGTTGTCCCAGCCGCAGCCTCCTGCGCGAGGAACGCCGCCTCGAGCTGCTGGCGCAGTTCTGGGGTCAGCTTCGCCGCCGCAGAGCGCTCGTGCCGCCCGGAAGCGCCGGATTGTGATCCGGCGCAAGCGGATGGTTTTGACAAATGCTCGTGGCGGTACCAGTACAACACCCGCGCTCCGCCAACGGCGCAACAGGCCGCCCCCACACAAAACAACCCGAATAACACCCCCCAATCGATCATGGTTCTCCTAAGAATAGCAAGTTGCGAGTAGCGGGTGGCGAGTGAAGAGTGGCGAGTTACAAATAGCATTCCTACCCATAACTCTTCACTCTTTACTCTTCACTCTTTACTCTTTACTCTTTACTCTTTACTCTTTACTCTTTACTCTTTACTCTTCACTCGCAGGCCGCACCACCGCGCTCACGATAACAGCCAGCGCCGCGCTGATGGCGAGAAAATCGCGCAGGTTGCTCACGCCGATGATGTCGAGGAAGCCCTGCACGATCGCCAGAATGACGGCGAAGTCGAACAGCCGCCCCACCTCACCGTAGTCGCCGGGCAGGTTGTAGATGTCAAGCGTCGGCGTGGGCGTCAACGGCTGGGTCTCCTGCAAGGTCGGACTGCCCGTATGGGTGGCGGCAACGCGAGGAGCTGCCCCACCCTCAGTCATCGCCCGCGCAGGCGCGCACAGCCCCAACAGCAGAATCACCAGCCCCACCCCGAGCGCCATACTCATACCGAATCTCGCTATCCGTCTCATGGACCCTCCCACCTGGGAAATAAATCGTCAGTACCGCGCGGCGCAACTCACTTCTCGATATAGGCTTACCAGGGATCGTCAGATCCCAGCGTAGCGCGCAAGAACCGCGGATCTGACAATCCGCTCCAAGCATATCTATTAGACTTCCCTCACTCTTTACTCTTTACTCTTTACTCTTTACTCTTTACTCTTTACTCTTTACTCTTTACTCCTTACTCTTTACTCCTTACGCCTTGCCTCTTACTCCGTCCCCACCGGCGGCCTGGCGATCAACCGCGCGATACCCATCAGCGCAAACACCACCGCCAGATAATCGCGGATATTGGCCCCCCCCAGCCCGGCGAGCATCCGGCGCGCCAGCCCCCACAGCAGCGGATTGTGCAGGATCAGATCACCATCGAACGGCTCCACATCCGGTTGCAACGGCGCGCGCGTGGGCGCCGGTGTAGCAGTCGGCGGTGGCGTGAATGTAGGCGTAGCGGTGGGTGGAGAAGTCGGTACAGGCGTTGGGGTGGCAGTTGGCGTCGGTGTGCAGGTCGGCGTGGCAGTCGGTGTGGGTATGAGTGTAGAAGTCGCTGTAGCCGTGGGCGTCGGTGTGGGCGTGGAGGTAGGCAGAGACGTCGGTGTGGCGGTGGGCGTCGGTGTCAAGGTCGGTGTGGGTGAGAGCATAGGCGTATCCGTCGCGTGCGGCGGTCCACCCTGCGCTCTGACCGGCTGCGCAGACAGCAGGAGAGAGAGGAGAAAGAGAATGGAGAATGAGCGAATAAAGAATGAGCGAATGGAGAATGGCGAGTAGCGAGTGAAGAGTGGCGAGTGGCGAATAGCGAATAACGAATAGCGAACCGTATCTTTGCTCATATCCCCCTTGCTCCTTACTCCCTGCCCCCTGCCTCCTGCCTCTTGCCTCTTGCCTCCTGCCTCTTGCCCCTTGCTTCCTACTCCCCCGCGAGTCCTCTTGCGCCCCGTCTACCGTCTACCGCCTACCGTCTACCGACCCACATCCACCCCGCCAGCAGCAGCGGCGCCAGCGCGCGCTCGATCCTTCCCCCCGTGCGTACCAGGGGCAGGCCCACGCGCCGCCGCACGAGCGGCCACAGCAGCGGGACGCCCGCCGGGGTGAGCGCGTCGGCCAGCAGATGGCTCGCGCAGCCCAGCGCCGCCAGCACACCGTAGGGCGCGGGGAGATAACCGAGCGCCTGCGCGGCCAGCAGCAGCGGAGGGAATACGAGCAAACTGTGCAGCGGCCCGCGATGCCGGAACAGGTACGCGGGCACTTGCGCCAACTGGCGCAACACGGGCGGGAGCGGTTTGCGGAGCGGTTTCGCACCATAGCGGTGGTCCAGATCAGGCAGAAGCGCGCCCGCGGTCAGCGCCAGCGTGGCCGCCACCGGCAACTGCAAAGGATCGTAGCCCAGCGCCGCCGCTGCCGCCAATCCTAAAGCCACGTGCGTTTTCCCATTCATCCAGCGCCTCCTCATACAAGGATTGCAAATTAGCAGATTTGAGCATAATGATCGCAATACCCACGGCACCCCAGCGGTGCGAGAAACTTTTTTAGTGTCGGTCCGCCACGATTTTGCCTTTACCTTTTATTGAAGCATAGCGTTTGCCCAAAGTCCATGTACCCAGGTATATATTCGAGGTATTTTTATGGCGGGGGGAGATCAGCTACGCACACTCAGAGAACAGCGCCATGAATCCCTGGAACATATCGCCTTCGACGCCAACATCACCTACAAGACACTATGGAAGATTGAGCAGGGAAAGACCCGTCAACCGATGCGCGCCATTCTCGACGCCATTCTGGAAGCGCTACACAACTGCGCGCCGGTGCATATCGAAGAGCGCCGCGCCATTTACGCCGCCTACGGTTACCATCCGCCCTTTCCCTTGCCTGAAGACGCGGAGAGGGTCGAAGCATGCGAACACTGGCGCGCCGAGTATGGCGGCACTCCCATGCCAGCGTATCTGATTGATATGGGCCAGCAGGTGCTCGCGTGGAACGCCGCCGCCCCCCGGCTGGTAGGCCTGCACCCGCGCGACCGGCGCGTATGGCAGTTCGAAAACGCCACCACGATCGATCTCACTTTCGGCCTGGTAGAACGCTTTGTGACCATCGAAAATCTCGAGGCGTACCGGTGCAGCTTTGTGGGCACCCTCAAGCGCGAACTGCGCCCCTATGAAGCCGAAGACTGGTACACCCCCTGCATCGCCGCTGCGCAACGGCGCTATCCGGACTTCAAACGCCTGTGGGCCATGGAACACCCGCCGCCGGTCTCGCCGATCGGATGCCCCGTGCCGCTGAAGGTGTGCCTGCCAGGATATAGTGATGCGCTTACCTTCCATCGGCTGAAAATCCCGTTCGCCGGCGACCCGCGCTTCCAGACGGTGCTGTGGCAGCCTATGGATGCAGCCACCTTGCGGACCTGGGGAATGCTTCTGTCCTGAGATCCGAAAATCCGCCGGTAATTGTAGGCGTCGGGGGAAACCGGCTGAAGCCGGCAAGTACCCATACACACCGGCCTGCAGCCGGTCAAAAGCCAGTATACAAACTTCATAAGGCGCGGGGAAATAGACTCTTTGCCCGCTTCTCCGCAATGGTGTATACTATGAAGCTATACAATCTTGAAATACGAACCCTAACCACTGATTCGATATATGCGACACATCCACTGGGAAAACCAACACAGCGCACGCTACCTCGTGCTGCGCGTCCGGCGCGGCGGCTGCCTGGTGCTGGCAGCCCTCCTCTGTGTGAACTGTCTCGCGTTGGCGCTCTTCACGCTGCGGATCGATCGCTTTCTGAACGTAGACGCCCCCCCCGCCTCCGCCGATGCCATCGTCGTCCTGGCCTCCAACCCCAAGCGCATCCGGCACGCGGTGGCCCTCTATGCGCAGGGCTACGCGCCCGTGGTGGCCTTCACCGATGCCACCTACAAGGACGCCGGCCTGGCCTGTTCCTCCGCGCTGTTGGATGTACCGGCGGCACAGGCGCTCGGTTTGCCCGCTGAGGCGGTGGTGATTACGGGTGATGAAGTCGCCAGCACGTATGACGAAGCCGTCGCCGTGCGCGCGTTGGTCGCAGAGCACGGCTGGCAAAGCCTGATCGTCGTCACCGACCCGTTTCACACCCGCCGCGCCGTCGCCACCTTCCGCGCGCTGATCCCCGACGTGACCATCACTGCCAGCGCCACGACCGAGGGCGACTACGACCCCCGGCATTGGTGGCGCAGCGAAGAGGGCGTGATGGCGGCGATCACCGAGGTGGGCAAGCTGGCGTACTATTGGATCGCCTATGGCATCGCGCCATGACCGGACACCCTACTCTGACCAGTCCCTATCCTGAAAATCCTGGGGTATACGACAGATTATTGGAAATAAAAAGACGACCGTCTGAAAATTCCCTTTGCATTGCTGTGGCCGGTCTCTGACCATGCCACCGCAGGCCCAGGTCATGGTTAAGCGGGCGCGGTCGGAGACCGGCCCGAGCGATTCCACAGGTCCCTTATTCCGCTTCAAGCGGATCGTCAGATCCGCGTTTTTCACGGGGAACTGGCGTTCCCCGCAGAGCAAAAAGATAAACCCTTAAGCGAGCGCGGTCGGAGACCGGCCCGAGCGGTTCCACAGTTCCCTTATTGCGCTTCAAGCGGATCGTCAGATCCGCGTTTTTCACGGGGAACTGGCGTTCCCCGTAGAGCAAAAAGATAAACCCTTTGCATCGCTATGGCCGCTTGCTATGGCCCGTCTCTGACCGTGCCACCGCAGGCCCAGGTCATGGTTAAGCGGGCGTGGTCGGAGACCGGCCCGAGCGATTCCACAGTTCCCTTATTGCGCTTCAAGCGGATCGTCAGACCCGCGTTTTTCACGGGGAACTGGCGTTCCCCGCAGAGCAAAAAGATAAACCTTAAGCGGGCGTGGTCGGAGACCGGCCCGGGCGATTCCACAGTTCCCTTATTGCGCTTCAAGCGGATCGTCAGATCCGCGTTTTTCACGGGGAACTGGCGTTCCCCGCAGAGCAAAAAGATAAACCCTTAAGCGAGCGCGGTCGGAGACCGGCCCGAGCGATTCCACAGTTCCCTTATTGCGCTTCAAGCGGATCGTCAGATCCGCGTTTTTCACGGGGAACTGGCGTTCCCCGCAGAGCAAAAAGATAAACCCTTAAGCGGGCGCGGTCGGAGACCGGCCCAAGCGATTCCACAGTTCCCTTATTGCGCTTCAAGCGGATCGTCAGATCCGCGTTTTTCACGGGGAACTGGCGTTCCCCGCAGAGCAAAAAGATAAACCTTAAGCGGGCGTGGTCGGAGACCGGCCCGGGCGATTCCACAGTTCCCTTATTGCGCTTCAAGCGGATCGTCAGATCCGCGTTTTTCACGGGGAACTGGCGTTCCCCGCAGAGCAAAAAGATAAACCCTTAAGCGAGCGCGGTCGGAGACCGGCCCGAGCGATTCCACAGTTCCCTTATTGCGCTTCAAGCGGATCGTCAGATCCGCGTTTTTCACGGGGAACTGGCGTTCCCCGCAGAGCAAAAAGATAAACCCTTAAGCGGGCGCGGTCGGAGACCGGCCCAAGCGATTCCACAGTTCCCTTATTGCGCTTCAAGCGGATCGTCAGATCCGCGTTTTTCACGGGGAACTGGCGTTCCCCGCAAAGCAAAAAGATAAACCTTAAGCGGGCGCGGTCGGAGACCGGCCCGAGCGATTCCACAGGTCCCTTATTGCGCTTCAAGCGGATCGTCAGATCCGCGTTTTTCACGGGGAACTGGCGCTCCCCGCGGAGCAAGAATGATAGCAATTCCCCCAACCGATCTTGCGAATCAATCGATTTGTGATAGGATAGAAATGGTTGAAGCCAAGGTTAGTGTGGGATAAAAGAGGGGGCATGGAACTTCGGCATTATGCAAGCATCGTTCTGAAATGGTGGTGGCTGATTCTGCTAACAACCGCCCTGGCGGCCGCCGGGGCGTATTTCGTCAACCGCAACGCCCTGCCCATTTACCGGGCCTCCACCACGTTGACCATCGACCGCGGCGGCGACCCCCGCGAGGACCCCTATTACGTCATCCGCACCAGCGAAGCTCTCGCCAGCACCTATCTGGTGCAAATCAAGGCGCCCGTAATCCTGGAAGAGGTGCGCAGACGCCTGGGGCTGGAGATGAGCGCCAACGCCATCAAGGGCATGCTCACCGTCTCACAAATTGAGGATACACAACTCATCAACATCACTGCCCAGGGATACGACCCCGCGCTGGTCAAGGCGCTGGTAGAGACAACCGCCCAGGTCTTTATCGAACATCAAACCCAAGAACAAGAGGCGCGCTACCAGGCCCGGCTGGCAGAGCTGGAGGCGCAAGCTGCGGCGCTGGAACAAGCGCTCGAGGAGACGCAAAAATCCATCACGGGGATGGGCGATCCGGATACGTTGCCGGATTATGCGCGCCTGGAACTGGCCCAACTGCAAACGCAGCGCACCAACCAGCAAACGCGATTGTCGGTGCTGTTACAGAGCGCAGAGGAACTGCGGCTATCGATGGCCCGCTACACCACACGCATCTCGGTCTTCGAACCGGCCGAACTGCCCACCGCCCCCATCGGCCCGCAAAAAATGCGCAACATCATGCTGGCGGCAGCCGTCGGCCTGATGGTCGGCGTGGGCGCGGCGTTTCTGATCGAATACATCGACGATACGGTCCGCACGCCGGACGATGTCAAGCGGGTGCTGCCACTCAGCGTGTTGGGCCTCGTGCCCTATCTGGGCAAAGATGACGTGCAGACCGAAGTGATTGTGGCCCGCCATCCCCTGCGGCCCATTGCCGAAGCGTTTCGCAACCTGCGCACCAGCATCCAGTTCACCAACCTGGATGAACCACCGCACACGCTGCTGGTGACCAGCCCGCAGCCCACCGACGGCAAATCGTTTGTGGCGGCCAACCTGGCGGCGGTGTTCGCCCAGGGGGGCAAGTCGGTGATCCTGGTCGATGCGGACCTGCGCCACCCCACCCTGCACAAAACGTTCAACATTCCCATCGAGCCGGGCCTCACCGAGGCGCTGCTCGCCGTCGAAGACCGTCCCCGCGCCCTGCGCGAGACGGAGGTGGAGCGCCTGCGCATCGTTTCCGTGGGGGCGCGCGCGCCGGATTCCACAGAACTGTTGGCCTCGCAGACATTCAAACGCTATATCGATGAACTGCGCGAGCAGGCCGACGTGGTGATCCTGGATAGCCCGCCGGTGCTGGCCGTCTCCGACGCGGCGGTGCTTTCCACCCTGGTGGATGGCGTGATTTTGGTGATGGACAGCGGCAAAACCCGCATCCCGGCTGCCGTGCAGGCCGCCGAGCGCATTGCCGGCGTGGGCGGGGTGCTCCTGGGCGTGGTGCTCAACCGCGTGAAAGCGCGCAGCGGCGGGTACTATTATTACTACTATTACTACGACTACACGGATGGCGGGCAGCGAAGCCTGTTCGATTGGATAAGAAAACGCCGTCGGCGGCGTCATCGCAAGCAAGCGGATAGCGGTCAGCCGTCAGCCCGAACGGATAACGAATAATGGAGTTACTGTCGTGAAATCATATAAATGGCTTCTCGTGATTGGACTTGCCATCGTGTTGCTCGCCGCGTGCCGGCAACCGGCAGGAAACCCTGTGCCGACCTTTGTGCCGCCGACGGCCGTGCCCACTGCTACCGCGCGGGCCGCTTCAACGCTGACCACCACCGTCGGCTACGGTGACATCGTCGACGCGCTCGAAACGCGCGGGCGGATCGAGGCCCGGCGCGAAACCAACCTCGTCTTTCCCCTCGACGGCACGTTGAAAGGGCTGTACGTTGCCCCCGGCGACCAGGTGACACAGGGCCAGCTCCTGGCCGAATTGAGCGCGGCGTCGGTTGAAAGCGAGCTGCTCGAGCGCCGTTATGCGCTCGACCTGGCCCAACTCCGGCTGGCGCAGGCCGAACTGGTCTCGCAGACGCAAAGCGCCCAAGTCGAAAATTCAATCGCCATCGCTTATGCCTCTTACAACCAGGTTGTGCTGCAAGGAGAACAGGCCATCACCAACGCCCAGTTGAATGCAGAGCGTTGCCGCCGCACGGCGAAGGATGAACTGGACTACCGCCAGTGCGATCTCTACGTTCCCCAGGCGGAAGCAAATGCAGAAGCCGCCAAATCTCTGGCCGCGGCGCAGCTATATGGGGCAAGGCTGGCACGGGAATTGACCCTCTCGATGCAAAGCCTGGATTATGCCATTGCCCAGATCCAGTACGCCCAGGCCGAGATGCGCTATCTGCAGGCGGCCCAGCAAGTGACCGATACGCAGTTGATCGCGCCGTTTTCCGGCGTGCTGCTGTCGGTCGAAAAACGGGTCGGCGACGGCATCTCCGCTTACCAACCCATCGGCGTGCTGTCCGATCCGACCGATCTGTGGGCCATCGCCACCGTTTTCGAGCAGGATGCGTATCGGGTCGCCAGTGGGCAGCGCGTCGAGCTGGTGCTGGATGCCTATCTGGATCGCACGTACTATGGCACAGTCCTGCAAATCGCCAGCCAGGCCGTGCTGTGGCAAGGCAAATGGGCTTACGAGGTGACCATTGTCTTCGATGAGGAGCAAGACATCCCCGCCACCATGCGCATGGGGGCCGATATGCGGATCATCATGCGAGAAAAGGAACACGTGTTGCTCATTCCCACCCAGGCCATCGTTTTAAGCGGCGGGCGCCAATACGCGGAAGTCGTGCAGCAGAACGGTGCGGTCCAGCAGGTCGAGATCCAGACCGGCCTATCCACAGGCAGCCAAACCGAGGTCATCTCTGGACTAGCGGCCGGTGACGTCATCCGCATTCCGTGAGGGATGCCCGTATGAAACGGGACCGGCTGTGTTTCGCAGTACACTGTGTCATCCTGGCCGGGATCGTTGTGCTGGTCATCTGGCCGCTGCACCCCCTCGTGATCTCCTGGGGCTACACCGTCGCCGGAAGCCGCGTGTTACAGCGCCTCCAGCGCACGCCGGATCTCCCGCAGGAAACACGCTACGCGCAAGCCGCCCAGGCCGGGCAATTGTTCCAGACTGCGCTGGCGTGGGATCCCCTCAATCACCGCGCTTACACCCAGTTGGCCGCCGTCTATATGGTGTGGAACGACATTCCATCCGCCGCACACGCCGAGGCACGCGCGGCCATGCTGTCACCCACTCAGGATGCTGATCCATGAATCAACAGAAAGGCATGGCCGAAGGGTCGTCCGTTCTCTCGCCGCAGCAGTCGCCAGGCACACAGAAGGCCCCACAAGAGCATAAAAAAAGCGGTTTCTGGCGCTGGTTCCTCATCCTCGACCTGGCCCTGCTCCTCATCGGCGGTGGGGCAAAAGCCGTCCGCGCCTGGCGCTGGCAGCACGTCCTGCAAAACGATTTGCAAGCACTGCGCGCGCTGCTCCAGGATAGTCCCACCTCCCCGTCCGGGACGCCTGACGCCACAGCGTGGACGCCCGCCGAAGCGCTGACCTTCCTCCACAATGACTTGCGCGGCTTTCAGAGCGAATTCGCCTTCTTTTTCGATAGTGCGCCCCATCTCCGCTGGCTGCCGCGGTATGGCGCGGACCTGGCGGCTGCGCCCGCGCTGTTGACGATGGCGCTCGAGTTGAGCGAGAGTGGCGCGCGGTTGGCGCAGGTTCTGCAGCCGCTCCTTGTGCCACAGGACATCCCCCCTGAGTCGCAGACCCTGGAAGTGGCCTTGTCCCTGCTGCGCGAAGCCCAGCCGCACCTGCAAGAGACGGCGCGCGCGCTAGAGCGCGTGCAGCAAACGCGAGCCGGCCTGGACAAATCGGCGCTCTCTCCCCGCCTCGCCAGGTGGCTTGCGCAACTGGATCGTTACCTGCCACTTTTGCAGCGAGGGGTACAAATCGCTTTGCTGCTGCCGCAGACGCTCGGCGATACAGAAATGCGCACTTACCTTTTGCTGATGCAAAATGAGGATGAGTTGCGCCCGACCGGTGGCTTTTTGACCGGTGTGGCGCGGATTGCGGTGGTTGACGGGCGCATCGAGCACATGGTCTTCGAGAACAGCGCCGAGGTAACCGACTTCAAACGGCCCTATCCCGACCCGCCCAGGCCCCTGGAAGACATTATGGGGCTGGATTTGTGGGTCTTCCACGATAGCAACTGGAGCCCCGATTTCCCCACTTCGGCGTGGCAGGCAATCACATTCTACCAACAACGCTACGAGACGCCGATCGACGGCCTCCTGGCGATCGATCAGGAGGCTTTCCGGCGTCTCGTGCAAGTCTTGCAGCCCCTCACCCTGCCGAGTTACCCCGAACCGATCACGGAAAGCAACATCCTGGCGGCGTTGCGCCAGTCGCGGGATATGCCGTTGGAGGACGATCCACGCGCGGCCTGGGAACGGCGACACAAGGTGTTTTTGGAAGACCTGCTCACGGCCACCATCGACAAAGTGCAAAACCGGCCCGCAACGGTGAACTTTACCCAATTGGGTAAGGCCGTGATCGACGCGTTCGAAGAGCGGCATATGTTCGCTTTTGCGCTGACGGATGGTGACCTGGCTATACAGCTCTACGAATCCCGCTGGGACGGCGCGCTATATGCCGGCGAGGGCGACTATCTGATGGTGGTCGACGCCAACCTGGGCTACAGCAAAGTGAACCCCTATATCGCGGCCAGCCTGGGATATGCCGTAGACCTGCGCGATCCGCAGCACCCCCAGGCCGACCTGACCTTGAGTTACCAGCACAATGGCCCGCGCACGAACGAACCCTGTTATCACTACGCCAAACCGCCGATGTTGACCTACGAGATGTTGATGCGGCAGTGCTATTGGGATTACGTGCGCGTCTATGTCCCGGCGGGGGCCCGTCCCCTCCGCGCCACGCCCAATCCCATCCCCGCAGAGCTGCTGACCACCGGTATCGGGCGCTCCGGTGAGGCGGAGGTGCTGGCCCCCGAGGCGGGGAAAAGTGTCTTCGCCACCTTCTTTGTGCTGCCGCCAGGCCAGCGCGCCGAAACGCGCATGCTCTACATGCTGCCGCCGGAGGTGATCCAACAGACCGGGGACACCCTGCTCTATCGTCTCTACATCCAAAAACAGGGCGGCAAGCTCAGCGTGCCGGTGCAGCTCTCCCTGTACCTGCCGCCCGGCAGCCGCGTCGTCCATAGCAGCGTGCCTTACGCCAGAGCTTCAAACAACCCCGACCATATTCTCTATCCTCTGAACCTGGAAACCGACTTTCAGTTGAGCGTCGAGATCGCCAAATAACGGACAAGACGCCGCTGCTGCCGTCCCCGATAGCGGCGCGAAAATGGCGTTCCGCCTATGCGCCGACAAGCCTAACGACAATGCGACTATTTTTCAGAGAAATCCATAGAAGTTGTAAATTTTTGTACTGGTCAACGAGAGTTTGAACTTGCCGGACGGCTTTTTTTACCGCAGAGTTCGCTGAGAGCGCAGAGAAATTCTATAAATCTCTGCGAGCTTTGCGCTCTCTGCGGTGCAATATGTCTTTGACCACTACAGAAGTTGTAAATTTTGCATTTTGCAGTATTCTACTATAATAGATGCAGGTTGAATGCCTGCACAATATGATCCTACACCCTATCCCACAGGAGGCCCGACGATGGACATCATGAGGAAACCGCTGGTCACTCACATCTACACCGCGGATCCGTCCGCGCGCGTTTTTGAGAACCGGTTGTACATCTATACGTCGCACGATCTGGATCACGACAACCCGATCGACGACACCGGCAGTCAATACGACATGGTAGACTTTCACGTCTTCTCGATGCCGGATATGCAGTCCTTGCCGGTGGATCACGGCTCTATCCTGCACCTTGACGATGTCCCCTGGGCCGCCAAGCAAATGTGGGCCCCCGACGCCGCCTTCAAAAACGGCACGTATTACTTCTACTTCCCGGCAAAGGATCACGAAGAGCATTTCCGCATTGGCGTGGCCACCGGCCCCACGCCGACCGGGCCGTTTGTCGCCCAGCCGTCGTTTATCCCCGGCAGCTTCAGCATCGATCCGTGCGCTTTTATCGACGAGGATGGGCAAGCTTACCTGTACTTTGGCGGATTATGGGGCGGGCAGCTCCAGCACTGGCAGACGGGGGCCTTCGATCCCACGGTTGCGCCAGAACCCGAAGGCGACGTGCCGGCCCTGGGGCCTCGCGTGGCAAAATTATCGGCGGATATGCTCAACTTTGATGGCCCCGTCGGCGAAGTCTCCATCGTCGACGAGAGTGGAAGCCCACTGCGGGCCTGGGATCACGACCGGCGCTACTTCGAAGGGATCTGGGTGCACAAATACAACGGCACGTACTACCTTTCCTATTCCACCGGTGATACCCACTTTATCGTCTATGCCACCGGTGACTCGCCGACCGGGCCTTTCGTCTATCGCGGGCGGATCTTGGATCCGGTGATCGGTTGGACAACGCAACACTCCATCGTTGAGTTCCAGGGGCGGTGGTACCTGTTCTATCACGACGCTTCGCTTTCCGGTGGCATTGACAACAAACGCTGCATCAAGGTTGTGGAGTTCACCTACAACGCAGACGGCAGCATCCCGTTGATCAATCCTTGAGGCGTTCCCCAGGGCCAGCTCGGCGCGGATCGCCAAAGAAGACTCAAAGCGTATCACCAAAGCATGCTTGAAGCGGATCGCCCAAGCATGCTCAAAGCGGATCGCCAGATCCGCGATTCTCGCCCCCCATGCTCAAAGCGGATCGCCAGATCCGCGATTCTCGCTTCCCATGCTCAAAGCGGATCGCCAGATCCGCGATTCTCGCCCCCCATGCTCAAAGCGGATCGCCAGATCCGCGATTCTCGCTTCCCATGCTCAAAGCGGATCGCCAGATCCGCGATTCTCGCTTCCCATGCTCAAAGCGGATCGCCAGATCCGCGATTCTCGCCCCCCATGCTCAAAGCGGAA
>Ga0209381_1001234_pt1 | contig 43919 bp, 29 predicted proteins | sample DewCreD2012metaG_FD_184111 | JGI IMG/M metagenome (GOLD analysis project Ga0209381, IMG submission 184111) | Hot spring sediment bacterial and archeal communities from British Columbia, Canada, to study Microbial Dark Matter (Phase II) - Dewar... ... | reverse complement strand
TGCTACTTGCGCTCCGCAAACTTGAGCGGTAGTATTTTTCTTGTTTTTCATATATTGGCGGACATAGCAGATTGGCTGCGTGTCCGCCAGCTTTCATGCCATCTCACCCTTGGTCCCTCTCCCTTGGGGAGAGGGAAACATCGCAGGCGGCGTCTTGTGCAACCGCAACGCCCGATAACTTCGAGCGCCGGCGAACGGGGCTCCCTCTCCCTGAGGGAGAGGGGCGCCTGCCTGCCGCGCCCGCGGCCTGCCCACCGCTCGGCAGGCGGGCGCAGGCAGGGGGTGAGGGGGAACAGCGCCGGCGAAAATACTGCGCCGCCGATTTGTCCGGTGCGTCTCCTGACGCCTTTTTGCAGCTTGTGCGCTGCCATTCCACTGAAAACGGCGAAGAATCTCTTTTTCCCCTTCACTTCAATGGCCAGCCGCCGCGGGTTGCAATGCTTTGATCAATCTCGCCCATCAGCCGCCGGGTTTCCCGCAAGGCATGGATGATCTGCGGATAGGCGGCCTGGTCATCGTAGCTCAAAGCCCGGCCCACGCGATCTTTCAGCCATTTCTCGGCTGGCCGATAACCGCCGACAGGAAAATCCCAAGCGACCGGAGGCACCCCTTCAAAGTATTGTCGGTCGTTAATCCAGACCCGGCCCGGTTCCACACCCACCGGCGGTTGGTAGCGGACTTCCTTGATTTCATTATTGCCTTTGACAGGAAAAGACGGCCCCTTGCCGTTCCCGTTTTTGCGCGCATGCAAATCAACCAACAACCCGCCGTAACCAACCAGTTCGCGGAACAATTCAAAATCGCTGGTGAGAGGCAGGCGCGGGAAATCGGCGCGGAGAAAATCCGCGTAACGCTCGCGGTAAGTCGGGCTGTGGAACACCGCGTAGGCGTAATTGAAAATGGCTTCCGGCCCGACTTCCTTTTTTGCCGACCGTCCCAAACCTTCCGGCACGAATTGGACGCCCAGCTTGGCGCAGAAATCTTTGATGAACTCCGCGCTCAGGTTGGGCCGCCGCCCGTTCTCGTGGGCAAAGAGGTCGGCTTCGGGCAAGTGGCCGTTGGGATAAAGATATAACGGAAAGAGATAATTAACCTCTTTGAGTGAGACGGAGTGGAGTTGAATGGGATGACTAGAACAAAAGACGTGGTTAAAGCCCCCACTAATATCCAACTTGCGGGTTGTGCAAAGTCCCAGGTTTCCGTCTTCGATCAGGTGACGTGTTACTTCGTGTCTTGGCATGCAATGAAAGCCACGCGAGTTACCCGTGTAATACGTCCAGCGCAGGTCAAAGGGACGGTAGAGGATGCGCCGCAGATGGTCTTTTGTCGGACCATCATTCAGCAAATCTTGTCGCGCAAGTTCGACTTTCCAATCGCGACTATCACTGCCAAGCGAAAATTCCTTAACCGCGGATTCCGCACTTATGGAAATAAAACGGTTTATCCTCGACCATAAGTCCATTTTGGTGAAGGCCACACAAAAATCATCACGACCAGCAGCAATTCCCAAGCTGTTCACCGGCATCATCTCGGTGATTTTCCAGCCGCGCTCGTATTCGGCGCGGCGTTTCTTGTCCTGCGGAATGAACAGGTAGGCGGGCGAACTCGGCTCCAGCGTTGTCCACGGGGTGTTCTTCACGTGATGGCGGTCGAGCCAGTCGTATTTGGTTTTGCGCTGCGCGCCCCAAAGGTTGGCGTGGCGGACTACCGCCGGTTGCTTTTCCTTCTTTTTCGCGCCGGGCGGCAGTTTGACGAAAAGGCCGATGGCGACGCCTTGCTGGATGTCGAACACGTTTTTGTCCGCCTCGCCCGTGCCGGGAACGGTTTCCTTCTTTTTCGCGTTGCCGTGGAGGTCGAGGACGTAAATCTCGTCGAAGGTGCGCATGAGATGTTGGCGCATCCCGCGAAAGGTGGGGTTGTCGAGGTAGCCGTGGTTGGTGATGAAGGCGAGGATGCCCTGACCGGTTTGCTCGATGCGCCATTGGCCCCAGCGGAGGAACTTTACGTAATCATCCTGGAGCCATTTGGGATTGCGCTCGCCCAAGGGCCGGCCGTCGCAGAAGTAATAGTCGCGCACGAGCTGGGAAATCCATTCGCCTTTGTTGGCGCTGTGGCCGGAGTAAGGCGGATTGCCGAGGACGACGAGGACGGGTTTGTGGCGTTTGACTTCGTAGGCCTGGTTGGCTTCTTCGCTGAGCATGCGCAGGGGGCCTAGCTGCTGGGCGGTGTGCTCCAAATCCTCGAGGGTGTTGGTGAGAAAAATGTTGAGACGCTCGCCGGCGCGCGGCTCGTAGCTCCATTGCTGGCGAAAGAGCGGTTCTTCATCCCAAGCCGCCAAAGCCAGTCCCAGTTTGAAGTGGGCGATGGCATAGGGTGCCATTAACAGCTCGAAGCCGAAGAGGCGCGGCAGCAAGTGCTCATGAACGTAGCTGCCCCATTGGCCGGCGTTTTTGCCCTGTTTAAACTGGCAGCGGATGAAATCCAGGACGGTGTAAAGAAAAGTGGCGGTGCCGGTGGCGGGGTCCAAGATGAGGACGCGGTGGCTTTCCTCCGTGGGGGTTTTGTCGCCCTCCTGGCGCGCGTGGGGGATTTTAGAGCGGTCAGCCAGGCCTTGCTTGAGGCCAAACTTGTCTTTGAGCAGGCTGTCAATGCTCTGGACGATGAAGTTGACCACTGGCTCGGGGGTGTAATAAACGCCCCGCAGCTCGCGGAGCTTGGGATCGTAGGCTTGCAGGAAAGTTTCGTAGAAATGAACGACCGGGTCGCGCCGGGGGCCGCGTTGGCCAAAATCCTCGAGAATTAGTGCGAAATTGGCGTGGTCGAGGGTCTGGATCAGGTCGTCCACAAAACCGGCAAAGGGCTCTTCGTCGAGGGCGGAGCCGGTGATTTGCTCGAAGAAATGGCGCAGAAAAGGATTGGTGCGGGGGATCAACCGGCGGGCGGTTTCGCGGTTAAACTTGGGGGCGAGGCTGGAGGCGCGGGCGCTGAACAGGCCGTAGGCGAGCGTTTGCGCGAACATGTCGGCAAACTCGGCGATGGCGGCGGGGGTGTCCGCGGCCAGCTCGGGCAGCAGGATGCCGGCGAAGGCAGCGCGCCAATCGGCGAGTTGCTGCGAGGCTTGGCCCGTGTGAAAAGCCTCGATAATGATGTCGCGGATCAGGTGCGTCAGGCGTGCCAGCCGCCGGGCTAGTTCTTCCGCCGAGGTGATGTCCAACGGTCGTTGGACCAGAAAACCGCGCAGCAGTTCAAGGGCCTTGGCCTGTTCGGTTTCGCCTGCCGGCAGTAATTTGCCAGAGGGCTGGGCGGCGGCCAGCCGTCCGATTAAGCGCCGTTCGCCATTCGCATACCAGCGAAATTCCAAGTAATCGGTGAGTAAAAAATTCGGCAGCGCAGCCCGGTAGCGGCGGATTTGCTCCGATTTCTCCACTTCATCCAGGTTGAGGCCGACATCCTTGGCTTCGAGGTAGCCGAGCGTAAGCTGGTCCGGCGCGCGGGTAACGATGAAATCCGGGGCGCCGCAGGCGGAGCGCTTGGGTTCGTTGGTGGCGGTGACGCGCGGCTCCAGGCCCTCGATCAGGGCTTTGAGCGCCGGACGATGCGTATGCTCGGTGGCGTCCTGACGCGCCAGCGCCCGTTCGATGGCTTTAAGATATTCAGCGCTGTTCATAAGGGAGAAAGCAAAACGGGACGCCGCGTCAGACCGGTCCGGCTGGCGGTCGTGAATTCTCCCTCCTCGCCGCGCCTGGCCAACCGGCGGTGGTTTTCCGAATATCATCCCCGTGGAGAGGCATGGCGCGAGGTTAGCAAGCGCGGCGGCGCGGTCAAGTCCGGCGGCGGTTTGCGAATGGCGACATCTATTTGACTTGCCGCCGGTTTGGCGCGCATAATCGCCGCATGAAAAACGCGTTAACCCGAAGGGAGTTCATTCGTGGCAATATGGCCGCGGCTTTGGCGGCATCCGCTTTTCCCACTTTGATGCCCGCCAGTGTTTTGGGCGCGGCCGGTGGCGTCCCGCCGAACAGCCGGATTAATGTCGGCTGCATCGGCGTCGGGCCGCAAGGCCGGGGCGTCATGGGTGGCATTCTCGCGCAAGCCGACGCGCGCGTGGTCGCGCTTTGCGACCCGTTCAAAGCCAATCTGACCAAGGCGGTGGAGCAGGTTTCCCAGAAATACCAGGGGGAGGCCCCGGCCACGTTTGCGGATTACCGCGAGCTGCTGGCGCGCCAGGACATTGACGCGGTGCTGATTGCCACGCCCGACCACTGGCATGTGCCGGTGGCGATGGCGGCGGCCCGGGCCGGCAAGGATATGTATTTGGAAAAACCCATGGGGCTCACGGTGGCTGAGGATGTGGCGCTGCGCAAACTCATGCAGGAGAAAAAGCGGATTTTCCAGTTTGGCACCCAGCAGCGGTCGAGCCGCGAATTCCGCACCGCCTGCGAGCTGGTGCGCAACGGCAAGATTGGCCAGCTCAAGCAGATCAACGTCTGGAGCTCGGCCAGCCGGCCCGGCGGGCCCACCGCCCCCATTGAGCCGCCCGAGGGCCTGGATTACGAGCGCTGGCTGGGGCCCGCGCCGCGGACACCCTACACCGACGGCAAGGCGGCGGACACCAAGACCTCCTGGAAAACCTGGTGGTTCAATTATGATTACGCGCTGGGCTTCATTGCCGGCTGGGGCGTGCATCCGCTCGACATCGCGTTGTGGGGCTACCCCGAAATGATGAGCGGTCCGATGGAGATCGAAGGCCAGGGCGTCATCCCCAAGGAAGGCGCCTGCAACACTTCCGTCGCCTGGGAGGTCAACTTTAAGTTTGCCACCGGCGTCAAGATGCGCTTCCGCGGCACGCGCAATCACTACAATGAAACCAATGAAATGACCGATTTCAGCGACTGGCAGCAGCGCTACGGCAAAATCCGCGACCACGGCACGGCCTTTGAAGGCGCGGAAGGCTGGGTGCATGTCTATCGCGGCGGACTTTTCACCAGCCCGGAAGCCCTGGCCCAGACGCCGCCGGGCCCCGGCGACAAGCCGCTCCTCAAGAGCCCCGGGCACCAGCGCAATTTCCTCGACAGCGTCCGCAGCCGGCAGCCGGCCATCTGCCCGATTGAGGAGGCGGTGCAAGCCGACATTCTCTGCCACTTGAGCGACATCGCCACGCGCGTCAACCGCCGGCTGGTGTGGAATCCCGCGCGCGAGCAATTCACCGGCGACGACGAAGCCAACCGGAAACTGCAACTCCGCCCCATGAGAGAGGGATACAGTTTATGAGCCAGGCGAACCTCCTTCTGCCGCCCGGCTACCGGCCGCTGCTGAACGTGCGGGAAACAGAACATGCCATCAAAGAGCTGAAAGACTTTTTCGAGCTGAACCTCGCCACCGAACTGAACCTCAGCCGGGTGACGGCCCCTTTGTTCGTGCTGGGCGGCACCGGCATCAACGACGACTTGAACGGCCTCGAAAAACCGGTCGCGTTTGCCGTCAAGGATTTGAACGGCGAACGCGCCGAGATCGTGCAATCGCTGGCCAAGTGGAAGCGCATGATGCTGGGCGAACTGGGATTCCAGCCCGGCTACGGCCTTTACACGGACATGAACGCCATCCGCCCCGATGAGCGGCTCGACAACACTCACAGCCTCTACGTGGACCAATGGGATTGGGAGCGCGTCATCACCCCGGCGGAAAGAAATCTGGCGTTCCTGAAAAAAATCGTGGGCAAGATTTACTCGACCCTCAAGCGCGCGGAGCACTTTGTCTTTGAGCGCTATCCGCAAATCCGCCCGGAGCTGCCGGAGGAGTTGGTATTCGTGCATGCCGAGGAATTGCAGGCCCGTTACCCGAAGCTGACGCCCAAGGAGCGGGAAAACGCCTTTCTGCGGGAGCATCGGGCGGCGTTCATCATCGGCATCGGCGGCACGCTGCCCGACGGCCAAATCCACGACGGGCGCGCCCCCGATTACGACGATTGGACCACGCCCACCGGCAATGGCTTCCAGGGCCTCAACGGCGATATTTTCGTCTGGAATCCCGTTTTGGAGCTGGCGTTCGAGCTTTCCTCGATGGGCATTCGGGTGGACCGGGAGACGCTGCTGCGCCAGCTTGAAATCCGCGGCTGCCCGGAGCGGCGCGAGCTCTTTTGGCACCGGCGTTTGCTCAATGATGAAATGCCGCTTTCGATCGGCGGCGGCATCGGGCAATCCCGCCTCTGCATGTATTTTCTGCGCAAGGCGCATGTCGGGGAAACCCAGGCCAGCCTTTGGCCCGAGGAAATGCGGGCCGCCTGCCGCCGGCATGGCATTCCCTTGTTGTAAGATGCCGAAAGCCGCCAACCGGCCTGTTGCTTTGCCAGGCGGCCGTCGCGCCCCATGAACCTGGTCACCCGCCTCTGCGCCCGTTGCGAGCGCCCGATTCTCCGGGGCGAAACGCCGTTCATTTTGCGGCTGGAACTTTTTGCCGCGCCGGAGATGCCCGAAGTCACCTTGGAGGAATTACTGCGGGACCATGCCGCCGAGATTAAACAGCTACTGGCGGAGACTGAAAAACTCACCGAGGCGGAGCTTATGCGGGATGTCTATATGGAGCGAACATTCGTGCTCTGCCGCCGCTGCCACCGGGCGCTGCTGGCCAATCCCCTGGGGCGGCTTGCGGAAGAGAACCCAGCCCCGTGACTGCCCAGTTCCAGCGGTTGGCCGCTAATTTAGTTCTTCGCTGTTGTCGGTGGAATAACGCCGCCAGCCCGGCAGGGCGGTAGAAACTAGCCCACCCTTTTAAGGGTGGGATGCGGAGGCAGAAAGGCCCAAAGTCCCGGAGGGACGAAAGAAGATCGTCGGAGGGGCGGCGGTCGTTGGCGGCGAACGCGCGCGGATTTCTTTCGCCCCTGGCGGGGCTTGGGGACTCAGGCGGGGCGTCGTTCCCAGCGATGAATCGCTGGGCGATTACCTGCCGCCCCTGGCGGGGCTGAGCACAACGATGCCTCCCAAACCAGGCGATCCCCTCGCGAAAGATACACTTGGCATTCCACTGAAAACAGCGAGGAACCGCTAATTTGCTTTTCCCTGCCAACGCTTGAATCCGGCGGTTCGTCTGGTCATCTGTATCTTTACCGGCCGTTGCGGGCTGGTTTGCGCCGCCCCCCCGCGCCCGAGTTTGAAAGGATGAATTGGCATCCAAAGCCGAAAGCCAGCGCCCAACCCCAACGGTGTCCCTGCGGCCCCAAGGGGGGCGGCGGTCTGCGGCCTGGCACTCCGGCTGAAGCCGGGACAACACAGGGCGTCGTTCCGCCGCGGCTATTTTACGACCAACACTTTTTCCAGCAGCTCGTTCATCCGCTTGACCATCGCGCGGGGATCGTCCAGCAAGCCGGCGGCCACGCGGGCGTTGTCGAAAACCTGCGCGGCGGCCAGCGCCGCCAGCGCGGCGTCGGCCTGTCGCATCCGGTCCAAGCGCGACATGAGCGCGTGAGCCGGATTGATTTCCAAGTCGAGTTTCGCGTCGGCCCCCTCCTTCTCCGGGTTCATCGCGCGCAGCAGGCGGCGCATGCCGGCGGTGACGAATTTATCACTGTCCACCACCGCCGCCGGGCTGTCCACCAGCCGCTTGGAAACACGCACCGCGTTCACCTGGTCGCCCAGGGTTTCCTTCAGCCATTTGGCGAGCGCCTCCGCCTGCTCCGCGTTGAGCGCTTCGGCGGGAGGGGGCGCGGCCAGTTCCAATTCCGCCTTTTCCGCGGGGCGCAGGGTTTTGCCGTCGAATTGGCCGAGGTGCTCCATGACGAATTCATCCCACGGATCGTAGAGGAAAAGCACCTCGAACTCGCGGGCTTTGAAGACCTCGAAGTAGGGGCTGGCCTCCGCCGCCTCGCGACTGGGCGCGAGCAGGTAATACATCTCGACCTGGTTGCTCGGCATGCGCTTGACGTAATCCGCCAGCGAGGTGGTTTTGCCTTTTTCCGTCTTGGAGGATTCGAAGCGCAACAGGCGGCCGAGCGGCTCCTTGTGGGCGAAATCGCTGGCCACCCCTTCCTTGAGGAAGCGATGGTATTCGGCGTAAAAGCTGTCATAGGCCGCCGGCTCCTTCTCGGCTTGTTCCTCGAGGAATTTGAGGAAGCGTCCGGTCAGCACCTTGTTGAGCTTCTGCATCAGGGCGGTGTCCTGCATCGTCTCGCGGGAGATGTTGAGCGGCAGGTCCTCGCTGTCCACCACGCCCTTGAGGAAGCGCAGCCAATCGGGCAGCAGCCCTTTGGGCCGGGCCTGGATGAGCACCTTTTTGCAATAGAGATGCACCTCGGATTCCTTGCGGCCGAAACCGAGCAATTCCCAGTTGCGCTTGGGCACAAACAGCAGCGACTGGATGGCCAGCGGCGCGTCGGCGGTGAAATGCAGACGCAACAGCGGCGGCTCCGGGTCATGCCCCAGGAATTGGTAAAACTCGTTGTATTCCTCTTCCTTGATGCCGCCCTTGGCGCGGGTCCAGATGGCCTGGACGGTGTTGAGCCGTTTGCCGTTCAGATCAATGGGGAACTGAATGAAATTCGAGTAGCGCTTGACGAGCCGCTCGATGGTGGCGGGCTGGGCGAATTCCTTGGCGTCCTCCTTGAGGTGCAGCTCGATGCGAGTGCCGCGCGGGCAATCGCCGGCCGCCTCGAGATCGTAGCCGCCGGCGCCCTCGCTGGACCAGCGCCAGCCTTGCTCGCCCGGCAGATAGGAGCGCGTGGTGACCACCACCTTGGCCGCCACCATGAAGGCCGAATAAAAACCGACCCCAAACTGGCCGATCAGGTGCGCGTCCGGCTTTTGCTCCGCCGCCAGCTTTTGCAGAAAGGCCTTGGTGCCGGAACGCGCGATGGTGCCCAGGTTTTCCACCAGGTCCGCTTGCGTCATCCCGATGCCGGTGTCGGTGAGGGTGACGGTGCCGGCCTTTTCATCCGTGGCGATGGCGATGGACAGCGCGGTGTCCGGCTGATGCACCGTTTCCCCCGCCGTTTGCAGAAAGCGCAGCCGCTCGCAGGCGTCCGCCGCGTTCGACACCAGCTCGCGGATGAAAATCTCGCGATCCGTGTAGAGTGAATGAATGACAATATCCAGCAACTGCCGGATTTCCGCCTTAAATTCATGTTTTTCCGTCATAAGCCAATAAATCTGGCAGGGTAATAAGCGGGCGGGCGGCTGCCGTCAAGGGGAAGAAACCGCGAATAAAAAACGCCAAAAGACCGCCCTCGAAGGCGCGGGGTTTTCGTTGTCCAACCGGATACTCCCCGCTCCGTCTTTGCCCGCGGGAAATTTCGGAGAATCACTTTGCCTTGCTCGCCGGTTCCGCCGTCAAGCGGCCTCGCCACCCTTGGAATAATCCTGGGAATCAGTATCATCGCGGCGTGACTTGTCTCGGCAAAAACGCGGGCGGCCCGCGGCGAATCCCGCGGGCGCTGGTTTTTCTTTGGCTTCTGCTGTGCGGCGGGGTTGGAGTTTTGGGCCAGGACTGGCGAGGTTTTCACGGCCTGGAGAAGCGGGGTTTCGAGCCGCAGGCGCGCGCGCCAATCGAGTGGGGCCCGGACCGCAACGTGCGGTGGCGCGCGGCGATTGAAGGCAAGGGACATTCTTCGCCGGTGCTGGAGGGCGGGCGCGTTTACGTGACCACCGCGGTCGAGCGTTCCTGGCGGCGCGCCTGGAAAACCTGGTTTTACCGGCTGTCGGCGCTGGCGGTGTGCGGGGTGCTGTTCGCGGGCCTGCTGTTAGTCCGCGACTGGCCGCCGCCGGCCGCACCCGCCAAGCTCTGGCGGCGCCGGTTGCGCCTGTTTCTCATCCTGTCCCTGTTGCTGTTGGCCGCGGGCGTGGTCATCGTCGGCCCGGGCGCGTTGCACTACGCGCACTCGATTCCCCGCGCTTCCAAGGTGACCCTGCTGTTCGCCTGGCTTTGCTTGTTTCTGGCGCCCCTTCCTTTCGGCGGGCGCTCGTCCCTGTGGCTGGGTTCAGGCCTGGCCTCGCTGGCGGTCAGCCTCCTCGGTTTTCCCCTGTTTGCCGCTGCCGACCGCCTCTTTCCGCTCTTTTCCGGTTTGAACCTGGTCCCCAAGCTGCTGCTGCTTTCAATCACCGGGCTGGGGCTCGGGCAAATCGGGTGGTGGCTTTGGTCGCGGCGGGCCTGCCCGCCGCCAGACAGGCGGGCCGGGCCGGCGGCGCCGCCCGCGCCCGGCGATCTCCCGGCGCCGGCGATGAACCGGGGCCTGCTGCTCCTGACATTGGCGGCGCTGGCGACCAGCGGCGGATTGTTGGCGGCCTTATCCTGGCGGCTGGCCCGGTTTTCCGCCGAGACGGCGGTCTGGCGTCCCGAAGCCGGATGGTGGACCGCGATTTTGTTCGCATTAACCCTGGCCGTTGGGCTGTGGCTGCCAGCGCGATGGACGTTTCCGCTCTCCGGCGTTTTGCGGCGGAGCGCCGGCTGGATTTATGCCGGGGGACTCCTGCTTCTGGTGGCGGGCTTTCTGCTGACCCACGGGGGTCAGGACCGCCAGCGCCAACTGGAACGGGCCATTATGTGCTTTGACGCCGAAACCGGACGGCCCTTGTGGACCACCCGCGCCTTGGCAACGCAAGGGGAACCCGAGGCGGAAGTCAACACCCCCGCCACGCCGACCCCCGTTTTACTTCCCGACCGCATTTGCGCTTATTTCGGCTCCGCCGGGATGATGGCGGCGGACCGCCAGGGCACGCTGCTTTGGAGCAACCGGCAACTGCCTATGCGGGCCATGTTCGGCGCGGCTATTTCGCCCCTTCCCTTCGGCTCCGTCCTGCTGCTTCTGGGAGACACGCTGCCAGGCGAGAGCGCCGACGGCACGCGCGCGGAGACCCCCTACCTGGCGGCGATTGATTCCGCGAGCGGCCGCCTGTTATGGCGGCAAGCGCGTCCGCCGTTGACGCATGTGGATCCCACCTATGCCACGCCCCTCTTGACCCGTTACGCCGGCCAGGACCGCCTTCTGGCGCAATCCCGCGAAGGCATCACCGCCTTCGATCCGGCCTCGGGAAGGGAACTGTGGAACTGCCGGCTCCCTCATGGCGGGGCGCACCTGGTGGCCGGCTTGGTGGCCGACGACCGGCGTGTCTATGTGTTGACCGCCGCCAAGATCGTGGCGCTCGACTGGGACCGCCTGGAAAAGGGCGCGGAAGCCGTCGTCTGGAGCCACCTCAGCGCCGGCGAAAAAGCCGCCACGCCCGTCCTGGCGGACGGCCTTCTTTTTGTGGTGGGCGAAACCGGCCAGGCGCTCTGTCTTGACGCCGCCACCGGCGCGTTGCAATGGAAAACCCGCCTGCCGGGGCGTTTTTTTGCCTCGGTGATCGCCACCGCCGAGGCCGTTTATTTTACCGGCGAGTCCGGGGTGGTCCACGTGGTGGCGCGCTCCCGTGAGCTCAAGCCGCTGGCGCATAACTCGCTCCGGGAAAAAATCTACGCCACCCCCGCGCCGGCGGCGGACCGGCTTTTTCTGCGCACCGAAAAGGCGCTCTATTGCCTGGAAGCCGCGCCGCCGCCTTGAGGCTCATCGCCCATCGCCCGCGCGGAAAATGCTTAGCTGACAGGGCCGGGCGCTTGTGTTAGGATGCCGGCCAGGTCAGAAGCCTTATGCACAAGCAAACGGCAAACCAGTGTGAGCGCCGGCGGCTTCCACCACCGGGCGGGGAAAGGCGCCGATGGTGAAATTCGATTCGCTGCGTCTCGCCGCCGCCCTGGCGCGAGCCGCCAACGAGCTCTTGGAGGCGCGCGAGGCGGAGGGCTGCTGGAAAGGGGAGCTTTCGAGCAGCGCCCTCTCCACCGCCACCGCCGTGGCCGCCCTGGCCATGGTGGAGCACGAGCTGAAAACCGCCAACCCGTTGCTGCGGGAGAAGGTCCAGCGGGGGGTGCGCTGGCTGGTGCGAAACGTCAACAGCGACGGCGGCTGGGGCGATACCACGCGCAGCTTCAGCAACGTCAGCACCACCGCGCTTTGCTGGTCGGCTTTCGCGCTGGCCCCCGGCGCGGAGGAGCATCACGCCGAAACCAGCAAAGGGGCCGAGCGCTGGCTGATTCAAAACGCCGGCAGCATAAAGCCCGCCATCTTCGTGCCGGCCATCAAGAACCGCTACGGCCGGGACCGGACTTTTTCGGCGCCCATCCTGATGACCGGGGCGCTGGCGGGGCGGCTGGGAAACAGCCTCGAGGCCTGGCGCCACGTGCCGCAGTTGCCGTTCGAGCTGGCCGCCTTGCCGCGCGAATGGTTCGCCGCCCTGCGCCTGCCGGTGGTCAGCTACGCGCTGCCAGCCCTCATCGCCCTCGGCCTCGCCCGCCATCACAACCGGCCTTCCGCCAATCCCCTGCGCCGGGTGTTGCGCGACCTGGCCACCAGCCGCACCCTCAGAGTGTTGGAGGAAATCCAGCCGGCCAGCGGCGGCTTCCTGGAGGCCACCCCCCTCACCAGCTTCGTCACGCTGGCCTTGACCGCCGCCGGCCACACTCGCCATCCAGTCACCGAAAAATGTGTCAGCTTTCTGCTTGCCGCCGGGCGCGAGGACGGCAGTTGGCCCATTGACAGCAATCTGAGCACGTGGGTGACCTCCCTCGCCGTCAACGCGCTTTGCGCGCCCGCGCTGGGGGCGGACTCGCTGCTGAATTTGGCGGACCTGAACGAGCTGCGCGCCTGGCTGCTGGCGCGCCAATACCGGGACCTGCATCCCTACACCATGGCCCAGCCCGGGGGCTGGGCCTGGACGCCGCTGCCCGGCGGGGTGCCGGACGCGGACGACACGGCTGGCGCCTTGGTGGCCCTGCGCCTGCTCGGGGACCTCAGCCCGGACGTGGTTGAATCCGCCCTGGCCGGAGTCCAATGGCTGCTCGAATTGCAGAACAACGACGGCGGCATTCCCACTTTTTGCCGGGGCTGGGGCGCGCTGCCATTCGACCGCAGCGCGGCGGACCTCACCGCCCACGCGCTGCGCGCCTGGCTCGCCTGGCTCCATGTCCTGCCCCCCGACCAGCAGCATCGGGTGCAATCCGCCATGACGCGCGCGGTCCAATTCCTCATCCGCGCGCAGCGGGACGATGGCGCCTGGGTGCCGCTTTGGTTTGGCAATCAATACGCCTGGGGAGAGGTCAACCCGACCTACGGCACCGCCCGGGTGCTGTGCGCGCTGCCGGAGCTCGCCGCCCGTTCCTACCTCGAGCTGGTGGAACCCCTCAACAGCGGCGCGCTGTGGCTGGTGAAAACGCAAAACCATGACGGCAGTTGGGGCGGCGGCCATGGCGGGCCGCCGTCGGTTGAGGAGACGGCCTTGGCGGTCGAAGCGCTGGCCGAAATCCTGGCCCACCCCATGGCCCTCCTGCCGGAAACGCGGGAACAAGTCCTCAACGCCTGCACTTGGGGCGCCAACTGGCTGGTGGGGCGCGTCGAGGCCGGCGCCTGGCAAACCCCCGCCCCCATTGGTTTCTATTTCGCCAAACTTTGGTATTACGAAAAGCTCTACCCGCTCATCTTCACGGTCGGCGCGCTGCGCAAGGTGGCCCGCCTGCTGTAGGCGAAAATTTTCGCTTGACCGGACGGCGGACCGGGGCTAGTCTGGCGCGGTTAATGACAACGAGCGTTCGTCAAGTGCTGGTGCTGGCAGTCGCTGTAGGCAGCGACGCCGTGCGCGCTTGTCGGACCTGAATTACTAACCATCTCGACAAGAACCCACGGCTGAGAGGCGGTCGTGGGTTTTTTTGTTGGCCCGCGACGCCGGCCGCCAACCAGGAAAAAAAGCATGAGCAAAACAACCGCAGCAGCGCCAAGAAAAAAGAACGCCCGCCCGCCCCGGACCGAGGTGGGCCGGACCATGCTGGGCAGCGACATTTTTGTCGAAGCCCTCGAACGCGAAGGGGTGGAAGTCATTTTCGCCTACCCGGGCGGGGCCAGCATGGAGTTGCATCAATCCCTGACCCGGTCGAGGAAAATCCGCACCATTCTGCCGCGCCACGAGCAGGGCGGCTCCTTCGCCGCCAGCGGGTATGCGCGCGCCACCGGCAAGGCGGGGGTGTGCATGACCACCAGCGGGCCGGGCGCCACCAACCTGGTGACCGCCATCGCCGACGCCTACATGGACTCGGTGCCGCTGATTTGCGTCACGGGCCAGGTGGTCCAGGCGATGATCGGCCGGGGCGCCTTCCAGGAAACCGATGTTTTCGGCATGACCCTGCCGATGGTCAAGCACAGCTACCTCATCACCGACCTTGCCGACGTGCCCCGCATCGTCAAGGAGGCCTTTCACATCGCCACCACCGGCCGGCCCGGCCCGGTCGTCATTGATTTCCCGAAAAACGTGCAGCAAGCCCGCACCCAGCCGGTCTGGCCGGGCGAGGTCAAATTGCCGGGCTACCCGCCCCCCGCCCGCGCGGACGACCTCGCGCTCCACGAAATCATCGGTTTGCTCCAGAAGGCCGAGCGCCCCGTCATCTATTGCGGCGGCGGCATCATCACCGGCAATGCCAGCGCGGAACTCCGCGAATTCGCCGAACTCGCCGGCATCCCGGTGACCACCACCCTGATGGGCATCGGAGCGTTTCCCGAAACCCACGAATTGTCGCTCCGCTGGCTGGGCATGCACGGCGCCGCCTTCGCCAATTGGGCGGTCAACGGCGAACTCAAAAAAGAAATCCTGCCCGACGGCGCCGAGCGGGTGACCAAACTGGCGGACGGCGCCGACCTGCTGCTGGCTTTCGCGGTCCGGTTCGACGACCGGGTCACCGGGAAGTTCGAGAAATTCTGCGAACACGGCACCATCGTGCACATTGATGTTGACTCCTCGGAGCACAACAAAAACCGCAAGGTGCATCTGGCGGTGGAAAGCGACATTAAATACGCGCTGGGGCGGCTGGTGAAAATGCTGCGCCAGCGGCCCTTGGCGAAGAAATTCGACGCCTGGCGCCAGCAGATCGAAGTCTGGAAGCGGAAGGCGCCGTTCCGCTACCAGATCACCGAGGAAGTGCGGCTCTCGGACCACATGGCGGGCTGCGAGAGCGAGATCATTTTGCAGCAGCAGGTGGTCGAGGCGCTTTACGAGCTGACCAACGGCGAGGCCATTATTACCACCGGCGTCGGCCAGCATCAAATGTGGGCCGGCCAATGGTATAAGTATTCGCGTCCGCGCCAGTTTATTACCAGCGGCGGGCTGGGCTCGATGGGCTTCGGCTACCCGGCCGCCTTGGGGGTCAAGGTGGCCCACCCCGACAAGCAGGTGGTGGATATTGACGGCGACGGTTCCTTTCTAATGAACGTGCAGGAACTGGCCACCGCGCACATCGAGAAGATCGCCGCCAAAGCGATTATCTTGAACAACCAGCACTTGGGCATGGTGATGCAATGGGAGGACCGCTTTTACAAAGGCAACCGCGGCCACACCTACCTCGGCGACCCGGAAAAACGCGCCAACATTTATCCCGACTGGGTCGCCATCTGCAAGGGCTTCAACGTCCCCAGCGAGCGGGTCATGTATAAAAAGGATTTGCGACCGGCCCTTCAGCGGATGCTCGATTCCAAGGAGCCCTACGTGCTGGATGTGATCGTTCCTTACACGGAGCATGTGCTGCCGTTTATCCCGGCGGGCCGCACCGTCGCCGAAATGATCATCTAGGCCGGACCCGGCGGCGCTTGGGCGCGGTCAGGGTTGGGAGGGACGCCCGGCCCGCGGGCCTTCGGCCGGCGGCAGCCAGAAATCGGCCGGCTTCAGCCCCAGGTCCTTGACCATTTGGAGGCAGTAGTCCAGCCGGCCAATGTCGCGGTCGGTGTTGTTGGTGCCAAAGGCAAACTGGCAGCCGGCGGCCTTGGCCAGCTTCAGAAACGCCGGGCTGGGCAGGCGCGCCTTGCCATTGATTTCCACGGCGATTTTGCGGGCGGCGGCGGCCCGCGCCACCCGCCCCATGCGCGCCTCGGTCCAAAGCCGGTCATAGTCCCCGGCCAGCTGGGCGGGCAGGTAGGTTGGGTTCACATAGATGTCAATCGGCTCGTTTTCCAGAATCTTCACCGTCCGGTCCACCAGCATTTCCATGAAAGCCTCCGGGTCCTTGATGGCGGGCGTCTCGTCCTTGAGCCAAAGCCGCATCCGCCTGCCCTGGTCGTCCACGATGGTCATGGCATCGGTGAAGACATAATCAAACCGCCCAATGGCCGCGCGGGAAAACATCCGCACCCACTCCCGCCCCTCGGCTTGCATCCCCACAAACACCGGCTGCCCTTTCATGGACTCGAGGTATTGGTATATGCCGGCGTCGTTGGTGACCGGGAAACCAACCCCGCAATTGACCGCCACGCCGTAGAAAATGCCCGTCCGCCGGGATTCCTCGAGGGCCTCCGCCAGGGTCAGCCCGCCCTTGAGATGAACATGAAAGTTGACCAACGGGTAGTTGGCCACGCCGAGGCGGATGATTTCCTTCTCGTAATCATCGAACTCCGCTTTCCCCGCCGGCGACGCCTGGCCGGCGGGCAGATGGCGCGCTTTAAGGTTGCGGAAGTAAACCTTGCTTTCCGGATCGTGACATTGCAAGGCGAAGGTGCCCGCCGCCAATTTGCGCCCCGGCCGGTTGGCGATGGCGGGCGGAGTTTGCGGCTCCACGTAATCCGCCAGCAACAGATCATTGACCCGAATTTGCACCTGCTTGCCGCGAACCATAATCCGCAGCGTGAACCACTCGTTGTCCGGCGCCATCGCCTTATAGACATTGCGCAACCCGTAAAGGCTGCCGGTCAGTTTGTTTTCCCGGTAATTGGCCGCCGCGCGCGGGCTGCTGCAAAGCTGTGCCTCAAAGCCTTTGCCGGGGAACCCCGTTTCCTGAAAGGCGGTGTGGAAATATACGCCGGAATTCGCCCCCGGGCGGGTCATCACCTCGGCTTGAAATTCAAAGTTGGTAAAACTCGCCTGGCCGTCACGGCCCGCGTAATAGAGGTGCGCCCGCGGGCCGTCGCACAGAATCGCCCCGTTCTCCACCCGGAAGGAGGCGGGATTTTCCGCGGCGCGCCAGCCCGCGAGGCTCTGGCCGTCAAAAAGGGGAATCCAATCCTGCGCGGCGGCGCCCAGCGCCAGGCCCGCGGCGAGCAGGCCAGCCCGGACTCCTCGCCCAGCCGACACGCGTTTGCGGCTCATGAGCTGCGGGGCGGCTGGTCCGGACGGACGGGTTTATTGTTCCTCGATTTCCCCCTCGTCGCTGCCGAACATTTCGAGCGGGGAATCCTTTTTCTGCTGGTCATAATTGAAGACGATCTGGTTGAACGCGCCGGCGTTGAATTTAACCTGCCCGAAGTTCGAGCTGGTGCCCAGCAGTTGCTGGCCGTCCCATTTTTCCAGCGCCAGGGTGAGCTGGCCGCGGCCCGCAAAAATCACCCGCACATCCGCCGGGTTTTTCTCGGCGACGACCGCGTTTTCGCCGGAGAACTCGATGGCCTGCACCCGGTCGAGGGGGATGTCCATTTTGGCGAAAGCGGTGGCGAAGGTCATCTGGCCGTCCTTGATGGATTCCAAGGTGCCGGAGATTTTGTCCTTGTTGGAGAGTTCGGCCACGTCGGTTTTGCTTTTGCCGCCGGCGCCGGAGCGGTCCTCGATTTTGCCGTCCCACTCGGTGAGGAGGACGTTGGCCACGCGGATATAACCCATGCCTTGGTTGCCGAACAGGACGCCGGAGCCGCTGCCGACCCATTCCATGTTTTCCTTCCATTGTTTGACCAGCACGCCGTCCACGAGGAGGGCGATGGTGCGGGCTTCCTTGTTGACGAGGATTTCCAGGTGAGCCTTGGCGCGCTGGTGCAAGCCCGGCACTTCCGCCTGCCCGAGGTGCTGGCTGCCGGAGTTGCGCCGCACCCGCTGCAAATAGACGTAGCCGGAGTTGATTTGCAGCATGTAAGAGTTGTTGCCGTATTCCTCGAAACCGTCGGTGTAGATGCTCAGGAAGAACTGGAGCTGGCCGCGCCAGCTCAGGTCCATTTCCAGGCGGGCCATCGCCGGCAGTTTGATGTCCCGTCCGATATTGCCCGGGCGCTGGGCGGTAAAGCCGTTGTTCGAGTAGCGCCAGGAATTGCGTCCGGTGCGGCTGGTCCAGCCTTCCATGCCGGTTGGGCCTTCAAAGATGGCGGCGGACGCGGCTTTCACCAGGCGCAACGATTGCACCCGCTTGCGCGGAAAACTCATTCGCCCGGCGTAACTGGTTTCCAACACCAATTTGGTGTCATCGAGCAGAACGACATTGCCCGTTAATTCATCGCCGTTGGTCAACTGCACCAGGCAGGCGCCGCCCTCGTTGGCGGCCTTGGCGGTCCGCGGCAGGAGTATCTTGGCCAGCTTGGCGGTGCTGAACTCGATGTCCGCCCGCGCCTCGGGCGAACGCCAGCGCACCCCTTTCTGGGCGTCAATCGAGATGAGATTGCCGCGCAGCAGGTCCCCGTTGAGGAAGCGCAGTGTGTGCGCGTAAGCCGGGTCCTGAACCTCCGTCTTGTCGAGCGGTTCGGCGTCCTTGGGCTTGGGGACAACTTTGCGCGCGCCGGAGGCGTTTTCGAGCTGTTGAATGGCTTTCAGGCCTTCCAGCACGATTTCCGAGCGGGCGCTGCCGGCGGCGAGGGCGGCCAGCAATCCCACCCCCAGCAAGGGCCGCTGAAAAGCTGATAATTTAAGGCATGCGCGGATTGGCTTCATGAAAATCAACGTTCGTAAATCGGCAGAAATCGGTAATTGAGGGCCAGCGACAGCAGGCAGGCGGAAGTGGTGAAAGTGGCGCCAAAACTGCCCTCCCAAGCGCCGTCGCGCCCCTGGGTGGCGGACATGGCTTTGATATTAATGGCATTCCATTCGCGCCAAGCCTTGGGCGAGGTGTGAAAATAGGCCTGGGCCGCGTAATAAAGATAGTAATGAAAATAATGGTCTTCGCGCGGGGCCGTGCCGAGAAAACGGGTGGCCGCCAAAAACGGTTTGGAGTTTTTTTGCTTGGCCAGCGCCAATACCAGCGCGGCGATGGCGGTGCGCGGCGCATTGCCGGAATCCGGCCCGGTGTAGCCCACGCCGCCATCCGCCCCTTGGCAAAGGAGGAAAAAGCGGATGCCCTTTTGGATGGCGTCCTCCGGCACGCCCACTCCGGCATTGCGCGCCGCGAACAAGGCCACCATCTGGGCGCCGCTGACGGTGGTGTCGGCATCGCTCGTTTCCGGCGAATACCGCCAGCCGCCGTAGGCATTGCGGGCCTGGGCGGTGAGAATCAGTTCCACCGCCTTTTGCAGCGCGGGACCGAGCCGGGCGTCATGCACCGCGCCATAGGCCTCCGCCAGCGCCAGGGTCGCGAATCCATGATTGTACATCGAATTGCCGATGTACCCGTTTTTCGCGTTTTGCTGCGAGAGAATGAACTCGAGGCCGCGCTTGATATTGACCGCGTAAGGCCCGGTATTGGGGTCTTCGCCGTGGGCCAGCATGGCCACCACCGCCAAACCCGCCACGCCCGGCTGGCTGCCGTAAGAATCCTTCCACGCCCCTTTCTCGGTCTGGTTCTTCACCAGCCATTCGAGGCCCTTCTTATACATGCGCTCGACTTCCGGGGGGATGGCTTCGGCAAAATCCTCCAATTCCTGGGCGTGGCTACGCCCGGCGCCCGGCCAACACAGGGCCAGCCCGCAAACAGCCAGCCCCAGCCTGGTTTTCCATCCTTGAAACCGTAAATTGCGGATCATTCCCTTCCTTAATTCACTTTTTCCACCGCGCTGAAATAGCTCTGCAAGGCCTCCCGGTATTCGGCCGGCAATACGCGCGTGCCAGTGCCCGCCACGCGCTCCCCGGCGCGGGCCGGACCCGTCTTGCCGCGGGCGTCCCCGGTGAATTGCTGGTTGGGCCGGTCGGAGGGGCCGCCGTTATTGTTGCCCCCCGGGCTTTGGCCGCCCGGATTCTCGCCCATCTGCGGCTGGCCCTGGCCCATGCCCAGCATTTGCATGAAGGCCATCATGCCTTGCTGGCTCTGCCCCTGCCCCTGGCCCTGTTGGCCTTCCATCAGCGCCTTGAGCGCCGCGTCCAAAAGGTTGATCGAGTCCGTCTGGGCGTTGAAGGCCGGCTCATCCGTGCGCGGACGCTTCAGGTGCGCGGTGGCGTCGTCCATGGCTTCGTTGGCGTGCTCCAGCCATTCCTGGGCTTTTTGAAAGATTTTTTCCTTTTTCAGCTTGCTCAATTCCTTGCCCAGCGCCCCTTGGCGTCCCGCCAGCTTGCCGGCGTCTTCTTCATAAGATTCCGTCCCTTTGCGATACACCTCGATGAGGCGGGTCTGTTCGCGCACATTTTCCTGGGTTTCACGGATGCGCAGCAAGGCCAGCATCTTTTCCAGGTCTTCCTCGGACATCTGCTGGCCGCCGCCCCCGCCCCCGCCGCCGCCCCCACCGCCGCCGCCGTCCTTTTCGCCATCCAGTTTTTCCGCCCATTGGAAAAACTTTTCCGACAACTGCTTGCTTTGCGCCATGGCCTGGGCGCCGATGTTTTCCTTGATCAATTCCCCCACCTGGGCCACCAGGTCGGGGGCCTTGGTGGCCTCCATGTCCTTATGCACTTCCTCATGCTTTTCCGAGGCGGTGCGCTGGGCGAAACGCTGGATTTCCTCCTGCAGCTTGCGGCTGTTTTTCGCGGTTTTCTCCTGATCGGCGGACAGGCGGTTTAGGTTTTTGCGCACCTCGACCGGCATCTGGTCGCGCGTCAGACCGATGGTGGACGGCAGAACTTTTTGCAAGTCCTCGCTGGTGGTTTTCTCAATATCGCCCACGGCGCGGAGGCGGTCGGCGAGGCTTTTCGCCTGCATTTTGTCCAAAGCGGAGGCCATCTTTTTCTGCAGGTCTTGCAGGTTTTCCAGGGCCTTCTGCTCCTGCTGCACGGCCTTGTCCACCTGCTCGGAGCGCTCGTTTTGCTGGCCCTGCTGGCCCTGCTGGCCTTGCTGCTGTTGGGACTGCTGGGCGTTGCGCAACGATTGGCTGGCGGCCGCCATGTCCTTGCGGGCGATGTCCTGCATGATCTCGGTGTTTTCCATCCAATCTTTCAGCGTCTCCTCGGGGATGGATTTGTTGCGCAGGGCCTCTTTGGTGGTTTTAAGGGCTTCTTGGGCCAGCTTTTCCAAATCCTTGGCGTAATCCGATTGCTCGTTGGACTGTTCGCCGAGTTGTTTGGTGGTTTCATCCTTGGCCAATTGTTCCGGCTTGAGGTCCTTGAGCAGTTTGGTGTCGCCCAGTAGGTTCTCCTGGCGGCGGGTCAGCTCCTCGATGGCGGCGCGCAGTTTCTCGAACTCCTCGAGAATCAGCCGGGCGTGCTCTTCCTTGCTCATGATGAAAATCCGGTGCATGGCGGACTCGGCGGGAGCGCGATCCGGCAGGAAATCCAGGGCGGTCGCCCGCAAGCCAATAATCGTGCCCGGCGGCGCCTTGAGCAGCAAGGGGGCGAAGTCGTATTTGCCGTCCAGCTTTCGGTCCTGGTGCGCGCCGGCCTTGATTTCCTTGCTCACACTTTTGACTTCATCCGCTTTTTGCGGCAGCATGATGTCCAATTTCACGCCGAGGTTTTTGACGCCGAAATCATCCTGGCTGGCGATGCGGATGGGCAGCACCTCGTCCTCGAGCACGGCAATGGCGCGGGCCAATTCCGGCATCTCGACCTGGGGCGGCTGGTCCTTCTGCACCGCAAGCGTCAGGGTGGCCGGAGACTTCGCCTCGAGGCCCAGTTTGTCGCGCCAGGTGAAGCTCACCCGGGTGTCCGTCGCCAGGGTCAGCGGCGGCGCGATGAATTCGGCGCCTTTGACCGGGATGTCGGAAAAGGTGTCGCTGCCCATGCCGGCTTTGGCCAGGGAGCGGGTGGTCTGCCCGGTCAGGGAAAGGCGGCTGCCTTCCACGGCGCCAAGCCGGCCGTTGCGGACCTCCTTGGTTTCTTCCGGGTAGCGGAGATAATCCGGCAGTTGCACGCGGGCCATCATCTGCCGCAAGGCGGGGCGCAAGGTGGGCTCGACGGCGATGGTGCGGCTGACATCCCCAATCTTCAAACGCAGCTTGCCGGGCTGGGTCTGGGCGGGGATGCGAAAGAGAGCCAGGTTATTGCGGATCGGCGCCTTGATGGGCGGCTGCCGGTCATATTGCGCCGAGGCCTCGGACGGTTTGACGAAAGAGCGCAGGGAGACCCCGCATTGAATGTCGAAGGGCTCGCCGTGGGGCACCACCAGGGTGGCGGGCAGGTCGGACAACGAAACAAAAGTAAAACGGGGAGTGGATGATACCGGCAGGAGCCAGCGGGCCAGGGCGTTCAGCCCAGCATCGGGCACCAAAAGGCAGGGGGCTAATACCAGCAGCAGCAGGAAAACCGCCGTCAAGGCGAAGAGCTTGGGCTTGCGGGTGGCGACAGCCAGGCGGAAGTCGAATTTCAAGGCCTCGGTGGAAACCTGGGCGATAGCGGCCCGGCAGAGGGCGGGCGAGAAACCCGCCGGGCGCTTGCCTTCCTCCGCCAATTCCACAATGCCGAGCAGGCGGTCGCCCAGGCGGCGATACTGCTTTTGCACTATGTTCGCCAGCGCGCGCGTGTCGCGCCGACGCCAGACCCAAAGCTGCAGCCAGCCAACGGTGAAGAAGGCGAGCACCCCCACCCCAATGCCGGTGAACAGGAACCGCAGCCAGACCGGGGTGTCCCAGAAGCGGTCGGAAATAAACAACAAGGTGTATGAGAGCAGCAAACCGCTCAGCGCCCCGGCAATGGCGATGATGGTGTCCACCCGCCACAAACGACGTTCCATCACCGAAAACTGCGCGCGCAACGCCTCCGGCAACTGCACCAGGTGTTCGGCTTGAGAGTGCATATTTTTTCCTGTTTAAGGGTTTATGGCGTCCCATTTCCCGGCCCAACAGACCCCTGCTGTCCCGCCACGCTGTTGTGGCGGCGCTCGCCTGGTCTGAAATAGCCGCTTCAACTTAACCATTGGTTAGACGCTTTATGGCGCTTTTTGCCCGCCAAACGTCAGTTGCTCTGTCCTTTCACCCCGACTGGCGCCCTTTTCCCAGTTTGACCCGTTTTTTCCAGGTTTGACTCGATTAAACCTGTAAAGCCGGTGTAAATTTCCCCTCACCAGCCATTTCATCAAATCATACCGACAATTTTGCGGCCCGTCCAATAAATACCAAGCAATAAAATAATGCCGCCCGCCCACCAGGGATTAGCCCAAAGTTTGATGCGGATTTCCTGGGGTTTGGCCTCCGGCAAGGCGGTGATGGCCCCGACCAGTTCGGCCATGTCCCGGATGCCGCCACTGCGTCCGCCCGTCAGGTCGCTGATCTCCCGCAAAATCGCGGCATTGACCGGCTGGCCCACCTTTTCCCGCTGCACGCGCGCGACCACAATCTCCGTCTCCAGGTTGCGCGCGGCTTTATCGCTGCTGATGGTGAGCTTGTATTTGCCGCCCTCACGGGCGGGGAAAACCCCCTTATACAGCCCCCAGCCGCCGGGCACGGGGGCCAGCTCCAGGCGTTCGGTCTGACCGGAGGGCGCGACGACGGTGGCAAATACGCGCCCCCGCTCCAGCGGCAGCCCGCTGGCATCGAAAACGGTGGCGTTCAAATACACGCCTTCGCCCACCCGCGGATTCTCCGGGTTGAAAACCAGCCGCATCCCCTGACCGGCGGCGAGGTGCCGCTTGTGGGACATCCAGCGCACGACCTGGCCCCAGAACCGGTAATGATACTTGTCTTCGACCCCGCGCCGCCAGCGCCAAGCGGCGTCGGTGCCCATAAAGAGCGTCTCGCCGTTGCCGTAGGGCCGGGTGACCAGCAACGGCAGGCGGCCGCTGGCGTTGCGCAACGCGGAATGAACGGCCAGGACCTCCGAGCCGGGCCGGCTCTTGTCCACCCCCGCGCACCAGTAGAAGCCGGGCAAATTCCGCCAAACCAGCTCGTTCCGCGCCTCGTCGTTCGCCAGCATGGTCAGAAAGTGACCGCGCCCCGCGCTGGTCAATTGAAAGGTGTTTTCCGTGGGCAGCGCGATGCCGCTGGGCTTGGCCTCGTCGTAAGAAACCGGTATCATGTCGCCCACCGGCGAAGAAACGAGCGTCATTTGGCGGCCGCGCGAGCCGGGCAGAAAGACCAAACCGCTGCCCTGCTGCTCGACCAGCCCTTTAATCAGCGCCAGATGGTTCGTTGTGAGCTCGTTTTCTCCCACGCCCACATCACCCAAAAAAACCACATCATAGCCGGAGATGGCCTCCTTGGTGTCCGGAAAACTCTTCAGGTAGTTGGTGCCATCCCCCAGCGGCATCCCCGGATGGAACAGCAGGCAGTGGACATCCACCCCGGGATCGCGCTCCAGCGCGTTGCGCAAATAGCGGTATTCCCAGCGCGGCAGGCTCTCGACCACCAGCACCTTCAATTTCTCCGTTTTGACCGAGATGCGAAAGACCTGCTCGTTGTTGTCTTCCAGCAATTCGCCCTCGGCCACCGGCACATTCAGGCGCAGGGTGCGGTCTCCCAATTCGCGCGGGGACCAAACCAGGGTGTCCTGCACTTCGCCAAAGGCCGGAACGGTAATTTCCTTGCGCGCCTCCTCGCCGTCGGCGCTCAAAAGGCTGACCGACGTTTTCACCTCGCGCGGCAGATGGCTTTGAACCTTGTAGGGGATGGAAACCTGCTCGCCCAGCAGCCCGTAGGCGGGCGCGTTCACCTGCTGCAAAACCAAATCCGGCAGGTGTGTTTCGCTGCCGACCGCAATCGAGTAAATGGGCACGGAGCGGGTGCGGCAGCGGGTGGCCGCGCTGACGGGAGAGGCGCCCAGATTCCAATCGCCGTCGCTCAGCAGGAAGATGGCGCGCAGGCGCTTGTACCGCTGCAAGGCGGTGTCCAGCGCCGCCCCCAGGTCGGTGCCCTCCGGGCGCGCGGCGGCGGCATTGGTCGTTTCGCCGGGCGGCGGGGAGAAATCCTCGACCATCACCTTCGCGGTCGCCTCCCAAGGCTTCCAGAATTTATTGGTTCGCTGCGCGCCGACCCATTCGTCGCGCCGCAGGATTTGGCGTTCCTCGAGGGCGACATCGCGGGTGGTCATGCTGGCCGAGGCGTCCAGCAACACGGCGATCTGCGGCGGCTCGGTCTCGATGATTTGTTTGACGAATTCCGGCTTTAGCAGGGTGAAGCCGATCACGGTCAAAATCACAAAACGCAGGAGTTCGAGCCAGCCGATGCCCCGGATCGTGCCGCGCCGCCGCCAGTTTTGCCAGCAGAGCCACCCGCAGCCCAGCCACAGCAGCAGGGCGAAGGCTATTACACTCCAAGGGGCGGAGAAATCCCAGTGGCTCATGCCGGGCCTCCCTCCCTGGCCAAACGCGGCGCCGCCGGTTCCGGTTTCGGCGGCAGCGCCAATATGGCTTCCGCCAGCAGGAATAACAACATCGCAAACAAAAAGGCCCGCCAAAGCTCGCTTTGCAGCTTGCTTTCGCCCTGTTTGGGCTCGGCAAACAACTGCACCCGGACGCGCCCGAACAGCGAACGGGCCTTGCCGGAATCCAGGATTTCCGGCTCGTCTTCCGCCGCCGGCCGGTTGACCGCCACCAGGCGGTTGCCGGAGCGATACACCCCGGCCTGCGTGCGCGGATCCTTATAGCCGTCCACCGAAATCCAGGTTTCCCCCGACGCCGCCTCGCCCAACTGGCCGCAAACCATCTGGCCGGCCTGGGTGAAGCGTCGTCCGCCATTCTCCAGCAACCGCTGCACCAGCGGCACCAGCACCAGGCCCTCGCGCAAATTTGACCATTCCGGCGAGGGCGACGAAGCGCAAAAGACGATTTCGCCCCGGCCCGTCACCCGCCGCACCAGGAACGGTCCGCCGTCCTCGAAAGCGGCCAGCACGTTTTTCTCGCCGCTGAGGGGCTGGCGGCGGGTGAAAAACAACTCGTTCAGCGGCAGGCTCAACCCCTCGTCCGTCTTGGCCAGCAAACCTTCTTTTTCCTCCCAGCGGCTCAACGCCCAACTTTTGTCGGTTTCGGCGGTTTGCGTCTCCCCATAGGCCAGACCCTCGAACTGGCCGGGGTCGCCCGGCGCGAAAATGCCGACACTTCCGCCGCCCTCGGCAAACTGCCGCAGTTTTTTCGCCGCTTCGCCCTTGGGCAGCGGGGCGTTCCAGAGAACCAGCGAATAGTCCGCCAACGGGGCCGACTCCGCTTGCTCTACCGACAAAAGGTCGGCCACCCGGTTGGTGTCCCCGGGGATGGGGGCGGCGGACAATTGCAGCACGCGGCCCGCCGCGGGGTCCGTCGAAATGACCGCTGTTTTCAAGACCACCGGCGGACCAAAGACAAAATAGGCGCTGTTATCCCGGGGGTTGTCGTCGGAGGGTATTTCCACGCGGCCCCAGCCGGCGGCGGTGGCGCTTTCAATCACCATTTTATGCCGGTAGCGAAAACTTTGGCCTTGGACCTGCAAATCCACCTGCGCCCGGTTGCCGTCGTTGGCCACCGTCAAAGGCAGCACCGCTTGGGCGGGATTGTTGCGTTCGATATTTATGACGAGGTCCAGTTCGGGCGGTTCGGAGCGGTAACGGCGATGGACTTCGGTGATGGCGATGGAGGAGCTCTCGCCCGCCGGCGGCTGGTCCATGGCCAGGAGGCGAACCCGGACATTCTGGGGCAGGCCGGCCAGTTGGGTGGTGATGGCCAGCCAGCGGTCGCTGTCGGGCTGCCAGTTGCTGCGTTGCAAGTCGCTGGCCAGCCAGATTTCGAGGTTGCCCGGCCGGGTGCGCGTCACCCAGTCCAGCACGGCTTGCAGGGTGGCGGGCAGGTCGGCGGCGGTGTCGGTGGCGGCTGCGACGGACAGTTGGGGCAGCGACAACGGATCCCCAATCTCCTGCGGCGTCCGCAGTGCGGTGTCGAACAGGATAAACCGGCTGGTTTCCTCGTAGCCTTTGGCGGTCTGGGCCAGCAGGCGCGCGGCCTCGGCCCGTTTCGAGGCGCTGCCGCCGGGCAAACGGGCCTCCATGCTCGCCGAGCGGTCCAGCACCATGATGATGGCGTCCGGCGCCGGATGCAACATCCAGCCGATCCACCCGCCGGCCAGGGGACGGCTGATGGCCACGATCAGCACCAGCAGCGCCAGCACCCGGAACAGCAGGATCAGCCATTGCCGCAATTTGGCGTAACGGGTGCTCTTGCGGGTCGCCGACAGCAGAAACATCATCGCCGCCCAGTTGATCGAGCGATGCCGCAGCCGGTTGAACAGGTGAATGATAACCGGCAGCAGCGCCAGCGGCAGGCCCCAAAGCAGTAATGGCTCGAGAAACGTCATGGCTGGCGCGTCGCTTGGCTCATTTGATCTTCAGCGCCCGGCCGCGCATGAACGAGCGCAGCACCCGCTCGTAATCGTCGCCGGTGGAAACCGAGCGAAACTCGATCGCAAAACGGTTGCACCCCTCCGTCAGGGCGACCAAATGCTGTTTGAGGGCCTTCAGGTATTGATGCCGGATGACCGCCGGCTCCGCCAACAGCGTCGCCGGTGATTCCAGGTCGAGGAACCGGATGGGGCGGTCAAACGGGAAATCCAGTTCCAGCCGGTCCATCAGGTGAAACAGCACCACATCGTGTTTTTGAAAACGCAGGTGCTGGAAGCAATTAAGCAGCGCCTCCACTTCGCAGAAGAAGTCGGAAAAAATGACCACCAGCGCCCGCTGGCGGACTTTTTCGGAGAAATCGTGCAGGCGCTGGATCAGCGCCGTTTCCCCGGCGGGCTCGACCATTTCGAGGATGTCAAACAGGGTTTTGAGGTGCCGGGGGTTGCGTTTGGGCGGGAGGTCATGAACCACCTTGTCGCTCAGGCAAACCAAGCCGGCGGCGTCGCCCTGGTGAATCAGCAGGTAAGCGAGGGTGGCGATCAGCCGCCGCGCGTAGTCCAGCTTGGGCTCGCCCTCCCCTTTGAAGGCCATCGAACCGCTGCAATCCAGCACGAAGTAGCAGCGCAGGTTGGTGTCCGCCTCGAACTCCTTCACGAAAAAACGGTCCGTGCGCGCATAGACCCGCCAGTCAATCCGCCGCACGTCATCGCCGGGGGCGTATTTGCGATACTCGGCGAATTCGACGCTCGAGCCGCGGTGCGGACTTTTGTGGAGGCCCGCCACCGAGCCGATCATCGGCAGACGCGTGCCAATCGGCTGCTGCACGAGCCGCGCGACGACCTTCGGGTCGAGGAACTTCCTTTCGGGGCGCTCAGCCACGCTTCTCGGCTCCCTGCAAATCCGCCCAGAGGCGGTTGATGATTTCCTCGCTGGTGATGCCTTCCGACTGCGCCTGGAAATTGGTGAGAATGCGGTGGGTCAGGACCGGTTGGATCACCGCCTCGACATCCTCCATGCGCACCAGGTAACTCCCGTGCAGCACCGCATGCGCCTTCGCCCCCTTGATCAGGTATTGCACCGCGCGCGGACCGGCGCCCCAGGTCACCCAGCGTTTGATCCACTCCGGCGCGCTGCCATCACCCGGACGCGACATGCGCACCAAATCCACCACCGCGTCATACACATGGTCCGGCACCGGCACCCGCTGCACCAAATCCTGGTAGGTCATCACCCGCGGGCCGTCTATCAGCTTGGACAGCGTCGCCGCCGGCGCGCCGGTGGTCTCGCGCGCGATGCGGCGCTCCTCCTCGAGGGAGGGGTATTTGACCGTGATGAAAAACATGAACCGGTCCAATTGGGCCTCGGGCAGCGGGTAGGTCCCTTCCTGCTCGATCGGGTTTTGGGTGGCCAGCACGAAAAACGGCAGCGGCAGGCTGAAATTCTGGCCGGCGGCCGTCACTTTGTATTCCTGCATGGCTTCCAACAAAGCCGATTGCGTCTTGGGCGGCGTGCGGTTGATTTCGTCGGCGAGGATGATATTGGCGAAAACCGGCCCTTTGACGAACTCGAAGGCGCGTCGGCCCGGCTGGTCCGTTTCCTGCAGGATGTCGGTTCCGGTGATGTCCGACGGCATCAGGTCGGGGGTGAACTGGATGCGGCTGAACTGGAGCGACATGACGTTCGACAAGGAATGGACCATCATGGTCTTGGCCAATCCCGGCACTCCCATCAACAGGCCGTGGCCGCGCGACAAGATGCAGATGAGCAGGCGCTCGATCACCGCGTCCTGGCCGATGATGACCTTGGCGATCTCGGCGCGGATTTTTCCATACAACTCCCGCATCTCGTCCACCGCCGCCACATCGTTGTCCGAAAGGTTCGATCCGGTTGCGGTCGGCGGGGCGGGCTGGGGAGCCGCCAGTTTATCCAGGTTTTCGCTCATAATGTTTTATTATTGGCAAAATGTTGGCGAACGCTAAAGGCCCCTCCAAACCAATGCAAGGCAAATCTCCGCTTTCCTTCTGACACCGCAAGAAGCGAAGTTCTGTGATGTTCTTGGGAAAGTGGCGGAGAGGGGGGGGGATTCGAACCCCCCGATGGCGCCAGCGCCAGCGTTCCAGTTGCTCTGCCCGACTCCTTGCTTTCATCTTCATGGCCTCCAGTTTCGGCCAACCTTTTCCCGTGAGGCAACGATAGCTTTCCCCCACCCTTTCCTCACCCCACACGGTAACATTTATCTTGAGTCAACGCGCTGCTTTCCAAAAAAATCGCTTGAAACGGTTAAGAAAATAACAGCAAATAAGTGTCAGGAAGCATCTTATGGTTAAAGCATCTTATGGTTAAACAATGCGAGATGCCATTGTTGGAAGGTGTGGCCGGCCTGGGTTTGGGGCCGCCCCCCCGTGCTTGGCTTGGCCTTCAACTTCCCATTGATTTCAACCACTACAGCGATGTCCAAAAAGCCTAAAACCAGCGAGTTAAAGATGAGTTCGCTGTTCGACCTGCTGGACCAGCAGGACGAGGCGATGCAGGAATTATTTGCCAAGGCGCTTAACCTATACGTGTCTCCCGGCGCCGATGCGCGGTCGGAAAGCGAGAAACTGGACCGCCTGAAACAGGCCATCGAGGATTCCATGGCCAAACCATCCCTATGATCATCAAGGAACTGCGCCTAGGCAATTTCCTGGTATTTCCGGGGGAACAAGCCCTTGAACTCCCCACAGACGGGGAGAGCAACCTGGTGGTCATTTTGGCCCCGAACAATACCGGCAAGACCAACATCATCCGCGCCCTAAAATTCCTGTTTTACGGGCATTTGCCGGATTGCAACGAGGTTACCGCCTATCGGCTAATCCACGATGGCGTCCGCGAGGCTGCCCATGTCGGCACGGAGGTTAGCGGCTGGGTGGAGGCCACCCTTGAGCTTGACGACGAAGAACTGACCCTCCGGCGTACGGTCAAGGCCCGCAAAATGGGCAAGGACCAATGGATGGCAGCCGAAATCACTTTCGGCAAGCTGGTCCGGGAGCCCAAGCTGCGGCTGTTCCTGGATTCGGATGGCGTTTACCAGACGAAAATCCGCACCATGGTGCCGGAGCAATTGTTCGACGCCTTCTACTTCAAGGGGGAGCCGCTGGATGGCAAGCTGCTGGGCGGGGTGGGCGCCATTCGTGATTCGCTGGCATCGTTCCTTCACGAGGACCGCTGGGAAGAGGTGGAGCGCGCGGCGGAGCAAGTCCGGCAGCGCTACACCAGCGAGCTGCGACGCCTGGCGGATAAGAACCAAGTGTACACCAGGCTGCTGAACGACGAAGAACTGTTCCGTGGCCACGTGGTTAAGGAAGAGGCGAAACTGGAGAAAAAGAAGGAGGACCTGGAAGACGCCATCGCCAAGTTTAACGAACTCACCGGCCGGCTGCAGGACCTGGGCAGAGGCAACGAAGCGGAGAAATGGGTGGTGCAACTGCGGGACTTGCGGAGCCGGCAGGAGACCGCCAGGCGAACCAGCGAAAAAGCCGATGCTGAAATCGCCCGCCTGGTTGGAAGTTCCCGCGGGATTCCCTTCCTGTTGTCGGCCATGCCCGCCGCCCGCAAGATTCTGGCGGCGTTGCAGGAGGAAAACATCCTGCCGGCCGACGTCTCGGAACGCTTTGTGGACAGGGTTTTAGCGGCCCCCACCTGCGTTTGCGGTCGCTCGCACGATGACCAAACCCGCTTGGCCTGGAACCGTTACAAGGCCAAGACCCTCAGCCTGGACATGAATCGCGGGCTGAGCGACCTCCTGAACGCCCTGCAAGATTCCAACTCCCACAGCTTTAGCCGCGTCAGCGCCGAGGTCGCCCGGAAAATCCAGGACGCCCAGGCCCGGCGCAAGCAGGCGCTGCTGGACCTGGCGAACTGCGACGCCCCGATCCAGGACCTGGAGAAAAAGCTGAAGGCTTCCCCCCTGGAGGAGATCCGGGTGATCACGCAAAAATTGCGAGAAACCGGCAACCTCCGCGATCGGCTCAAGGGCGAGGTGGCCCAGTTGGAGAACTCCATCCGGGGCATGCGCCAGAACTTGAACAATATCAAATGCCAGTTGGAGAAAGCCCGGCCCGCGGGGGCGGCGGCGGTGAAGGAACGCCGGCTTCAACAAGCCCGCGCGCGGGCGGAAAAGCTCCGGCTGCTGATCCACGAATCGCGCGAGGCCCTGACCCGCACGTTTCACGAGCTGCTGCAGCAATCGGTGACGGAATACTACGACCAATCCGCTTATGACGGCAGCAAGGCCCGCATCAACCGGGCGACCCTGCTGCCGAGCATCGAAAGCAACGGCCAGATCCACGGCAACCTGGGCGGCGGGCAGTCTCAGCTCCTAGCCCTTGCCTACATCGTCTCCCTGTCCCGCCTGCGCAAGAGCCTGCACACCCAAATGCAGGAGTTGGGGATCGGTTTTGGCCGGGTGGACGACCAGTCGTTCTTCCTGGACTCCCCTTTCAACCATGTTACGGAGCATTACGCGCAGGCCATCGCGCGGTTCCTCGCCGGGAACGCTCGGCAGGTGATCGTCCTGGTGGCCCGGCAGCAATGGACACTTGTCAGGACCATGCTCGAGCCGGCGGCCCGAAAACTCTTGGGCTTTAAATACCATACCCTGAAGGAGAAACTGAAGGAGTTGCGAGCGAAAGACCCCAAGCTGGAGGATTTTGTCTATGATGTCAACGGCTGCAAGGTCAGCCTGATCGAAGAATTGCCGAAGTCCGAGGCCGGCCCGTTCACCACCATAATCCCCATCCACTGATGCCAACCCTGCGCCTGCCACAATCCGCCGAGCCGCTGCTGCCGTTCTGCCTGAGATCGGAAGACGCGGCCGAGAACGCCTGTTTCGAAACTTATGCCGACCTGTTCGCCTTTGCCGCCGCCTGCGGATTTGCGCGTCTGCATGGGCGCCAGCCGCAGGAACCGGAAAAATTCCTGGCCTCGCCATCTCCGATTGACATCGCGGTATTCAAGAACCAGGGCCTGTTCCACAACCTGCTGCTGATTGGCCTGGGCAGTGAAAGAAAAGCCGACATCGCCCGCGACGAGGACCGCCTCTGTCGGCTGGTGGAGGCCTTTGCGGATGTCGGGTGCAAATACCTGGCCCACGAATTGCAATCTTGGACCCCCGCAAGATTTCATTTGGAGCTTGGAAGGATCCTGATCGCGGCTGCAGAGGAAAATGTAAAGGTTGCCATATAAAGACGTAAAAGGATTGTCGCGAAATGGCCGCTTTCACACAACTGGCGGGGAAACTGAAAATTAGTTATCGCTCGGGGCGGGACGACCTGGTGCGGGATTTTTATATCCCCTGCCTGGAGCGCGCGGTTCTTTACCGGCGGGCGGTTGGGTATTTCACCAGCGCCGGCTTGGCTTACGCCGCGCGCGGTGTCGCCAGCCTGGTTCAACGCCAGGGGCTGATGCGGCTCGTTGCTTCGCCGCATCTCCAGGAGGACGACCTCGAAGCCTTGCGCCGCGCCGCTGAGCGCCCCGAGGAGATCCTGCGGAGCATTGTATTGCGCAGCCTCGGGGAAATTGAAGATTACCTCGTTCGAGAGCGACTCAACGCCCTCGCCTGGATGATTGCCGAAGGCGCCCTGGAAGTTCGGCTGGCCCTTCGTTTGGACGAGGAAAACCAAATTGCGGCCGGACTTTATCACGAAAAGATCGGCATCTTCACCGACGAGGAAGGCAATCACGTCGCCTTTGCCGGATCCGCCAATGAAACCGTCGGGGGTCTTGTTGAGAATTTCGAGAGCATCAAGGTCTTTTGGTCTTGGGACGATCCCCAGCGCCGGGTGGCTGAGGAGATCAGCAACTTCGAAGCCCTTTGGAATAACCAAACCTTTGGCCTTCGCGTGCTCGATTTCACCCGTATCTCGCACGATCTGCTGCGCAAATACCAATTGAGCCACCGGCCCCAGGCCCAGCTCGAGGAGCGCGCCCGGAAGGATTATCGGGTAGGCGTGGCTGCGGTCGCTCCCGGAACGATTCCCTCCGGACTCATACCTCGCGATTATCAGAAGGATGCCATGCGCGCCTGGCTGGCCGCAGGCGGCCAGGGCATCCTCGCCATGGCCACCGGGGCTGGCAAGACCCTTACCGCCCTTTACCTCGCCTGCAAACTGGTCGAAAAGCCAGAGAACCGCCCCATGGTCATCGTCGTGGTCTGCCCCTTCCTTAACCTCGCCTACCAGTGGATTCGCGAAATGGGCCGGTTTGGCATCGCGCCGGTGCAATGCTTCGAAAGCCGCGCCCTCTGGGAACCGGAGCTTCAGGAGGCCTATCAGCGACTCACCGCCAAACTTTCCCCGGTCATTGGCGTCGTCGTCACGAACAAGACTTTCCTTTCAACCACTTTCCAGATGGCGCTTAAACCCAGCCTCGCCGTCCACCTTCTCATCGCGGACGAAGTCCACAATCTCGGCGCGCCCCGGCTCAAGGAGTTGCTGCCGCAGCCGGTCAAGCTTCGCCTGGGCCTGTCCGCCACTCCGGAACGCCACGGCGACCTCGAAGGCACTCAGGCCATCTTTGATTACTTCGGCCAACCCGTGTACGAGTTCAGCATTGCCGATGCCATCAAGAAAAATGTCTTGGTCCCTTACCTCTACCATCCGGTGCTGGTGAGCCTGACGGACGAGGAGACGTTGGAATACATGGACCTCACCGAGCGCATCCAGCGACTGTTTCCCAAAGACGAAAAAGACGGCCTCTCCGACGCGCTCAAGCTGCTGCTCATCAAACGCGCCCGCCTCCTGGCTTCCGCGACCAACAAGCTTCCCGCCCTTCGGCAAATCATTCAGCAGCTCCGGGAACCGCTTGAACGAGGCATCGTCTATTGCGGCGATGGCTCCGTGGAATGTCCCCTGACCGACGACCTGAGCCGTCAGATCACGGTGGTCACCCGCATCCTGGGCGACGAGTTGGGCCTCCGTGTGCGCCGCTTTACCTGTGACGAGTCGGGCGAGGAACGCGAGGAAATACTCGCCGCCCTTAAAAATCGCGACCTCAACGCCGTCGTCGCCATCCGCTGCTTGGATGAGGGCATCGACATCCCGGACGCCCGGATCGGTTTTCTCCTGGCCAGCTCCACCAATCCGCGGCAGTTCATTCAGCGCCGCGGCCGCCTGCTGCGCCGGTCCGATGACACTGGCAAGCGCCGCGCCATCATCTACGACTTCATCGTTGAACCACCCGACCTGGGATCGAAGTTTGAGGATGGCGGCTTTAACTTGGAGCGCCGCTTCTTTCAGCGCGAACTGAACCGCATCGTCGAGTTTTGCGCGTCCGCTGAGAACGGCCCCGATGCCCTCCACCAACTCGAAGCTTTACGCCGCAAATACAACGTGGTAGCCTGCACCCCATGAACGCACCAAAACAAGCCGCCGGAGAGACCAAGTCGCGGGAAGAATTTCAGAAAGCGCCCGAGGAAATCCGCGAGTTGATTAAGGCCGTCCTTCAAGAGGAACGTCAGGTCATGCACATGCGGACCCGGCCTGACATCCACAAGAACATCCTTCAACACGTCAAAAGACTCATCTCATGATCCTGGAAAAACTCATCATTGAGAATTTCCGCCAGTTCCGGGGCCGGCAGGAAATCCACTTTTCCACCATCACTGAGCGCAACGTCACCCTGGTCCATGCCGAAAACGGCTTTGGCAAGACCGCCCTGTTGAACGCCCTGCTGTGGGGGTTTTACGGTCACGAAGGGCTAACCGAGGATCTGCCAAAAAAAGAAAGCATTATTCACGAGGGCGTTGCCGCCCGCTCCCGAAATCCCTCCGCCACCTCCGCCAAGGTTACCATCTGGTTCAGTCATGACCATGAACGCTACCGCTTGGAGCGCGAGTTGACCCTGGAACAACAGAAACTCGATTCCAAAAAGACCGATTTCAATCTCGAGGTCACGGTGGACGGAATGCCCATGACGGTTTCATGTCCGCAGAAGAAAATCCTCACCCTGATGCCCGCCGGCATCAGCGAGTTTCTCTTCTTCAACGGCGAAGGGATTGAGCACCTCGCCCGCGAGGAAAATTCCGCCAAAATCACCGAAGCCATCCGCCAGATGCTGGGCCTCAAGCTCCTCGAAACCGCCATCGAAGATCTTCGCCACCAGAGTGTCCTGGGCAAACTCCGATCCGAACTTCGCGAGCGCACCAGTGAGGAAAAGCAGGCTAAAATTGATGAGCAGTCGCAAGTGGACGAGGATATCGCCGAACTGAACAAGCGGAAGGAGACGAACCAAAAGAACATCGCTGCCACCGATGCCGAGCTGGAGATGGTCAACGCCAAGCTCGAACTGAACCGGGAGGCCCACCACCTGCAAAAGCGGCGCCAGGACCTTGAGGCGCAGCAAGTTAAACTCACGGATCGCCTTGGCCTGGTCACCAAGCGCCTCGGGCAGATCGTCGCGGAAGACAGCTACGCCCTCTTTGCCGGCGACCTTGTCAAACGGGGGCGCGAGATCGTCAACAAGCTCCGCGCGGAAGGCAAGATCCCGGCCCGCGTGCTCAATACCTTCCTTAAGGAACTGCTCGACAATCACACTTGTATCTGCAAACGCCACTTGGCGGACGGCTCCCCGGAGCGCAAGGCTGTCGAAGACCTGATGACCTACGCCGGCGACCAGCAGTTCAATAATGCCGTGGGCGCCCTCGACAACGCCCTGGGGCGCATCGAGGAGGGCGCGGAACACACGCGTAAGACCCTGCAGGAGACTAACGCCGAAAGGCTTAAAATTCTCGAGGATCTAAAACACGTCCGCGAGGAGCTGGCCGACATCCACCAAAAGATTGGCGGCAAAGCTGACGAGGAAGTGCACAAGCTGGAGGATGCTCGCGAGGCCCACTTGCTCCGACAGCGGGAGCTGGTCGCCGAGAAAGCCCGCCTGGAACTCAGGCTCGAAGAACGAACCAAACGCCGGGAAGAACTCACCAGGGAAATTCAGGCCATATTGGACAGCGAGGCCGATGCGCAGAGGGCCCAGCGCCGCCTCACGGCGGTCGAAGACAGCGCGCAACTCCTGGAACGGCTGCTCAAGATTGAAACCGACGAACTTCGCCCCGTGCTCAACGCGGAGATAGATGAGCACTTCCGCAAAATCATTGGTGTGGGTTACTGGGCCGAACTGAGCGCGGATTTTCGGCTCAGCATCAGGAAGCGTCTCGAATTCGACTCGCCCGAGGAAGGCGTTGGGGACCCCCTCGAAATTGATGTCGCCCTCAGCCAGGGCCAGCGACAAGTCACATCCCTGGTGTTTATCGCCAGCTTGGTCGCCCTCGCCCGACGCCGTTCCGAAATTCCCACCATCGTCAAAGGGCTCACCGGCTCCGATTACCCAATGGTCATGGATTCCCCCTTCGGCCAATTAAGCCAATTCCGGCCTGGTGTCGCCCGCTGGATTCCTCAACTGGCCCCTCAGGTCATCATCTTCGTTAGTAGCACCCAATACGAAGGCGCCGTGGCCGACGAGTTGAAGCGCTCCAAGCGCATCGGCAAACGCTATTTCCTCACCTACCACGGCCCCAACATCCACCCCGACGCCAAACGTGAGCTGAAGATTGGCAAGGACCCCGTCACCGTGTATTTCGAAAGCAAAGAGGAATTTACCGAAATTCAGGAACTTGAGTCATGAGAAGAATCCAGCGTGCAATTGACAAAGAGCCCATCGTGAAGGCCTTGACCGATGGGGAGCATCCCTGTTTCCGAGAAATCTTCCGCCTGCTGATTTTTGCGGCAATGCTCGGACTGAAGATGAAACGCCGGGAGCCGCTCGAAAAAGTAGATTCAGGAAAGTCCGTTCCCGAGATATACTTCACAAATAGCCCTGTCTGGCCAGGGCTTATCTACCTGATTGCAATCGTCGAAACAAGTTCAACCAATGTTCTTCAGGCACATGACGAAGCAGAAAACATGCTGGCCACCATATTCGAGGAATACGCCAACGGCGGTCTTGCGTTTCTTAAGGAAAAATTCGGAGAGGCTCAGCTTGACGTTGTGTCACTTATCGAAATTATCAACGAACTAACGCTGGTTCCAATAGAAAGCAAACCCAATCTAACGGATATCGCCATCTAGCGTTATGGGCAAGTCAACATTCGAAACTGGGGAAGAGCTACGCAAGAAGGTCTCTAAAATCATCACTTGGAGGTCGGGCACAAGTCGGGCGCCTCACAAACCGCTGCAATTGCTTCTCGCGATTGGCAACGCTGAATTCGGAGGACCTCGTCTTCAAAGTTTTGCCACACTTGAGGAGAAACTTAAGAAGGCACTGCAGATTTTTGGTCCAGTCAGGAAGTCAGACCATCCAGAATATCCGTTCTGGCACCTTAAAACCGACGGGATCTGGGAAGTTAAATCTGAGGCCCCCGTGACTCTCCGCCAGAGGAGTCTAAATCCCACAGCCAAAGAACTCCGCCAGAAGGGTGCCAGTGCCGGCTTTTTGGCCGACTACGATCAAGCGCTGCGTGACTCACCGAAATTGCGAATGGATATCATCCACGACATTCTGGACACACATTTCCCCCCGAGCATTCATGAGGACATATTGAACTTTTTTGGACTAAACCTTCGACATGGGCAAGGCATTCAGCCGCGAGAAGAAACCCAATTTCGGCAGCGCGTGCTCGTTGCTTACGACAGTGCTTGTGCTATTACCAATTTCGCTGTGCGCATGGAGAATTCCGTTTTGGGGGTCGAACCCGCGCATTTACTTTGGCCACAGGCCGGCGGAAAAGATCAGGTTGCGAATGCAATTGCAATGACGACTCTGCACCGCAAACTATTCCACCTAGGAGTCTTCACTATAGATCCTAACTACCGCATCCGCGTATCAACTAAAGCGCATGGCTCAACCGGATTTGCGGAATTAGTCGCAAAGTTCGATGGAAAAAAAATTAACATACCAGCGGATACGGCCCAGCAACCAAGCCAGGATGCCTTGGCCTGGCACCGTAAACAGGTTTTTCGTCCCTAATTTTAATCTAAGCGGTCGAAACTTAGCCGTCGCTTCGTTCACAAAAGGCATTGTCTGGGCGTCGATTCATGAGCCACCTCTCCACAAAACCGGCAATGCCATTGTTTCCGACCTCAGATGCCAGATAACCGAGGCCTCTGTGCAGATGTGCGCGGAGGCAGGCACTAACCCCATCTGGATCATTTGCGAAGCCATCTACCACTGCACGTTTGTGAACAAGGGCAGCGTAGGAGTCAGCTTGCTCCCCCGCAAAGACCTTCCAAGTCATCTCAACTCCTCCTTCTGTAGAAATTTCTACCGTAGGCGGCGCAACCCGCTCCCGCAAAGAGCAACAAAACGCCCATCGACATAGAATATTCCAATTTTCAATACCCGTCTGGCGTTTCAGCTTTATAAGCTGCTCACGGCCTTGTTGAGACACTCGAATTGAATCAACTGGTGCTTTCATATTTCCAGAAATATCCCGGTTTAATGGTGGTGGCGCGGTTTTGTTCATCAAATTCCAGGGCGTAACTCCGTCCAATATGCGGCTTCAACCGTTCCAAGCTGGCTTCATCGACTTCCTCGTCGGTGGAGAGCAGGATGACTTGGTGGGAGGCGACGGGGAAATAGCGGTCCAGCAGGTGGCGTCGGTGGGAGGAGTCGAGGCGCCCCAGCGGGGTGTCAATGATGGTCGGCAAAGGCCGGCCCGAGGCCTTCGCCAAACCCCATAGCAGCGCTGTGGCCAGCAACTGCCGTTCGCCGGCCGATAACCGGTCGAATGGCAGCGGCTTGCCGTCACCCCCAGTCAATTCCAGGCGGAAGGTGGCGGGGTCAATTTTCAAGCCGGTGACCAAGGACCGCTTGCGGAGCAGGTGGTTGAACGATTCCAGGACCAGCCGCTCGAGGCGCTCCGAATGTTTTCGAATCACGGCGACTCGAAATTGGGCCAGGGTTTCCCGGACTCTGGCCGCGTGCCGGATGATCCGGGCCGTCTGCTCCCGGTCCACCAGCAGTTCCACTTCCCCGCCCAATTCCCGCTCGCATTTCCGCTTCGCGTCCTCGAATTGCCGGGTCAACACGCGAACCTTGTCCTCCTGGGCGGCAAATTCCGCCTGCTTCTGCTTCTCTTGCTGGCGCAGGCGGGCCAGCTCGCGCTGGAGAGACGCAATGGCGTCGTCCGCGGGCACACGCGCCAGCTCCATTTCGCAGCGGGTCAGGCGCTCCTGCAACGAGGCGACCGCCTCCAGCTTTTGTTCGATGGCGGTCCGCAAGTCGGGGAGGACCGTGACGCGCAAGTGCCGCAACTCGGCCGCCAGGTGCTCGCCGGCGTCGAGGACGATGGGCTCGGCAACAGCCCCGATCCGGTCGGACCGGTCGTCCCGCAGCAGTCGGTCAATTAAATCGAGCTGCCGCGCCGGCAATTTGTGGCGCTTCAGCAATCCGAGCACTTCCTTGTCCCGCTCCTCGAGCGCCGCCACTAGGAGGGTGGATTTGCGGGCCTCGGCCTCCCGGCGGGCCTGTTTCTCCGCTTCCTCCAGCAAACCGGGGATGAGCAGGAGCGGTGCGGGTCCGGCCGCCAGGTCGCGCAAGGCCGATTCCTCCGCCTGCAATTCCTGCTGCAAACGATTGCGCTCGCTTTCCAAATCGGCCCGCAAGAGGTAAAGATCGCCCCCTTCCAGCCGGAATCGTTCCTCGCACCGTCCCAATTCCCTGCCCACGGCGGCCATTTCATTGCCCAACCGGCCCTTTTCCTGCATGGCCTCATCCATCATGGTTTGCAGCCGCGCCAGCTCCTCCTGGGCGTGCCGCACCTTTTCGGCTTCCGCGCCGGTTTGGGCTTCGCTGCGTTTGCGGCGAGCGAGGGCGATCAGGTCCGTGTCCAGCCGGTCCACCAAGTCCAAGCCAAGCAGGGTATGGACGGCGGTCCCCAAAATCTCCGCCGCGTGCTCCCCTTCCGCCAGTTCCTTGATCTGCTCGGCATCGAAAAAGAAAAGGTGGGCGATGCCGCTGGGGATATAGGCCTCGATGTATTCATCCCAGTGCTCACTGAGCAGGGGGTCCGGTTCCGCGTCGCGGGTGACCTCGATATGTTCCTCAATCCCTTTGGCGTTCTGGTGCCAGGACCGGCTGAGGCGGTATTGGTGCATTTCCCCGTCCACAACCCGGCGAAAGCGCAGTTCGAGACCAGCGCTATCGGCCGGGTTGGCGCCGCGATGGATCATTTCGCGTAAATAATCGCGATAGGCCAGCTTGCCGCGGCCGGAGCAGCGGGCCTTGGGCCCGTATAGCGCCAATTGCACCGCGTCCAGCAGGGTGGTCTTGCCCCCGCCGTTCATGCCGCCGAAAAGAATCACCGGCTGGCGGTCGTCCGGAGGCGCGAGCACGGCCTCCTGCCGGCCGCCATAGACGCCGAAGTTGTTGATGACCAATGAATCCAGTATCATTTGCGTGGCCTTTTCAACAGTTTGATTTTTTCCGTTGCGGATTCATGATGTCTCAGTTAAATTGTTGGGGTGCTCTGCTTGACCGAATGCTGACGCTTGTCGTCAGAGTTTAACGTAGGTCTAGGCGGGGCACTTTTTTTGCCCTTACCGCTGTCGAAAGCATGGTTGGTTGGCTTAAAAACCCAGTGAAGGTAGGCCATTGACCAGCGTCCACCCGGATAAGGGGCGACGCGGGTGGATACTCCGATGTTGAACCTGGTGCCAGCCACCCGGCAGATTTCCCGGTAAATATGGCGATACAATTGTTCTTTGGCTACCGTTCGTTTACCCCGTCGTGTCTGACCCTGTGGGATGGCCTTATGCTTATCGTTTAACCGAAAGGAAATGGATCCCAAGACGACATCGAGGCATTGCATGAGGATATGGTCGTGTGACCGGACCTCGGTGATGTCCTGCTCCTGCAGGGACAGACCGGTTCGGCGGATATGGCTGTCTTGCGCCAAACCGCATACAAAACCGCGAAACTTGGCCATTTGTTCGCGCGTGTCGCCAATCTCGTCCAGGTAGATCCTCAACCGGGGAGGCCCGGCGTGGCTGGGCATGTGGCGCAAGCCAAAGCCGTGCTTAAGAAACTGGTAATAAAGCAAATAATATTCTTGGGCCTCCTGCTCCCTGGTTAATCCCTTGGGCACGCGGGCATTTTGGGTAAACATGATGCGCACCACCAGGCGGTGCGCCGCAATCTCGTCGAAGAAGGCCGTCACCATCGCCTGGTATCGCTCAGCCACCGTTGGATCGGCTTTTTCCCACTTCACCTCGCTCACCAGGTTCAACTCACTTTTCCGTTTAATCAGACGATCGTTCACCCCGTTCAAATTCGACGCTCCAATGCGCAAACCGCCGTAGAAATTGGAAAAATACTTTCCCCGACGATCCGATTCGTCACAGATAATTAAATATTCCTTTTCGGTTTCCATGTTCAAAAAGTCCGGCACGGCTTAAAACAGCGTCTTCTGGTCCGCGTCGGCCTCGCACGGTTCCGGGGATTCGAACAATTCCAAGCTGCGTTTTCCGTGTCCGGCCAGTTCCCGCGCCGCCTGGTGGCGTCGCGCGGTTTCCAGCGCCTCTTCGCGGCTGTCGTAGTAATGCCGGCGGATCGTTTTTTCCAGGGCCTCGAACAACCCGGCTCGCCGGGCATGGGCCCGCTGCTGGCGCTCGACGCTCAGCAGTTCCCGCGTCAGCTCGTAATGCAGGCGGTCCTTGCCGCAAACCTCGCGCAAGACTTGCATCTCGGATTCGCCAAGCACCAGGTTGTCGTCCAGCCGCCGGCCCGGATACGGCTGTCCCGTGGCCTGCGCGTAAACTTGCGGCAGCCGGTCTTCCATCTCGTGCTTTTCCACCACCCAGATCCGCCGGATTTCCTGCAGTTCCGCCAGGGTGATCAATTCGATGTTTCGGACCTCCGGCGGCCCGTTCTGGCGAATCCAGGTTTGTGCCGACAACAACTTGCGCAGCCAATTTTCCCGCGCCTCTTGGGTGTATGGGCCGGGAATGGGTTTCCCATCTTGGAAAAGCTGAATAGCGCCGCTCATCCGGCGAAAATCTCGCAGATGATGGTCTTTATTTTCTTCTTGGTTTCCTGTACCCGTCCGAAAGTCAAGGGCGTTGCGCAATTGCAGCAACGGTTCCATCCATTCCTTTTCCTGGTCGTTTTGGATCATGGCGGTCATGGACTTGTCCTTGTCCACCAGGGTGCAAACCCAGCAGCCGAACCGGCTGTCGCCGCAACTGGGGGTTGAAGTGTCCACTACCAGCGGGCACTCGCCATCCGCTGACGCCCCAGCATACATGTTCAGCAACTCCTTATTGCTGATACCCCACGGGTTCTGTACCTGCATTAGGAACATCCAAACATCATCGTTAGACCAATCCTCAATAGGAGTATATATGGAACAACCATCGAGCGTCGCACTTGGACTGAGTCGGTCACGAACCCGATATTTTTGATTGCGTTTGAGCACACGCGCACGGGCTGAGCTTTCAGCCTTTCTTGCTCCAATCAATAAAATCGCTTCACCATTTTCAGTTACAACTTCACGGATAAATCGGTTTGACGGTTTGATCTTAAGCCGTTCCGTGCACCAGCGAAATTTATGCCTCGGTGCCGGATACCCCCTGCCTATCAGATTTACCCAAAAAGACTCCTCTGTCTTTGGCTGAAGCAGCTTTGGGTGAATCGGCATTTTCTTGCTTGTCGCAGTGCTTCCAAGGACTTCCAATGATTTTTGAACCCACATGGCCACGATGGGATTTTCGACCATGGTGTCGGTGCTGATGACATGGACGGTCTTGCGCCGTTGTTCGACAGGCAGTTCCGCCAAGGCGAGCCAGGTCAATTGCAAGACCGCGGTAGAATCTTTGCCGCCGCTATAGCCAATGATCCACGGCACATCGTCCGCCGCATACAGTTGGCGGATTTCCTCCTTCAACAGCTCGAGGGTGGCCTTGAATCCCAGGGCCGCAAAGGCCGACTTTTTGTCCGGTGTTTTTTCGCTCATTTTCTGCCTTTCGCCCAGGCGTTTTCCACCTTTTGTTCCTCCGGGGACAGTTCAATCCCCAATTGCTGTTTGATCACGTTGGTGGTCAGGATGACGTTGGTGGTCACCTTCGACACCTTGCCGCCAATGATGGCCCGGCCTTCCCACAAGCGCGCGTTTTTCCGGGACCAATCAATGTGCGAAAGCCCTTTGAGCCGCGTCTTCCAACCGCTCGGGTTGCCCTTGAGCAAAGCATTGCCGGCCTTGCCAATCGCCTGGAGGGCGATGCCGTGCGAATGAATGAAGCCCTCGCGGACCTCGCTGGCGGCGATTTTCCCGTCGCGCACCTGCATCCAGGCCGGAAATTGCCGGGCCACCGACTCCCAGAATTCGCGGGCCATGGCCGCGTCCTGCTCCAGGTCGCCGCTGGCCAGGTCCTCCACCAGATCGGCGCAGGCATTGTAAAAAGCGCTCAGCGTGAACAGCTTCCGCGACCTCGGCGCCAGGGAGTTTTTCTCCAAGTCCACGATGTCCTTAAAGACGTCGGATTTCATCACCACCAGACGGGCGAGCTTGGCCTTTTCATTGCGGTGGTCGTAGAGCAGGCCGAGCGAGCGGCTGGGGCG
>Ga0209381_1001231_pt1 | contig 44129 bp, 28 predicted proteins | sample DewCreD2012metaG_FD_184111 | JGI IMG/M metagenome (GOLD analysis project Ga0209381, IMG submission 184111) | Hot spring sediment bacterial and archeal communities from British Columbia, Canada, to study Microbial Dark Matter (Phase II) - Dewar... ... | reverse complement strand
CCTTCATCGGTCGCGTTTCGTCAGCCGGGATGTATTTGTCCAACGCCTTCTCCAACACCGACATCATCCGCTCTCGGGCTTGCTGACGCCTCGACATCCGTGTCGCTTCTGCCATGACCTTCTCCTTATGTTTGTTCGCCGTCACCATCCCGGCGACGCACTACCACCTATTGTACCCAGACCCGCCGCATTCCGTGTCACGCACCCGCAGGTTCATCCAAATTAACGACTTATTGACAGCGCGATTGCCGATTTCGTACAATGACGTTTTGGTTCCGAGTTGGCCCGGTTGACCGCCCTTGACGGTCACCGGGGTGTTGGCGTGAAACATCTCGCCTGATGTTTACCGGTTAATAACGCGGGTCGCCTGCCGACTAACCCGCTGGCGGCCGCGAGAGCATTCATATATGTGGTATCAACCCTGGTATCTGCTGGTGCTGTTCTACCTGGCCACGCTCTGTTTCGTGGCGCTGTACGGCTTCCACCGATACATCCTGGTTTACCTGTATATCAAGCATCGCCACAACACCTATCAGCCCAAGGGGAGATTTGCGGAACTTCCCCGCGTGACGGTGCAACTCCCGATGTTCAACGAGGACGTGGTGGCCGAGCGCATCATTCGCGCCACCTGCCACCTGGACTATCCCCTGGACCGTCTGGAAATCCAGGTCCTGGACGATTCCACGGATCACTCGGCCGACATCGCCCGACGCGACTGCGAGGAGTGGGCGGCCAAGGGCTGGCCGATCAGGTTCATTCACCGTGAGAACCGCGTCGGGTACAAGGCCGGGGCGCTGGAGGCGGGTCTGAAGCAGGCCACCGGCGAGTTCATCGTCATCTTCGACGCCGACTTCATTCCCCCGCGGGACCTGCTTCAGAACCTGATTCACTACTTCACCGATCCGAAGGTGGGCATGGTTCAGGTCCGCTGGGATCACCTCAACCGCGACGCATCGCTGCTCACGCGGACGCAGGCGATCTTCCTGGACGCGCACTTCGTGATCGAGCACACGGCCCGGAACCGATCGGGGCGTTTCATGCATTTCAACGGCACGGCGGGCGTCTGGCGGCGGACGACGATCGCCGACGCCGGCGGCTGGCAGCATGACACGCTCACGGAGGACCTGGACCTGTCCTACCGCGCCCAGATGAAGGGCTGGCAGTTCGTCTACCTGCCGCAGTACGCGGCTCCGGCCGAACTGCCGCCGGAGATCATCAGCTTCAAGCAGCAGGCGCACCGCTGGACCAAGGGCGGCTTCCAGACCGCCATCAAGCTGCTGCCGGGCATTCTCCGCTCCCGCCACCTGCCCTTCCGCATCAAGGCCGAGGCCTTCTTCCACCTGACCAACACGGTCGTCTATCCGCTCATGGCGATCGTCACGGTGCTGATGTATCCGATCTTCTTCTTCGCCGACAGCCCGATGAAACACGCGCCCTGGAGCCAGCATATCTTCAGCGCGACGCTGTTCATCCTGGCGACCTGCTCGGCCAGCACGTTCTTCGTGTTCGGCCAGCGGGAACTGCTGGGCCGGGTCGCGGGCTGGAAGGCCCTGCTCTACGTGCCGTTCCTGATGGCCTTGGGCGTGGGCATGAGCCTGAACAATGCCAAGGCGGTGCTGGAAGCGATCTGGGGCGCCATCAAGCGCAAACCCAGCGAGTTCGTCCGAACGCAGAAGTACGCGGTGACCGGCCAGAAGCGGGCGGCCCTGCGGGCGCAGCGAGTCTTCACGTTCAGCCGCCTGTCGGTGCCGATCCTGGAGGTCGCCCACGGCTGCTACATGGCCTGCTGCATCTGGATCAGCCTCTACTGGGGCTTCGGCGTGGCGTCGGTGCCTTTCCTGGTGATCTTCGCCAGCGGGTACTTCTATGTGGGGCTCAACAGCATCTACATCCTGTGGCGCATGCAGCAGGAGGCCGAAGAGGCCGTGGCCCAGGCCCCCGAGATTGCATCGACCTAGGCAACCCCCAATACCGCCGGCTACGAAGAGCCGCGCCACGCCGCGGGCCTTCCCGGCGGCGCTTCCCGATTCATTGTCGTTGCGCAGCCCGGCGGCGAATCTGCCTACCCGGCCACGCGGAGCAGTTCCTGCTCGGCTTCCTTTGTCCAACTGCCGTTGCGCAGCCTGGCGGCGACGGTCGGGTATTGCCTGCCTATCTCCGACAGGGGCGTCAGCGGCAGTTCGTGGAGCTGCGGGTAGACCAGGATCTTCCCGGCCAGTGTGCGGTTCTCCACAGCGGCGATTCCGTCGGCGGCGCCGGCCATCCCGCTCACGGCGTCCACCGAGCAGTTGGTGTCGAGCTGGCCCGACACGACCTTCTGCAGCACGATCTTCATGTCGCGGATCGACGAGCCGCTGGTGCCGAACATGAAACAGCGATTCGCGATGTAAGTGTCCAGGTCCAGATCGTGCCTCGTGGGGGCCGGGATTCCGGCGAAGATGTTGATAATCGCTCCGGGCAGGCTCTGGCCAATGGCGGTCGCCACCAGCGCCCCCACCGGCGCCATCAGGGCGATGTAGGAGAACTTCTCGCCCAGCGGATTGTTCTGCGTGTTCACCAGGCGAAGCTCGATGTTCAGCCGCTCGGCCAGTGGGCGGGCCTTCTTGGCCAGCGACTCCAGCCGCGCATCGTCCATGTCCGAACCGATCACCTTCAGCCCGGGAATCCCCGCGCAGATCGCGCGGATGACGTGCATCTGCCCCATCGGCCCGCCGGCGCCCACGACGTTGATCTTGTCGTTGGGGCGGAATTCGCCGGTCTGCGGAATCACGGCGTACGACTCGGCCGCGTTGCTGCCGACGGTGCCGATCCAGCGGGTCATGCCGTAGTGAATTCGGCCGATCCCCACGGAAACCGGCCGGCCGATCCTCCTGCCGCCCAGGACAATGTTGATGATGCCGTTGGCGGCAAGCTTGTCGTTGAGGATGTTGATGGTGTCGGCGCTGGCCCCGAAGTAGAGGATGTCGTCGAACTCCTCGTTGGGAAGGGCGGCGACCTGCGACGGGTCGGCATTCAGGATCGAGGCCGGCTTGTTCGCGGCCGTGAGAGCCTCCAGGCCCTCGGCCCGGTGGCCCGGCTCGACCACCACCAGCAGCCGCCCGCCGGGCTTGATTGCCTGTCGCTCGAGGGTGACATAGGAATCCTCGACGCAGGCCCAGGGCTCAACCAGGGCGATGGCACTGGCGCTGAGATGCTCGGGAACGGGTATCAGGTAGCGCTCCCCGGTTCCTTTCTCGATCACCACGCGCTCGTCCATGAGCACGTATTCCTGCAACGCGCCCTCGAAGTTGTATCCAAACGCCGAGTTGGAATTGGCGGTGGGCAGATCACGGTAGTCGGTCTGCACCAGCACGCGCTCGCCCACCTTGTGGTGCTGGACCTTCGGGCCGACGGCGATGATGCGGCAGGTCACCTCGTGCCCGGGAACCGTCGGCTTGTCATTGGGCACGTAGCTGGGGATCTGGGCCAGCACGTCGGCCGGCAGGCCCCTGACCACTTCGCTCTTGCGGGCGTGGGCACTGAACTGCTTGAGCAGCTTCAGGTCGGAAAAGCACAATCCCACGCATTCCACCCTGGCCAGGATCTGGTGGTCTCCCACGGCCGGCACGGGTTTCTCGGCGTTGAGCCGAAGCTGGCCGGGGCCAACGAGCTGGATGGCGAATTGCAACTTGGGGAGGGCGGTTGTGGTCATTGGCATTCCTTGTTAACCACGGAGAACACGGAGAGCACGGAAGAAACGCATTAGACGCAGATGGGGCACAGATCAACACCGTTTTCAGGGGTTCGTTTTCAGTCTTCGGGAAGGAGGCCCAGGCCTCCCCTCCCTGGAAACTGAAAGGCTGAAGGCTGAGAACTCATCGTCGCATATCGGTGTTCATCGGTGGCTCATTCTCTTCTCCGTGTGCTCCGTGATCTCCGTGGTCAGTCAATCACGCGAGCATCACCTGGCCGCCGGTCACGGGGACGGCCTGCCCGGTTTCGTACTTCTGATCCATCAGATAATAGACCGCCTTCATCACGTCGGCGGTCCGACAGCCTCGGCCCATGGGGACCTTGGCCTCGTAGAACTTCTTCACATCCTCGAGGGTCTTCGCGCCGGGAACCTTGCCGGATTCGAGGTATTGCACGAACAGCCCGGTCTTCGGGTCGCTCCAGAGCGGCCCGTCGAAGAAATTCCCCGGGCAGATCGAGTTGACCTTGATGCCGTCCTCGACCAGCTCCAGCGCGAACGACTGCGTCAGCCCGATCCCGCCGAACTTGGAACCGGCGTAGGCGCCGTTTCGATTCGAGCCCTGCAATCCCGACTTGCTGTTGATCTGGATGATGTCCGACCAGTAATCGGGCCTGGCGGCGTGCTGCGTGGCCAGGATCGGGGCGGCCTTCTGGACGACGACGAAATATCCCTTGTAGTTGACGGCCGTGACGAAGTCGAAATCCTTCTCGGCCAGTGTCTTGACCGAGCCGGCCCTGAGCACGCCGGCGTTGGACACCACCAGGTCGAAACCTCCGTACGCTCGAATCGTCTGGTGAATGGCTTCCTCCACCGAGGCGCCATCGGTGACGTTGATGGCCAGCCCAAGGGCCTTGCCGGCGCCGTGTCTGGCCGCCAGTTCAGCGGCGGCCTGCGCCGCGCCCCTGGCGTTCATGTCGGCCAGCACCACGTGCGCGCCTTCCCGGGCAAGGTCCTGGGCGATTTCCAGGCCAAATCCCTGCGCAGCGCCGGTCACGATCGCGATTCTTCCCTGCGCCCGCCCGGCCCCGGCATTTCCCCTGGCGATCTTCCGCCGGTACTGTTCGACTTCCCAGTTCTCGAAAAACTCCCGCTGGCTCGGCGGCATGTAATTCACTTCCCCAAGCCGCACCGCGCCCGCCATCACCTTGATGGCGTCGATATAGACGATGCGGGCGGTGTCGGCAGCGGAAAAATCGTCGCCCGCCGTGAACATCCCCAGCCCTTCGACGAGGACCACCTGCGGCGGATACTTGGCCTTCTGCCGGTAGTCGGCGATGGCGCTCCGCAGCCGAGCGATTAGTCCCTCGACCGGTTCATCCGCCCGCGGCTCGAACCAGAGCGGCAGCGCCTTGCAGTAGACGATCTGGTCGGGCATGAGCGGCCCTCCCAGGGCGACGGCCTGCCCGTTCTCGCCGCCGACCAGTTGCATCACCTCGGCCGAGTCGTCGAATCGCACCAGCTTCAGCGCTTCCTCGCCGGCCAGCAGGGCGCGAAGGGCCGGGCCGATCTGGTTGATCTGCCGGCGCGCTTCCACCGGATCGAGCCGCCGGACCGGGCCAAAGGGGTCGCCTGCCGGCAGCGAATCCATGTGCCGGCGCAGCATCGACACCACGAAATCCGTGTCGCTGCGCACATCCTCGGGCGTGTCCCCGGCCACGATCAGGCCATGGTTCTGCATGATGATCGCGCGCGGGCAGTCCTTCCCGGTGCGCTGCCTGTAGTCGTTGAGCATCCGCTGGATTGTCTGGGCCAGGATCAATCCCGGGTCCACGTCGGGAATCCACAGCACCGTGTCGCCCAGCACATCCTGGATGATCTGCCTGCCCTGCTTGCAGCACGTGAACATGTTGACCAGCGTGCAGTGGGAATGGACGACGTAGGTCCGCGGCATCAGGTGATGCAGCACCACCTCGACGCTGGGCCGCTGGTTCTTCTCCGGATGCACGCGGGCGGCCATCACCGCCGCCTTGAACTTCTCCTCGCGCGCGTTGCGGTCCGGGCCGAAGTCGGCCGAAAGCAGGTCGTTCAGCGCCGGCCGGTGCATCTCGACAAAGCCGTCAGGCACAATGCTGGCCAGGGCATAGCCCGAACCCTTCACCCAGAGCCTCTGGCCTGCCTTGCAGGAGGTATTCCCGCCGCCGGCCAGGACGAAATCGGGGTCCGAACCGTAATACCGCGACAGCCCCACGATCACGTCCAGCGGGGCATCGGTGGGTTTGAAACCGGGCCATTGGATTGCAGATGCCATAGTGGTCAACTTACCTGAAAAACAGACGCGAAGATCACCGGGAGCACGGACAACGCCGAAGAATTCACAGTGACATCAAGTCCTGAATCTCAATCCGGAATCGTCATTCTCTCCTCCGTGCTCTCCGTGTTCTCCGTGGTCAAGCGACGTTCCTGAAATACCGTTCGATCACCGCCGCACCCAATGCGCGGAACGCGGCGATGCGCTCTTCGGCCGACTTGTACTGCGCATTGGGGACGCCTTGCGCATCGACGAAGCCAACCTCGCCGTTGAGCGAGAGAAACTGATGGGCGGCCACGACGCAGGCGCCTTCCCAGAAGATCTCTTTCACATCCTCGGGAACCGGCGTGCCGCCCACGCACGTTGGCTCGATCGGCAGCAGGTCCAGCGTATTGTGCTCGGTCCCGGCCGTCACCACCAGCCCGGCCTGCCGCATCGCCCTCACATACCGGGCCAGAACCGCCGGCGTGTTGCGGATGGGTATGAACTCGGCGCAGTGAATGTTGTTGCTCTTGATCCGATCGACCAGCTCGCCGATCGGGTCCTCGTAGGGACAGATGGGGCTGGTGCCGTCGGCCAGCGTCGGATAGCAGGGTATGCCGCCCATTTCCAGGATCAGCTCATACGCCTGCGAAAACGACAGGAAGCGCTCCTCGACAAATGCCGGCTTGCCCGCCCGGACCAGGTGCGCCCGGATCTCGTTTTGAACCTTGACCGGATCGCCCTGGGCCTTGGACGGCACGCCCAGGATTCCCTGGAGCCTGCCTTCGCGCTCGGCAGGGGGGACCAGCTCGAAGAACCGCTCCTGGAACGCCTGGCAGATGTGGCGCTCCTGCAGATAGACCCGCTCCCGCGGGCAGCCGAAACGGCTGACCACCCGATCAATAATGGCCGACTCGGTCAACCCCGTCGCCACGCCGCGCTCGGCGAAGACGGCCTCGAGCTTCCGCGTCATGATGCGCATCCGCTCGCTGTCATTGCGCCGGATGATGTCCACCGACTCCCGGGCCCGCGGGCTCATCGGGGAAAACCGCGTGATTCCCTTGCCGCAGGTGTAGATGCGCCCGGGATTCCCCGGGTCGTTAATCTTCACGCCCCCTTTGACCAGTTCATCGATCAGGGCGATGATCTCCAGCCCGAAGAGAGGAAAGACCCGGTGTTGTCCGGCCAGCCGGGCAAAGTCTTCGTAGACGCTGTAGTCGTAGTAGTTGGTGACGCCGACCACGCGCACATCCTGCTGCACCGCCAGGTCGATCGCCTGCCGCACCGAACTGAAGGCGGAGAAATTCGGCGGCAGGTGGATGTGCGTGTTCACCCGCGGCCGGCTCGCCGGCGCAACACCGCGCGCCGCATCTGCCCGCAACTGCGCCACGCTCCCCAGGGTCTTCAGACTACTCAACGCTTCCGCGACTGAACTCATGGGATACCTTTATTCACCACGGAGAACACGGAGGACACGGAGGCAGAAGAGGATAGAAAACAGAAGACAGAAGAGCAGAGTCGTTCGCTAGCCTCTATTCTCCATCTCCCATCCTCTCTTTCTTCTCAATGATCTCCGTGTGCTCCGTGGTTAATGAACATCACACCGCCGCCACCGCTCGCAACACCTTCCTTGGCGGCAGGTGCAATGCGGCATAGATCGCGTCTTCCGCCGCTTCTTTCAAGCCCTCGCTCATCGTCGGGTGGGCGAATACCACCTCCGCCATCTCGCTGACACTGGCCTTCTGATGCATCAGGCTGCCGGCCGACGCGATGCACTCGGTCACGTTGTGCCCCATCATGTGAACCCCCAGGATCTGGTCCGTCTCGCGATGGCGAACCACCTTCACGAAACCCTCCGTGTCATTGGCGGCCATCGCCTTGCCGAAATACGCGAACGGGAACGTGCCCACCGAAACCGGCATCCCCTTGGCCTTCGCCTCTTCCGCGGTCACGCCGACCGATGCAATCTCCGGGAACGTGTAAACGGCATTGGGAACCGGCGCGGTGAAGTCCTTCGGATGGCCCAGGGCATTCTCCACCGCCACCATGCCGTGAGCCGAGGCCGCGTGCGCCAGCAGGCACCGGCCATTGGCATCGCCGATACAGTAGTAATCCTTGACGGATGTCTCCATCCGATCGTTCACGCGGATGAATCCGCGATCGACCGAGAGGCCGACGCTCTCCAGCCCGATGTCCACCGTGTTGGGCCGCCGCCCCGTGGCCACCAGCACGCGGTCGGCCTCGATCTTCATCCCGTTTGACAGGGTCGCGGTCGCTGTCTTCCCGTCCGCGGTCAGGCCTTCAATCTTCGTTCCCGTGAAGCACTTGATGCCGCGCGCGGTGAAGACCCTGGTCAATGCCGCCGCGATCTGCGAATCCAGGTTCGGCAGCAGTTGCGGCAGCATCTCGACGATCGTCACCTCCACCCCCAGCGGCTGCATCATGCACGCAAACTCGCACCCGATCACCCCGCCGCCGACGATCAGAAGCCGCTTGGGCAACGCCTTCCAGTGCAGCGCCTCATCCGAGGTGCAGACCGTCACATCCGTCGGCCAGCCGGGAATGCGCGAAGGAATCGAACCTACCGCGAGAATGATCTTCCCGGCCGTGAATTCCTGGTTGCCCGATTGTGCCGTCACCAGCACCCTGCCCGGGCCATTGAGCGTTGCCCGGCCGTTGAAGACCGTCGCCTTGCGACCCCTGAGCAGGGCGTTGATGCCGTTGCGAAGCGTCTGGAGAATCTTGTCCTTCCGCGCCTGGATCTTCGTCCAGTTGACGGAAACCTCGCCGGCCACGTCCACGCCCATGTCGGCCGCGTGCTTGATGTGGTGCATCAGCTCGGCCGACGCCAACAGCGCCTTGGATGGAATGCAGCCGTAGTTGAGACAGGTTCCGCCAAGGTATTCTTTCTCGACGATGGCCACAGAGGCGCCCATCTGCCCGGCCTTCAGGGCGGCCACATACCCGCCGGGACCGGACCCGATCACCGCAATGTCAAAGTGCCTGGACATGGTAGTTGTCAGTTGTTAGTTGCCGGTTGCCGGTGGACATTGCCCGCTGACTTTGCCGGCAACTGTCAACCGTCAACTCTTCACACCAATTGCGCCGGCCATTCGAGCAGTTCCTTGAGCCTGCCCAGGAATTTCGCCGCCAGCGACCCGTCGATCACGCGGTGGTCAACGCTCAGCGTCAAGGTCATCACCTTGCCTGCCCTGAGCGTCCCACCGCTCACGATGACCTCCTCGCGGGTCGTGCCGACCGCGAGAATCGCAACCTCGGGCGGATTGATGATGGCGCTGAACTCCTCAACCCCGAACATGCCCATGTTGCTGATCGTGAACAGCCCCTTGTTCATGCCCTCGATCTTGCCGGCCTTGGCCGACGCCGCGATGCGCTTGGTCTCCACGCCCAGTTGCTTGAGTGTCAGCTGGTCGGCATTCACGACCACGGGCACGACCAGGCCCTCGTCCATGCCCACGGCCACCCCGATGTTCACCGCGTCGAACGTCACGATCTCCTCGCCTTCGATCCGGCTGCGGAACTGGGGGAACTCGCGGATCGCCCTGGCACAGGCCATCACGACCACGTCATTGATGCTGCACGGATACTTGGCCTTCTCCCCCTGGTAAAAGCTGACCAGCGGATCGGCGTTGATGGTGGCCTTGATGTAAAAGTGCGGGATCGTCTGCTTGGAGATCGAAAGGTTCTTCGCGATCGCCTTGCGCATCTGGCTCATGCGCTTGCGTGTCACGCCATCGCCCGTCGTAACCGGAGCCGGCGCGGCCGCGGTAATCGGAGCGACAGCCGGCGCGGCCTTGGGGGCCGCGGCCGGAACATCAGTCGAGAGAATGCGGCCCTGCGGCCCGGAGCCGGCACCAACGGCGGCCAGGTCGATCCCGCGCTCTTCGGCAATGCGCCGAGCGGCCGGCGAAGCCTTCACCCGCCCGCCACCCAGATGCTCTGTCTTTCCCTTCGTCGCTTCGTCGCTTGGCCTCTCCGGCTCTTCGGCCTGTTTCGTCCCCTGGTTGCCTGGCGCGGCCGCGGGACTACCCTGTGCGGCGAGGAACGCATCCACATCCGCATCATTCTCCGCAATGTACGCCACCGGCTGCAGCACCGGGCAGGCGCCGCCCTCGGCCAGCACGATCCGCGAAAGCCGCCCGGCGTCGGTCGCTTCCACCTCCATCGTCGCCTTGTCGGTCTCGATCTCGAAGATGACCTGTCCCTTGGCGATGGTGTCCCCGGGCTTGACGTGCCATTTGACCAGCACGCCTTCTTCCATGCTCTGGCCGGCCTTGGGCATGAGGATTGGGATCACGGTTCCGGTTGGCTTGCTCATGACGGGTTTAACCTCTTTTGCGGGGGCGGGTGCGGAAGTGGCCGCGACGGTCGAGACATCCCCCTGGCCGATCACCGCCATCGGCTCGCCCACGGCCAGAGACTTGCCCGCGGGCACCAGAATCCGGTTCAGCGGTCCGGCCACGGGGGACTCAATTTGAAGGAGCCCTTCGTCCGTTTCCACCTCGGCCAGCAGGTCGCCCTGGGCGAGCACCTGACCTTCCGATTTGAGCCATCGGCGGACAGTACCCATGGCAATGGCTTTGCCGGCCTGAGGTAACTTGATTGTTGGCATGTTCTTATACCGCTCGGATTGCGGGTCCGGGCGTTCCTGTACAAGGTGGCTCGGGCAAGGAACCCGTGCTACGATGATGTACTTTCGTCAAAATCTGAAAAAAGTCAAGCACAACACGTTGATTTTTTGGTCAAAATGTTGTCTACTGTTGTCAGTGTTTGAGTCAAGCAAACAACGTCGCGAGGCGATCCTGTCGGCGGTCATGGAGCGCCGGCATGTGACTCCAAAGGATCTGGCGATCCATTTGGACGTCTCCGAGGCCACCGTGCGGCGGGACCTGAAAGCTCTGGCCGATGAGGGCCGGCTTGAACTGGTCTACGGCGGGGCCACGCTTCCTCGCGCGGGGGACTTCTCTTTCCAGTCAAAGCTCGCCCGCAACGCCGAGGGCAAGCGGATGATCGGCAAACTGGCGGCGGAGCTGGTCAGCGACGGCGACCAGATTTTCGTTGACTCGGGAACCACCTGCTACGAGATGGCCCCCTTCCTCAAGCGCCGTCGCGGGCTGTCGGTCATCGCCAATTCCGCTCGTCTGGCCATGGAACTGGACGTGGCCGGCATATCGGTCATTCTCATCGGCGGGCAGTTTCGGCGGGATCGCATGGACACCGTCGGGCCGCTGGCGGCGTCGAGCCTGGACCAGTTGCGGGGGTATGTGGCCTTCATCGGGTCGGACGGAATCAGCATGGAATTCGGTCCGGCGGCGGCCGACATCGAGTCGGCCGACATCTACCGCCGGGCCGTTCGCAACGCGCGGGAGACGGTGCTGCTGGTCGATCACAGCAAGTTCTCCTCGCCGTCGCTTTTCAAGATCGTGGATTGGAACGCCATCAAGCGGCTGGTCACCGACCGGCCGGTGGACCGAGAGTGGAACGAGTTCCTCCGCACGCGCGGGATCGAAGTCATTCATCCTCCGGCGGTGGAGTCGTTCGCCAACCACCAGGCACACGGTGAGCACCCGGAAGAAAGCGAGGATGGAAGAGGAATCAGTGGATAGCCAAACCCATTCTCTTCTTTCCTCCCTGATCTTGATGGTCAACAGGATCAAAGACTACAGGAGTGATTCGATATGCCCAAGTGCCTGATGATCAGCCCGGCCGAAAGCCGCCAGGCTTCCCAGATCGAGTTCAAGCCGATTCCCGTCAACCAGTACAGGAAGACGGTCGCCGATGAACTGGTCAACTACTCGAAGCAGGACCTGCTGCGCATCCAGCGCGACATGGAGATTATCCGCGCGTTCGAGAACATGCTCAATGAAATCAAGCTGCGCGGCAGCTACAAGGGCATCGAGTACAACCACAAGGGCCCGGCCCACCTGTCGATCGGGCAGGAGGCCTCCGCCGTCGGCCAGGCCTACCTCCTGGGCGTCGAAGACCACATCTACGGCAGTCACCGCAGCCACGGCGAAATCCTGGCCAAGGGCCTGTCGGCCATCGAGAAGCTCGATGACGCCAGCCTCCTGGACATCATGAAAGGGTACTTCGGCGGCCAGTGCCTGAAGATCGTTGAGAAGGACAACAACGCCAGGTCGGTCAAGGAACTGGCCACCGACTTCCTGATCTACGGCGCGCTGGCGGAAATCTTCGGCCGCGAGGCCGGTTTCAACAAGGGCATGGGCGGCTCCATGCACGCCTTCTTCCCGCCTTTTGGCATCTACCCCAACAACGCCATTGTCGGTGGCTCCGGCGACATCGCCACGGGCGCGGCTCTCTTCAAGCACGTCAACAGGAAACCCGGCATCATCATCGCCAACATCGGCGACGCCAGCCTCGGCTGCGGACCGGTCTGGGAGGCCATCTGCTTTGCCACGATGGACCAGTATCGCCTGCTCTGGGATGAGGCCCACCGCGGCGGCCTGCCCCTGATCTTCAACTTCGTCAACAACTTCTACGGCATGGGCGGCCAGCCCTGCGGCGAAACCATGGGATTCAAGATCCTGGCTCGCCTGGGCGCCGGCATCAACCCCGACCAGATGCACGCCGAACGCATCGACGGCTACAACCCCCTGGCCGTCATCGACGCCATCCGGCGCAAGAAAAAGGTCCTCCTCGAGGAAAAACGCGGGCCGGTCCTTCTCGACACCGTGACCTATCGCTTCAGCGGCCACTCGCCCTCCGATGCCAGCTCCTATCGCGAAAAGAGCGAAGTGGAAATGTGGCAGAAGGTCGATTCGCTGATCACCTTCGGCCAGGAACTGGTCCAGAACAACGTCTGCACCCAGGCGGATCTGGATGCCCTGCGCCAGGGCGCCGAGGAACTTGTCCTCAAGGCCCTGAAGAAGGCGGCCGACCTGTCCATCTCCCCCCGCGCGGACCTGATGAAAAAGGGGTGCCTGCTGGACCAGACCATGTTCTCCAACCAGAAGGTCCAGAGCATGGAACCGGGACGCAAGCCCGAGGTGCTCATCCCCATCGAGGAAAACCCCCGCGTCAAGTCGCTGGCATCGCGCAGCCGCAGCGGCGTGGACGACAAGGGCAACAAGCTCCCCAAGGCCAAGTGCATCGGCATCCGCGACGCCATCTTCGAGGCCATCCTCGATCGGTTCTACGTCGATCCCACGCTCGTGGCCTACGGCGAAGAAAACCGCGACTGGGGCGGGGCATTCGCCGTGTATCGCGGCCTGACCGAGGCGTTGCCCTATCACCGACTTTTCAACACCCCGATCAGCGAGGGAGCCATCGTCGGCACGGCCGTGGGCTATGCCCTTGAAGGCGGGCGGGTGATCGCGGAACTGATGTACTGCGATTTCATGGGGCGCGCCGGCGACGAAATCTTCAACCAACTCGCCAAGTGGCAAAGCATGAGCGGCGGCCTGCTCAGGATGCCGGTCGTGCTTCGCGTCTCCGTCGGCAGCAAGTACGGCGCCCAGCACTCCCAGGACTGGAGCAGCATCTGCGCCCATATCCCCGGCCTGAAGGTGGTCTTCCCGGCCACGCCGTACGATGCCAAGGGACTGATGTACGCGGCCCTGACCGGAACCGACCCGGTGGTCTACTTTGAAAGCCAGCGCATCTACGATGAGCCTGAACACTTCCATCCCGGCGGCGTGCCCGCCGGCTATTACGAAGTTCCCATCGGCGAGCCGGACATCAAGAAGGCCGGCAAGGACCTGACCATCCTGACCATCGGCGCAACCCTCTATCGCGCGCTGGATGCGGCCAGGGAACTGGAAAGCAGGCACGGCCTGTCATGCGAGGTGATCGACGCCCGCTCGATCGTGCCGTTCAACTACGACAAAGTCCTGGAAAGCGTGAAAAAGACTCGCAAGATCGTGCTGGCCAGCGACGCCTGCGAGCGCGGCAGCGCCTTGCAGACGATGGCCGCCAGGATCACGCAGTTCGCTTTCGACGAGCTCGACGCGCCGCCGGTTGTGGTTGGCGCCCGGAACTGGATCACGCCGGCCGACGAGGTGGAAGAAGCCTTCTTCCCCTATCCGAAGGACATCATCGACGCCGTTCATGAACATGTCATCCCGTTGAAGGGCTACAGCGCCGCGCGGGATTGCAGCACCGCGGACCTGCTGCGACGGAGCAGGGAAGGTCTCTGACATTGGATGGTTGTATCCTCAGAGGGCAACAGGCGGGGCAAGGCCGCTCGGGGATGCCGCGCTCGCGGCGCAGGCGCGGCCAAATCGCCCTGGCCCGTTGATTAAGCCCTATGGAGAGCCGGCCGATAACGCCCATGGAGCGTGGCTCCAGTGGGGTTGGGCTTCGTGCCGCGGGCGGGATGCGATCGGTGTTTCTTGGACGCGTCCCGTCTTTGGGGGTATAGTAACACGTTGGAGGGCGAGGCGTTTGTCTGCCCGCCCAGGCTCGAGGGCCTCAACTGCCATCTCGGCGGATTATTTGTAACTGCTGACGCTGTCGTAATTTGGGATTGCACATGCGCATGGCCGCCAGGCCCGAAAACGCGCGCACAGGCCGTGTTTGCCGGCTCTATTCGCTTCATGCGGAGCGTCTGGAGTCACGCTGCCTTCTGGCCGGAGACCCGCAGGTGGCGATCACGGGTCCTGCCGAAAGTCTGGAGGGCAGTGCCTACACGCTGGAACTGGGAGCGGTGGACCTGCCGGCCCCGATCACGGGCTGGACCATCGACTGGGGGGACTTGTTCGTCCTCAACTACGACGGGGATATCACCCAGGCGGTCCATCAATACGCCGACAACGGCAACTACACGGTCAAGGCGACGGCCCGCGCCGGCGACCAGGAATACACCTCCAATGAACTTCTCGTCGCCGTTGCCAATGTGCCGCCGCCGCTGAATATCAGCGGCCCGGCCACGGCGCTGGTGGGGCAGACCTACCGGATCTCACTCTACGCCACAGACGTGGGTCGGGACGCGGTGGTCGAATGGACGATCAACTGGGGCAATGGCCGCATCACGCGGCGCCCGGGCAGTTCGACGGCGGGGTACTTCACATACACCCAGCCGGGCACATACACCATCAGCGCCACCGCCTACGACGAGGATGGCACCTACACCGCCAACACCATGTCGGTGAAAGTGGTGGATCCGACACCGCGACCGATGCTGACGGCGACGATCAACACCGTGGTCGCCGGTCAGCCGGTGCGTTTCAGCGGGGCCATGATCGACGCCGTGGAACCGGAAAAATACGACATCGCGTGGGATTTTGGAGACGGGACGGTGCGCTCCTGGGCCGATGCACAGTCGCCCGGCGCGATGAAAGCGATACGGGCGTTTGGCAAGCCGGGAACGTACACGGTGAAACTGACGCTCAAGCACCCGGTGTACGGCACAGGCCTGGCAACGACGCAGGTGAAGGTGACCGGACTGGTTCAACAGGACCGCGACCTGCTGATCGGTTGCGGCGGCGGCAACGATGCGGTGCAGGTTAGCGCCGCCGCCGGCGGTGGGATCGCGGTGACGGTGAACGGTCGGAACAAGGGCGTATTCAACGCCGTGAACCGCGTGGTGGTGTACGGAAACGGCGGAAACGACCGGATTGCCGTGGCCTCGAAGGTGCGGTTGACCGCCGAACTGTTTGGCGGCGCGGGCAACGATGTGCTGTCGGCCGGCGGCAAGGCCAGCATCCTCGTGGGAGGCGCCGGAGATGATGCGCTGAGCGGGTCGCCAGGCCGTGATTTGCTGATCGGCGGGCGCGGGGCGGATCGCATTGCCGGGCTTGGAGATCAGGACATCCTGGTGGGCGGCACGACGGACTATGATGAGAAGCCCGACCAGTTGCGCCTGATCTTTGCCGAATGGGGATCGCGGGTGCTGTCGGCGCAGCGAGCGAGTTCGTCGGCGGCCATTGTGGCGCCGCCGACGCCGCAACTGGACGGCGGAACGCTCCAGGACGACATCGCGGTGGACACGCTGGCGGGCGGAGACGGCAGCGACGTGTTCTACGCGGGCGATCGGACGCAGAAGGACAAGCTGCTGGACCGGTTGAAGGGCGAGCGCGTGGTTCTGGTGAGATAGCCGGGCAGCCTCACGATCTCAGGCGGGGATCAGTTCCCGATAGATGCCTTCAACGGCGTCGGCCAGTCGGGGCGGATCGAGAGATTCGGCGACGCGTCGGCGACCGGTTTCCGCCAGGCGGTTGCGGAGGGAGGGATCGGCAATCAATCGCTCGAGCTGTGCGGTCAGGCCCCCGGCATCCTCGGGAGCGAACAGCAGACCGGTTTCCCCTTCGACAACCATTTCCGGAATCCCGCCAATGCTGGCGGCGACAACGCCTCTGTACCAGGCCATCGCCTCGGCGGCCATCAGCCCGAAGGCCTCCGTGACGCGGCTGGGCATGGCGACGATATCGACGGCCGCGTAGAAGTTCTCCATGTCGGGGCGAAAGCCTTCGAGTCGAAACCGACTGGCCAGGGGACCGGCGTCGGCGACGCGCCGGCGAATGTATTGTGCCCACGGGCCATCGTTGAGTCCCCAGATCTCGACATTGAAATCGTAACGGGGCATCAGGGAAAGGACCGCGTCCAGGAAAAGATCGTGGCCCTTGTCGCGCGTGCAGCGGCCGGCCATGCCGACCGTCAGCACGCTGCTGGTCCTGCGACGGGCCAGTTGCTCGGGCGGCACGCAGACGGCATTCCAGAGAACGGTGGTGCGGGTCGCGTGACGCGGGGGGAGACTGTTGCGCACCCAGTTGGATACGGCGATGATTCGGTCGGCGCCGGCCAGCCCGAAGTGGAAATAATCGCGGCGGTAGGTGTCGTGCTGATGGCAGACGACCTTGGCGCCGGTGAGCCACTTGGCCGGCCAGGTGTAGTGGTTGCCGATGGCGGAGTGGACGTGGATGATCCGGGCATCCTCGGATTCCACCGCGCGCACCAGGGCATTGATCACGCCGCTCCACCGCTTGACCTTTGAGAGGGGCGTCTGTCCGGGGGCGAAGGCGGTGATCACGCGGGCGCCGAGCTTGCGGGCCTCGACGGTGACGGGACCTTCGCCAAGGGCGAACAGGGCGCAGTCTCCGCGGCGGACCTGCTCGGCCAGCAGCGTGAGCATGACGCGGTTGGCGCCGCTGAGGTCCGTGAAGGGCGTGACTTGCAGATGGCGGGGCGTGGGCAAGGGCGGCTCTCCTGTTGCGGCGGCGATGAGTGTATGCCGCGCGGGCGGATTCGCAATGCCGTGCTTCAAGAGACGAAGCGGAAATAGTCGATGTTGGCCGATCCGCGGAAGATCAGGTAAACGTCATGCGTGCCGGTGGTCACGGTGACGGCGGTGCTCTGAACGGTGAAGTTGGCCCAGTCCCCGGTGGTCTTGATGGCCAGCGTGCCGGCGAGCTTGCCGGTGGGGCTGTCGAGGCGGATTTCCAGCGCGCCGCCCTTGTCATCGGGCGCGGAAATCGCCGCCTGGACACTCCTCGGCTGGTTGGAAAACAGCACGTTGGAAAAGCGAATCCAGTTGGAGTTGGCCACGCCAATGTACCACCCGGCGCGGTAGGCTCCGCTGGTGGCCGAATAGGCCTCGGCCTGGAGGGTCGAACTGGATTCGAAATAGACGCTGGCGGAAACAATGTTGGTGGCGGCGCTGCCGAAGGAGTTGACGGCCAGCACCCGGTAGTAACGGTCTCCCGGTGCGGCGGCCGGGTCGGTCCAACCGGTGCTGTTGGGCAGCAGGGTCTTGATCGTCTGGAAATGCACGCCGTCGCTGCTGCGCTGAACCTCGTAGCGGCCCTCATTGTCGGCCACGTCGGTCCAGGTCAGGGCTGCGCTGGTGGCTCCGGGGACGACCTTCAGGTTGGTCGCCGCCGCGGGAATGCGAACCTCTTCGTGGGTGAAGCGGTCGGTGGTCTGCCAGATGGGCGTGCCGGGATCGAAGACCTTCTGGTACCCGCCGAAGAGCACGGCGCCGTCGGCCAGTTCGCGCATGGCGTCCAGCTGATATCGCCAGTAGTCCAGCGAAACGTCAGTTCCCTCCATGGGCGTGTGATCGGCGTAGTGGTACATCAGGTAGCCCATGATCGGCTTCCCCCAGGGACGCATGGCGGCGATCTCGCCGCGCGCCTTTGCCAGCCAGGTTTCCGGGTCGGTGGTGTACGTGTAGAACTGGGGAAACAGCACATCGACCTTCTGGATCAGGGGCCTCACAAAGTCGATGGCCTCCTGGTAGGCCGCGATATACGCGGGAGACTGCGTCACATGGCTGTTGGCCAGCGGGAACAGGTAGTAGTAACCAACCTTCAACCAGGGGGCTTCGTCGTGGCACCAGTCCACGATGCGGCCAAGGGTGTCGAGATTGGCGGCGGCGACTTCGCGGCTGACGAAGCGGATGTCGATGGGCAGATGTTCGACGTCGAGCACCAGCATGTCCCCGGGCTTGCTACTGCGGGCCAGTGCGCGGACCTTGGCCTCGGAGGGGTCGCCGGAAGTGGAATCGCCGGTCACGGAAATATCGTTGTAGACCGCCACGCCGATTTCCGACAGGCCCCAGGGAGACAGGTCGGGGTCGGTGAGGAAGAAAGTCCCGTCGTAGAGCGTGAATGCGGATTTCTCCGCGGGCGGGGAAACGCTGCCGCCGTCGCCGGTCTGGGCAAGCTGGATCGCCGCGGCGCCGGGACGCTTGGAGTTGAAGAGGCCGACAATGCTGTTGTCCCCGGGGCCGCCGTCGATCGTGATGTCGGCCTGGAAGTACATCCGTGAGCGGACGATGATCCGGTCATCGCCGTCGCCGCCGTTGATCCGGATACGCCGGATATAGTTGGGAGCGAAGCTCTGGCGCTGGCCGTTCACGTCGGCCACGTACCAGGCGGTTCCGCGCTGAACGCTGAGGATGATGTTGTCCGGGCCGTCGGTTCCGGTGATGGTGAGCGTGGGACCGCTGACGACGGCGGATAGCAGGAGGCGATCCTCCAGGCGTTCGAGCATCGAGATGCTCGCTTGCTTGGAGTTCCCGTTGCGCCGCTTGCCGCTTCGCTTACGCATACTCTCCCTCGCAACTTCTCCCGATTCTCTGGCTTACCGAGATTGACGTACAATACAAAGCGAGGGGCAGGCAAACGTTTTGCCGGGAAAAATGCGAGCCGCGGCGGACCGATAAACGCCGCTGCCGGGCGCACCTCAAGACCAGTTGAGCCGATTCGGCGTCGTTATCAGACCGTACAGGGCCCCGTTTGAAACCGATCTCACGCTCAGGAACGCTTGCTTGAAAAGCGGTGCTCGGTTCCGGCGCGCAGGCGGGCAATGTTGGATCGATGGCGAACAACGACCAGGGCGGCCACGAGAATCACGAACAGCAGCAGGGGCATGTGCTCGGAGAATGGCCCCCATCCCAGCAGCAGCCCCAGCACGATGAAATAGATCGGCAGCGCGACGGCGCCAATGATGGAAGCCAGCGAGACATATCGCCAGGGGAGGAAGACGATCAGCCATGTGATGATGCCAAGCAACCCCGGAAGTGTCAGGTATGGCCAGAGTCCCAGCAGGACGCCTGCGGAGGTGGCCACACCCTTGCCGCCGGTGAAACGCAGGAAACAGGAAAACATGTGGCCCAGAATGGCGGCGAACCCCACGCCCAGCCAGAGGCACTGCAACGCCCAGGTTTCGCCGGCATGGCCAACGATCGCGGTGGCCGCCAGCATGGGCAACAGCGACTTGAGCAGATCGAGCGTGAAAACCAGGGCAAAGAACCGTCCGCCCAGCAGTCGGCCGACGTTGGTTGCGCCAATGTTGCCTGAGCCGGCCTTGCGGGGATCGACGCCCCTGGCCAGCCCGACCAGCAGCCCAAACGGGACCGAACCCGACAGATAGGCCAGAGGGATCAGGAGCAGCAGCCAGTGAGTTCCAGTCATGCGCCGGAATGTTGTACCCGAAAGTCAGGCCGGAGCCAGCAGGCGGAATGGCGGCGGGCGAAAGGGTTATGCCTCGGCCGATGTGGCCAGAAGAAAACTGGCGTAGGCTTGTCTGGCGGAAATCAACACGTAGCCGTCGTTGGGGTCGGTCCCGTTCTTGACACCGTCCAGCCCCCACGGGTTGCGCAGGCGGAGGCCGACCAGTCTGCCGTCCCTGACCAGCACCCGGTCCACCAGGTAGGCATGTTGCCGAAGCAAGGGAGCATCGCCGGGTTCATCGGTTCCGAAAGTGACCGCTCGCCCCGCCCGCAACTCCCGGTATAGCGAGGCGAGCAGCGCCGCCGCGCTGCTGGCCGTATAGAGGGTCCGGCTTCGCTGACCCAGCGCCGCATGGACCTCGTTCATGTAGCCGCTGGTGATCGTGGCATAGTCGGCCCGGTTCTTGCGAAAGATGGCGTAGGCCTTCTCAAGGATGGCCACCCAGAGCGATTGGTCGCGGCCCAGGTCGGCGTAGGCGATCCGCAGGCTGGACGTGACCGGAAGATCGGCGTCAACGCGCACGAACAGGTCGCGTCCCAGCCGACGGAATCGCACGGCGTAGGTTCCATCCCCAAGGTCCACGACGATCTGGCGGATTGCCTCCGGGTTGACCTTGGCAAGGGCCGACAGGGACGCCAGCAGGTAGCAGTCGCCCAGTAACCCTTGGCGAACGTCATCCACGCCGGGCCCGGCCGTGGGAAAGAGCGGGCGGTTGGAGAAGTTGAAGTAATCCGTGGCGGTCGCGGTTAGCGCCGGATCGACAAGATCCTGTCCGGCCAGTTCTTCGCTGACCGAGGCCGTTCGCAATTCGCCATCCTGAGTGTGTTGGTAGTTCAGGAAATGCTCGACGCGGTGCAGCGCTCGGCGGGCCGTTTCTTCGTCGGTCAGATCGGTGACGATTTCAGCTTCGGCCGCGTCGATCCAGAAACTGTCTCGTCCTGCGCCGCCGGAAACACGATCGTTGTCGCCCCCGCCGATGCTGACGAGGGTGTCGTTGCCCATACCGCCGAAGAGCTGGTCATCGCCAAGGCCGCCATAGAGCCGATCGGGTCCCCTGCCCCCGATCAGGGTGTCGTTGCCCTCGCCTCCGTAGAGAATGGCGGGCAGGGCAATTTCCGCCGAGATCTGGATGCGGTCATCCCTGTCGTGAGCCGCGACGACGATCAGGTCGAATGCGCCCTCGAGCAGTTGGGGCGAGCCGTCGCCGCAATCGACGAGCATTCCCTGATCGCTGGCGCGGACGGTGATCTGGTCGGAAGCATCGGTGCCGGAAATGAGAATGGCCGGCCTGCCGTCGAAGGCGGTGGTCTGGATGGAAGGCGGCTCGGCAGCGAGCTGAATGCGCGCTTCGAGCCGCTCGATCCAATCGCTGCCTGTCGGTTGCGCCATCGCGTCTCCCAAGCAGAGACATCGAATGGTTTTGCGCGTCAATCCAGCGCGGAGCGGAAATGGTCGGCGTCCGATAATCCCGTGTGCAAAGCGATTGGCACAGGCAATCCATGTGGCCGAAGTTGACCGCGGAGTAAATTGCTAAGTGGCAATATGAAAAGAAGTTGCGATTTTACAGGACCTGTTGCAATGAGAGCCGCCGCTGCCGACATGAGATAGCGTCCAATTCTGGTTCTGTATCTAAAAGAGGAGAGTGTCATGAAGCGTCTGGCAATGGTCTGTGCGGTGGCGGTGCTGGCGGCAGGTGTGTCGGTGCAGGCGGCAATCATCCCGTTTGATTTGAAGGGCCGGGCCGGTGACGGGCTGCTGCCGGGAAATGAGCCGGGTGCGGTCATCGGGGGAACCGGCGGGGAAATCGGCGCGGGCATCTTCTACGACGATGTGGCCAAATTGCTTACGATCAACGTCGGCTGGGGAAGTTCACAGGGATTCACTGACCTGAGCAGTCTGGCCACCGCTTCCCACATACATGGCCCGACTCCCAGCAGTTTCGGCAACGGCTTCACGGAGACGGCGGGGGTGCTGTTCCACCTGAATCGATCGAGCAATGCGGTGACGGGCGGGGTATTCACAAATCCGCCCATCCTGCTGACACCTGCGCAGGAGGCGCAACTCCTGAGCGGCCGGTACTACATCAACATCCACACGGTCAACAACCCCCCGGGCGAGATGCTCGGGTTCCTGGTGCCCGTGCCGGAACCCACGGGCATCGCCAGCCTGCTGTGCGTGGGCGGATTCGCGATGCTTCGACGCCGACGGTGAGGCGGCGGCACGCAGGCCTGGAAGACTCAGAAATCATCATGCCCCGGCACGTGAGGGTCGGCAGGCTGATGCATGCCGCCGTCTTGCTCCCGACAGCAAGGCGGCGGTTTTTGTGTTTTGTGACCGGCCTGCCCGCGTCAGGCGAGGGCTTTTAGGCTTGACGGAAGCGGCAGGACATCGCGCAAAGTCATCCGAGGCGTCAGCGGCGGCTGAAATGCGGACGGAGAATGCAACAAGTGGCTTGTTGCGGCGTCCTTACAGATGGTAAGCCGTGTATTGACACGTTTTGGCGACAGTGTTAGAACCCGGGGTGCGGATTCGTCTGGCCGTGCCGGGGCTTTCTTGATTGCCAAGTGGTTCGGGCAATTGGAGCAACATCCATGAAACTTCATCAATGGGCAAAGACTGTCGTGCGCAGGAACCGGAAACAAGCTCGGGGACAGAGCCCGAAGATGGAGTTGCTGGAGAATCGTCAGTTGCTGACGACGATCATCGGCGGGGGCTATACGACGGGGAACCTGGATGTGCTGGGACGGCCGGCGCCGGTGGGCAACCAGCTGTCCCAGCTTCGGTATGTGGACACGACCGGGCAACTGACGCGGATCACCTGGGGCGGCACGCTTCGGGCCGAACTGATCTGGGCAGAGGTTGTCGGTAACGCGGTTATTCTGTCGGACGTGGCGCCCGCTCCCGATGCCAAGGCCGAGGACGGCAAGGATCTGTTCGCGATCTACGTTCAGTCGGCGGACGCGGATGCTTTCATTACCGTCAGCGCCGACAGCAAGGACAACGATGGCCGGTATGAGCTGGCGCCGTACAAGGATCAGCTCACGCTGCGGGTCATTCGCCTGAACAACAACAAGTATGAACTGGGCGATCTTCAGCTGGCCAACGGGACCGGCAAGGCCTACCTGGGCGCGCGGACGCGGGCGATCCAGGGTCAGAACAACACGGGCAACGTGCCGGTCACGCAGGCGGTGATTACCTCGCCGCTGGGCATCCTGCCGATGGCCGTGGGCCAGAGGCTGGACGCCGGCCTGATCGTGGCGCCGGGTCAGAATCTTGGGCGGTTTTATTTTGCCGGGGCGGTGACCGGGAAGGTGGAAATCGGCGGGTCGATGGACACCTTCTACGCCGGGCAGTTGCTGACGGGAGATGCAACGGGCGCGTCGCTGCGCGCAGGCGACAACAACGGCGATCCGGGCGGTCCCGGCGGCCCTGGCGGTCCCGGCGGCGGGGGGTTGGAGTCTGAGTACAACTTCTCCGTGGCCGGCGACCTGCGGAATCTGGTGGTCAAGGGGTCGATCGGCGGCGGCGGCGATCCAAACAAGTCTTCGCCGCGTTATTTGACGGGGACGGCCATCACGGTCGGCGGACGCCTGGGCACAATCCGCACCAACGAGGCCATGTACGCGACGGTGAACGTGGTCGGCGACACGACGGTCAGCACCATGACCGGACCGACCTACGAATACGAAGACACCGGGAGCGAGGGCGCGGTCGGGGCCCGGAACACCAGCTTTGCCTACGGTTTCCTGAACACCGAGGATTTCCGCAACGACGGTTTCAACGATGCCCAGTTCCTTGGGAGCATCAACAGCGATGTGGCCGGCGCCGACGCGATCGTGGTTCGCGGGTATCTGGCCGGCGGCGACCGGGACGGGTTGCGGGACCGATTCGATGCCTACGCGGTGGGGCTGCTGGCGGGGCAGACGGTCGAAGTCAACCTCCAGTACATGTTTGAGACGCTGGTGTACAATCAGAACACTCAGACCTACGAATACGTCTATGAGTGGTTGCCGGCCGAACTCCAGTCGGTGATGGTGGTGGATCCGGACGGGCGGGTCATCGCCACCGGCTTTAACGATCAGTACGTGCGGGCGGTTACCACCGGCACGGGCACCACCGTGTCCACCGTCGGCACGCACACGCGGTATCGCATCACCGCCGATCGGCCGGGAGCCTATCGCTTCGTCGTGGGGCCTCGGGGCAACCATCAGGAGTATCCCGGCGGCGGAGGCTATACGACCGGGATGTACCAGTTGCAGATTCTCAACGCGGGAAACATCGCGCTGGGCGGGATCTCGGTCGATGACCTGTATTATGACGCCAATTCCAGCGTTGACGGGGTGACGGTGCAGAACGGCGACCTGGGCGGCATGCACGCCAACGCCACGCTGATCTCCCCGGACAAGACCTATTCAATCTCGCTCGATTCGATCAATCCCGACAACCCGCTGAGCTACACGTTCCACTACACGGTCAGCGTGCTCAACGGCAACCTGCGCTCGATGGACGGCAACGAACTGGGGACGCGATCGGCGGGCAACAACTGGAGCTATGTCAACGGCCCGGACATCAACGTGCCGCGCGGAAGCGTGGGCCTGATCCGGTCGCGCGGCGACGGGTTGATGCTCAACGACGATTTCATTTTGTCCGGCAGCGGCTCCCAGGCCAGCGACCTTTTCCGGACCCCGGCCATTGGAGGCGACTACCAGCTGGTGGACGCCGCCGGAACGCTCATGGCCAACCTGGTGGCTAACGGGCGGATCGGCGTGGTCCGGGCGCAGCGGTGGGGCGAGCAGCAGCGCACCAGCGGCGCCGGTTCGATCATTGCCAACGCCGACGGCGTGGGGGCGGTGGGCCTGATCGACCTGGTGGACGTGGCCGAGAACCTCGGCACGCTGAGCTACGGCGGTCCGGCCATCTCGACGGGGCCGGGCGGGAATGTGCGGTATATTCACGCGGGCGGCAACGTGTTCCGCGACGCGTTCTACGGCACGGGCGTGGACGGAACGCAGCACCTGCCGGGCGAGACGGTGGTCTTCAACGACGACTCGGGCGCCCAGATCAGCCTCACGCCCGCTTCGGGCGGGGCCCTCCAGGTGGTCAGTTACGGCATTCGCGGCAGCGGCGGCCTGGCGCTGGTGCGCGTCACCTGCGACACGGGCGTGACGATCAGCGGCATCAGCCAGTCCAAGACGGCCTCGGTGGAGGTCGGCCGCGTGGAGATCACCGGCGGCGGGCAGGGGGCGGCGGCGCCCAACGTGCTGGCCACCGGCACGGTGAAGGTGGACGTGTTCGAGGTGACCGGGCAGAACCTCAACCGCGTGCAGAACCTGACCAGCGGCGAGATCGTCAACGTGCAGGCGACTTCCATCCAGCGGCTGGAAGCCAACAACATCGGCGTGGCCCAGCGATCGACGGGGGCGGCCGTCAACGGCCAGCAGATCCGCATGGACGCTTTTCCCTGGCAGCAGCAGCGGATGGGCGTGGTCGTCAGCGGCCCCATCGGGATCGTGACCGCCAAGGGCGCCATCGGCAACATCCAGGCCGAGAGCATTGGCCAGGTCATCGCCGACTCCGACGCCAAGCGGGCCAAGGGATCGTTCGACGGCATCGTGGGGCCGATTTACGCGACCGGCGACGGCGGCGGCAACACGACGGTGCTGGGGCTGGTGAACATCGGCGCCGGGCTGGCGCCGACGGGCACGGGCGTGCCGGCCATGTCGGGCATCTACGCCAACGGTTGGATCGGAACGGTGCTCGGCGAGCGCGGCGCCGATATCCGCGGGCATATCGTCTCGCACACGGGCATCAACCTGATCCGGCTGGTGGGCGGTTCTATCATCAACGCTCACATCGCCGTGCTGGATGACTTTGACGAGTCGCGCGAGATCCCCGACCTGAACGATCAGAATCCGCCGGCCTTTCCCGACTCGGCCTCGCTGACCGGGCAAACCGAGACCTACGCCCGGCCGATTTTCGAGATCGGGCAGATTATTCTTGAAGGCGGCAAGGCCACGGCGAGCAGCAAGCCCGCCACGGGCGGCGGCACGACGGGCGGCGGCACGACGGGCGGCGGCACGTCCATCCCGACGGGCGGCGGCGGCTCCAAGTACACGCGCGACCTGCGCAACAAGAAGCCGACGGCAAAGGCCGCGACCACGGCCACCGCGGCGAACGCCGGCGGCATCATCGGATCGTACATCGCCGCGGCCGACATCGGGCAGATCCTGGTTCCCGGAGGATTCGGGATCTTCACCTCCAACTTCTACACGCCGGCGCGCGGCGTCATCGACCGCATCGAGGTCGGCGGCTACGGTATCCGCGGCACGACCATCTCGGCCGGACTTCGCGTGGGTGCGATCATCGCCAACGGCAACGGCGCGACGATCAAGACCTCGGCCTACTCGGCGTCGGTGCGCCAGAGCGAGCTGGGCGCCTGGGACAGCAACTTCAACATCCCGGCCAACGAGCTGACGGATATCAACAAGTTCCTGGGGACCAGCAAGTCCAAGCCGACGCGGCCGGGCGTGACCATCTCGGGCGTGATTTCAGGCATGTCGGCGCAGGCGTCGCGCGACCTGGGCCTGTTGCAGGCATTCCGGATCGAGGGCGGGACCGGCACGGTCAGCAGCCCGACGGCTCTTTCCGGACAGAGCGTGTTTGCGTTCGCCAACTCGATCAGGACGGTGTCGGTGACGCAGGACCTGACCAACGTGCAGATGGTTACCGGCGGCATGGATGCGTTTACGGTCGGCCGCGACGTGATCGCCCTGGACATGCGCGTGGCGGGTCGGATCGGCAGCGTGCGGATCGGGCGGCTGTTCAATTCCGAGTCGAAGATTCACGCCATCGGCCCCAACGGCGAGATCGGCTCGCTCCGCGTGGGCGGCAAGCTGGAGGGGATCATCGAGGCCCAGACGCGCATCGGCACGATCTCGGTGGGAACCGTGACAGGCAAGGTGATCGTCGCCGGGAAGGTCATCAAGGGAAAGTAATGATTCGCCAATGGCGGACCTGTGAGCACAAAGGCCCTGGCGATCGCCGGGGCCTTTTCCTGTTGGGGGGAGCCGAGCAAAAAGAAAGCCCCGGGGAGGCCGGGGCCTTGTTTGACGGAAAGCGCTGAGATTGAACTATCGCCGGGTCCGCTTGAGGGCTTTCTGGGCGGTGCCCGCGGGGATGATTCCCGCATTCTCCATGGCCTTGAGAACCTCGTAGGGCGCGTTAGCCTTGAGGTAGTTGACCGAGCCGTAGTAGTCCTCGTCGGTCAGATCCTTGATTTCGCTGCGGACATCGCCGACGTTAAGAACGAAGATGTCCTGGCCGGAGGAGCCCCACATCGAGTCTTTCCCGGCACCGCATTCGAACAGGTCGTTGCCGGTGCCGCCGTACATTTCATCGTTGCCGCGGCCGCCGAAGAGGGTGTCGTTTCCGGAGTTGCCGACGATGTAATCATCGCCCTCGTCGCCGTAGATGACGTCGGAATTCCGGCCGCCGACGAGCTGGTCGTCGCCGAGTTCGCCAAAGAGGGTGTCGTTGCCATCCTCGCCCCAGAGCGAGTCATTGCCGTCGCCGCCGTGGATTTCGTCGTTGCCGATGCCGCCGCCGATGCCGTCGTCATCGGCGCCGCCGTCGAGGTAATCGTTGCCGCCCTGGCCGGCGATGATGTCGGCCCCGGCGCCGCCGAAGATGTGGTCATTGCCGCCGCCGCCGATGAGGGTGTCGTCGCCGGCGTCGCCGTAGATGCGGTCTCCGCCGCCGCCGCCGGTGATCGAGTCGTTGCCGGCCTCGCCGTTGATGAAGTCGTTGCCCGACCCGGTGATGATGGTGTCGTCGCCATCGCCGCCGAAGACAAAGGCGCCCAGGGTGATCTTGCCGTTGCTCTCGTCGAAGAAGATCGCGTCGTTGCCGGCGTCGGCCTGTATGCGGATGGCGCGCAGGGTGAACGACAGGCCCTTGATCTGGTAGGAACTGCGCACGCCGTTGTCGTCGATGATGATCGTGTTGCTGTCGGTGGAATCCAGGGAGATTCGGATCACGTCGTCGGTGGCGGTGCCGGTGATGACGATCTCCATGTCGTCCACATCGACGCTCAGAAGCGTTCGGCCCTCGAGGTTTTCGCAGACACAGGCTGGATGCTTGCGATTCGGACGTTGCGCCGGCATGTCAACTCCTTGGTGCGATACGAGCCCCGGTCAAAACAGAGAAACAGCGGGCTGCCAGACGGTTGCAGTATACAGGTTGTCCACTTGCGCGTCACGCCGGCGAACACCCCCGGGCATTCAAAACTGCGTTTTTTTCGCCGGGCGGACGCTGGTCATGGCGCGCCTTTGGCCGGCCTTTGCAAGGATTTGCGGGATGGGGTGCATGGAATTTTCTGCGGTCGGCGGTCCGGGATCGGGGGGCGGATCACGTGGCACGGGCGTCCCGTTCATGCCCAGGTTTCCTGAGGGCGACGACGCGGCGCGGAAATTCAACATCGGTGCGGGGTTTTCCACCCAGCGACGAGACTGCCACGGACCGTGCGGAATTCGATCCGGGCCTGAAACGAGTTGCCACCCGTGTAGTCTTTCCTTATACTGCCGATTTGACTGGCACAACGCGGCGATTCACACCTTTGATGCACGACGTTAGGAGACATCATGATGCCGGCACCTGGTTCCCTTCCGCAAGACAAGCAACTGCAGCGCGCGATCAAGCCCGTGGTTGAAACCCTTGAGCGGCGAACGCTTTTGTCGGGGTCGGTGCATCTTGGCGCCGGGGTGCTGCATGTCGAGGGAACCGAAGGCCCGGACGTGATCCTGATTCGTCCCGCCGAGGCCGAGGGACGCGTCCGCATCTCCGTCAACGGTCAATGGACCAACTTTTCGGCCGACCGCGTGGCCCAGGTCCGCATCAATTGCCTGGGCGGCGACGACCGGGTGGAGGTGGCGGAGGTCGGCCGGCGCCTGTTCAGCAAGCTGCGCATCTCCGGCGGGGACGGCAACGACACCCTGGCGGGCGGATCGGGCAACGACCGGATCCATGGCGACGCCGGCGATGATGTGTTGTCCGGGCACGCGGGCAACGACTTCCTCGACGGCGGCGACGGCAACGACACCCTGCTGGGCGGTCGGGGCAACGACCGGCTCAACGGCGGCGCGGGCGATGACTGGCTCAGCGGGCATGTCTCGGTCGATGACAAGGACAAGGACATTCTCTCCGGGGGTCCCGGCAACAACCGCAAGAACGAGCACTTCCAGGCCGCCTTCCCCATCGCCACCTACACGGGCAACACCGACTACCCGACGTATGATCCGAACCTGATTCGCCGGGCGTACGGCCTGGGGGATCTGTCGAACCACGCGTACAAGAACATGGGTGCCGGGCAGGCCGTGGCGATCGTGATCCCGGGCCATCACCCCACGGCGCGGGCGGACCTGACCAAGTTCTCCAAGGAGTTCGGGCTCCCGCTGCCGAATTACAAGACGTTCAAGATCGTCTACGCGTCGGGTCGCCGGCCGGTGACGGATCCCGCGTTCGTCGGCGAGGCGCTGATCGACACCCAGTGGGTTCACGCGATCGCCCCCAAGGCCAACATCATTCTCGTGGAGGCCGACTCGATTCTCCCCGGCGACATGTTTGAGGCGGTGAGCAAGGCGGCGTGGTACCTGAACAAGTATCACAAGGGCGGGGTGGTCTCGATGTCGTGGGGCACGACGGCGGCGGTGGAGCCGCAGTACGTGCAGGCGCTGGAAGGGGTCTTCAGCAGCGCCAAGAACAAGAACATCACCTTCGTGGCCGCGTCGGGCGACTTTGGCACGCCGTCATATCCGTCCACCAGCCCCAACGTGGTGGCGGTGGGCGGGACGAAGCTGTTCCTCGATGAATTCGGCAACCGGCTGGCGGGCAACGAGCCGGACACCGGCGGCAACAACGGCGGCGGCAACGGCGGGGATGACAGCGGCGAACCCACCGCGTGGACCGATCCGGATCAGGACGATTCCGTCGAGGGTGGCGAGGCGTATTGGCCGCTGCTGGGCGGCGGCGGCATCAGCGGCGTGTTCCGCCGACCGAGCTGGCAGGCGAATCGCGGCGCGTCGAATGTGCCCGACCCTGTGACGGGACTGTTCATGCGCGGCACGCCGGACCTGGCCTGGGTGGCCGATCCGCGGCCGGGCTTTGGCGGACAGGCGGTGTTCAACTCGTTCGGCGACGCGGGCGCCTCGGGCTGGTTTGCCTACGGCGGGACGAGCATCGGGTGTCCGCAGGTCGCCGGCGTGTTCGCGCTGGTCAACGAGCAGCGGGCGATCAACAAGAAGCCCAAACTGGGCAACACGGCCCTGGAGCGCATCTACGCCCTGGGCGCCCGCGGGCGGGATACCTATTTCAACGATATCACGGACTGGGCCGCGGAATCGACGAATCTGCCCAGCCCCGTGGGGCCGGGTTGGGATTATGCGACCGGGTGGGGTTCGCCCAACTGCCGGACGCTGATTCCGGCGCTTGCGGAGACCAAGCCCGCTCCGTATGTGTCCAACACCGCCAAGCTCCGCGGACGGTTCACGATGATAACGACGGACAGCACCGGGGCGCCCTTGCGCAGCGACATCATGATCCGCGCCGTGGGCCGCTATCGTGGCTATCACACGATCAGCATGCCGGTGTACGTGAGCCAGACCTATCCGACCGGCGGCAACTCGATCACCACGGTGACGATCTACGGGCTCAACGAGCAGGGTGTCGGGACGCCCGGCACGTTCCAGACCGATAACCCCTGGGAGGCGCGGACGCCCGGCTCGCCGGTGATCCTCCACCGCGACGGGAACACGGTCCAGGGTGTGGCCAAGTTCCAGATCAACGTGCGTGGGGCGACCGGCGGGCAGGGCACGACCTACACCGGCTGGATGAAGTTCGTCGGGACGATCAACAGCAGCGGCAAGATCAAGGGCAAGTTCTTCACCGTCCAGCTCGACGGCGACAAGATCGACTTCCGCGACATCATCTCGCCCGATCCGTTCGACCCGGTGACGGTGCCGACGATTTCGGGGCAGACGATCCCGCCGATCGTGGCCTCCGGCGAATTCAGCGTGTAGCGAAACATCCATCGGCGGCATTCAGCGGGTTCCGGCGGAAAACCGGAGCCCGCGTTCTTTTGCCCCGGCATGACGGTCCCCTATCATCTGGGGTATGTCCGCCCAGACCGAACCGGTTTCGACGCTCAGGCCGCCCGATCACAACACGCTCGGCATCGACTACCGCGCGCCGATGCCGCGGCCGAAGGTCAAGGGCCCGGTCATCGACGTGCATGTCCACATCCATGCGGCCCGGCACGGGCGGGTCTGGTTTGAGGCGGCCCGGCACTTCGGGATCGACCGGTTTGTGACGATGACGCCGCTGGAGGAAGCCGTGGGACTGGCGCGCGACTGGCCCGGCAGGCTGTCGTTCATCGCCATCCCCAGGTGGGGCGAGTGGGGGGCGGGGTTTATTGATCGGTGGCTGCGCCGAATTGAGGCTTTCTACAACCTGGGCAGCCGAGTGGTGAAGTTCTGGTTTGCGCCGCCGGCCATCGGCGACCGGGGGTGGCGGCTGGACGGGGAGTTGTTTCGGCCGCTGCTGCGGGAGGCGACGGCCCGGAAGATGGCGATCATGACGCACGTGGGCGACCCGGAGACCTGGTACCGGGGCAAGTACGCCGACACGGCCAGGTACGGCACGCGCGACGAGCACTACCGCATGTGGGAGAACGTGCTGGAGGAATACCCGGGCGTGCCGTGGCTCGGGGCTCACATGGGCGGCAACCCGGAGAACCTGCCGCGTCTCCAGCGCCTGCTGGACAGGTTTCCCGACCTGCACCTGGATTGCAGCGCCACGCGCTGGATGGTGCGCGAGATCTCCGCCCGGCGCAACGAGGCCCGCGAGTTCTTCATCCGCAACCAGGATCGCATTCTTTTCGGAACCGACCAGGTCAGCGGCGACGACCGGAACTTCGACTTCCTGGCCAGCCGCTACTGGTGCCATCGAAAGCTGTGGGAGACGGCGCGGATCGGCCCCTGCCCGATCCATGACCCGGACCTGCCGGAAGACGGCCAGCCGGTGATGCGCGGCCTGGCGCTGCCGGATGAGTGTCTCCAGAAGCTGTATCATGACAACGCGGTGCGGTTCTACGGGCGCGTGGGGGTCCGGCTGGATGAATGACCGGCAGGCCGGTCATTGACTGTTCCCTCCTTCCTGCGACAGTACCTGGCATGAAGACGACGATCGCCCCCCTGCTGCTGGTGTTTCTGGCCGCCTGCTCGTCCAATTCCCCGGCCCCCCTGCTGATTGCCGACAACGGCGCGGACCCCAGCCAGCCGCCGCCCCGGCAGTTCAACGTCCTGGACTTCGGCGCCAGGGGAGATGCGACCAGCGATGACACGGCCGCGTTCCAGTCGGCCATCGACGCGGCCGGCAAGTCCGGAGGCGGGATCGTCTTTGTCCCTCGCGGCAACTATCTGATCAAGTCCCATCTGGTCGTGCGGCCCCACGTGACCCTCATGGGCGTTTTCCAGGCTCCCACCGCTCGCACCCAGAACCTGGGCTCCACGCTCCTGGCGGTCGATGACGCCGGCGGCATGGAAGGCACACCGTTTCTCACCCTGCTGGCAAACGCCACGCTCAAGGGCCTGACGGTCTTCTATCCCAACCAGGTCAAGGATCTCCCCAGGCCCTATCCCTGGACCGTCCGCGGCCAGGGCGACAACTGCACGATCCGCGACGTGCTGATGGTCAATCCCTACGCGGCCGTGGATTTTGGAACCCATCCCTGCGGCCGGCACCTGATCGACGGGTTGTATGCCCAGGCCCTGTACAGGGGTCTGCTGATCGACAAGTGCTTTGACGTGGGGCGGGTCAGCAACGTCCACTTCTGGCCGTTCTGGCAGATTGATCAGAAGCTCATGAAGTGGACTGAGGAGAACGGGGTCGCCTTCACCATCGGGCGGACGGACTGGCAGTACATGACCAACTGCTTCTGCATCAGCTACAAGGTGGGCTTTCACTTTCGCGCCTTCAAGGACGGCCCGGGCAACGCGGTGCTGACCAACTGCGGTTCGGACATCGGCCCCTGCGCGGTGCTGGTGGACGAGGTTCAGTCGCACGCGGGGGTGTCGTTCGTGAACGGGCAGTTCATGGCGGGAATCGACGTCAAGCCGACCAACACCGGCCCGGTGAAGTTCACGGCCTGCGGGTTCTGGGGGGTGCAGGGCGTAACGACGCATCACGCCCTGCTCGAAGGCAAAGGCCAGACGTTCTTCTCCAATTGTCACTTCATCGGCTGGGATCAGAAGGGCGGCGGCAATCCGGCGATTCACGCCCGGTCGGGCGGATTGACGGTGAATGCCTGCGATTTCATGGACGCGGGCAAGGAACAGATCCAGTTGGACCGGGCCGTGGAGGCGGCCATCATCACCGGCAATCGCTTCCGGGGCGGGGTGAAGATCGCCAATGCCAGCGACGGCGACGTTCAGATCGGCCTGAACGCGGGCAAATAAGGCTGCAGTGCCAACGCCAGCGCCGGCGAATTGCCTGTCGACAACCCCCTTGCTGGCGATGGCCTGCCGCAACCGTTTGTTCACCCGGCTAGTTATAGAAGTACCAGCGAATTGGTACAGATTAGGGACCCGTGTCGATGACTGTCATATAAGGTTTTGCAAATAGTAGGTAATATTCCGATAATACGAACCGGGCAGTTGCCGACCGGGCGATTTGGCGCAATACTGCCCGAAGAGGGTACTTTTGCGTGGGCAGAAGTCCAAAAGGTTCCTGATACTCAAATCTGAAGGAGAAGAACATGCGATGGTGCGTTGTTCCGGCTGTTATCGTCATTTCGCTGGCCGTGGCCGGCGCCAAAGGGGCTACGGTGACTGTGACTCCCTCCAGCCCGGCCGGGTGGTACAATCCACCGGCCGAGAACACATTGGGGGGATCGAGTGCCATTACCTCGACCGCCCCGCACCTGACCACGGGATCGGTCGAGCTTTTCGGCGATAGAACCCGCTTCGTCCTTGGAAGCATCTATTACTATGGCAACGTGCCCAGTCTGGGCCTGCTCGATGACGTGACCAGCTTCCACTTCGATTGGAGCATCGCCGTCGGAAGCACCAATCCCTACCACCCGGATTACACCCCCGCGCTTCGGCTGCACATCTGGGATCCAACGCTGGGTCAGCGTTCAGAATTGATCTGGGAAGGCGCATATAACGGAACATACGGAGCGACGACCAAGGGAGTGTGGTACACGTCAAGCGATACCGACAAGTTCTGGAGGTGGCAGGCTGGTGGCGCTGGCGTGACCTTGATCGGTGGCGCTCTCGGTCTGATGAAGGTATCGGACTGGGCCGCATCCAGCTTCTATTCGCCTGAAGCCTTCGTGATGGGCATCTCGGTCGGTGCAGGCAGCGGAGCGACTTCCGCGTACCATGCCTTTGCCGACATGGTGACCTACAACGGGACGACTTACAACTTCGAGACGGCCGTTATTCCTCTGCCGGCCGCTGCCTGGACCGGCGTTGCTCTGTTTGGTGTTCTTGGACTTGCCAAGGGTCTGCGCCGTCGGCCGGCGTAGTGCATCAAGGTCGTAGGTAAATCTTCACCAGAACCCCCGGGCATTGCGACCACGGGGGTTCTTTCTTTCCCGTGTGGTTCGATGAGGAAGTGCAAGCAGGAGAGGGCGGTATAACGTCCTTATTGCGACGGCGATTCACGGCTCGGTCGGCTTGGTTGCGGGAGCGGAGGCGGCGGATTTCCTGGCCGGCTCGACAAACTCCTTGCGGACCTTGGCGACCTTGGGAATGGCCCAGTGCGTTATATAAGGGTGGTTGGGGTTTCGCTGCGCAAAGTCCTGGTGGTAATCCTCGGCCGGGTAAAAGGCCTTGAGGGGTTCGAGCGTGGTGACGATCTTGCGAGGGAAGGCCTTCTCCTCCTCGAGTTGGCGGATGTAGGCCTCGGCCACACGTTTCTGTTCGTCGCCGGCATAGAAGATGGCCGAACGGTACTGCCGGCCCGCATCCGGTCCCTGGCGGTTGAGTTGGGTGGGATCATGGGTGGCGAAGAAGACCTTCAGCAACTGGCCATACGAGATGCGGGTCGGGTCAAAGACGATGCGGACGGCCTCGGCGTGGTTGGTCGTCCCTTCGCATACCTTCTTGTAGTTTGCGGTCTGGGCCGAATCGCCGGCATAGCCTGATTCAACTTCGAGCACACCGTCGAGTTCCTGGAAGACCGCCTCCACGCACCAGAAGCACCCGGCGGCGAAGACGGCGCTCTGCCTGTCCTGCTGATTCATGTCAGTCCTCGGGTTGGGAAGTCCGGACTTCTTCGCAGGTGAGCGGTCGCTGGTGGCGGCCAGCACAACAGCGGCAAGAATCAATCCGGAAACCGCAATCAGACCTGCGCGCATAAAAATCTCCAGGGCAGCCCGCCTGGAAATGGTAGGCTCACCCAGCGTCCGGAGGCGACTGGAAGCCGCCGCGGCGGGCTTTTCAGTCGGCCAGCCAGATGAGCCATTGTCCCGGATCAGTCAGCCATAGGAACCAGAGCAACCCCCAGGCGGACGGCCACGCCGCGGGGAACAAAAGCCGCCACGCCGGACGGGACGACGGATGCTTCAGCGATGCCAGCGCCGACACCCACAGGAACAGCCCCCCGAACAGCCCGATGGGCCAGACGATATGCAGCAGGATGGTCAGGTTGCACAGGATTGAGACAGCCCAGTGAATATCAAACGGGTCATCCAGATGCGGTCGCGGCCAGTGTCCCAGGGCCAGGCGAGCCGCCATGGGGGTCGCCAGATGCACGAGCAAGACCGCGGCCGGCCAGGCCAGCGCAGCGGTTTCGACGGCGGCACGCCATTGCCCGGTCGCTCTTTCGGGCCTTGAGTATTCGAGTACCCGGGCCATTCGATCAGGCTCCGGCGGCTTTCCTGGCCGCGGCCAGGGCGGCGGCGTAGTCCGGCTCCTGCGTCAGTTCGGGGACGATCTGCTGATAGACGATCTTCCCCTGCCGATCCACGACCAGCACGGCGCGAGCCAGCAGGCCGTTTTCCTTAATCCGCAGGCCGTAGGTCTGGCCGAATTCGCGGTCGCGGAAGTCCGAGAGGGTCTGGACGGCGGTGATGCCCTCGGCGCCGCACCAGCGTTTCTGGGCGAAGGGCAGGTCCATGCTGACGGTGAGCACCTTGATGGCGGGGCCGAGTTTTCCGGCCTCTTCGTTGAAGCGGCGGGTTTCCGCGCTGCATACGGGGGTGTCGATGGAGGGAACGGAGGCGAGGATGTAAACCCCTTCCGGGCGCCTGGCGAAATCGAAGGTGGACAGGTCGTTGGCGACGGCGGTGAACGAGGGGGCCGGATCGCCGACGTTGACGGGCCTGCCCAGCAGGGTCAGGGGATTGCCGCGCATGGCGACCAAACCGGTGCGCTGCCGCGGGGCGGCGGACTGGCAACCGGCCAGCAGCAGGGCGGTCAGCACGACGGAGCACGTGACAGTCAGGGGCTTCATAACGGGTTCCTTGCAGAAGAGAACTGGACGCCGGCAGCCGGCTGTCGGCCAGTGAACCATACGCCGCGCCGGGGAATCGGACAAGCTCTGGACCGCCGGAAGTCGGGGAATGGGGCGAGTTCCGCCCAATGCGGGCCAAGAACCATGTCGCACGGGCGTCTTCGCGCGCTCCTCCACCCGGCGACGAGCCTGTCACCAACGCCACAACGGCGAAATACCGGCAGGCGGCTTGCGTTCGGGGGTTGTCGCGGGGATATTCGATGAGGTCAATCGAGGGTATTTCGCGTCATTTATAGCGCATCCGAAAAGGGTGCAGGAGTCGGAAGACCATGGCACACGAGACATCCGGTCATCAGGGCATTTCGCGTCGGCAAGTGATGGCGGCGTCGGCCGGGGCTGCGCTGGCAAGCGTCGTGATTCCGGCGGTTCACGCCGCGGGTACGTCGGAAACGATCCGGGTGGGGCTGCTGGGATGCGGGCGCCGCGGCCGCGGCGCGGCACAGGACTGCATCCGCTCGGCCGCGAATCTGGAACTGACGGCTCTGGGCGACGTATTCCAGGACAATCTCAACCAGGCGCAGGGCGAGTTGAAGGGGGCGCTGGGGGACAAGTACAAGGCGACACCGGACACCTGCTTCGCGGGTTTCGACGCTTACCAGAAGATGCTGGACTCGAACATTGACGTGATCCTGATGTGCGTGCCGCCGGGTTTCCGGCCGCTGCACCTGGCGGCGGCGGTGAAGGCGGGCAAGCACGTGTTCATGGAGAAGCCCGTGGCGGTGGACCCGGTGGGGGTGCGGTCGGTGATCGCCAGCGCGCAGGAGGCCGAGAAGAAGGGCCTGGCGATCGTGGCCGGCACGCAGCGGCGGCACCAGTTCCACTACATCGAGACGATGAAGCGGATCCGGGACGGGGCAATCGGCAGGCTCGTGGCGGCGGAGGTCTACTGGCAGGGGGATTACGACTATTACACGCCGCCGCAGCGCAAGCCCGAGTGGTCGGACATGGAGTGGCAGCTTCGCAACTGGAACTACTTCCTGTGGCTGAGCGGCGACCACATTGTCGAGCAGCACGTCCACAACATCGACATCGCCCACTGGGCCTTCGGAACGCCGCCGGTCAAGTGCATGGCCAACGGCAGCCGGGCGGTGCGCACCGGGCCGGAGTTCGGACATATCTATGACAACTTCAGCGTTTCCTATGAATTTCCGGAAGGGGCCCTGTGCCTGAGCATGAGCCGGCAAATGAAGGGGACGGCCAACCGCGTTTCCGAGAAGTTCCACGGGACCGAGGGCAAGGCCTGGCCCGGGGCCATTTCGGGCAAGGTCAACTGGAAATACGAGGGGGAGAACCCCAACCCGTACGTGCAGGAACACACGAACCTGATCAACAGCATCCGCGACGGCAAGCCCATCAACGAGGGCAGGCAGGTGGCGATCTCGACGGCGATCGCGATCATGGGCCGCATGGCGGCGTATACCGGCCGCGAGGTCGGCTGGGACTGGATGATGAACGCCTCGAAACTGGACACCTTCCCCAAGACCCTGGCGCTGGGTCCCATGCCGACGCCGCCGGTGCCGGTGCCGGGCGTGACGAAACTGGAGTAATCCGCCGCCACGGCGTTGGCAGGAAGGCGAACCCTCGCGGGGCGCGGCGATTCACGTTGCCGCGCCCCGCGCATTGAGCGGTCAGAGAACCCTGGTCTTGCCGGGAACCGGAATCGGGTAGTTGCCGTCGGCGTCCGGCATCACCGGCGCCGGCCCGTCCATGGTCAGGTTTTCCAGCCCCGGCGCCAGTTCCAGGTTCGACTTGATCGCCTCGTCGTGGCTGATCAACTGCCCGCTCTCGGCGGCCATGCGCCCCATGATGGAGGTCACCAGGGCGCGCACCCCGCGCTCGGTCTCGTTGTAGGGCTTGTTCTGCCGGATGGCCTCAAACAGCAGGTCGTGCTCGACCTGGTACGGATCGGGCGTCGGACCGTCGTATTTCCACACCTGGTTTTCCGGTGTCTGGACGTGGCCCCTGTAGAAACGCGGGTTGGCCTCCGACAGGTTGGTCATCACGACGGCCGAGCCCTTGGTGCCGTGGGCGAAATCGGAGAAGACCGAGTAGGTCTGGTCAATGTGCCGGCCCTGGGCGAAGAGCCTGGCCCCGTCGGGAAAGGTGTATTCCACGACGTAGTGGTCGAACATCTGGTCCTTGATCGTTCGCGCCGAGCGGCCGCCGTGTCCCTGTGCCGTGACGGGCCAGTCGTTCTTGGTCCAGCAGCAGACATCGATGTTGTGGATCAGCCAGTCCACGAAGAAACTGGCGTTCAGCCAGGTGAAACTGTTGTAGTTGCGAATCTGGAAGGCCACTTCGCTCTCGCCGGGCTGCCTGGGCCCGTAGCCCACCGCGCCGTGCATGCGGTAGGTCCGCAGCAGGTACAACTCGCCGATCGCGCCGTCATGAATGCGCTTGATCGCGGCCTGCCGCGCCGGGTCGTGCCGCCACATCAGCCCCGTGGCGATCTTCAACCCTTTTTCGTCCGCCAGTTTCCCCGCCGCCAGCACCCGCCGGGCGCCGGGTATGTCCACGGCGAAGCTCTTCTCCATGAACACGTGCCGACCGGCTTTCACCGCGTATTCCAGATGAATCGGCCGGAACGCCGCCGGCGTGGCCAGCAGCACCACGCTCTGCCTGTCCATCGAGTCGATCGCCTTCTTGAAGGCATCAAACCCGATGAACTGGCGATCTTCCGGAACGTCGGCTTTCGCGCCGAAGCGGTCCTTGAGGCTCTTGAGGCTTGCCTGGAGACGGCTGGGAAACACGTCGGCCATGGCGTGAAGCTGGGTCGGGCCGGAGGTGCTCAGGGCGTTGACCGCCGCGCCTGTGCCCCGACCGCCGCAGCCGACCAGGGCGATCTTGATCGTGTTGTTCTCGGCCGCATACGCCGGGGCATACATGGCGCTGGTCAGCGCCGTGACGGCTGCCGCACAGCCGGTGTGCCTCAGAAAACCTCGACGCGACTCGGTAGATGCGCCACGCATGGTTCCTCCTGCCCTGTGAAATCAACAAGCCCGCCGGGTGCCGGACGATCATTCCCAGGCCGCGCGCCTCGCGGCCGCCGCCGGGCGTCAATGCTCACATCACCTTCGTCTTGCCCGGCATCGCCACCGGGTAATTGCCCTTCTCATCAGGCATCACCGGCGCCGGGCCGTCGAAGCTCAGGTTCTCCAGTCCCGGGGCCAGCTCGACATTGGAGGCCAGGGCCTCGTCCCACCTGATCATCTGCCCCGACTCGCAGGCCATGCGGCCCAGAATGCCCACCATGGCCGCGTAGGCACACCGCTCAGTCTCGTTGTGCTTCCTGTTCTCGCGGATGGCCTGGAAGAGCTGGTCGTGCTCGATCTGGTAGGACAGGCCGTCCGGTCCCTTGTGCTGCCAGATCTGGTTTTCCTTGGTCGGTTGCCAGCCCTTGTAGATCCTGGGGCTGGAGATGCCTTCGCCCAGCACGGCGCATCCCTTGCTCCCGTGGACGACCACGCCCCAGAATCCGTAGCACTGGTCCATATGCCGGCCTTGGGCGTGCATGCGGGCGCCGTCGGCGAAGTGATACTCCACCGCGTAATGGTCAAAGAGCTGATCCGGCATCGTCCTGACCTGCCGGCCTCCCTGGCCCTGCGCCGACACCGGCCAGGCGTTCTTCGCCCAGCAGGCCACGTCAAGATTGTGGATCAGCCAGTCCAGCAGGAAACTGCCGTTGACCCAGGTGAAGTTGCTGTAGTTGCGGATCTGGTAGGGCACTTCCTTCTCGCCGGGCTGTTTGGCGCCCAGGCCCACCGGGCCGTGCATGCGATAACTCCAGCAGGTGATCACGTCGCCGATGATCCCGTCGTGGATCTGCCTGACGCAGGCCTCGATCGACGGGCTGTGGCGCGACATGAGTCCTCCGGCGATCTTCAGGTTCTTCTGCTCGGCGAGCGTCCCGGCCGCCAGCACGCGGCGCACCCCCTGCGGATCGACGGCAAAGCTCTTTTCCATGAACACGTTCCGACCCTGCCGGACGGCGTACTCCAGGTGCATCGGGCGGAAGGCCGGCGGCGTGGTCAGGAGCACAACGTCATTGCCGCCAAGGCTGTCGATCGCCTTCTTGAACGCGTCGAAACCGATGAACTGACGGTCTTCGGGCACATCCACCTTGGCCCCGAACTGGTCCTTGAGGCTCTTGAGGCTTGACTGGAGGCGGTTGGGAAACACGTCGGCCATGGCGTGAAGCTGGGTCGGGCCGGAGGTGCTCAGGGCGTTGACCGCCGCGCCCGTGCCCCGACCGCCGCAGCCGACCAGGGCGATCTTGATCGTGTTGTTCTCGGCCGCATACGCCGGGGCGTACATGGCGCTGGTCAGCGCCGTGGCGGCAACGGCGCCGCCGGTGGCCTTGAGGAAGTCGCGCCGGGTGGTCGTGTTCATGCTCTCTCCTTGTGTCAAGCGATTCGCAGTAAGATGGTGCAGGTGGCATTGTCCGCGCCGCAGGCCAGTTCACAAGACACCGGAGGCCTCCCATGAACCGCCGTCAATTCCTTTATACCGCCGCTGCGACGGGCGCGTTTGCGTTGGCCGGGCAGGCGCCGATGTTCGCCGCTTCTCCGACGTGGACCATGCGACTCTCCACGTCCTCGATCCACTACTCGCGTTTGCCCATCGAGCAGGCCTGCCAACGCATCGCCGCGCTCGGTTTTGAGGCCATCGACATCTGGTCCGCCCACGCCGGCTGCCCTCACCTGGATGATGTGCGGCAACGCCTTGGGCCGGATGGCCTGAAGGAACTGCTCGTGAAGCACAACCTCAGGCTCTTTGCCTTCTCCGTCTATGCCGGCGGATACCCGCGCTACGCCGAACTGCTGGGCAAGTCCGGCGGCGGCGTCGCCGTTCGCGGCAGCACCGGTCCCTGCGCCCCAAATGACCTGTCCGCGCGGATGAAGGCGTTCCTCGAATCGCTCAAGCCCGAACTGGAACTGTGCGAGAAGCACAACTCCCATCTGGCCATCGAGAACCATGGCCAGGCGCTGCTCGATTCCATTGACTCGATCAAGGCGTTTGTGGATCTCAACAGGCATCCGCGCTGCGGCATTGCCTTGGCGCCCTATCACATCCAGTCGCTGAAGCAGCCGGTGGAGGATGCGATTGCCGCCTGCGGGCCGCAATTGCTCTTCTTCTACGCCTGGCAGAACGCCGCCGATGTGAAGCAGCTTCCCGGCCACGGGCCCGCGGATTTCACCCCGTGGCTTGCGGCCCTGGCGAGAATCAACTATCGCGGCTGCGTGAATCCCTTCATGCACCACGAACCCGAGCCCGACGCGATGTCGGCGGCGCTGGGCAAGGCCAGGGAGTATCTGCTGGCCTGCCAGGCCAAGGCCCGGGCATAGACGCTTCGGGGCGGTTTGGCGCTATTCCGCCAGCCGCGCGGTGATGGCAAGCAGCCTGCGTTCCACCTCGGGAAGGACCGATTTCTCCCGCTTTTGATCCGGCCGGCGCTGGTTCATGGCGATGGCGCTGACAGCGCCATCGGCGTAAAAGGCCAGGCCGTCGCGGCAGAGGATCTGGTCGTAGAGCCTGCCCTCGGCGCCGTCGATGACGATACACGCTCCCTCCTCCCGCCGGACGACAAACGCCACATGCCGCGAATCGGGCGAGACGGCAAGGCTGTCGGGATCGATCAGCGGATACGGCCCGAACTGCCGGTCGCCGAGGATCGCCAAGTGCCGGCCGCCGCTCCTGGCGATGAAGGCGACCTGCCGCGAGTCGGGCGTGAAGCGAATCGTGCCGATGGCGTCGAAGCTCCGGCCTTCAACGCCGTCAATCACCAGCCGGAACGAACCATGTTCTTTCTCCAGCACATAGGCCAGATGCCTGGAATCCGGGCTAAAGCACACCCCCGAGTGGAGCTTTCCCCCGGCCAGCGGTTGCTCGATGCCATCCACGATCAGCAGGTGTCGCTTCTCGTCCGCGGCCGAATGGGCATAGCGGGACCCATCGGTGCTGAACGCGATCGGCCCGATGGTCGGGTAGCACTTCTGCTCAATGCCGTCGATGACCATCATCCAGCCGGCGGCGGTCAGGGCCTGATAGGCGTGACGACGCCCATCGGGGCTGAAGACCAGGTGCCGGACCTGCCGGTACAAGCGCCCTTCGTGCGTCCCGATGATCGCCCGCTGGGCATCCGGCGAGCGGATCAGCACCGCCGCGCGTCCTTGGGGCGAGATCGCCGCGACGGATGCCGAGTCATATGGCCCGGTCTCCCGGCCGTCGATCACGGCGTAGAATCTCCCGCCGCGCTGCGCGGCGTAGGCGATGTGTCCCCCGGTGGTCGAAAGAACCGGTTCGTCAACCGAGGCGAATTCGGGACCTTCCGTGTCGTCGAAGACGACCAGCGCCACTCCGCCCCGACGAGCGCGGTACGCGGTGTGCCGACTGTCGGCCGAGAACTGGATGTTCCCGTCGATGATCCAGTCGTAGGGCCTGCCTTCCCGACCGTCGATCACCGCCGCGACGCGGTTTGCCTTGCGGGCCACGTAAGCGACTCGCTTCCCGTTCGGGCTGACGCTCACCTGCCCCCCGATGGTTCGATCGGGCAGAACTGCCAGTTCCTCCTGCGTGCAAACCAGCTCCGCCGCCCCCAGCGAGCTGAAGGCCATCAGCATACCGCAGATCAACGCCAACACCCTTCGCGTCCCGTTGCTCATCGTGAAATTCGGCATGTTCGAGTATAAGATGCCCCACTTATGCCCAGGATCACGGTTGACGGCAAGGTTATCGAGTGCAAGGACAAGCAGATGGTGCTCCAGGCGTGCATCGATGCCGGAATCATGCTGCCACACTACTGTTATCATCCCGGCCTGTCGGTCGTCGCCTCGTGCCGTATCTGCCTCGTGGAGATCGAGGGGATTCCCAAGCTCGTTCCCTCCTGCCAGACCCCTGTCCGCGACGGCATGGTCGTCCACACCCAGAGTTCGAAGGTCATCGCCAACCAGAAGGCGGTGATGGAATTCCTGTTGATCAACCACCCGCTCGATTGCCCCGTCTGCGACCAGGCCGGAGAATGCGGGCTTCAGGATTACTCCTACCAGTACGGCCGTTCGGAGTCGCGCTTCGAGGAGGATAAGCACAAGAAGCCGAAAAAGGATGTCGGCAAGAACGTTCTTCTCTACAACGACCGGTGCATCATGTGCAGCCGGTGCGTTCGCTTCACGCGCGAAATCTCCGGGACCAGCGAACTTTACGTCGATGGCCGGGGGCACAAGGAAGAGATCGACATCTTTCCCGGCCGGCCGCTGGACAACAAGCTCTCCCTGAATGTCGTGGACCTGTGCCCGGTGGGTGCGTTGCTCGACAAGGATTTCCTGTTCAAGCAGCGCGTGTGGCTGCTCAAGCAGGCTCCCTCCATCAGCCCGGTCGATTCCGGCGGCGAGAACATCAACCTGGAATACAACGATGGCGTCATCTACCGCATCAAGCCGCGCTACAACCCGGATGTGAACCAGTGGTGGATCAGCGACGACACGCGCCATTCCTACAAGGTCGTGCATGATCCGGCCCGATTGCGCACGCCGCTCCGGTCGCAGTACGGCGCGCAGGTCGATACCACCTGGACAAGGGCGATTGAGTCGGCCGACGCGGGGCTCAGGCAGGTCATGGCCGATGCCAAGGGAGCGGCCGGATCGCTTTTTGCCGTACTCTCCCC